>Ga0115002_10006679_pt1 | contig 13194 bp, 16 predicted proteins | sample ArcticOcean_MG_C_8_FD_89576 | JGI IMG/M metagenome (GOLD analysis project Ga0115002, IMG submission 89576) | Marine microbial communities from western Arctic Ocean - ArcticOcean_MG_CB11_86 | ecosystem: Environmental > Aquatic > Marine > Oceanic | place: Arctic Ocean: Canada Basin | collected...
CATTCGGAGTTTCAGCGCCGTGTCTGCGACAACGTCATCCTGATCAGATCGAACAACCAGAATCGTCTCTTCGCACACTTTTCCCAAGGCCGCCGCAATTCGGGCCAGCATGAGCTGACCGCCTACTCTAAGGAGCGGCTTCGACTGGCCCAGTCGTGAAGACCGGCCACCGGCGATGATGATTCCTGTGATTCCAGACATCAAACAAGTCTAGCGCCCATAGCCGAACCTAGCGCGTGATCTCTGTCCCATAGGCCAGTCGAAAGGGCCATGCGAGGTCGATTTAGCGTGGTCTCCCGGTCGTTGGGTTGATGTGGCGTGGCCGACATTCAGACGCTCCCTCGTACTCTCCCTCTCCCGATGGGAGAGGGGATTTGTGGAAGCCCGTTGGGCGACCACATATACTGAGCGCCGCTTGAAATATTGAGAACACAGGAGGAAACGACGTGGCAGAACCGACCGCACAGGTATCAGACGAGCTGATTGAACGACTACGAAACGTGTCGAACGCAACCGTGTTGGGTCAGCTGCTGCGACGGGGTTACGACAAGGTCTACATGGAGGGCGTCCACAGCCTGGCGAAAGGCCGCCGAATGGTTGGTCGAGCAGTCACGCTCCGGTACCTGCCATCACGTCCGGACCTTGGAGAACGAGTTGCCACCGGCGAACACGGTGAGGGGTGGAATGAGACGCCTCGCTGGCGGGCGCTTGAAGCGCTCAAGCCGGGTGATGTGTTTGTTGGCGATGCGATGGGGATGAGCGGTACTTCTACGGGCGGTGACGTGGTCTTCTCACGCATCCTCACCCAAAAGGCGGCTGGACTGGTGACGGATGGTGGTGTGCGGGACGGCCATAAGGTCATCCAGTATGGCTTTCCCGTGTTCGCGGGCGGTAGCACCCCAACGGTTGGCGAGCCGTTCATCATGCCGTATGAAGTCAACGAGCCGGTCGCGTGCGGCGGCGTACTGGTGTGGCCTGGCGATATCATCATGGGTGATGACGACGGTATCGTAGTTCTGCCTTCGCAACTCGCCGCAGAGATCATCGACGAGGCTGAGCACCACGATGAGGTTGAGGAAGCGCTAATCGAGCATACCCAGCGCGAAGGCATCTCGCCCAAGTCGTTATACCCGTTCAACGAAGAAACAAATCGCCTCCACGCGGAGTGGAAAAAGCGCCAGGGTTAAGGCGCCGCATGGCCTGCGCCCGCACCATTTGATTCCGTGGCGCACCGCGTTGTGGCATCACGCGTAGGGGCAACCCTTGTGGTTGCCCTCGTTTCGCGAACACCAGTCATCCAACAGCCGGGTACCCACAAGGGGCACCCCTACGGTGCCAGGCAATCGCGTGACAGCATCGTGAGATTCGCCCTTCAGCGCCCCGCGCTAAATGCCCGTCAGGCAGGCACTATCTAACCGCGATCGCGTCAATCTCGATCAGCAACTCTGGCATTACCAACGCCGCCACAGCTACCGTCGCGCTGGCTGGCAGTTCACCCTGGAACAGATCTGCGCGTACATCAGCGTACTCACCATACTTAGACACATCGTGATGTAGCAAGTCATTTTCACCACGTTGTCCAGCGTCATGCCAGCCTCGGCAAGCACCTTCTCCACGTTTTTAAGCGTCTGGCGCGCCTGTGCATCCATGTCGCCACCGGCACCCACCAGCTGGTCATCGTCGTTTAGAGCCACCATACCCGCAACGTACACCGTGCCGTTAACCTCCAGACCCTGTGCAAAGCTGGCGTCTTTTGAGTACGCCCAGGCCTCAGGATGAAGGCGTTTTCGATCACTCATATCTACTCCTCGAACATTTTGAATTTCAAATGAAGAACCCAGCCTACATATCCGCCTATTAGCAAGCGCCCCAGCGTTACGACGATTCACGAATCGGTCCCTTCAGCGCCCGCGCTATATGCCCGTGCGGCAGGCACACATATGTTGAAGATCGAATAAGATCGCGCTGAGACGAAAGAGCGCCTGAGTTGAGGAGGACCTGATGATTTCAACAATTCTTCTGCCAATTGACCCTGGAACACTGTCTGAGTTGGTAATGAAACCGGCAGCAGATTTCGCTAAAGTGCATGGTGCAAGCATCACACTCGTCGCGGTGGTCGACAGCGATGGCTAAGGCCCCGGTTCAGATGTCGCACCAGAAAGCGGCGACGATATCACCACAGGCGTGGCGTACCGCCGATAGTCCACCGCCTGCCCCATCCGAGACTCAGATTCGCAGGCTGGACGGGCCGGAGCCAAAGCAGAAGACCACCTCAATCAACTCGGGCGGCAACCGGGTCAGGAAGTTGAGTCAATTGACACGATCGTCGCTTCTGGTGATCCTACCGAAGCGATCGTCTAAATTGCCAACCGTGAAAAGATTGACCTCATTATCATGGCAACCCACGGCAGAACTGGCATCACCAGAGGAGTGCTCGGCAGCGTTACCGACTCGGTAATCCGCAATGCAGAAGTACCAGTCCTGGTGGTGCGCGGTTAGCGCGGTCTATCCTCTAAAACACCACCACAGACCTCAGAACCTCGCCGCGTTCCATCTTGTGGAATGCCTCTTCCACGTCGTTTATGGCAATCGTCTCTGAGACGAAACGGTCGAGGTCGAGTCGGCCTTGCAAATACAGGTCTATGAACATTGGGAAGTCGCGTTTCGGGAGACAGTCGCCGTACCAGGATGACTTGAGAGATCCGCCGCGACCAAACACATCCAGAAGAGGCAGGTCGAGTCGCATTTCCGGGTTGGGTACGCCAACAAGTACCACGGTGCCCGCCAGATCGCGTGCGTAAAAGGCTTGCCTGTACGTTTCTGGAGAGCCCACCGCCTCAATAGCCACATCCACACCGTTACCGCCCGTGAGCTCTTGAATAGCTTCTACAGGGTCGCTATTTGACGCGTTGATCGTGTGGGTGGCACCGAAATCTCTAGCCCACAGGAGTTTTTGGTCGTCGATATCGACGGCGATGATCGTGTGCGCACCTGCCAGTTTTGACCCAGCGATAGCGGCATCACCAACACCACCACAGCCAAACACCACAACGGAGTCTCCGCGAGTTACGTTCCCGGTGTTGAGCGCCGCTCCCAGGCCAGCCATCACGCCGCATCCGATCAGCCCTGCCACTTCCGGGCTCGCCGCAGGATCCACCTTCACCGCCTGTCCGGCGTCGACTACCGTCAATTCAGAAAACGCCCCAATACCGAGCGCAGGCGACAGCGGCGTGCCGTCTGCAAGACTCATTGGCTGCCGGGCGTTACGACTATCAAAGCAGTACCAGGGCCGTCCCCGCAGACAAGATCGACAGGTGCCACATGGTGCGCGCCACGCAAGAACCACGAAGTCACCAGGTGCGACATCATTCACCCCCTCGCCAATCTCCTCCACTATTCCCGCTGCCTCATGTCCAAGCAGGAACGGGAAATCATCGGAGATCGCTCCCTCTCGGTAGTGCAGATCCGTATGGCAGACCCCGGAAGCCTGGACGCGAACAAGAACTTCCCCTGGCCCCGGGTCGGGCACGATAATCTCCTTGAGTTGGACCGACTGGCCTTTGCCAGTGGCAATGATACCCTGCGTCTTGTGCGGCATAAAAAGTGTTCCTCAAATAGTCGAATTCAAAAGTAAGGTCTGGATGGTACATGCATGTGCCCGATGATCAACAACCTTCAGCCGAGCCGGGACCTCAGTGTCCGTACGACGGGTACCCTGCTCACAACAATAGTCATAGCCGCAGCGCTTTAGGACGAATAGCATCCGTGCATCGATAGGGCGCTGAAACATCTCGGTTGGTGTTCGCGAGGCTGTGACCATTCCGGATGGATCTATTTCCCTCCCGCCATTCACCCCTTCCCAACCCCCCATCCATCCAACTATAAGAACATACGTTCTAGTACTCCGCATCCAACGCTGAAATAGATGCGGCCCTTCAGCAACCAGAACGCATAACGAAAACGCTCTCGGCGCGTGGGCAACAAACACAATCTTTCGGTCAAGCTGCCGGGGACGGTAACCGGTAAATACCAAAATTACTACGCGTTCGGTATCGGGCTAACACTCGTAAACGGCGTCCACGCGATTTGCACGAGAGGAATCGCAGGATCTCGACCGGATAGCTCGCCACATAACCCGGATCCATACACCCTTGCCCCGTCCGCCTCAGGCGGATCGCAGCGACGGAGATGGTGCAGCTTCCTCGTTACCTGGATTCCTTGCCGGATTCAGGAACTAAGGGAGTCAGAGTGCATGGCGTTGTAAGCGCTGGCCAGGCTCTGTGCCGAGGCCGATTCAAGCAACGCGTGCCTATAGCCGGGCGGGATAAGAGTTCCGGCGTCAACATACCGACGAAAAAACAACGTGCGCCCGGGCGTCATGGTTTTTGTTGGGCCCCTGGTGGGTATTCGGCTGCCATGTATTACCTCGGAAACAACACACGCTGGTGGGCAAAACCAGAAACCGCACTCCGGAACCCACCTGCAGCCTGGCCAAATCTAACAACACCGGCATAAAGGCCAATTCAACGCGCCCGATTTCGTTCCGCGACCCCCGGCAGCGACGGGTCTATGACCCGCTTCCTCCTAACGCAAAGGCGAGGAAGCTCATCCTGTACCTATCGTAGGCGGCATTCCAAATCAAGAGGCACCGCCAAGTTCCAGCGCCCCCATTTAGTCATCCAGCGGTGGTCGCCTACCCCCTCACATCGCGACATGATCCTCTAGTGGAAATCGGAGCGTCAGGCATGTGCAATCAGCTCCGGAATTGATACAGTCCGGCTATCTGCTTGCGTGATGCTATTCCTGCCAATTGGAGTCACCTGAAATGAAGATCACAAAAATCATCCCCTGGCTGATTGAGGCACCCGCTCCGTATCTGGACACCGCCAACGACAGCAAGAACAAGAATCGTTTGCGAGAGTACCTGTTCGTTGAGGTGCAGACCGACGAAGGGGTCACTGGCTGGGGTGAGGTCACGGGCACAATGCCGGTTGCGAACCGGACCGTGTGTGCCGGGATTCGGCATGTAAGCGATTTCCTTGAAGGTGATGATCCCCGGCTCATTGAGAAAACCTGGAACAAAATATTCCGAGCGTTTACCTACATGGGATCTCGCGGTGCGAGCACCAGCATCATAAGCGGAATAGATATCGCCCTCTGGGACATCAGGGGCAAGGTGCTTGGTCTTCCAATATCTGAACTGTTTGGCGGACCAGTTCGAGATGGCATTCCAATCTACTGCCACCCGGAGGATGGGGCGTCTGTTGAGGATGCAGTCCAACACGCAAAAGCAATTGCAGCGACGGGACAGAAGTCGCTAAAGACTGATCCCTGGCAGCCGAAGCATGAAGAAGAAGAAGACGGCTACCTGACCGGCAAACTCAGCGCTGAAGCGGAGAATCATGGTGTGGACCTTATTGCCGCGATCCGTGAAGCCGTAGGCCCGGACTTCGAAATACTTATCGACTGTCACGGTCGGTTCGATGCACCCACGGCCATTCGGCTGGCGAAGGCGCTGGAGCCGTACGACATCTTCTGGTTCGAGGAACCGGTGCCGGTGGAGAGCATTCACGCGCTGCGCCAGGTACGTGAGAACGTTGGCGTGCCGATTTGCGTTGGCGAGCGGATTCACACTCGGTGGGAGTTCGTTCCGATTCTGGAGAATGAACTGGCGGACTACATTATGCCGGACGTCACGTGGACCGGCGGCATCACTGAGATCAAGAAGATTGCGACTATGGCTGAGGCGTACTACGTGCCAATTTCACCCCACGACGCCAGCGGCCCAATCAATGTGCTGGCAGGTGCGCATGCAATGGCGTCCGTCCCGAACCACTATCGCGTGGAGACGAGCCGGGCAAAGCTCAATGCCTACGATGTCTTCATTGATCACCCGCTGGATATTCGAGGCGATAAGATCTTCCTCTCAGATCGGCCTGGACTGGGGATCGAACTCGATAAGGACTACATGCGTGGCCATGCGCTGGAAGGTTACGCGGGCTAGTCGGTCCAGCCGCAGGAGGCACAAATGTCAGGAAACAGGATCAAGATCACCGCTGGCGATGTAGTGTTGTCTGCGGAGTTGGGCGACTCCGACACGGCGCAGTTACTGTGGGACGCGCTGCCAATACAGGCCAGTTGCAATGTGTGGGGCGATGAGATCTACTTCGGCACCGGTATCAACGCTGAGTTGGACGACGAGGCTGAAGAGACCGTCGAGTTAGGAACGGTCGGCTACTGGCCACCCGGCGATGCACTCTGCCTTTTCTTTGGCCCGACGCCGATGAGCGTGGGCGATGAGATTCGCCCCGCCAGTGCGGTCAACATTCTGGGCATGATTGAAGGCGATTCAACAGCGCTCAAAGCGGTGTCAGGTGGCACCGTAGTTAGCGTGGAGCGGGAGTGATTCTGGCGTGAGTTTTTCCGAGCAGATGCGGTCAACAGTGCTATCTGAGTGGGATCGCGCTCACCGTGAGCATCCCACTGTTCAAAGCATAGGCGATGGATCATTGTCACTTGAACGTTTCCGCTACTACATGTCGCAGGATTATCTTTTCTTGATTGACTACTCCCGCGTAGTAGCGATGGCTGCAGCGAAGTCGTCTGACCTGGAGTCCATGGGCAAGTGGGCGTCCTTGTTGGATGAAACGCTCAATTCTGAGATGGAACTTCACCGGAGTTTCTGCGCCGATTTTGGAATCAGCAGAGAAGAGCTTGAGGCCACGCGCCCGTCAGCTACGACCCTCGCGTACACGGGATTTCTATTGCGAACAGCACGGGAAGGGTCAGTCGAAGAGATCGCATCCGCGATGCTGCCATGCCAGTGGGGCTACGACCAGATTGGCGAAGAGCTGGGTCTCACCGGAACCGCTCCGCCGGGATCGATGCACAGACGCTGGATTGACGGCTACAACGACCCCGCATACCGGGCGCTGACGGTGTGGCTACGAGGCCTCACGGATGACCTCGCAGACTCTGCCTCAGAAGAGCGACGCACCCAGATGCAGAGCTTGTTTGCTGAAGGCGTTGAGCATGAACATGCGTTCTGGCAAGCGGCATGGGACATGCAGGAGCCGGCCGACTAGGTCGAACTGCACACCGGTGGCTGCGTAGGGCATGATAGCCTCGCACAAATCCGATCAGGCGCCAGGGTTGAAGAAATGCCATCCGAATCGACATTAGTCGAGCCATTTTCGACATTCGTAGTCGGCAGTCTTCCGCGACCGCAGTGGGTTCGAGACGTCATTGAAGAGCGCAAAGCCGGATCGATCACCTACCAACAGGCTGACGCGGATCTGGACACCGCGATTCCCTCAGCAATACGGCTTCAAGAGCGGGCTGGAATCGACTACGTATCGGACGGAGAGTGGCGACGAGAGAGCTACATCAAGGTCTTCTCTGAGCATGTAGACGGCTTCTCTGTAGACGCATCGCCACAGATCCTTGGCAGCTATCTCTCTGATCCTGCCGTAACAGCACCACTCAATCAGCACAGCGATATTTCCACCGACGCCGCACGATTCCTCCAGCAGGCCACTGAGAGTCAAACTATCGTGTCGTTGCCGTCTCCGTACATTCTGGGGTGGCGGATGTGGAAGGAGCAATTTTCCAGGGGGGCGTATCCAGAGCGAGAAGAGTTCATCGCTGCGTGCATCCCCATTATTCGTGATGAGATCAGCAAGCTCGCCGCACTGGGTGTGAGTCATGTTCAGCTAGATGAGCCGTGGCTGCTGATGATGGCAGATCCAGCGCACAGGGAGCGCGTTGGCGCCGGTGAGTTAAATGAGCAGATAGAACTCTGCGTCAATACGCTGAACGAAACGGTGGCGGGTGCGGATATTTCACTCTCGATGCACCTCTGTCACGGCCATTTTGATCGCGAACGCGCCACTGACACCGGCTACGAGCCAATAATCGAAGCGCTGGGTAATATCAACGTAGATAGATTCGCGATGGAGTTCACTGCGCCTCAATCTCATGGGATTCAGTCCCTGGAGCAGTTCCCAAAGGACAAGATGCTGGGCCTGGGTGTGATTGATCACTGTGACCCACGTGTAGAAACGGCCGATGATATTGTGGGTCGGGCAAAAGCTGCGATTGAATATGTAGATGCAGATCGACTCACGTTGAATCCCGATTGCGGCTTTTCGCCGGGCGCCCAGAATCCAATGGACCTGGATGAGGCCTATGCGAAGCTACGGGCACTGGCGGCCGGGGCAGCGATACTGAGGGGAGACGACGGTGGCATCTGAGGCGTACGTGCTGATTGAGGTTGAGGCGGGCAAAGTCAACGGAGTGGTCTCCGGGCTGAATCGAATTTCGGCGGTAGTGAGTGCAGATCGCGTGACTGGACCTTATGACGTCATATGTCTTGTTGAGCTGGAGTCAATGGACGATTTAGGACCGCTAGTGCAAGGCCAGATTCATCAGGTTGGGGGAATCGTTAGGACGCTGAGCTGTGCGGTGGCTCCCTCTGCATGATTGAGCGTGTACTGCTTGTATTCGCGGCGGGTGGACTAGGCGCCATAAGCCGATACGGACTCTCAACGCTGATTGGGCGTGGGACTGACGGTCCGTTCCCATGGGGCATCCTGGCGACCAACGCCATCGGCTGTCTGATCTTTGGGCTGGTCTATTCATTGATTGAGGACAGGGGATATCTCTCGCCAGATGTCCGCGTGATCATTCTGGTTGGGTTCGCTGGCGCATTCACCACGTTCTCCACTTTTGCATTCGATACAACACAACTCGCGCGCTCCGGTGATTGGCTATTCGCCGTTGGCAACGTGGTGCTCAACAACGCCCTTGGAATAGGAATGGTTGCTGCCGGATTTGGGCTGGCAAAGATTGGTAATTAGTGATGGTGATGTGGGGCATGATATCATGATGTCATGGAACGCATCACATTCTCTATTACATATGAAATGCACGACCAGCTAAAGAAGGTTGCTGCGGACAAGGGCATTTCCATGGCTTCCGTAATCCGGGAAGCCCTGGCTGTTGACGCCTACCAGTACCAGGTCCGCCCGCGAAGTCTGGGCATCGGCTCATCCGGCAAAAAAGATGTTGCTCGCACGTCTGGTGATGAACGTCCAGAGCCACGCTCTTGGCGCTGATCCTGGACACCGGGCCTCTCTATGCATCACTTGATAGGAGCGATCAGGATCACGCGGTCAGCCGGGAGCTAATCGAGTTTGCTCGTGAGCCCCTCATAATCCCCACACCTGTGCTGGTGGAAGTGGACTACTTCGTCAATTCACACTTACATCCCGGCATTATGACCGCGTTTTTGGATGACATCGTCGACGGTGCATATCGCCTAGAGGATCTTCAGCCACAGGATTATGGGCGCGTGAAGAGTCTCATTGATCGCTACGCTGACTCAGACATAGGGTTTGTGGATGCAGCGGTACTGGCGATAGTTGAGCGGCTGGACGAACCCAAGCTGGTCACCCTGGATCATCGCCACTTTGGAATGCTGCGACCGCGACACGTAGATGCACTGGAGCTTTTGCCTGTCCTGAAATGACCGAAGCGGGGCGGCTAGTGGCCTTCGCCGGAGCCACCAAGGCCTGAAGCTGTGACCTTATAACTGGGGTTCGCTTCAGGATCGGCGTCGATGATGACGTTTGCCTTGCCCAGCATCTGCAAGCTGCTTGGGGGCAAGTGCAACAGGTGCAATTCTCTTCCAGCGCGCTCGTAGCGCCTCGCCAGATCTACGATTGCCTCAATCCCGGAGTGATCCCATACACGCGAGTGAATGAAGTCGATCACCACTACAGGTGGGTCGTTCACTGGGTTGAACAGGTCTCGGAATGCGGTTACAGATGCAAAGAATAGCTGTCCGTGGAGCGTGTACACGCGTCGATCGTCAGTACTATCGGCGCTTGCCTCTACGTAGATAGATAGCGCCGTGTTCCATGCGAATACGAGAGCAGAAACAATTACGCCCACCACAACGGCGATTGCAAGGTCTGTAGCGACAGTAACAGCGGATACCAGCACCATGACAAGCGCATCGGAGACGGGCACTTTTCGGATGATTCGCAGGCTGGACCAGGAGAAGGTTCCGATTACGACGATGAACATCACGCCAACAAGGGCTGCGATTGGGATGCGTTCAATTAATGATGAGGCAAACAGGATGTAAGCCAGCAGCAGCAATGAGGCAACAACCCCAGACAATCGCCAGCGTGCGCCAGAGCTGATGTTGATCATGCTCTGGCCGATCATGGCGCAGCCGCCCATGCCGCCAAAGAAGCCCGTTATGACGTTGGATGCGCCCTGAGCAATGCACTCACGGTTCTTTTGGCTCTTCGTCTCAGTAATGCCGTCGATAAGTGACAGCGTGAGAAGTGATTCGATCAGGCCGATCGCGGCAAGGATGAAGGCGAAGGGCAAAATGATGCGGAAGGTCTCAAATGTGAATGGAACGTCTGGTACGCCGAATGCTGGGAGGCCACCTGAGATGCTGGAAAGATCGCCAACGGTTGTGGTGTCGATGTCTCCAAAGATCACCAGGCCCGATACAACCAGGATGCCAGCCAGCGCTGCGGGGAAGCGCTTGGTGAGGCGAGGCAACAGGTAGATCACTGCCATTGTCAGGGCGATCAGGCCGAGCATGATTGCCAGTTCATTGCCCGGAAGCCAGGATTCGTGGCCGTCAGCACCTTCCACTTTGAAGCTCTCAAGCTGCGCCAGGAAGATGACGATGGCAAGCCCGTTTACGAATCCAAGCATTACGGGATAGGGCACCATGCTGATCAGTCGGCCTTGCTTGAGCGCCCCCACGGCAATCTGAATGATTCCCATCAGGATTACGGTTATGAACAGGAACTCAATACCATGATCCTTCACCAGCGCGACCATCACAACGGCAAGAGCGCCGGTAGCGCCAGAAATCATGCCCGGTCGGCCGCCGGTGAGTGACGTCACAAATCCAACGATGAATGCGGCGTACAGGCCGACGAGGGGTTCAACACCCGCGACGAAGGCGAAGGCTACAGCCTCAGGCACTAGTGCCAACGAGACGGTGAGACCGGCTAGGAATTCAACACGAATCCGGGCTGGTCGTGAGATCTCTTGCATCGGGACTCCGACGATGGGTGGAAAAAATTTCAACCCCATATTTATACACCCATACGTTCAGAAAGGGTTCCATGCCGACCAACAGGTTTTGGCGAATAGGCAGAGCGTTATCACCAATTTTGCGTGGGCAATCTAGCTGCCTCAGACCCGGCGGCTCGCGAATGGCTCCGCACAGAATCTATTCACAGAGTGCTCTCATTCTAGGTATCCTTCCGCCAACGAATCAGGGAAACATGAGCTGGTTGACGGCAATGATGTAGCTGGGAGGCACTGGTGGTTACTGGTTTCAATCACACCGGGATAGTGGTTCAAGACATGGATACCATGGTCGATTTCTACTGCGGCCTGCTGGGACTAAGCGAGCTGAATCGAATTGAGTCTAACGCGCCGCCGGAAGGCAACCACACGGGTATTGCCGGGTCACGCAGGACGTTGGTGTTCGTTGGCATGGAAGCGGGCCACCGCATAGAGCTGGTCAAGTATCACGAGCCAGAATCTCCTGAGGGGTATCTGGGTATGATGCAGCATGGAGCGATTCATATCTGCTTCAACACTGATGACATGCGGGCTACGCAAGCCGAACTGACGGCAAAGGGCATCAAGTTTGTGACTGATCCCATTTATAGCGTTGATGACGACGGTTTGGAGCATGGAATCGTCTACGCACAGGATCCAGAAGGTAACTGGTTGGAGTTCATTCAGCCGGGGCACTAGAGCGTTGCCGCTCTCTCTCTCTTCGGGGCAGGTGGAGCCACCCACACATCGGTGAATAGCAGGTTCCTGTTATTGCGCCGTTACCGCGCTCGTTGCTTCATTCACAGGAAGCCGCGATGTTGCGGTGTGTGTGATGAGGCAATCTGTAGTTGAAGTGGAAGAATATGCAGCTTGCCATAGATACAAATCAGCTACTCAAGACAGTCATGATCATGGCCGTTGTACTATCGGCACTTCTTGCCGCAAGTATGCTTCCGCCGTACGGATGGTGGAGCGCTTCGGCTCGGTTCTTGTGCCCCCGGGGTAAATAAGCGGAACGCAGGGAGTTGACCTTTTGAGGGAGGTCTATCGCTCTCGCGTCAGCCAATCTCTAGCGCGAATTTCTTCGGCGCCCAGTTCTAGCGCAACTTCGCGCCGGTACTCCGGCAGATCATAGTGGCGACGTTCGAATCGTTCGTGATCCTGGAACCACTCCCGTCGCATGCCCATTGAGGCAGCAAAGTCGTGCAGTTCGTCCTCGGTATCGGCGAACAGGTGGCAGCTCTTAGTCCAGCCTTGCGGGCCAAACGGGCGGCATTTCCGGATCTCATCAACGTAAACCATCCGGGAAATATACAGCTTCCCTGTTTTGGGTGGCTAGTTGAGCCGCGCCGCCAAGGTGCGGCTCAGAGGCCACGGGATCGGCACCGGTTATTAATGGCTCGTACGCGGAGATGCGTGAGACTGTAGATGAGGGGATGGCGGACCAGATGGACAACAAAGAGACCCCGGTCTCCCGAGGTCTCGATAGTCAGTGCACCAAGTGATTGTTCGTACTGGTGCGCTTAGAAACCAAAGCCTTTGCTGTTGTTAAAGAACTTCACTGTCCCCTTGGCGTGCGACAGACCTTTTCCGGGGACATCACGGATGATCAGAATATCTCCTTTAGTTAAGGTTCCATCACAATCGTCATCTACGCCATTGGATACTTCTGTTGCCTTGGGATTGATCGAAGAATCGTCGTCATTACAGTCGGTGTTGTCGAGCACGAAGCCTTCTGGCTGACCGATAGAGAACTGATCGAAGTCGAGATCGCCGAACAGGTCGCCGTCGCTGTCCAGATAGTAGGTCCGAGCACCCTCATCGACGGTGCCATCACAATCGTCATCAACACCGTTGGCGACTTCTGTTGCACCGGGATTGATCGAAGGATCGTCGTCATTACAATCAACTAAGGCAGAATATCCGTCCTCATCCACATCTGGATGATCTGATGTCCCCGTACTACCGTCATCATCAGCGAACGCATATGACCTTCTCCCCGATAACCGCGCCAACCTAAGTGTTAGTTTTCTGGGATGATTCCGGCCTCATACAGAGGAGATTCATTCCGTGAAAAGATCGAGATATTCG
>Ga0115002_10006683_pt1 | contig 13187 bp, 14 predicted proteins | sample ArcticOcean_MG_C_8_FD_89576 | JGI IMG/M metagenome (GOLD analysis project Ga0115002, IMG submission 89576) | Marine microbial communities from western Arctic Ocean - ArcticOcean_MG_CB11_86 | ecosystem: Environmental > Aquatic > Marine > Oceanic | place: Arctic Ocean: Canada Basin | collected...
ACTTAGCTGATACTTTTTTATCTCTACCTAATGATAGAATATTAGTCGAAACTGACTCTCCATATCTTTCTCCAGAACCTTTAAGAGGGAAGTCAAATGAACCTGCTCATATTATTCACACTGTTAATTTCTTAGCTCATCTAAAAGGCGTTGAACCTAAACATTTTGCAGAAACAACTTCATTAAATTTCTTTAAATTGTTTGGACAATTAAATTGAAAAATAAGTTTACTATACTTGGCTGCGGAAGCTCACTAGGCTCACCATGGATAACTAATTATTGGGGAAATTGCGATAAAAAAAATAAAAAAAATGTACGAACACGATGTTGTGCACATTTACAATTTAAAAATATTTCAATATTAATAGATACTTCACCTGACCTTAAAATTCAGTTCAAAGAAAACAAGATTAAGGATGTTGACTCAGTCATGTATACACACGAACATGCGGATCAAACTTCTGGTATATTCGAGTTAAGGCCTTTTTTTTGGAAAAATAAAAGAAAAGTTGATATTTACGGAAGTAAAAAAACAATTAAGAATTTAAAAAATAAATATGATTTTTGTTTTAAACCTAAACATGGATATATTCCCATTGCCAAAGATCACACTATAAAAGGTAGTTTTTTTATTAAAAAAGGTAAAAATAAAATTAAAATTAATTCTTTTGAAGTTCAACACGGATTAATTAAAGCTACTGCTTATGTTTTTAAAAAGATTGCATATTTAAGTGACTGCAGTCTCATATCAAATAAATCTAAACATTTTTTATATAATTTAGATTATTTAATAATTGATTGTTTGCGTGTTAAATTTCATCCTGGTCATTTTAATCTTGAGACTGCAATATCACTAGCTAAAGAATTTAAGCCTAAAAAAACTATTCTTACTAACCTACATGTAGATCTTGATTATAATAAATTAAAAAAAAAACTACCTTTAAATATTGTCCCAGCATTTGATGGTTTGAATTTTAATTTTTAAGTTCTTTTTCAATAAAAGAAATAAATTTTTTTGATGATGGATTTGTTACAGAGAGAAAAGTTTCCACTACTTTACCATTTTTCCCGACTATAATTTTGTGAAAATTCCATTTAGGTATCGCACTTGAACCATAGTTTTGTTTAGCCCAAAGGAAAAAAGGGTGAGCGTTTTCGCCGACCACATCAAATTTTTCTGAAATTGGGAAGTCAATTCCAAAAGTAGTCTCACAGAAATCTTTAATTTCTTTGTTTGAACCTGGTTCCTGCCTAAAATTATCAGATGGTACTCCTATTACGACTAATCCTTTATCTTTATAATTAGTCCATAATTTTTGTAGATCTTCATATTGATTAGTAAAACCACATCTGCTGGCGACATTAACTACCACAATCACTTTTTCTTTGTAGTCATTAATGTTAATAATATTTCCATCTATACCTTTAAATGTAAAATTAGTTGCAAGTTGATCGTATTGTGCATTTCCTTTGGCAAAAAAACTAAACATTATAATAAATAGAGTAATTATTTTTTTCATATTGTGCAATTGATAGCTTTTAGTAAAGCATTAAATGGCAACTTAACACAATTAATTCTTTCTTTATGTTTTAACTGCAATAAACTCTTAAAAGGCTGGTATTCTTTTTTAAGAATAATTTTTTTTTTTTTTATATCATCTACAAACAAAAATAATTCTTTAATACTTTTTCCCTTAATTATCTTTGAAAGCAAACTAGCAGAAGCCTGACAAAAAATGCAGGATTCAGTCTCGTAATACATTTTTTTTATTATATTATTAGAAATTTCAACTTCTACTGTGATTTTATCACCACAAATTTTATTTTTAGAAGTAGCAATATAATTTGATTTTTTTTTTATTCCATAATTACTCGTATCTGATGCAATTTTAATTATTTGTGAACTAATCATTTTTTTTTATTGTAAGTAATAATAAAAAATAGCCAATTAAAGTTGACAATAAGGAACCAGCTAAAACACCAATTTTTACACCATCTAAATATACTGCTGAATTTACAAAGGCTAAATTTCCAACAAATAAACTCATAGTAAAACCTATTCCAGTTAATATAGAAACTGCATAGAAAGATAACCAAGTGGAATGAGTAGGCTTTTGTGCAAAATTTAATTTAACTGAAAAGTAAGAAAATAAAAAAACACCTATCTGCTTACCGAAAAACAGACCACACAAGATACCTAGTGGAACAGGGTTAAGTAGCGTGTTAAAACTAATACCATTTAATGACACGCCCGCGTTAGCAAATGCAAAAAGCGGCATGATACCAAAAGCCACATATTTTGAAATGCCATGTTCTAATTTTAATAGTAATGATTTACTTTTTTCTTTTGTGTCGTGAGGAATAAGTAAAGCTAACAAAACCCCTGAGATTGTTGCGTGTATACCAGATTGGTGAGTAAAATCCCAAAGTAAAATTCCAATTAATAAATAAGGTATAAATGAACGAACGTTAAATTTATTTATAATAAAGAGAGCTGCTAATGCCACGGCCATAAGTAATAAATAGTAAATTTGGATATTTTCCGAGTAAAAAAAAGCAATAATTACTATTGCACCAAGATCATCAATTATCGCAAGAGCTGTTAAAAAAATTTTTAATGATAGAGGCACTCTTTTTCCAAGTAATGATAAAACTCCCAATGAAAAAGCTATGTCGGTAGCTGAAGGAATTGCCCATCCTCTTAATGTTTCAGCCGAATTAATGTTAATTAAAACATAAATTAAGGCTGGAACAACCATTCCGCCTAATGCACCTATTATTGGTAATAATGCTTGTTTAGGGTTTGATAATTCTCCTTGCACCAACTCTCTTTTAATTTCTAAAGAAACTAGAAAAAAGAAAACAGTCATTAAAACATCATTTATCCAATGAATTAAACTTAACTTTAAAGAAAAAGTTCCAAAACCAATACTGATATTCTTTTGCAAGGTGTCAAAATAAATTGAATCATAATTGCTGTTACTAATGATCAAAGCAATAGTTGCAGCAAACAACAAGACTAAACCTGAGGCAGATTCTAGTTTAAAAAAATACTTAAAAGGTTTGGTTAATACACCTATCATTTTTTTTCATATGTTTTTGTTAGTTTATAAATTAATGTCCAGCAGGTTCTGGTACCGACCAGTTTAATCTGCTCTCTCTATGCTCCTTGCTATTGCAAGATTCCCAAGCTTTTCTTCTAAGAACTTCTAGTTCCACTGGTGGGATTGATAGATTTATTAAGTTTGCTTTTGTCCACTGAAATTTATCTGCATTGTAATCTTTTGGTAACTGTCCATTTTTAATACAGTAATCAAATATTGGCGTTCCTGGAACGGGCATTACGAGTGAAAAATTAGAAGCATCTAAACCATGATGATACATCTCCTTGGCAAATCTAATGGTATTTTCTATTTCTTCTCTAGATTCGTCAGGAAAACCTAACATATAATTAGTTGCAACATGTATGCTATATTTTTTCAAACTTTTAATTAAAAGCACAGGATCAAACCTGTCTAAAGCTAATTTATTTGAACACCATTTTTTTATTATTCTTAAATTAGCAGATTCAAATGGAAGAGTTATACTCTTAAAACCTACTTGAGATAGCAATGAAATTACTTCTTCATCGGGTACCATCCACCCTTTTTTTTTATCACATTTTTTTACTAAATGGATCATGTTAATTCCGTTTACATCCATCAGGTCCAAACCAAATCCAACTATACTTTTTAATAGACGGATTGCTCTTCTCTTCATTCCAAATATTGAATCATCTTCTATAAAAATCTGTTTTGCTCCTATTTTATCTCTTAAAATACTCAATTCTTTTATTACTCTTTCGTCTGATTTAATTCTAAATCTACCTATTGGACCAGATATAGAATCTTCATTTTCTTGAGCTATATGACAGTATGAACATGCAAATGGACATCCTCTTGACGTCATAATAGATGCATATTTTAATTCAACACCTGGCTTAATATTTCCACCATGAGGTCTTCCAATTTTCCAGTATCTTTTGTTAGGTAAGAGATCCCATGCTGGGATGGGTAACTCATCTAAATTCCAACATATTCTTCCTAATTTTGAGTTATCAATTATTTTTCCGGAACTGTTTTTATAAAAAATTTTACCAACTGTGCTAAAATCTTTACTATTTTTTTGTAAAATTTTAACTAAATCTTGTATTGTTACTTCAGCTTCTGACGTACAAATAACATCAAAACCTGCGGCAAAAAAAGATGTGGATCTGGATTTCGCGTTAACACCACCAGTTAAAAGAATTTTATTTGGAAATTTTTTTTTAATTAATTTTGCACACTCTAAAACCTGTGTTTCTTGTTGTGAGAATATCGAAGTAATACCAATTACATCGTAATTATTTACGACTTCTAAAATTCTTTCGTCACTAACGCCTGTTCTAAACATTCCACTAGGTAATTCTTTAGATTTGTAAAAGAAATTATCCAAGTTATCTTGTTCGTTACCCACACAGGCATCATATACATTAACTTCGACGCCAATGTCTCGCAACGCACCTGCTAGATAAGGATAGGCTAACGAACCATTTGGTTTGCACATGTATCCCGGCCAAGTTTGCTCTGGTGGGTACAGTAATAAAACTTTAACTATCGCCATAAGTATAAATGCAATATTTGATTGGTTATTGCAATATTAAAAAAAATTAAAGATATATATAAAAAAATTTAAAATAAAAATTAATAGTTTATTTTACCCTGAACCAAAATTAAGAGGGAAACCTCTTAAATAATAGTTAAATTAAAAGGACACGAATTATGCGTGGGATTTTAAACCCCCCCCCATAAACCCCCCAAAAGATTATTGGCACCTAAATAAACTAGCAGTTATGTCAGTTGTTTTTTTCTTAACCACCCCAATGAACCCCCACACAAATCCATTGATATGCTTGTTTAAGTAACAATTTGTCCTCAGGTTGTGGTTGAAAAGTATTGATTTACATATATAAAAGCAGGAATCGGGGCGTAGCGCAGCCTGGTAGCGCATCTGGTTTGGGACCAGAGGGTCGCAAGTTCAAATCTTGCCGCCCCGACCATAATATTAAAAATATGCTTTTAAATCTTAAAAAAAAAATATCATCCTACAGAGCCCATTAAAATCCTTTATTCTTTTGTAAATTGGAATTATGCTGATTTAATATTTGTCAAATAATTTTAAAGATTAACTATGGATTTTTATAAAAAAACAATTTTTATTTTTTTAATTATAATTCTTACTTTTGCGGCGTTCGTGAAACTAATAGAGCCGGTAGTAGAAAAACAATTATCTAATATTTTTGCTGACAAAAAATTGTCAAAAAAACTCTCTAGAGAACTGATTAAGTCTGCTGAAGAATTTTCTCCAGAAAAAAGAATTTTTTATAAAGAAATTATAAAAAAGCTATATTTAAAATGGATTCCTTTAATTGATGAAGTGAAAAATGAAGCAGAGCAAGAATTAAAAAAATAATTCCATGAAAAAATTAGATTTTTTTCTTCAAAAAAAATATTTTTTTTTTACATTTTTTTTGATAACTTATTTTATTTTTTGGGCAAATAATTTTTATTTGTATGTTTACGATGGTCATCATCAGGGTTTAATGTACTCTAATGCTATTGACTTAATAAATGGATTTGTTCCGTATAAAGAGATTTTTATTCAATACGGAATTTTAACAACAATCATTCATGCCATGATTTTGGTTGTTTTTGGAGAAAATATACACTTTATTAATTTTGCAACTATATTTATTTATTACACTGCTATTTTTTTTATTTATTTAATTATTAACAACATTACCAATCATTTATATGCTTTCTGTGGAGCTTTTGCTTTGATTTCTAATCATCCTGTGCCTTGGTTGCCCTGGTCTAATTATTTATCTTTTTTTTTTATTGTAATAGGGATTTATTTTTTTATTAAAGAACATAAATCTTCATCTTTTTTGTTTGGTTTTTTTTTAAGTCTAGCTGTTTTGTCTAGGCAAGACTATTTCCTGCCAATTTCTTTTTCTTTAATAATTTATATATTACTTTTATTTTTTTTTCAAAAATTAGATAATAAAAAAATATATATAAAAATTATCTCTGGATATTTTTTACCTATTCTATTTTTTTTTACATACCTTTTTTTTAATAATTTATTTTTTATATGGATTAAATATCTAAATTTACCCTTGATATATTTGGAGAGTCGTAACCTTAATATTTTTATTTTAATAATAAATTATATAAATTTTTTTTTAACAGAGTCTTTTTTTAGATTTATTAATGAACCTCAATATTTTTTGATTTCAATAATATTAATAGCTAATTTCTTTTGTTTATTTTTTTTCTATAAAAAATTTAATATCAAACTTTTTTTTATTGCAATTTTGACTTTAAGTTTATCTATTATTGGAATTTCTACTGAATTATTTAGATTGTATACCTCTGTTTCTTTGGGAATAATTACAACTATTTATTTTATTAGCAGTTTTAACTCTACTGATTTAAGAAAATTTTCCCTTTTTTTTATATTTTCTGCTTCTATTTTCTCAATTTTATCCTATTCTTACGGTAATAATCCAGCCTTTAAGAAAATTACAAAATTAGATTATTATAAAGTTATAGATATTGATATATTCAAATATCAAAGATGGCCAGATTATAAAGTTGACCCTTTGGTTAAAATAAATAATATTAAAAACAAAATTATTTCAAGCTGTTCTATTGAATACTCTGAAAATCTAACGTTTGATATATATTATAGCAATATTTTGAATCTTAAACGTATAAGATTGTTTCCATTTTTTAAATCATCTGACAAAAATGGTCTTTTAGAAAACTACTTTAATAGAAATTTTATTAAAAAAATAAACAATGAAATTAATAATGAAAATATAATTATATTAGTCGTGGAAAGTAACGATAAATTTAAAAATGGTGTACTAGTTTATGGTTCAAAATATTCATTTGAAGAAATTAATCTTAATGACTTAAATGATAAGCCGTATATACTTAAATTTTATTATCCTACGAAGTGTTACACTAAATCTTAATTAATGTTTTCAATTATTATAGCAACTTATAATCAATTAGAATATTTGAAAATCTGTATTAGAAGTATAGAAAAAAACTCTAAATTTAACCATCAAATAATTTTACATATAAATGAAGGAACTGACGGCACATTAGAATACGTAAAAGAAAAGGGATATGAATTTACATACAGTCCAAAAAATGAAGGTGTCTGTGTTTCATACAATAAAGCATCTAAATTAGCCAAAAATAATTATTTAGTAATTATGCAAGATGATATGTATTTTTGCCCAAATTGGGATCATATTTTTGATAAAAGAATTAGGGAAATCAAACATAATAATTTTTTTTTATCAGGCACCATGATTCAACCATTTAAATCTTATATATATCTAGATTGTGGAAAAAATTCTGAAGATTTTAATGAGACTAAACTATTGAATGAATATAATAAAATCCCTTATGAAGATTTTCAAGGCACTCACTGGAATCCATCTCTAATTCCATTAGAAACTTGGAATTCAGTTGGTGGATTTAGCGAAGAATTTAGTCCGGGAATTGGTTGTGATCCTGATTTGAACATGAAGCTATGGGAAAAAGGAGCTAGAATATTTCATGGCTTAAGTGATTGCAGAGTTTATCATTTTTCTTCAGTAACTTTAAGAAAAAAAAATACAAAAAATAATGGCGCTAAAACATTTTTACTTAAATGGGGCTTTACGATAAAATTCTTTAAAAAATTTTATTTAAAAACTGACACAAAATACACTGGCCAATTGATTGACCCTCAAAGAAATATAGAATATTACCTCGCTTTACTTTCTAATAAATTAAAATATATGTATTATAAAATTTTAGGATAAAAAATGAAAATTTACTATGGGAAAGCGGTCTATGATAATCAAGAAATATTAGCAGCAACATAATAAAAAAGGTTAAAGGTTTTTTAAAATTAAAAAAATATATTTAATAGGGTTTGGTTTATACAATGTTTAGATTTTTAGATAACTTATACAAAAGTATTTCTTGTAAAAAATCATATTATTCAGCTGGAGGAATTGACGCCTTAGTACTAAATATTTTTAAAGATTTAAAAAAGGGAATATACTTAGATATTGGCTGTAACCACCCAATTAAAGCAAACAATACGTATCTTTTATATAAAAAAGGTTGGTCAGGGATAAATATTGATTTGGATCAAAAAAGTATTGATTCATTTAACTACGCAAGACCTAATGATTATAATATTAAAATGGCTGTGAGCGATAAGATGTCCATAAAAGATTTCTATTTTTATCATGATAAATCATCCATTAATACATTGAGCAAAGAAACAGCAAATTATCAAAATGCAAAAGTTGCTAAAATCCTTAAAATTAAAGCTCAGCCTTTGAATATGTTATTAGATGAATCGCCTTTTAAAGATTCAAAAATTGATTTTTTAAGCGTGGATGTAGAAGGATCCGAATTTGAAATATTAAATGGATTTAACTTTTTAAAATTTTCACCAAAAGTTATAGTTGTAGAGTATCTTGATTTAAATTTACCTAAATTAGAGTTAAAAAATATTAATATAGATAATATTCAACGATCTAAAATTTTTAATTTGATTAAATCTAAGAATTATTCACTTGTTAATATTTTACATTCAGACTTAGTTTTTATTAATAACGAATTTAGAGATTAAATCTTAATCTTATTCAATGCATTATTTTTGAATAAATTTGCTTCTTGAATATACCTTCTTACCATTTGTGTTGTTTTGTGGCCAGTCATAGCCATGATACTTCTTTCTTCAGCACCTGCTGCTGCTGCTGACGTAGCAAATCCTGATCTTAGGCTGTGTCCTGAATAATTAGTACTATTTATACCGGCTTTACCAAGGTATTGCTTAATTATTAAGGCCACTGTTTGATCTGATAGTCTATTTTCTAGCAATTTTGATCCTTTTGAAATTTTTCTAAATAATGGACCTTTCGTTATCCTAGATATATTTATCCATTTTTGTAGTGTTGTTACTGGACAGTATGGTCTATTTTCAAAGTAGGGCAGTCCTTTTGTTAGTCCCTCTCCAAATTGATCTGTTTTAGAACGTTTAACTGTAATTTTTAAACCTTCAAATACAAATTCTAAATCACCTATATCTAATGATACAATTTCGTTTCGTCTAAAACCTCCTGCAAATCCTATTAATAAAATAGATTTATCTCTTAATTTCCTGATATCTTCAATTTTTTGTTCATCTATTACATCAATTAATCGTTTTAAATCATTGATTAATATAGGTTTTTTGCCTTTCTGAATTATTCCTTTTCTACGTTTAATACCCATTAAATTCTCTACAATGATAGGATGTTTGGTGTCTAGGTAATGACCTTTTATCTTATGAATAACTCCAATGGCTACTAGCCTACGTTTGATTGTGCTCAATTTTACATCTTTAGTAGACAAATGAGTTAAGTAAAGCGACACAATTTTGGGATCAGTTGGTAAATTTTTTAATCCATTTTGAAAGCAGAATAAACCGAAAGCCTTAAAATCTGATTTATAAGCTCTAACAGTATTTGGTGCTTTAGAATTTTTTAAATTTAATAAAGTTTCTTCTTCAAGCGCTTTTATGTCAGTTACTATATTGCTCATTTAATTTATATTACTATTGATAACCATTAATTATCGTTAGTAATATATAAACTAAATATATTTGTCAATAGCTATAATACAGTAAAGCTTTCAGTATATTGATATAAAAATATATTTTAAGATTCAATAATGAGACATACTTTTTTCATGAGTTTAATAATTCTAATTTATTCGGTTTCAACGACAATTTTAAAAAGTCATTCAGGAAATATTGGACCTTATAGATGAAAGCAACTAAATTTCAATTAAAAGTGTGGAATTACCTCACAAAAATACCCCGTGGAAGCGTTAAAACTTACTCTCAAGTGGCTAAAGGCATAGGAAAACCCCTTGCAGTGCGTGCTGTGGCTAATGCTATAGGTAAAAACCCTTATCCACCTAAAATACCATGCCATAGAGTGATAAGATCAGACGGATCTCTTGGAGGATACTCTGGCAAAGGAGGCATTAAAACTAAGAAATTGTTGCTAAAAAAAGAGGGTATAACGCTCTAAAAGTGTTTATTTACAACTCTTTTAGCAATCATCCCCACCTGGCCTCTTATTTTATTTAGTTCACTGGTAAGTTGTACTGTATTTTACTGCATCCCAAAAAATTGACTATCTAAGGCTGTTTAAACGGCATATTCTATAATTGCAAGGCTCTAGAATCCCCTTTTTTAGTAAGTTTTTGATCAGCTGGAAAGCTTGATAATACTGACTAATAGAAACTTAAAAACCCTTATTTTATGCTATTTATTTATGTTTTTTAATTTAAATCTCTTTTTTAAATAAAAATATTTTAAAATCAACGTTTATTTTTAATTTAACATAATGTAGAAATATCGTGTAAATACAGTGGCTTACGTCTAGCATCTAATCTTAATTATTAAGATATACGGAAATACTATTTACTTATAATTGAAAAAAATTAGAAACATTGTAGGATTTCAACTAATAAAATATGATTGAAATATGAAAGTAATGATCCTAGGTGCGGCTGGAATGATAGGTCAGAAATTAGTAAAAAAACTAATCGACCTAACTTCGTTAAACGAGGTTAAAATTAATAAGCTCATCTTATTTGATATTGTTAATGCTCCCCACCCCGAAATTGACGAGATGTGTTTTTTAATAAAGTCTGGGGATTTGTCAAAAAAAACCGTTTGTAGTGATCTAATATCCGAAAAACCAGACGTTATATTTCATCTAGCAGCTGTTGTGTCAGGACAAGCAGAAAAAGAATTTGATATTGGGTGGAACGTAAATGCAAAAGGAAGTTGGAATCTTTTTGAATCTATTCGTTCGTTAGGGAAAGGTTATTGCCCAAAATTAGTATTCACTAGTTCTATTGCTGTGTTTGGAGCACCCTTCCCTAATAAAATTAATGATGAATTTTTTACCACACCTTTAACATCTTATGGTGCCCAGAAAGTTGTTTCTGAACTTTTATTGTCTGATTATTCAAGAAAAAATATGATTAACGGTATATCAATTAGACTTCCAACAATTTGTGTAAGACCAGGTAAGCCAAATTTGGCGGCTTCTGGTTTTTTTTCAGGAATTATTAGAGAACCTCTTAATGGAGTTGAAGCAATCTTACCTGTAAGTACAGATATAAGGCATTGGTTTGCTTCGCCTAGATCTGCCATAGGATTTTTAATACATGCCGCAGAACTTGATACAAAAAAACTTAATAATAGAATTACATTAAACATGCCAGGTCTGTCCGTTACTGTCCAAGAACAAATAGAATCTTTAAAAAGAGTTGCAGGAAATGAAATTGCTAAATTAATAAAACATAAAGCTGATCCTCAAATTCAAAAAATAGTTGGTTCTTGGGCTAAAGTTTTAGAAGCAAAAAGAGCAACAAATTTAGGATTTAAAGCAGAAAATAGTTTTGATGATATTGTTAAAATATATATTGAAGAGGATTTAAAAAAGTAAATCTTATTTAAAAATTATATTTTTTTATTTAAAGATTTTGCTTTATTAATTCTCCATCTAGAACCTCCTCGAACTATATAGCCACAACAGTTTTTAGATCTACACTTGCAAATAAAATCTTTATAGTTTTCATCAAAGTTGAAACCATAATCGTACGATAACTCTTCACCTTTTTTTATATCTTTTATTGAGGCAATCCACAATTTAACTCCTTTTCCTGATACCTCGGAATTCGGATCGCAAGAATGATTGATCAATCTAGCGGTATTATACTTATAATCACCATCTAAATCATATTTTTTATTTATATTAAAAAGATAAATATGTTTAGCGTTATCAAATTTATTATTTGTTTCAGTTTCTTTTTTTGAAATTAATCTTCCTTTATATTCAACAATCCTTGTATTTTTCTTTATATTCATAGAAGCAACAAGACCCCTATTGTTTATATTAGATTTTTTTATTTTATACATTTTATAGTTCGTTAAATGAAATACTTAAGTGCTATAAACACAATAACTGGTATTGTAAAGAAAGATACTACAGTAGAAACAACTACTGTACTGGCGATGCTATTAACAACTTTTTTAGATGAGTACATTGAGCCAACAAGATAAGTAAGAATTGCACTTGGCATAGAGCACTGAATTAATAAAACTCCAGCTGCAAACCCTTTTAAATCAAAAAAAAAAATTAAAGATAAGCCAACTAAAGGACCTAAAATCAACCTTGCAAAAGAAGAGATTAGCGCATTAATAATGGAGAAAATTTTTAATTTAGTAAGAGCTATACCGAGTGACATCAAAATTAGTGCTATTGTTGAATAAGCGAGCAAAAATGCTGTATTTTCAACAAATTTAGGTGGATGAATATCAAAATATAAAAACGCAACAGCAATCAAAACGGCATAAACAGGTGTGCTTTCTAAAAGTACTTTAAAACTAATTTTTTTACTGGCTAAAAAAATACCAAAAGTGAAATGAGATATGATTATTACTGCAGAAATAGCAGAAGCCACTCCTAACCCTGCCTTGCCATAAGCAAATAAACAGATGGGCAAGCCCATGTTACCGCAATTGGGCAAAATCAAAGGGGGTAATTCGCTTATATAATCTCTTTTTTGTATTAAGAGTAAAGTTATACCTATTATTGAAAAACACATAACTGCTAACAAGGTGTAAAAAAAATAACTAATAAATAAATTAAAACTAATTCCGGTAGATGTAATAGCGTAAAAAGCTAGTGCTGGTGAACCAAATTTAGCAGTAAAATTAGTAATAAATGCAGTGTCGTATTTAGGATCTTTCTTACCAAGGTAATAACCAACACCCACTAGAGTAAATACAGGTACAATAACATCGATTAGCTTAAGGTATATTTCCATTCTCTTAAGCTTTTTTAGTTTTTACTTTAATTTTTTCATTAAAATTTATTGCTAATTCAAATTCTGACAAACGTCTGTAAATAGATCTCAATTCGGTAATTCTCGTCCAATTTTGTAAGAATAAAGAAAAGCTTCCTTGAACTTCTCTAAAAGCGCTAGATGTTTGTATTAAGACACCCAAAGTCATGCCACCTGTGA
>Ga0115002_10006684_pt1 | contig 13178 bp, 11 predicted proteins | sample ArcticOcean_MG_C_8_FD_89576 | JGI IMG/M metagenome (GOLD analysis project Ga0115002, IMG submission 89576) | Marine microbial communities from western Arctic Ocean - ArcticOcean_MG_CB11_86 | ecosystem: Environmental > Aquatic > Marine > Oceanic | place: Arctic Ocean: Canada Basin | collected...
ATCGAATTTCTATTTACGCCCGCTGCCGAGTTTGTGGATACACTTTTCTTCATGTTGAGCAAACCCAAAAAAGGCTTAGCAATCGGAGCACGGGCTTGCAGCCCGTAATTCGGCACGGTTACGCGAAGAAGCTTACCTTGAAACAAGGCGAGTTACGGGCTGCAAGCCCGTGCTCCTCTTCCGTCTCAAGGGCGTTGCCCTTGGCTGACATAGGGTCGACGCTTCGGGCCTCAAGAAGACGGTCGTCTTCGACCGCGACTACGGAGTGAAGTTGTCGACGCGAATGATTTGAGGACACTGGTTTGCGCAGTCGTACATCGCGGTCGTATCGGCCGAAACATTGAACGGACCGAAACTGGCGCCGAAAATCGAACTGCAAATGCTGGTGACATCGACGGTCGCGCGAGCTCTTACGCCAAAGGCCGTACCTCCCGTGCCGCTGTTGGTCAATTCAACATACGATTGGTTGTCGTTGTTGTTTCCCGCAGCAGGTGCTTCTGGCAACAAGTAAGTTGCGTTCGTGGAAACAGGACTCAAGTGAGCCGGGTAATTGGCGAGCGTGTGTCGAAAATTACTGTCGACAAAATTCACCGTAACCGGCGTCTGCGGCACTCCACTTATCGCAAACGTCGTGGTCACACTCACGGGACCTGCTCCTACAGCATCCCCATCGCTCACTCCCAACGAATCAACTTTAGCTCCAAATCGTATTCTGTCGCCGGGATTGAAACCTGTATCCGAAACAATAGCGAGAAATTGAATCGTCAATAGATGTGGAGTGGCAGTGTCGTGTACAAAGCGGACTTTGTATCTACAAGATTTGTCTTTACAAGATTCCTCGAGCCGGAACGCAACCCTCCACAGAAACCCTATTTCCCGCAAACTACCGCACTCAGGCAGTGCAGATAGATTGCGGGGAATTTTCCGTTGAAATAGGGCCGCATTTTGTTGAATCTGCGAGAGTCAAATCACATATTGCACAAACTTCATGTCCGTTATTTTGCATAAGAGTTCTGCAGATTAATTCGGCGTGAAAGAAGTCACCGCAGGGGCAGACTTTTTGGGGAAGTTGGTTGCATTGGATTGCTCCAAAAAACACAAATTCGGACCGGCGTTTGATTGCATTGGATTTGCTTTCGCACGTCAGCACGATTGAAATAGCGATGAATCTCGCGTTCCGCGAATTGGGTAATGGCTCACCACTTGTGTCTCACAATGCGACGCGTCGGCTGCTTGAACGGCACCCGCGACTAGCGTTGATATATCGACCTGAGATCTGGTCGGCGGCGGCATCCGTTGAAGCCAGTTCTGGCCGCATCTTCACAATTGGAATTGACGAATGGCTGCGTCAGGGTATCGAAGTACAAATCAACAACCCTGCATTCCAAATTGTCCCCTGCGAGTCCTGCCAGCAACTTAGCCAGAATTACGACGCTACGCATGCTTGCGCAGTTGTCACGACGCTTGAGCTGTGGGACGACATGGACGCCGAAGAGCGTCGCACGACGCGATCTCGAGTGAAATCTCCCTTCATTTTCATCAGCGAGTCGGCGAGTGCCGGCGCGGTTGCGGCCGCGTTTCGCAGTGGCGCATTTGAAGTTCTGATGAAACCACTTTCTCTTGAAACCCTTCGCGACAGGATTCTAATCGCGACGAGCGTCGATCTTCAACGCATCGTCGATCTTCAACGCATCGTCGATCAGAAGCGAACGGTCGAGGTACGGTTGCGATTCGAGGGTCTCACCGATCGAGAACAAGAAATCATGTTGCTCGTCGCCCAGGGCATGTCACTAAAGCAAATTGGCGCGTATTGTGACATCAGTTTTCAAACCGTGGCGAAGCACCGCACGAAGATCTTGAAAAAGATGGACGTCAACAACGACGTAGAACTTGCCCTTTTGGTCCGCAACCATTTGGCGGAGTAATGGTCGCTGAGTCATCGCCACTGAGTCATCGCCACTGAGTCATCGCCACTGCACTCAATCCAAACGGCCGGTTCGCGAATTGGCGGCGGCATAAGCGTGGCGAACTGAGATGTCTCGACCTCGCCTCGTGGCGTCGAGGCAGTCGAGGCAGTCGAGGCAGTCGAGAAATGCTCAACGAGTACAATCTAAAACCAGATTTTCAAACAAATTCGTGGTCGTTCGACTTTTTTGACCAGACGCCCGACTGATCAGTAAACCTCACAGGGACGCCGAGAACAATTGCCGCGAAGTTTGACATGCGTCGCGATCCTACTCATAATAGGGGTCGAGACGGCCACTTCAGGCCGGCGCCCCGTATTGGAATTCCTATCAGTAGTTTGGTCTTCGGTACCGGACCACTCAACTAAGTCGTTGACTTATTGAGTGGTTGGCCAAAGTTACGTGATTCGTGACGATTTAGGCGCTGTTCTTTCGGCGAATATTTGATTTCGCAGCTTCGGTGTTTTACTCTGTGTGATTGCCGGGTTTTCGCTGATTCACATCATGTTTATGGAACCATAATGTCTACCGCTATCTCAGATCATCGCCCGCTTTATGCGCTCGAAAAACGTCCTTACCAAAACTTCAAGTGGTCAGGCGCGGATGCGATCTATGCCGGTTTCTCGGAGGCAGCGCGTCGACACCCCAATCATCTGGCAATTTGCGATGGTGTAAACCGCGTTAGCTACGAACAGCTTATCGGGTATGTTCAGTCCGCGTCGGAACAGCTCAATAGATCCGGACTTCAAATCGATAAACCGTGGGGTGTTATTGCGGATGACGCCACAGGCCGTATTGCGTTGATGTTGGCGTCACTCAAGCTGGGTGCGATCGTTATGCCCTTGGATGGGTTTTATCCAGTTGGCCGATTACAAGTGATGATTCGACAATCAGAATGCGCTACGGTTCTCGCTTGCCCGCGATGTACTGACAAGGTTGATTCCCTTGCAGCGGGTGGCCCAACTGTAACCGCAATCGACTATAGGAATCCGCTATTGACCGATTCTTCTGGCGCTGGATTGTCTGATCGCCGTGGTGGCGTACTAATCTTCACGTCTGGATCGACTGGAGTGCCCAAAGGAGTTGTCCAGACAGATACGATGCTGATGCACAATGCAAATACGATTTCCGATGCGTATCGCATCACTCCTGAGGATCGTTTGTCGCTTGTCTTTTCGCCAGGATTTGGTCTGGCGACGACAGACATTCTTGCTGCGTTGTTAAATGGAGCTTCACTGCACGTTTGGGAAGCGAAGCGGCGAGGCGTGGCTGGGATGGGCGAGTGGATTGCCGAATCGGAATTGACTATTCTGCATACTGTTCCGACGCTCTTTCGCGCGATAGCTGAGCAGCGAGCATCCTGCGAGCCATGCCGATCACTGCGGTTAATTAGCTTTTGCGGCGAAGCGGTGACGCGCGACGACTTTGACAAGTGTTGGGAGCGAATGAATCCAGATTGTGTTGCTGTGAATTCACTGGGCACGACGGAAACTAAGACCGTCGCGCAATATTTTGCGGATAGATTCACCGATCTGCCATCTCGTGGCATTCCGGTCGGTTGGGAAACCAAAAGCACAACCGTTGAACTGCAGGATGAGCAGCAACGCGAAGTCGCGTGTGGTGAGGTAGGGGAAATTGTTGTCAAGAGTCGCTTTATTTCGCCCACATACTTTCAGCGGCAAAGCGACGGAGCGACAACCATGCCCTCAGTAACTGCGGACAGTGATGAGGCGGTCTACCGAACTGGTGATCTTGGGCGGCGCGGTAGTGACGGTTCCATCGAACATCTTGGTCGCCGAGACCATCAGGTGAAGTTGCGAGGGTATCGAATCGAATTGAATGAAATTGAAGCCGTCTTGCAATCGCATCCGAGCGTTAAGCAAGCCGCTGTATTCCTCGACGATTCCGAACACCCAATGCTGATTGCAGCCTGTGCTGGCCCAGCGGAAATGCTGGAGGACGTGAAGGAGTATACGAGGGAGCGAGTTCCAGACTTTATGGTGCCATCGCGATTTCATGCGGTTGGCGAATTGCCGGTTAACGATCACGGAAAGATCGCTCGCTCGCAGCTGGCAAACGACTATCGCGATCGCGATCGCGACTTCGCGATCGATTCACGTACGGCGACATCCGACAGCAACTCGCACCCGGTACTACTTTCCATCATCGAGGCGCTTCAAGACGACCGAATTGTATTGACGGATAATTACATCGAGGTCGGAGGTGACTCGCTCGCAGCGGCCAGAATCGTCATCGACCTGGAAGAAAAGATGGGTGTCCACGTCAATGCCGGGATGCTGCTTTCTTCCGACACAATTGAAGAGTTCGTCAATACCGTCAAGACGGTCGCGAACTGATCCAGCGATCGCAATCTCCGATTTGGACCAGCATGGCCGACAAAAATAATAACGAGTTGTTTCCACTTCCGCTCGGACCGTTCGAGCAGTATATGCTGGCCGATGATCGGGAAGATTCACCGATGACGTTTGTCGTCAAGGCGGACTTGACGGGTCCGTTGGATCATGACGCTATCCACGAAGCAATACAAAGTTCACTTCAGCGTCATCCGCTGTTTCACGCCACAGTCTCCGCGGAGGGATTTCGCAAGCCCACTTGGGTAACGTGCGATCCACGAAGTGTTAAAGTGGAATGGATGAGCGAATCCGCAGCTGCAGCAAATGCTTTTCGGCAGATTGACCTCACTTCTGAGCCTGGATTACGGATCCAGATTGTCGAACGCGACGACGGAGGAACACAACTTCGCCTGAATGTTCATCACGCGGCAAGCGACGGAATCGGAACGCAGCGTTTTCTCGGCGACGTACTCGCTTTTTATGGTCAACTCACCGACTTTCAATCGCCCCCTGAATTGCTCCCGCTCGACCCCGATTCTCTTCGGCAACGTTGCCATCGAATTCGTGACGACAAATCCTTGTCGTTGCGATTCAAGGATTGGCGCGAGGCAGTGCGGCGCGAGTGTCAGTTTATTTCCACGACCCCGACGCCCGTAGCTTTCAACACACCGGCAGAACAAGGTGGCGTGGGGCAGGCGCGATCGATCTTTCGCGTCGTCGACCGCGATTGCCTTGGGGCGCTGCGACGACGATGTCGCCTGAGCGGAGTTACGCTCAACGATTTGATACTTCATGCGGTCTTTGCAACCATCCACGCGTGGAATCGGGATGTGACAGGGAATGAGAATGGACGGTACCGGTTGGCCGTTCCACTCGACTTGCGTTTGGCTCATCACGAGCAGCTTCCTGCCGCTAATGTCGTTTCATATGCGTTTCCAACGCTTCGAGGTCGCGAGATTGATCGGCCAAATGCGTTAGAGAGATGTGTCGAGGAAATGGATTTTTATGTTCGAAATCGCCAGCAGAGTAATGTCGAACGGGCCATGCGCATAGGCACTTCGATCCCCGGCGCGGTTTCATTTTTCCTCAAAAAACAACGAAGGATCGCGACAGCTATTGTCAGCAATGTGGGCGATCCCGCGCGAAATTTTCGCGCCCGATTCGCTCGAAAGAATGGACGATGTGTCGCCGGTTCAGTCATTTTGGAACGACTCACGAGTGCATCGCCGCTCCGAAAGGGAACGGACGTCAACATAACCGTTTCAACATACGCCAATGAGTTAACCGTTAATCTGACAGTTCCGACTTCTTCCGTTTGTGCAGACCAGACGGATCGCTTTATGGATTCGCTCTGGTCACATCTCTTGCCCGTGGACGAGAGGGGCTGAGCCGATGGCTGCGAGTATTGCGCGATGGCCCGTTCGCTGAGGCATTGCCAGGCGTCGCTCGGCCGTTATCCCCGTCGCGGTAGGGACACCGGTTACCCGGTGCCCCCGCACAGATCCCTGCGAGCGGAACTACCGCACAAGGCTCCTACCTCAGGTAGTGACGCGTAGGCGTTGTTCGGGATAAGGATGTAGAATTTTCACAGATGGAAGCCATTTCGCAGCTAAACGGCCCATGCGTTCGCCAGTGACCCGGTGACGTTGGCTCCGTCGCCGAAGCGAGCGAAACCAGAGACAGTACACCTGATACTTGAACGCATGGAGTTTGCGTTGGTTACGTGGTACGGCGTAGTACTGGAAATGCCCTTGCACCACGCTCCGTAGCCAGCGGCCCACATCTGGAATGGAGTGGTGCAAGCGTTTTCTGAGTTCGCATTTGATTTCAGCTAGTTTCGCTTGCATTCGTTTCGCGATTGTTTGCCGAAGCACAATAAATCGTCCGTTGCTTGATCGGTCACACACGTGTGTGAAACCAAGGAAGTCGAAAGACTCAGGCTTCCCCTCGCCACGACGCTTTCGATTTTCGGCGGCGAACCGTCCAAACTCGATCAAGCGTGTTTTGTCGGGGTGCAGTTCCAGTGCGAACTTGTGGAAGCGTTCCCGCAAGTCTTGATGGAACTGCTCGGCATCCGACCGGTGCTCAAAACCCATCACGGAATCATCAGCAAAACGCACAATGACAACGTCACCGCGAGCATGCTGGTTCCGCCATTGATCGGCCCACAGATCAAACACGTAGTGCAGGTACACATTGGCAAGGACAGGTGAAATACTCCCGCCTTGTGGCGAACCTGACGCCGTGTCGATACGTTTACCATCCTCAATGACCCCGGCGTTTAGCCACTTTTTGATGTGGCGAATCACGCGAGGGTCAGCGATCCGGTGCTCAAGGAACTTCACCAGCCAATCCCGGTCGATGGCATCGAAGAAACCGGAGATGTCTGCATCGAGCACCCAATTTACTTTCCTCCGTGTCATTGCAACGCAGATCGCATCTAACGCATGATGCGGGCTACGACCTGGCCGAAAACCATAGGAGAAACCAAGAAAGTCTGTTTCGTAGATCGCGTTCATAACCTCGACCGTTGATCGTTGGGCGATCTTGTCTTCCAACGCAGTCACGCCGAGTGGTCGTTGCCGTCCATCCGCTTTAGGTATGTACATTCTGTGAACAGGCTTTGCTCGGTACGCTACGCGCTGAAGCCGTTCAGATAAGTTCTGAAGGTTGTCCTCTAGTTCTTCTCCGTATTGCTCCCATGTCACCTCATCTACCCCGGCAGCGGCTTTCCGCTGGAGCTTGAAGTAAGCGTTCCGAAGTCGGTCGATGTTGTAGACATGATGCCAGAGCGATGTAAATCGCAACTCCTTATCCTGGCAGGCAGCCTGCCTGCCGTATCCGCTCCAATGCATTTTGCAAGTCCATAGGTGCGACGTAGGCACTATCCCTTGGCAGTGTCCACGATTTCTCGTTTCGTGCCCGTTTAGAGTTGTCCATATCGCAATCCATTCCGGCACTGTGTCCGGTACTTGGTTTATTGAAACGAATTCCCTTTGGTCAGGCTGCTTGGCTCCACGCCCTCCGCCAACGACAGCGCACTGTCATCTTTGTTCGGTCGCTTCACAGCTACTATCAGCCTGTCCGACTTCCCGTCTCCGTACATCGTTGCCGTGCTCCTTTCGGATTCACAACGCGGACCATGGACCATCATCCAGGGTCAGAAACGGGATCTCCCGGCTCCCGTGTAAGTAACTTCCGTACGTGCACAGGGTCTAGGACCACGCGGGGTGGAAACGTTCTCGCAAATAGCGAACGATTTCATGTTGCCTTCCGAACACACGACGCCGTGGGCCCCCCGAAGTTATTTTTACTTTCGCGGCTCAATACCTGGCCCGCACGTACCCCTGTCAACGCTTCGCCCGCACAGTTACCCGTACACACGCATGACTCGGGGGCAGTATGGGTTGCTACTCCTTTACTGTAAGAGACTTTCACTCTCTGTTACTCACCGGTTTGCGCCGGCGCACCGTGGGGTCAAAATACTCAAACGAGCCGAAACGATTGCCGCCACGAGCGCCGAATATGAACGCGCACATGGAGCGATTTTTCGGGTCGCTAAAATCCGAATGTTTGCACAGACTGATTCTCTTCGGCCAAAAGATGACTCGCAATTCCATCAAGCAATACCTAGTCCATTATCACACAGAACGCTGCCACCAGGGGCTCGGCAATTCATTGCTTGAACCGCTTGAGCGACAACCAGATATGAACGCTAAGATCGAGGCAACTGAGCGGCTCGGTGGCTTACTTCGATCCTATCGAAGAGCTGCCTGACTCCATTACCTTCGGTCATGCTACGACGCTGATTTTCGACGGTCACTGCTGCGTGCTCTGACGAAATGGGCACACTGCAGACAACTTCGCTCGGGTTCGGGCTGCTTTGAGTTCCGAATCCATGGCCCAAAACACTCGTTCCAATAAATTGCCCCCCACGGGACAGACAGTCGATGTGTTTCTAAATCGATACTGGCTCAGCTTGTGCGCAGTGTGTGCGCAGTGTGTGCGCGCCGGAGGTCTAAGACAGACCAAAACAGACAACCAACACGTAAAATGTCGTGGCAACCAAAGTCGGCATCAAGAAATGCAAAAAACCCCGAGAATCAAAGAGATTCTCGGGGTTTTACTCAGCGAGGCCGAGGGGACTCGAACCCCCAACCACCGGATCGACAGTCCGGTACTCTAACCAATTGAGCTACGGCCCCAATTACTTGGGTGTTGAATTATAACTCGAATTAAAAGGTCTGCAAGGGCAGCCCCACAAGTTGTCAACGAGTAATAAATTCGGCAAAAGCAGCCGCCAAATTTAGATGAATCGGGCTCTTCGGGTAAATAGCGAGATCCAACAATCCTCACTCCCAATACGACGGGAATAACCCGACTCGCCTGCCCCATCTTATCCCGTCGGACCCGGTAGTCTGCGTAATTATCTGTCCTTCACGCGAACTTTGCGACCTATCCTTTACGGTACTTTCAGCAAGAATTCGAGACAACTTGCGATCTGCGGGCAAACGAGGACTTGGGACATGTACTTACAAAAATGGATCGCGGACGGCTTTACAGCGTTGTTTGCTTTTATTGGGCAGTCGGTGAATCAGATCCACATGAACCAAACTCAATGGACCCTCGTTTTCACTGGGGTTTGCATTTTTAGTTTCATCTGGTGCTGTCGCGGTAGGGGCTCGCGGAAGAACTACTAATCAAATTAGTCAATCCAGACCAAATCCACGGGTGGTACTGGAAAACGTCTACACGAAGTATTGTTTTGATGGGAAGTTTCGATGTATTTCTTTGAATTGTTTGGTTTCCCTGTAAGCCTTGAATTACTACTTGCCGTCGTCTTCGGATTCCTCATCGGTCAAATGCGACGAGTGGCGAGGCGGAGAGTCGAGACCAAAAACGCCGATTTGCGGCGGGCAGGCGCGATTATCGCCGAACTGGATTCGGTCGCCTCGCAGCTCAGAAAAGCCGTGAAAAAACATCGCCACAGCGTTCATCAATACAAAGACCGCATGGCAACGCTCGCCATGCAACGAGGCAACACCTACGAAGATTTGGCGATCGAAACCGATAAGGTCCTCCAACCGACTCTCAAGCTCGCCAACGATGTCGCCGCAGCCTACGAACAGATCAAACAACAATCTGCACTCCTACTTTCACTCACCGAAAACCGAACCGCCCCACTTACGGGCGTCGGTAATCACCGGGTCCTGGACGATTCGATTACGTCCATGTTTGCAATGCACACGCGGTACCAAACGAAACTTTCCCTTGCCGTGTTTGATATCGATAACTTCAAAGCATTCAATCAATCGCACGGACATATTCAAGGCGACAAAGTTCTGACTGGCCTGGGAGCTCTGCTGCGTGAAAATGCTCGGGAATCGGATGTCGTAACGAGAATTGGCCACGAAAAGTTCATTATGCTCATGCCCGAAACTGACCTGCTAGGCGGTGGAGTCCTCGCCGAACGAGTTCGCCAGGCAGCCGAAGACTTAGATATCACGCTGAGCGCCGGAGTTGCTACCGCCGACGATTGCAAATCGGCGATGGAACTAATCGAACTGGCAGACACAGCACTCTTTGAATCGAAAGAACGGGGCAATAACCTCGTCTATCAATTCGACGGAAGTGAGTGTCAACTCGTCACCGCGCCAGAAAAAGAGGTCGTCGTTGAGTCTGGCGCGTAGAGTCGCGATGACTTAGTGCAGATCTTTGTTGTCAGGGTCGTATCCCAGCTCAACAATTTGTTTTCGATCGCTAGTGGCCTTTTCGTCCTCACCTAGCGCCTCCAATACGTGCATTCGGTGCAGTATTAGAATCGCCAGCGTCCGTTGATCGAACAGCAATTGGTCGCGATATAGACCCGACTTGTCTGCCTTGTATTGCTTTTCTATTTTTTTGACTCGGCCAGCCTGCCCACGGACGGCGAGATCGAGATCCCTGATCGCCTTTTCATGATCTCCTTGACGGTAATAGAGAAACCCTCGAGTGTCGAGAACGGCGAAACTCTTCCCGAAAATCTCAATCGATTTATTGGCGTCTTCGAGCCCCTCGGCAATCTTCTCGTTCGCTAATGCTCGATGATAAGCGCGGCGGTTGAATGGCTGAAGTGACTTCGTACCGTATTTGTAACTGAAATAGTCTCGGACCCCTTCCTCCTCGTAAAGCCGCACGAGCTCGTCACAATCGGGGAGCGTTTTTGCAATTTGCTTTCGTTTTTCGTAGTAGTCATTGCGAGCCACGTAACCATTGGGGCGATTGGGAGCAATATCGATGGCGGCTTGGATTGCCTCGAGCTCCCTTGCGTCCTCTTTTTTCTTGGCATGCCAGGACGCGCGAATGAGGTAAATGTCGGGGTTGTCTTCGTCCCATGACGCGGCGTCTTGTAAGCTTTGTTCCGCCGCTACGAAATCATTGACGTCGGCATGGTTCTCGGCCGCAGCCATATGCCAACGGGCCATTTCTTCCGGAAAACTACCAATTCGCATTGCAGCCATAATGAGCGAAACAACGACAAATAGAAGAAATCCACGCCAAAAGAATACGCCCCGTGATCGAGGGCGGTTGGCCGTTTTTTCCCCTTGAGTGGGGGTCGGTTCTGCTGTTCCCATAGGATTTACCCTTTTCGGATCCCGCGGCCCCGTTTTTCACAGCTCAACAAATGCTGCAAACACTTGCCAGCGTTCGAGTTTCTTCGTTCGGCCAGGTCAACTGGACGCCATGAGCGTTCAACGGCTATGATACCCAAGCTGGTCAATACAAACGACTGCCCAATTAACATTATTCAGAATACTCGACCTCATCTAACAGCTGGACGCGATCCTGCTCACATCGAGTTTCTGAAGACAATAACCAACTCCAATCTAATCAAAGGGGAGATACCATGCCGCTTTATGAAATTGAAACAGACGCACATATTATTATTACCTGGGCCGAGAGCGAAGATTCCGCCAACGAAGTTGTCAACGATGCGTATCCGCACGATACGATCATTCGGTTAACCAAACGACCTCGAGACACTTGGGTCATTTCCAAAGGTGCCTTGGGACTCTCCAACTCCGAAGGCGACGAACTGTGCACAGTCGCACGCGATTGCCTCTCCAAGTCCGCTGGCGACAAAGTACACGCCATCCGACTCTACATGCACGAAACAGGTTCGGACCTAGAACGAGCTCGCAAAGTCATCGAATCGAATATGGTCATGGGTTGGTAGGCGTCATTGGATTAGCTCCAATCACTTCCCCGAAAAACATGCAAAAGCCAGGCAATTGACTGGCTTTTTTGGTGCGCCTGCCGACGTGCTCCTCAGAGGGCAATGATGCCATTTTGAAACTTACAAACGGCGTATTCGGACAACCCGCTCCATATTTCTCCACCTAATTGTGCGAATTCAGTAATCAATTTGCCAACTAGCGATCGATGAGCAAAGAATAATAAGGGGAATACATTAGGGAGAAAACGCCTCAATATCCAAATATTTCAGGCGAGGAACGGATCATGGCTCTTCAGCAATCAGATACGCCCATGAAACAAATTACCCCTAGTACACCCGGTGGCGTCGCTTGCCAATACCGCGTTCAGTACCAAGGCAATCAAGCTCAACCATGGGTGCTGTACGGCTGTTACACCTCCCTGGATTCTGCGAAAGCTTGCGTCTCAGAACTCGTCGACGAAGGTTTCACCAGTCGCGTTATCCACTACGCAATCTGCCCAACGGCATTCTAGCCAATACTGCTGGTTCTTCATCTTCCTTCTTAAGCTGAATATCCAACGCCTACCACGGTGTCATGCCGCCGTTAACACACAACGTTTGACCTGTAACAAAACTGGCTTCGTCGCTGGCAAGATACGTCGCAGCACCTCCGATATCGCCTGGCACTCCCCATCGTCCCGCGGGAATCATTGCGAAGTACTCGTCCTTCATTTCCTGTGGATCGCTTTCGTGACGTTCGACAGGTATCCATCCCGGAGCGATCATATTGACTGTGATTCCATCGGGCGCAAGTTCGCGAGCCATACTGCGAGACCATCCGACTTGACCACCTTTGGCAGCAACGTAAGCGCTAAAGGGCGAAACACTCCGCTGAAATACTTCGCTGGTGATATTGATGATACGCCCCCAGTTCTGCTGCTTCATGTGCGGCAAGGCTCGGCGAGTCAACAGGAATGGACTCTTGATAAAGAAGTCGAGCATCCTTTGATAGAAATCCCAATCGTATTCTTCAATCGTCATTAACGGCTGTTCGCAAGTCGCGTTTGCGACAATGATGTCGATCGGGCCAAGTTGCTCTTGAGTCGACGTGAAAAGTGCATCGACACTCTCTTCGCAAGTCACATCTGCTTGTATTAAAGCGGTCTCCACTCCCGCTGCTCGATACTCTTCAACCGTCTGCTCGGCTCGGCTCGTGTTATTGGCATAGTTAACTGGAACTTTCGCTCCAGCCTTTCCCAATGCCAGCCCTATCGCCTTTCCAAGTCCCGTGGAATTTCCAGTGACAAGCGCAACACGTCCTTCCAATGAAAACGACATCGGTGTTCCTTTGATTCTAAGTGGCGAATGATTTTTAGTGACGAATGGTCTTAAGTGACGAATGGTCTTAAGTGACGAATGGTCTTAAGTGACGGGGAAGCCGACCTAATGTTATCGAGGCAACCAAGATGACAGATGCTGCGACCGGATTCAAGCAGAGGCTGAAGGAACAGCTGAGAGATAAGCAACTGAGCGCAGAGTACGCCGTGACAGAGTACAGATGAGATGCCGTGTAAACTCGGCGGTCCAACAAAAAAACCACTGGCAATTTGCCAGTGGTTTCTTGTTGTATTTACCGCCTAGTTTTTGCCTAGAAGCCAGTGCTTG
>Ga0115002_10006686_pt1 | contig 13176 bp, 11 predicted proteins | sample ArcticOcean_MG_C_8_FD_89576 | JGI IMG/M metagenome (GOLD analysis project Ga0115002, IMG submission 89576) | Marine microbial communities from western Arctic Ocean - ArcticOcean_MG_CB11_86 | ecosystem: Environmental > Aquatic > Marine > Oceanic | place: Arctic Ocean: Canada Basin | collected...
AGGTGCCAAGAAAACAGGTGCCAAGAAAACAGGTGCCAAGAAAACAGGTGCCAAGAAAACAGGTGCCAAGAAAACAGGTGCCAAGAAAACAGGTGCCAAGAAAGGGGCCCGAAAGGCGGCCAAGAAAGCCATCCTGGAGGATGACGCGTAAGGTGAATAGTGGTGAGCCAGGCCATGATGCCGTCACGGTCGTCGGCGGCGGACTGGCTGGCTGCGAGGCCGCCCTTCAACTCGCTGACCGGGGTCGCTTGGTACGGTTGGCTGAGATGCGTCCAGTCCGGAGTACGCCGGCCCATCGCACCGCCAGCTTAGGTGAGTTGGTGTGCACGAATTCGTTCAAGAGTGAGGACCACACCAACGCTCACGGGCAGCTCAAGCGTGAGATGGGGGTACTCGGTTCCGTTTTGCTGGATTCGGCGGATATCTCACGGGTGCCGGCCGGGTCTGCGCTGGCAGTGGATCGCGCCCTGTTTTCGGAAGCCATGAGCGCGGCGGTGGCACGGCACCCTGCCATCGTGGTGGTCCGAGAGGAGGTCGTCCAGCTACCGTCGGGGCCTGCTGTCGTGGCGACCGGTCCGCTCACCTCCGATGCACTGTCGGTCTCTATAAGAGCGTCTCTCGGGGACGAGGGGCTGAGCTTCTTCGACGCGATCGCGCCGGTGCTTGACCGGGACTCCCTGGACAGTACGGTGGTGTTCGAGGCGGGTCGCTTCGACGAGTCGGCCGACTACCTTAATTGCCCCATGTCGAAGGAGGAGTACGACGCATTTATTGTGCTTCTCCGCGCGGCCGAAGTGCACGATGGGCACGACTGGGACAAGGTTCCGTACTTTGAAGGATGCCTCCCCATCGAGGTGATGGCAGATCGTGGTGGGGAGACCCTCAGATTCGGACCGATGAAGCCCATTGGCCTCACTGATCCGCGGACAGGACGCCGTCCATGGGCGGTGGTTCAGCTGCGTCGTGAGGACCGTGCCGGACAGATGTGGAACATGGTGGGCTTCCAGACGAAGCTGAAGATTCAGGATCAGGCGAGGGTGTTCCGCTCGATTCCCGGCCTCGCCGGTGCCGAATTTCTCCGTTGGGGATCCATCCACCGCAACAGTTATCTCAACTTTCCTGGCCGGCTCTCTGCCCATGGTGCCCTCCCCGCGAGGCCCGACCTATTGTTCGCCGGCCAGCTCACTGGCGTCGAGGGTTACACAGAGTCCGCTGCGTCGGGAATCCTGGCTGGTATCAATCTCGACCGGGTGATGGCAGGGCTCCAACCCGCCTTGCCTCCCACGACGACGATGCTGGGTGCTCTGTCGCGTTATCTGCGCGATAGCGACCCTGGCAGGTTTCAGCCCATGAACTCGAACTGGGGCTTGGTGGATCCCCTCCCCAACCCACCGCGCGACAAGAGAGCGAAGCGCGAAATACTGGCCGAGCGGGCGCAGGGTGATTTCCTGGACTGGATCAAGGAGGAAGGTATCGTGGGCCGTCCGCAGGTGGCTCGAGCGGAGGGGTGAGACAGTGACAGTAGCAGGAGCCGGTGCGGTCGAAGTCTCGGTGGCAGCCTTCCTGCGTCAGTCGGCCGACGAGCGTCAGCTCTCCCCTCACACGGTCTCTGCATACCGTAAGGACCTCGCGGATCTCCAGTCGTTCCTGACCGGCTACCTGGGTAGCACGGACTGGCGTTGGGAAGACGTGGACCGGCTGACCCTGCGAGGGTTTCTAGGATGGTGCACTCGCAAGGGCCTGTCGCGTAGGACTGTGGCACGCAAGTTGTCGGCGACGCGAGCCTTCTTCCGATACCTCCACATCGAGGATCTCCTTCCCGCGAACCCGACCCGGGCGGTGCGTGCACCCCGTGCCGAGCGACGGCTGCCTGGTCGTCTCGGTCGCGGAGAGGTGGCGTCGCTCTTTCAGCTGGTGGAGGCCGGGGCCTCGAATAACACGCTGACTGGCACCCGCGACCTGGTGATCTTCGAGCTCCTTTACGGCAGCGGACTCCGGCTCTCCGAGCTTCACGGGCTCGACATGCAGGAGTTGGACCTAGTCGGAGACCAGGTGAAGGTGCGGGGGAAGGGAAGGAAGGAGCGCATCGTTCCGGTGACGCGGGCCGCCGTGAGCGCGGTGCGCAGATATGAGCCGAGCCGAGCCGCGGCTCTGGCCAGCGACGCGCCGTACGCGGACCGACGCGCGCTTCTGCTTTCACAGCGAGGGCGGCGTCTCTCCCGCCGTGCGATCCAGCGGAGAGTCCAGCTCCAGCTTGAGGCCACCACGAACCGCCACGGCCTCTCGGCCCATTCACTCCGCCACAGTTTCGCCACTCACTTGATTGACGCTGGGGCGGACCTCATGGCCGTCAAGGAGCTGTTGGGCCACGTTTCTTTATCCACTACTCGGATCTACACGCACACCTCGCGCGAGCGCCTCAAGCAGGTGTACAAGGACGCCCATCCGAGGACCTGACTGGGATGGAGCATGGAAGGCCGTCGCTTCTCCCTGCCTTACTGTGCCATTTTGGCTGTCTCACCGCCCTGTTATCCTATTAGGCTCCGGCGCCCTCTAGGTGCCTCCCTCGAGAACGGAGCAGCCTGTGCAGCAGCAGATTCGGTCCACCACCGTTGTCGCGGTTCGGAAGGATGGAAATACGGCGGTCGGGGCCGACGGCCAAGTGACAATGGGGGAAATCGTGGTGAAGGCCACGGCACTCAAGGTCCGGGAGCTCCGCGGCGGGCAGGTCTTGGCTGGGTTCGCGGGTGCGGTGGCCGATGCCTTCACGCTCTTCGAGAAGCTCGAGGAAAAGCTAGAGCGCTATCCGGGGAACCTCACCCGGTCACTGGTCGAGCTGGCCAAGGATTGGCGCACTGACCGCTACCTCCGCCGGCTCAACGCACTGTTAGTGGTTGCCGACAAGGACCACGTATTCATGGTGAGCGGTGACGGCGACGTGGTCGAGCCTGATGACGCCGTGGTGGCTATCGGCTCGGGGGGCCCCTATGCCCTAGCGGCGGCGCGCGCGCTCCGCACCCACTCTGACCTCGATGCTGTAGGGGTGGTGCGCGAGGCTCTCAAGATTTCGGGGGACATCTGCATCTACTCGAACCAGGAAATCAATGTCCTGGAGCTCACGGGAGGGGCGCTGTGAGCGGGCTGCCAGCGGACGCGAGACCATCCCTGCCCGCGCCTGGCTCCGAGGAAGCTTCTCCTCCCGCGTGGCTGGATGAGCTCACCCCTCGCCAGATCGTGACCGAACTCGACAAATATATCGTCGGTCAGGACAACGCCAAGAAGGCGGTGGCCATAGCGCTCCGTAACCGGTGGCGGCGGCAGAGGGTGGCGGACGATCTTCGCGATGAGATCATGCCCAACAACCTCATCCTTATCGGTCCTACGGGGGTGGGGAAGACCGAGATCGCTCGTCGGCTAGCGCGTTTGGCCGGTGCGCCCTTCGTCAAGGTTGAGGCTTCCAAGTTCACCGAGGTGGGCTACGTGGGCCGCGACGTGGAATCTATGGTCCGCGATTTGGCCGATGTAGCGGTCAACATGGTACGCTCCGAGCGAGAGGACGACGTCGCTGAAGTGGCAGCTGCGCGCGTTGAGGACCGCCTCCTCGACCTTCTGTTGCCCGCGTCCGCCGAGGATGACCAGGAGTCTGGGGAGATGCAGGCACAGGCCGAGCCACACGCCGATCGCTCGCATCATCTCTTCGTTGCTGGTCCGAGTGAAGTCGAGCCACGAGCGGAGTCGGGATTGAAGGTTGCCGACCTCGAAAGCAGGCGTGTGCGCACTCGCGAGAAGCTCCGCAAGCTACTCCTGGATGGGAAGCTGGAGGAGCGCGAAGTGGAGGTGGAGATCAGCCAGGCTGCGAACCTTGATGGGATGGTGATCCCGATGGGCGGGGCGGAGGGGATGGACTACAACTTCACTGAAATGATACAGGAGATGCTGCCCCGTAAGACGAAGCGTCGCAAAGTCACTGTAGCTGAGGCGCGCCGCATCCTGTTTCAAGATGAACTTGACCGCCTGGTCGATATGGATGAAGTGGTGAACGAGGCGCTCGAACGTACCGAAGATATGGGTATGATCTTTCTCGACGAGATCGACAAGATTGCGGGTGAACGGGGGGGGATGGGCCCGGACGTCAGCCGGGAAGGGGTGCAACGTGACCTCCTGCCCATAGTCGAGGGCTCCACAGTGACCACCAAGTACGGAGTGGTGCGTACCGACCACGTGCTGTTCATCGCGGCCGGCGCGTTCCACGTCGCTCGTCCCAGTGACTTGATCCCTGAGCTTCAGGGACGCTTTCCGATTCGCGTCGAGCTGACTTCACTCGGGGAGAAGGACTTCGTTCGGATCCTCAAGGAGCCTGAGAACGCGCTCCTCAAGCAGTACGCTGCGCTGGTGGCCACCGAGGGAGCCACGTTGGAGTTCCAGGACGACGGGGTCGACGAGATCGCGCGTATCGCCATGCAACTGAACGAGCGAATGGAGAATATCGGGGCCCGGAGGCTCCAGACGGTGATGACCACGCTGCTCGAGGAGACGCTTTTTGAGCTTCCGGAGACGGGTGCCAAAACGCTACGGATAGACAAGGAGTTCGTGCTGCAGCACCTCGAAGCGATTGTCGACGACGAGGACCTGAGGCGCTACATCCTGTGAGTACGGAAGGTTCTCTGGCCAAGCGGGACTTCCTGGCGATTCCCGACTTCTCGCGGGACGAGCTCGAGGGGATTCTGGCGTACGCGGCCCGGCTCAAGAGTGGAGAAGAGGCGGGTCGCGCGCTCGGCGGCAAGACCCTCGCCATGATCTTCCAGAAAAATTCGACGCGCACCCGTGTGTCGTTTGAGGTGGGCATGTATCAGTTGGGGGGGCACGCCCTCTTCCTGTCTGACCAGGACAGCCAGATCGGCCGCGGCGAGTCGCTTTCGGACACCGCCCGCGTCCTGTCTGGTTTTGTGGATGGAATCATGATCCGTACCTACGGTCATGACGAGGTGGTTCGGCTGGCGCGGTTCGCCACCGTCCCCGTCATCAACGGCCTCTCCGACCTTCTCCATCCTTGTCAGGTGTTGGCTGACCTCCAGACTGTCCAGGAAGAGTTTGGTGACGAGTTGGAGGGCCGTCGCGTAGCCTGGATCGGGGACGGCAATAACGTCGCTAATTCATGGATCAACGCAGCGTGCCGGCTGGGGCTTGAGCTACGCCTCGCTTGTCCGGAAGGTTATGGGCCCGATACCGCTGTTCTGGAGCGTGCTCAGGCGGTCGCCGATGTACGCCTGATGCGGGATCCGCGGGAGGCGGCGGCTGGCGCGCACGTGGTCACGACCGACGTTTGGGCTTCGATGGGGCAAGAGGGACAGACGTCGGAGCGGATCCGGGCCTTCACTGGATTCGTTGTCGATAGCCGTTTGATGACGCAGGCGTCGCCCGGCGCGATTTTCCTCCATTGTCTCCCTGCCCATCGCGGTGAGGAGGTTGCCTCCGAGGTGATCGACGGACCCTCTTCTCGCGTTTTTGTCGAGGCCGAAAACAGGCTCCATGTTCAGAAGGCGCTCCTGGTCGAGCTTATGGGGAGTCGTTCCGAACCCGGTACCCGTTGATGGGAAACACCCTCCGGAAGACGCCGCTTCATGGCGAGCACATCTTCCTGGGGGGGAAAATGGTGCCTTTCGCCGGCTACGAGATGCCTGTCCAATATGCTACGGGTATCACCGCTGAGCACCGGGCAGTGCGTGAGGCGGCCGGACTGTTCGACGTCTCGCACATGGGAGAGTTCGTATTGCGGGGTCCCGACGCGCTCGGGCTGATTCAGAGATTGGTCGTCAATGACGCCGCCGCCCTGGACGTCGGTCAGGCCCAGTATGCGGCGATGTGCCGCACTGGCGGGGGTATCATCGACGACCTCTTGGTCTATCGCTTCGCCGACCACTGGATGCTGGTTGTGAATGCTTCCAACAGGGACAAGGACTGGGAGTGGATCGCCGGCCACGCGGATGGTCTCAACGTCCATCTCGATGACCGCTCCGACCAGACCGCTTTGATCGCCCTGCAAGGTCCCCACTCCCGCCGGATCCTTGCGCTGATCACCGACCGAGATGTGGATGTAATCGGTTACTACCGCTTTGTCGAAGGCAGCGTCGCTGGTAGGGACGCGGTTGTGGCCGGTACCGGTTACACCGGGGAGGACGGTTTCGAGTTGTACCTGAGCGCAGACGATGTTGTTGAGGTATGGGGATCTCTGCTCGCGGCTGGCCGCGCCAGCGGGCTCATTCCCGCGGGGTTGGGAGCCCGCGATTCCCTCCGGCTCGAGATGGGGTACGCGCTCTACGGCAACGACCTCGACGAGGACCACACTCCGCTCGAGGCTGGACTCGGCTGGATCACAAAGCTGGACAAGGGAGAGTTCATCGGACGAGCTGCGTTGGCTGCCCAGAAGGATTGCGGGGTGGAGCGCCAGTTGGTTGGGATCAAGCTCAAGGAACGTGGCTTTCCGCGACCCGGCTACGAGGTGTTGGAGGACGGCCAGCCGGTGGGCGTGGTCACGTCTGGTACGGTCAGTCCCAGCCTCGGGGTCGGTATCGCGTTGGCGTGGGTACCGTCGCGGCTCGCCGCCCGGGGTAGTGAACTTGTGATCAGCCTGCGCGGCAAGTCTGTGCGGGCGGAAGTGGTACAGCCACCCTTCTATACCACCGGGTCGATTCGCCGGTGAAGGTGGGCGGTGCCGGGCCTTTGCGCGTGGCGTTGCTGACGGTGAGCGATGCATGCTCGCTAGGTAAGCGGGATGATCAGAGCGGCGATGCTGTCGTGGCCTGGTGCCAGGATGTAGGAAACCAACTAATCGAGCGTGCCGTTGTCGCCGACGAGACGCATCTCATCACCCCACGCCTGCTGTCATGGGCCGATGGCGGGGATATTGACCTGGTCCTCACGACTGGGGGAACCGGCTTTGGGCCGCGCGATGTCACGCCTGAGGCCACCCGTCCTGTCCTCGACCGCGAAGCCGCAGGGATCGCAGAACTCCTCCGCCGGAGGGGTGAGAGCAGTACTCCCTATGCTGTCCTATCTCGCGGGCTCGCGGGGATTAGGGGGGCCACCCTGATCATCAACTTGCCTGGCAGCCCCGGGGGAGTTCGTGACGGTCTCACGGTGTTGGATCCTTTAGTAGGACACGCGGTGTGCTTACTTCGAGGAGAGGCTCCCTCACACTTTCCGCAATGGGCAGGACAGTGAGCTTAGTACTGGTATCGACGCACCAATTGCCGGCAGCTGGGCGCCTCCGTGCGGCGTTCCGTGCGCTGGGCTATCGGGTGGATCTGGTCATCCCATCTGAGGACATCACCGAGGCCAAGGAGCCGGTTCTTCTGGTCCTTACCGGCGGTGTTCGAGAGGCCTCCGCGCTCGTTCGCCAGGCGGAGGCATTGGACCTGCCGGGGCTGATGGTGTCACAGGAGGAGGAGGCTTCCCAAGAGCCGGGCCAGGCCATAATGGAAAGGTTCGGTCCGGGAACGTCAGCCGAGGATGCTGCAGTGGTGGGCCACCGCATCGTGGAGCGTCGGCGCCTTCAGCAGGAGACCGGCATCATCGGCGATACGGAGCCGATGCGCGAGGTGCTCGAGCGCGTGGTCCAGATAGCACCCGTGGTCTCCACTGTCCTGATCACGGGCGAATCTGGCACCGGCAAGGAACTCATCGCACGTGGTCTCCATGCCTTGTCTCCGCGACGGCACAAACCATTTATCGCTGTGAACGTGGCCGCGCTACCGGATACGCTGCTTGAGAGCGAGCTGTTCGGGCATGAAAAAGGTGCGTTCACAGGAGCGGTAGATTCGCGCCGGGGCCTGTTCGAGCTTGCCCACAGGGGCACCATCTTTCTGGACGAAATTGGTGAAATGCCCCTGGTCACGCAGACCAAGCTCCTACGCGTGCTTGAGCAGAGGGAATTTCTCCGGGTTGGAGGAGAGGAGTCGATCAAGGTTGATGTGCGGATCATTACCGCTACCAACCAAGATCTCCGGCAGCTTGTCGCGCTGCGGGAGTTCCGTCGGGACCTCTACTACCGCATTAACGTTCTCAGCATCCACCTCCCTCCACTCCGAGAGCGGAGGGAAGACATTCCGCTACTGGTAAGTGAGTTCGTTCGAGAGGCGAGCCTGCGTAACGAGCGGCCGTTCCCAGGAATCACACCCGCCGCCATGAAAATCCTCGAGGCCCACCACTGGCCGGGCAACGTACGCGAACTCAGGAATCTGGTGGAGAGCATGGTGGTACTTGCACCCGGACACGAGATCATGCCGGCAGACATCCCGCCCGAGGTACGCGGTGTCGGTGGGGCGCTCGTGCCAGCGCTCGTCCCCCGGTCAGTCGAGGGAAACCTTCGGCCTGAGCTCGAGTTCATTTTTCGCACGCTGGTGGAGATGCGTGTGGATATGGATGATCTTCGTAGTGAGTTCGAGGCCTATCGCGAGGACCTCTCGATGGCTCCGACTCCGAGTTCGTTTCCTGTCGAACTACGCATCGCGTCGACATCGGAACCGCCACCTCCTGAAGGCGACGTCCACAAGCTCCCGCTGGATGAACACGGCGTTGTTGTATACCGAAGCGGGATGACGATGGAGGATCTTGAGCGGGCTGCGGTTCTGGCCGCACTCCAGGAGAAAGGGGGCAATCGCCGCCGGGCTGCGGAGACACTGGGCATCGGCGAGCGCACACTGTACCGCAAGATCAAAGAGTACGACCTGGAGCTCTGATTCTAGGTCGTACCTAACCCTGCACGAGCGCTCGCGCGACCGCGTTCCAGCTCGAGTATGCGCAGAACCCCTTCCCAGCCCGAGCTAACTTGGGAAGCGTATTCCACTGCGAGTGCCTGTTCCAGGTCCACCCTCTCGGAAAACGCGTACACGGCGAGTTGGGCTTCTTCTTGCTCAAGCCGCTCTTGCCCCCATCCGGTGGTGAGAGGGCGGATCAGAAGCGGGCGCATTAGACGGCCTCGGTTCTCAATCTGCAGGTCCTGAGGACGGAACGATGCACCAGGGGTGAGGCTGAAGAACGAGACTAAGAAGAGCGAAGCCTTGTCTTCTCCTGTTTGGCGTGTGACTTCGTCGCGGTGTATCGAGGCGAGCGAAGATAGGCGAGACCACGTGTCGGGTGCAGTGAGCCGAAGAACCCATTCCTCTAGAGGAGTCACCCTGAGGACGATCTCCTCTGTACGAAGAGTCAGCGTGATGTGGTCTTGGAGCAGGCTACCATAGCCAGAAGGGACCAGCAGCTCGGTCACCCTGGCTACGCCGGCCGTGGAGAGATCGGAACCCATCTGCGGTACAGCTGCGCATCCCGCCCCAGCCGCTGTCGCGATAACGGCAGCCGCCCAGGGCCCGACCCATCCGGCGCGCGTGCGGCGGATACAACCTGTTTCAGTCATCTTCTGATTCTTCGTGGCCTAGGAGAGAGTCCAGAGCGAGCAGGAGCGCATCGCGTCCTTCTCCCGTGTGAGACGAGAAGGGCAAGAGCTGTTGCCTGTCTACCGCCAAGACCTCTTGGACGCGCGCCAGGTTCCGATCTCTCTGGCTCTTCTTCAGCTTGTCCATCTTGGTAGCGACTACCAACGCGGGAACTCCTACATTCGCCAAATATTCCATCATGTGGCGGTCGAGCTCTGTCGGCGAATGGCGTACGTCCACCAGGTGCACAACCCCGCGTAGCCGGGGGCTGCGCGACAAGTACCCCTCTATCAGTCCCTTCCATTCCCCTCGTACGGTCTGAGGCGCGCGGGCGTAGCCGAAACCCGGGAGGTCTACGAGGAAGAACTGGTCGTTCACACGGTAGAAATTGAGGGCCTGGGTCTTTCCAGGTGTGGAAGAAACGTGCGCTATCTTCTTGCGTGAGCGGCGCAGGAGGATGTTAATGAGCGACGACTTGCCCACGTTCGAGCGTCCCGAGAATGCAACCTCGGGCAGTTCCCCTGGGGGATCCTGGGTCGGGGTAGCGACTGTGCCCGCGTATTCCGCTGTCCTGATATCCACAGCCGCCGCCTTCAGGATATAGAGCCGAACTCAGCGCCACCGGAGAGCATGTCCCGTGCCCCCTCAGTCATGCGCTGAGCCGGTACTCTAGCCAACGATGCCAGCAGTACGTCGTCCATCATTTTCACCGGTACGAACTCGATCCCCATGCGGACTTCCTCAGGGAGCAGTTCAAGCTCAGGCGCATTGGCGGCGGGCAAGATTACACGTCTCACGCCAGACCGGAGTGCAGCCACGGCCTTCTCCTTGATGCCTCCCACTGCGAGCACTCGCCCTCGCAACGTTATCTCTCCAGTCATCGCGACGTCAGTCCTGGTGGGCGTGTCGGTGAGCGCAGATATCAGTGCTACTGCGATCGTGATTCCTGCCGAGGGACCGTCCTTAGGAGTGGCGCCTTCAGGAAGGTGGATGTGGATGTCGATCTCGCGATGAAAGCGAGGTTCTAATCCGAGCCTCCGAGCGCGCGTACGCGCGTACGTAACCGCTGCGAAGGCGGACTCCTTCATGACGTCACCCAGGGTGCCGGTCAAGCGGAGTTCCCCGACTCCTGGGACGACCGCGACCTCGACGTCGAGCACTTCTCCCCCGGCAGCCGTCCACGCCAGCCCGCGCGCGATGCCAGATCGATCCAGCTCGTCCTCGTGATCATCAGGGAGATAGGCAGGCGGCCCCAGTAGCGCACGCACTTGCTCGACGCCCAGCAGGGGGGAGTGCGGAATCCCTTCGGCCAGCTTGCGCGCCAGCTTGCGTGTGATCCGGCCAAGACGCCGGTCCAGGTCGCGCACCCCAGCCTCGCGTGTGTAGAGGTGGATGATCGAGTCCAGCCCCTCGTTGTCCAGGGTTGCAGAGTTCGGTTCGATGCCATGTCGCGCGGCTTGGCGAGGCCACAGAAAGCGCCGTGCGATCACTCGTTTTTCGGTGTCCAGGTAGCCTGGCAGCCGGATTATCTCCATCCGGTCCCTAAGCGGCTCGGGGATCCCTTGCAGCGTATTCGCAGTGGTAATGAACAACGTGTCCGAAAGGTCGAACTCGAGTTCTAGGTAGTGGTCCGTGAACGAGCCGTTCTGCTCGGGGTCTAGGACCTCCAGCAGCGCTGCACCCGGGTCACCGTGAAAATCCCGTGCCAATTTGTCCACCTCGTCGAGGAGGAAGACTGGGTTGCGTGTCCCGCTGCGTCGCATGCCCTGGAGGATGCGACCGGGCATCGCGCCCACGTATGTACGGCGGTGCCCTCGGATTTCTGCCTCGTCTCGCACACCGCCGAGGCTCACCCGAATGAACTCACGCCCTAGCGCCCGGGCGATGCTCCGCCCTAACGATGTTTTGCCGACACCGGGTGGCCCGGCCAGGCAAAGGATTGGTCCCTTTAGCTCGCCGACGAGCGAGAGCACAGCGATGTGATCGAGGATGCGCTCTTTCACCTCACCCAGGCCGAAATGGGCTTCGTCCAGTACCTGGAGCGCGTGGGATACGTCTGCTGAGTCCGTGCTCTGTTCCGTCCAGGGAAGCGCGAGGATCCAGTCCACGTAGGTTCGGATCACCGCGGCCTCCGGGGCCACGGAGTTTAGCTTCCGCAATCTTCCCAGCTCGCGGTCCACTCGCTCACGAGCCTGAGGAGGCAGCTCACGAGTGCGCAGCAGGCTCTCCAACTCTTGCCACTCTTCCGCGTCGCCTTCCCCGAGTTCTAGGTGGATCGCCTTGAGCTGTTCGTTGAGGTAGAACTGCTTCCGATCCGAGTCGAGCTGGACCCGGATCTGTTGATCCAGCTTTTCCTCGATGCGTAGAATCTCTAGCTCCCTTGCCAGGAGTTCCTGGAGGAGTCCGAGTGCGGAGGCAGGATCGGCCGTTTCCAAAACAGGCTGCTTGTCGAGAGACGGGATGAGTAGGTGGCCGGCGACCAAGTGGATCAGGCGCACACGGTCGTGAATCTCGTTTGCGAGTCTGGGGAGGTCCTCCGGCACCCGCTCGTTGAGCTGCGCGTATTCCTCGAACAGCCGCGTTACGTCGCGCCCGACTGCTTCCAATTCGGCTGTCGACGTGCCCGTCTCAGTTTCGGTGGCGAACGATTGCACACGGGCCTGCAGCGCCCCGTCTGCCGACGACAGGAATCTCTCTACCGAGGCCCGTCCCATTCCCTCAAGCACGACCTGGCAGGTGCCATTGGGGAGAGGAGTCACCTGAACCACCCGTGCAATGGTTCCGATACGGAATACGTCCTCCTCGCCGGCCTCGTCCCGTTCCGGGTCGCGTTGGGCCAGGAGGAGGAGGAGTCGGTCTGGAGATGCTTCCGCCTCGCGGAGGGCCGCGGTGGATTGCGGCCGCCCGATCAATAATGGAAGTACCATGTAGGGGAAGAACACGAGGTCCCGGAGCGCGACAACTGGGAGTTGGCCGGGAAACTCTGCGGGTCCGTCGGTTCGGATCAGGGTGGGCACGGAGAGGTGCTCAGGCCTCCTTCCGCGCGGGTTCGGGACGCAGCATCAAGAGGGGAGTGGTGCCGTTCTCGACGCTCTCGGTGGTCACCACGATCTCGCGCACGTCGGTCCGGGAGGGGATATCAAACATGACGTCGCGCAGTATGACTTCGATCACGGAGCGTAGGCCGCGTGCACCGGTACCTTGCTCGAGGGTCTTCTTGGCGATCGCCCGGATGGCGTCCTTGTCGAAGGTTAGGCCTACGCCTTCCAACTCGAACATTTTCGTATACTGCTTCACCAATGCGTTCTTCGGTTCGACAAGGATCCTGCACAGTGATTCCTCATCAAGTTCAGTCAGCGCCACCGAGACGGGGAGGCGACCCACCAACTCAGGGATGAGTCCGAAGCGTTGCAGATCATCAGGCTCCACGCGCCTGAGGAGTTCCTGACGTTCATCCTCGTAGTCGTGGCCAGTCGTTTCTCCTGGGAACCCGATCCGCCGCCTGCCGATACGGGATTCGATGATCTTGTCTAGCCCATCGAAGGCGCCTCCACAGACGAACAAGATGTTACGTGTGTCGATCTGGATGTATTCCTGCTGCGGGTGCTTGCGGCCCCCCTGAGGCGGGACACTGGCAACCGTTCCCTCCAGGATCTTGAGTAGCGCTTGTTGCACACCCTCGCCCGAGACGTCGCGCGTGATGGACGGATTTTCCGACTTACGAGCGACCTTGTCGATTTCGTCGATG
>Ga0115002_10006687_pt1 | contig 13175 bp, 13 predicted proteins | sample ArcticOcean_MG_C_8_FD_89576 | JGI IMG/M metagenome (GOLD analysis project Ga0115002, IMG submission 89576) | Marine microbial communities from western Arctic Ocean - ArcticOcean_MG_CB11_86 | ecosystem: Environmental > Aquatic > Marine > Oceanic | place: Arctic Ocean: Canada Basin | collected...
GCGGCAGAAGGCATAGACCGCGAACATGGCGTTGCGTCGCGCCTCGGGCAGCAGGCGCATGGCCCAGAAGAAGGAGGTGCCGGACTGGCCGACCACGGATTGGACATGGGCCAGCGCCTCGGCCTCGGTCATCGCCGGGGCCGGAGCGGGAGAACAGGCAACGTCATTTTGGCTCTGTGTCACAGCGACACGCTTTTACCGGCGCCCGCCTGACTTGGCCAGCTTTGGCGACGATGGCTCTGGTTAGGTCGAGGATCAAGGACCCGAAATCGAGAATGGTGCCACACCTCCACCTCACCCCCTCCCTCTCCTCCCCCCTCTTGAGTCGAATGGGGAGAGGAGAGGGAGGGGCCCGCGCCGTAGGCATGGGAGGGTGAGGGTGAGGGTGAGGGTGAGGGTGAGGGTGAGGGTGAGGGTGAGGTGGGGGCATGGCACATCGCTGAAGAATTCCGACACCGAAAACCGGTGTCACGCCACCGGCGTATCTCGTCCCGCCTGTACGCGGCCCTTCCAGGCGCCGCCCCGGCCGCGCGCATGGGCCAGGGCAGAATCGACGGTCATGGCTGTGTAGAGCAGGCCCGATACGGGCAGCAACAAGCCTTCCCACAAAGGGCGGCCATAAAGGCGCAGGGTCGGGGTGAGCGTGGCGGCCATGATGGCCCAGGCGGCCAGTCCTGCCGATGCCGCGAAGCCCCAACCTGCGAACAGGCTCCAGAGGCCGAGCACCGGTGGCGCGAGATAGAGCAGGGTCATGCCCAGCACGGTGCCGATCAGCAGCAGCCATGAATGGCGCAATTGGGCGAAGGCGGAGCGGGTGATCATCTGCCAGAGCCGGGCCAACCCGCCATAGGGCCGGAGGCTGCGATGGTCCTCGGCGAGGCCGAGCCAGATCGGCCCCTGGGGTTTGAGCGCGGCGGCCAGGGCGCAGTCGTCGATGATGGCGTCCCGGATCGCAGCGATCCCGCCCGCAGTCTCCAGGGCCGAGGCGCGGACCAGCATGCAGCCACCCGCCGCCGCGGCGACCGGTGAGCACGGGTCGTTGACCCGGGGAAAGGGAAACAGTTTCTGGAAGAAATAGACGAAGGCGGGCACCAGCAGCCGTTCCCACCCGCCGCGGCAATGCAGGCGCACCATCAGGGAAGCGAGGTCGAGACGTTCGGCCTCGGCCTTGGCGACCAGGCGGCGCAGCCCGTCCTCGGGATGGGCGATATCGGCATCGGTCAGCAGCAGATAGGTCGGGCGTTCGGTCTGGTTCGCTGTGGCGGCCGCGACCCCGGTGGCGACCGCCCACATCTTGCCGACCCAGCCCGGCGGCCGAGCTTCGGTGCGCAGCACGGTAAGTGCATTCTCCCGGCCGGCGGGCGCGGCCGCGCGGGCGGCCTCGACCGTGCCATCGGCGCTTTCGTCATCGACCAGGAATACCTGGTACCGGCCCGGATAGTCCTGCACCAGCAGGGACCGGACGGCCGCGCCGACGACATCGGCCTCGTCGCGCGCCGGCACGACCGCCGCTACGGCGGGCCAGGCTTCGGGAGCGGCGTCATGGCCCAGGCGTTGATCCGCGCGCCAGAACCGGCCGTGAAACAGGATCAGGTAGAGCCAGGCGAGAAGCGACAGCGCGGCGACGACGGTCGCCGCGGTCTCGACCGCACCCCCGGTCATGGCTTCAGGCCGCGCCAGGCTCCGGCGGCGAAACAGCCGAGGAAAGCGGGTTTGGACAGCTCGACCCGTTCGGCCATGGGGTCCTGGCGGCGCAGCTTGACGGTCAGCCGTTCGGCCATCGCCACGATGGCTGCCGATTCCATGGCCAGGCGACGGTCGGTCAGCGCGCCGGGCAGGCGGCGCGCCTCGATCATCAGCTCGGACGTGGCGTCCAGGCAGCGGTCCAGCACCCGTCGCAGCCCGGCGCTCGACGCCCGCGCGTCCAGGTCGTCGACCGTCACGGCTTCCGCCGCCATCCAGTCGCTGGGCAGATAGACCCGGTCGAGCGTGCGGTAATCGTCCTGGCAGTCCTGCAGATGGTTGATGACCTGGAGCGCGTTGCACAGAGCATCGGACTGGCGGTAGCCCTCGCGCGCCTCGCCATGCAGATCGAGCAGATAGCGCCCGACCGGCGAGGCCGAAAGGTAGCAATAGCCCATCAACCCGGCCCAATCCTCGTAGCGGGTCTTGACCGCGTCCTGCTTGAAGGCCGCGATCAGGTCGACGCAGTGGCGCTCGGGCACCCCGGTGGCGTGGAGGCTTTCGCGCATCCGATGGGCGGTGACCAGACCGGGATGCTCCGTGTCGCGGCCCATGATTGCGGCTTCGAAGGCCTCCAGCCGCATCAGCTTGTCGTCGGGCGCCAGGTCCGGATTGTCGGCGATATCGTCGATCGCCCGGGCGAAGCGATAGAAGATGGCGACATGGGGCCGCAGCCGCGCCGGCAGCAGCCAGGAGCCGACGGGGAAGTTCTCGTCGCCCGCGCCCTTGCCCGAGGGCGTTTCGAAGGCCTGGGTCGAAGGCGCGGAAGCGCCCGCTTTAGCCATATGCGCCTTGTCCTGTCCCAGCCCTATTCGCCAAGGGAGACCGGGTTGAAATCGGTGTCACGATCATAGACGTCCAACTGCTCCCGCCGTTTGAGGAAGCCTACCACGAGATAGGTGAAGGGGGTCGCCAGGGTTTCGTAGGCGGTCTTGATCAGCCATTGGGAAACGATGGTGACCAGCAGGGTATCGAAGGGAATGACGCCGATGAAGGCGATGGTGGCGAAGACCACCGAATCCAGGCCCTGTCCGACGACAGTGGAGCCGATTGTCCGGGTCCATAGCCAGCGTCCCTGGGTCATGATCTTCATCTTGGCCAGGATATAGGCGTTGGTGAACTCGCCGATCAGATAGGCCACGAAGGAGGCGAGCAGCAGGCGCGGGGCATAGCCCAGGATCGCTTCATAGGCCTTCTGGCCCTGCCAGAACGAGGCCGCGGGCAGCCATTGGCCGATCATGATCGCAGCCGTCGCGATTAGGTTGCAGCCGAAGCCGAGCCAGATGACCCGGCGCGCCTGGCGGTAGCCGTAGACCTCCGTCAGCACATCGCCGATGATATAACTGATCGGGAAGATCGTAATTGCTGCCGTGACCACGATCCCTTCGACCGAGATCAGCTTGACCGCGACGATGTTCGAGATGATCAGACAGGTCACGAAAACGGCGGCGACGATGACGAACCAATGGGAATGACGCGCCTGGGCGCTGATCGGCTCCGACTGCGGGCTCATCACCCAGTCTCCTATCTCGTTCGTGGCATGCGCTTCGTGTAAGGTCCGCGCCAGATGCGGTCAAGCGCCGCCATTTCCCAACTGTTCTGCCTGGGTCCCGTGAGCCGCGATCCCTATGACATCGCCACCTACGATTTTGACCTGCCGCGCGATCTGATCGCCGAGCGGCCGGCCGTACCGCGCGATTCCGCGCGCCTGCTGCATGTCGGAACGGCGTTGTCCGATGGGCGGATCGGCGATCTGCCCGATCTGCTGCGGCCCGGCGACCTGCTCGTCGTCAACGACACTAGGGTGATTCCGACCCGCCTGACCGGCCGTCGAGGCGATGCGCGGATCGAGGCGACCCTGGTCAAGCCTCTCGGCCCGGCCGAATGGCGGGCCTTCGCCCGCCCCGCGCGGCGTCTGCGGCCGGGCGACCGGATCGACTTCGCCACTGATTTTTGCGCCGAAGTGACCGGCAAGGGCGAGGGCGGCCTGGTCGATCTGCTCTTCGATTTATCGGGTGATGCCTTGCGCGCCGCCATGGAACGCCATGGGGAAATGCCCTTGCCGCCCTATATCGCGCGGCCCGAGGGGCCGGATGCGCGCGACAGGGCCGATTACCAGACGGTTTATGCCGCGCGCGAGGGCGCGGTCGCAGCCCCGACCGCGGGCCTGCATTTCACGGAAGAATTGTTCGCGGCCCTGGAGGCGCGCGGTATCGGTCGGGCGGTCGTGACCCTGCATGTCGGGCCGGGCACCTTCCTACCGGTCAAGGTCGAGGATCTGCGCGCCCATGCCATGCATGCCGAATGGGGCGAGATTTGCGAGGAGAGCGCCGACCGGATCACGGCTACCCGGGCGGCGGGTGGGCGCATCGTCGCGGTCGGCACGACCAGTTTGCGCCTGCTCGAGAGCGCCGTGGATGAAGACGGTGCCGTTCGGGCCCATCAGGGCGAGACGTCGATCTTCATCATGCCCGGCCGCCCCATTCGCTCGGTCGATATGCTGCTGACCAATTTCCACTTTCCGCGCTCGACCCTCTTCGTGCTGGTCTGCGCCTTCGCCGGAACCGAAAGGATGAAGGCGGCCTATAGCCATGCGATCGCGTCCGGCTATCGCTTCTATTCCTATGGCGATGCCTGTCTGTTGGAGCGCGCGGCATGACCGCCGATTTTGCTTTCGAACTGCTGGCGAGTGATGGCGCGGCCCGGCGCGGCCGCGTCTCGACCGCCCATGGCACGGTCGAAACCCCCGCCTTCATGCCCGTCGGCACGGCCGGCACGGTGAAGGCCATGACCCCGGACGCGGTGCGTTCGACAAGGGCCGAGATCGTGCTCGGCAACACCTATCACCTGATGCTGCGGCCGGGGGCGGAACGCGTGGCCCGCCTCGGCGGGCTGCATCGCTTCATGAACTGGCCGGGGCCGATTCTGACCGATTCGGGCGGCTTCCAGGTCATGTCCCTGTCGGAACTGCGCAAGCTGGACGAGGCCGGCGTCACCTTCCGCTCCCATATCGACGGCAGCCATCACCGGCTCACGCCGGAGCGCGCCGTCGAGATCCAGAACCTGCTCGATTCGACGATCACGATGGTGCTGGACGAATGCACACCCTTCCCGGCGACGCGGGACGAGGCGGCATCCAGCATGCATCTCTCCATGCGCTGGGCGGAGCGCTGCCGCGCGGTCTTCGAAGCGCGATCCGGATATGGCCTGTTCGGCATCGCCCAGGGCGGCGTGCATGAGGATCTGCGCGACGAATCGGTCGATGCCCTGACCGGCATAGGTTTTGAGGGCTACGCCATCGGCGGCCTCGCGGTGGGCGAGGGGCCGGAACTGCAGCGCGCCATGGCCGCCCATACGGCGGCGCGCCTACCCGTGGACCGGCCGCGCTATCTCATGGGCGTCGGACGGCCCGAGGATATCGTCGATGCCGTGTCGGTGGGCATCGATATGTTCGATTGCGTCATCCCGACCCGCTCGGGCCGCACCGGCCAGGCCTTCACCCGCCGCGCCGTGCTCAACCTGCGCAACGCCCGGCATGCCGAAGACCCCCGGACGCTGGACGAGGATTGCGCCTGCCCGGCCTGCCGCGAATTCTCCCGCGCCTATCTCCACCATCTGGTGCGGGCGAAGGAGATTCTGGGCAGCGTCCTGCTCACCTGGCACAACCTGGCCTATTATCAGGACCTCATGCGTGGGTTGCGCGACGCCATCGCAGCCGGAGGGCTGGCCGCTTTCGTGTCGGGTTTTCGCGCCGCCCGTGAGGCCGGGGATATCGACCCGATCTGAGGCCGGATCAGGCGTAGGCTATCAGGCCGATGATGCCGACGACGATCAGATAGGCGGCCACGAAATAGTTCAGGAACCGCGGTACGACCAGAATCAGGACACCGAGGGCCAGGGCCAGGATCGGTTGCAGGGGAAGGGTCGCCATTGTCCCGTCCTTTCAGGAGATTGCAGGGTCGCAGCGCATGCTCTTCTCATCTGGGCCGTGCGGCATTGACCTATGACGCGCGGAAGGATGAGTCGGGGACTCGGCCCCGACGGCAAGGTGACGTAGATTGATAGCATGACGAAAGACGCCCCCACGTTGACCCAGCTCGGCCGGTCCGTCGAGATGCCGGCCTCGCCGGACGAGGCCCTGCTCGAATCCGTGCCCAACGGTCAGGCGGGCGCGCTTTATCTCGTGCGCTTCACCTGCCCGGAATTCACCTCGGTCTGCCCGATGACGGGCCAGCCCGATTTCGCCCATCTGGTGATCGATTACGCCCCGGCCGACCGGCTGGTCGAGAGCAAGTCGCTCAAGCTATTCCTCGGCTCCTTCCGCAACCACGGGGCCTTCCACGAGGATTGCACGGTCATGGTCGCCAAGCGGATCGAGGCCGCCATCGAACCGCAATGGCTGCGCATCGGCGGCTATTGGTATCCGCGCGGCGGCATGCCGATCGACGTCTTCTACCAGTCCGCCCCGCCGCCGGAGGGGCTCTGGCTGCCGGACCAGGGGGTCGCACCCTATCGTGGTCGCGGCTGAGGCCCCAAACGGGATCGGGCGCCGGGCGCTGGCGCGGCCGGATGCCCGCGACACCCTCGATCCCAAATCGGCTATCCGCGACCGCGCCCTGGCGGTGGGTTTCGATGCCGTCGGCTTCGCCCCCGCATTCCTGCCGGAGTCGGCCCGCGCGGGCCTGCAAGCCTTCCTGGCCGACGGCATGCAGGGCGATATGGGCTGGTTGGAGCGCCGGGCGGACGAACGGGGCGATCCGCGCACCCTCTGGCCGGGCGCGCGCTCCGTTGTTGTTCTGGGGGTCAATTACGGGCCGGAGCGCGATCCGCGCGACGATCAGGCCAGGACGGAGCAAGGCGCGGTCTCCGTCTATGCACGGGGCCGCGACTATCACGATCTGGTCAAGAAGCGGCTCAAGGTGCTGGGTCGCTGGATGGCCGAAAGTTTCGATTGCGAGGTCAAGGTCTTCGTCGATACCGCGCCGGTGATGGAGAAGCCCCTGGCCCAGGCCGCCGGGCTCGGCTGGCAGGGCAAGCACACCAATCTGCTGTCGCGCCGGCACGGCTCCTGGCTCTTCCTGGGGGAAGTCTTCACCAGCCTCGATCTGACGCCCGATGCGCCGGAATCGGATCATTGCGGCGCCTGCCGGGCCTGCCTCGATGCTTGCCCGACCCGAGCCTTCCCCGCCCCTTACCGCCTGGATGCCCGGCGTTGCATCTCCTATTTGACCATCGAGCATCAGGGGCCGATTCCGCGCGAGTTCCGTGTGCCGATGGGCAACCGCATCTATGGCTGCGACGATTGCCTGGCCGCCTGCCCTTGGAACAAATTCGCCCAGCCTCATGACGAGCCGGACTTCGCACCGCGCGCGGCGCTCGACCCGCCCCGCCTCGCCGCCCTCGCGGCGCTCGACGACGCGGCGTTCCGCACCGCCTTCTCGAAATCCCCGATCAAGCGCACCGGGCGCGACCGTTTCCTGCGCAACGTGCTGATCGCCATCGGCAATAGCGGCGCGCCCGCCCTGATCCCCACGGCTCAGGGCTTGCTGGGCGACTCTTCGCCCCTGGTGCGGGGCATGGCGGTCTGGGCCTTGTCTCGCCTGCTGCCGCCGGCCGAGTTCGCCGCCCTGCGCGCCGTGCGGATGGCGGGCGAGAGCGATCCCGACGTCCTCGCCGAATGGACCGAAGGGAACCATGGCTGACGGCGGGCCGTTTTCGAATCCCAAGCGTTTCGCGCAGGTCCGTGGCCCGCTCGGCAGGGCGCGCGGTCCGCGGGCGGAATGCTATACCGATCCGGCCTTTCGTGCGGCGGAACTGCGCCAGGTCTTCGCGGCGAGCTGGAATATGGTCGGGCGCCTCGACGAATTGCCGGCCCCGGGCGACTACCGCGCCGTCTACACCGCCTTCGGCTCCGTCCTCCTGCTGCGCGGCGAGGACGGCGCGATGCGCGCTTTCGCCAATACCTGCCGCCACCGGGGCACCCGTCTTGCCGAGGGCAGTGCCGCCGCCCTGGTCTGCCCGCGTCATGGCTGGATCTACGGGCTCGATGGGCGGCTGACCGCCGCGCGCGGCTTCACGCTGGGCGACTACGGCCTGACCGCTCTGCCCATCGCGCATTGGCAGGGCTTTCTATTCATCGGGATAGAACCCCCGGCGGAAGAGCCGGAGACCGCCTTCCACGACCTGACCGCACTGCTCGGCTCCCACCGCCTGGGCCAGATGGTCTGCGTCCACCGGGTCGAGCGTCGGATCGCCCGCGACTGGAAGCTCGCGGTCGAGAATGGGCTCGCTCGGTCCGGCTTATGGCGCGATAGTGCAGGACGGCGTGGGCGCCGACCTGGCGGAGGATGTGATGGCGCCGCCGCCGATCCCCGGCCTGTCCGCGCCCGGGCGACGGGCCAGTTATGTCGCGGTGCTGTTTCCCTCGACCATCCTCCATTGCGCCCGGGACAGCGCCTGGTGGCTTTCGGCCCAACCCGACGGTCCCGGGGCCTGCCGGATCGTGCTCGGCGCCTGCGTGCCGGAGTCCAGCGCCGCCGAGGCGGATTTCGACGCCCGTATCGCGCCCTATCGCCGCCGCTGGGATACCGCCCTGGAGGCGGATGTTGCGATCATGGAAAGGCGGCAGGCGGGCTTGGCGGGCGGTTTGGCGGTCGAAGGCGAGAGCGCCGGCGGGACAGGCGGCCCCTTCGCGCCCTCCGAAGTCCTCGTCCACCACTTCGCCAATTGGTTGCTCGACCGAATTTTGACGGGTTCGAGTTGAGCCATTCGACCCGTTGGTGCGTGCCGCGACCGTCCCTATAATGCCCGGCCTTGCACAATGGCCTGGACGGGGAAGAGATGGCTGAGCCGATCGTCGGCATCATCATGGGCAGTCAGTCGGACTGGGAGACGATGGGTCATGCGGCCGAGACCCTGGACGCGCTCGGCGTCGCCCACGAGGCGCGTATCGTTTCGGCGCATCGCACGCCCGCGCGCCTCTATGACTACGCCACCGGGGCCAAGGAGCGCGGCCTCAAGGTCATCATCGCCGGGGCGGGGGGCGCGGCCCATCTGCCCGGCATGGTGGCCTCGATGACCAGCCTGCCGGTCTTCGGCGTGCCCATCGAAAGCAAATCCCTGAAGGGCATGGACAGCCTGTTGTCGATCGTCCAGATGCCCGGCGGGATACCGGTCGGGGCCTTGGCCATCGGCAAGCCGGGGGCGATCAATGCCGCGCTGCTGGCCGCCGCCGTCATCGCCCTGGGCGATCCGGCCGTCGACAAGGCTCTCGCAGCCTGGCGCCGCCGCCAGACCGAGGCGGTGGCCGAAACTCCCTCCGACAACGCCTAGCTTTGCAAAACGCACTTATTTTTCCCACCACCCTAACCCTCCCCCACAAGGGCGGAGGGAATAGGCTGCGGTGTGCACTGGCTTCCCCCTCCCCCTTGATGGGGGAGGGTTGGGGTGGGGGTGAGAAGAGCCGAGTCTATCGGAGACATTCGGCATCGTGACCGACGGCCGACGGAGCATCGCGCCGGGCGGGGTGATCGGCATCATGGGCGGGGGCCAGCTCGGCCGCATGACCGCTCTGGCAGCCGCCGAGCTCGGCTATCTCTGCCATGTTTTTTGCCCGGAAGAGAACGGCCCGACCGAGCAGGTCGCGGCCGCGGCCACGATCGCCGCCTATGACGATGCCGACGCCCTGGACAGCTTCGCCGCCGCCGTGGACGTGGTCACCTTCGAATTCGAGAATGTGCCCCATGAGAGCGTGCAGCGCCTCGCCGGGCGGGTGCCGGTGCGGCCGGGCTGGAACGTCCTGCGGGTCAGCCAGGACCGCCTGGTCGAAAAGCGTTTCGTCGAGGCCGCCGGCGTGCCCGTCACCCGCTTCGCCGAGGTGACCGGCCCGGAGTCCCTGGCCAAGGCCCTGGTCGAAACCGGCACGCCCGCCGTCCTGAAGACCACCCGGATGGGCTATGACGGTAAGGGCCAGGTGCTGGTCGAGCCGGGCATGGACCCGGCCGAGGCCTGGGCGCGGATGGGCAGACCGGTCGGCATTCTCGAGGGCTTCGTGGATTTCGAATGCGAGATCTCGGTCATCGTCGCCCGTGGCCCGGATGGAACGACGGCCCATTTCGAGCCCGTGCGCAATGTCCATCGCGACCACATCCTACACACCACCACGGCGCCCGCCGGCCTCGCGGCGGAGACGAGCGCGGCGGCGGTCGATGCTGCCCTGCGGATCACCAGGGCGCTCGACGTGGTCGGCCTGCTGGCCGTCGAAATGTTCGTCGCGCGGGATGGCCGGGTCCTGGTCAACGAGATCGCGCCACGGCCCCACAATTCCGGCCATTGGACCATCGATGCCTGCGCCTGCAGCCAGTTCGAACAATTCGTGCGCGCCGTCTGCGGTTTGCCCCTGGGCGATCCGGCGCGGCATTCCGATGCTGTCATGATCAATCTGATCGGGGACGAGGCCGATGCCTGGCCGGCCTTGCTCGCTGAACGGGGCGCCTGCCTGCACCTCTACGGCAAGACCGAAGCGCGGCCCGGCCGCAAGATGGGCCATGTCACGCGGCTAGGTCGTAAAACGTAGCGAAACGCCGTTCGCGCAGCGGATGACGAGGGCCTTGCGGGCCGCTAACGTCTGACTTGGAAAAAAGGGAAGAGTTTTATGGGACCGTTGGCAGGCATGAAGGTGGTGGAACTCGCGGGCATCGGGCCCGGCCCGTTCTGCGCCATGCTGCTCTCCGATATGGGCGCCGAAGTGGTGCGCATCGACCGACGCGAGCCGTCGGGCCTGGGCGTGCCGCGTCCGCATGGCTCCGACCTGCTCAACCGCGGCCGGAAATCCGCCGCCGTCGACATGAAGACGCCCGAGGGCGTGGAGACCGTGCTGCGTCTGGCCGCCCAGGCCGATGCGCTGATCGAACCTTTCCGCCCCGGCGTGGCCGAACGTCTGGGCGTCGGCCCCGAGGAATGTTTTGCCCGCAATCCGAAACTCGTCTATGGCCGCATGACCGGCTGGGGCCAGACCGGACCGCTGGCCAAGGTCGCAGGCCATGACCTCAACTACATTGCGATTTCGGGCGTGTTGCACGCCATCGGCCCGCGTGGCGGCCCGCCAGTGCCGCCGCTCAACGTTGCCGGGGATTTCGGTGGGGGCGCGCTCTATCTCGCCTTCGGCATCATGTCCGCGATCTGGGAATCCCAGCGCAGCGGCAAGGGTCAGGTCGTCGACGTTTCTATGGTCGAGGGCGCGGCCTCCCTGATCACCGGTTTCTACGGCTTGCGCGGCTTCGGCGCCTGGACCGACAAGCGGGGCGACAACATCATTGACGGCGGCGCGCCCTTCTATTCGGTCTATGAGGCGAAGGACGGCAAATACGTCACCCTCGGCGCCATCGAAGCCAAGTTCTATGCCCTTATGCTCGAAGCCTTGGGCCTGGCTGGCGATCCGGTCATGGACGACCAGATGAACAAGGACAAATGGCCCGCCCAGCGCGAGAAGATTGCCGCCGTGATGGCGACCAAGACGCGCGACGAATGGACCGCGCTCCTGGAGGGCACGGATATCTGCTACGCCCCGGTGCTGGACATGGGCGAGGTCAAGGACCACCCGCACAACGCTGCGCGCGGCAGTTTCGTCGAGATCGGCGGCTACCTGCAGCCGGGCCCGGCGCCCAAGTTCAGCCGCACCAAGGCGGAGATTCAGGGCCCGCCCGTGGCACCCGGAACCCACACGCGCGAGGTTCTGGCGGGCTGGGGCTTCGGCGAAGACGAGATCGAGGCGCTGGAAGCCGCCGGTGCGGTGGGCTGGCGCGGTGATGAGAAGGAAGCGGCGGAATAGTGCGCCGCGCTTTGCAAAGGGAGAGGAAACGATGGCGCATTCGGTCAAGATGAACATTCATAGCGGGCTGGCTTTCAGCGAGGGCGAGTTCCGCCGGCGCTGGGGCTTGGTCCATGACGCGATGGCGGAAAAGGGCGTGGACGTGCTGCTCGTGCGCACGCCCGAAAATATTTGCTACCTGACCGGCTACGAGACGCCGGGCTATTACGGCTATCACTGCCTGATCGTCGCGGCCGACCAGGATCCCGTGCTCGTCGTCCGGCGGCTGGAGCAGGTCAATGTGGCCGAATTCTCCTGGCTAACCGAATCCGCGCCCGTCGACGATCACGAGATTCCCTGGGAAGTGACGATCCGCGAGGTGCAGAATCGCGGCATGGCCGACAAGCGGCTCGGCGTGGAAAAGGCCTCCTTCTTCTCGACCATTGCCGAATACGAGGCGGTCATGGCCGGGCTGACGGGCGCGACCGTGATCGACGCCACCGGCATCATCGAGGAAGCCCGCCTGGTGAAGTCGGATGAAGAGATCGCGTTGATGCGCGTCTGCTCGGACATCCTGGACAAGGGCATGCAGGCCGGCATCGATGCGACCAAGGCCGGGCGCACCGAGGACCAGATCGCGGCCACGGTGCACGAGGTGCTAGTCGGCCTGGGCAGCGAATATCCCAGTCTGCCGCATTTCATCTGTTCGGGGCCGCGCGCCTCGGTCACCCATGCGACCTGGCGAGGGCGGACGGTCGAGAAGGGTGATGTGGTCTTCTTCGAGCTTTCGGCCGTGAAGCATCGCTACAACGTGGCCATCCTGCGCTGCGTCTGCGACGGCAAGCCGAGCGACGAGGCGCGCAAATTCGCCGACGCGACCGAAGCGGCCCTTGCTTCGGCGATGGATGCGATCAAGCCCGGCGCGACCTGTGACTCGGTCTACTGGGCCAGCCACAACGCCATCGTCGAGCGCGGGTTGGGCCAGTACAATCCGCACCGCGCGGGCTATTCCATCGGCATCAGCTTTCCGCCCGACTGGGGCGAGGGCCAGATCCGCAGCCTGCGCAACAAGGAGATGCGGACCCTGGCGCCGAACATGTGCTTCCACATCATCCCGGCGGTGCAGCGCTACCGCGAGGTCGGCGTCTGCGTCAGCCAGACGATCCGGGTGACCGAGACCGGCTGCGAGGTTTTCTCGAAGTTGCCCTATCCACTGATCGTGAAATGAGGTGTGTAAACCTGCACCCGTGAGGAAGGGCATGCTCCAAAGGCTGTTCATCATCAGCCTTTTGGTGACGCTTTCTTCTGCGGGTGCTGCCCTGCTTCATTCACATGGACTGACTGCCTCTTCTCTCCGCCCAAGGTCAGTACAATCGATCGTGTTCCCTCCCCAAATTACTATTGGATTTGGGGAGGAAGATCCTGTTTGCTCTAAGGTTCTTGAATATTTCGCTTCAGATATTCTGAATAATTCGAATATTATCGAGTTCACATGGTCACAACTCGATAATGTAGTGTAGTGTAGTGTAGTGTAGTGTAGTGTAGTGTAGTGTAGTGTAGTGTAGTGTAGTGTAGTGTAGTGTAGTGTAGTGTAGTGTAGTGTAGTGTAGTGTAGTGTAGTGTA
>Ga0115002_10006690_pt1 | contig 13174 bp, 7 predicted proteins | sample ArcticOcean_MG_C_8_FD_89576 | JGI IMG/M metagenome (GOLD analysis project Ga0115002, IMG submission 89576) | Marine microbial communities from western Arctic Ocean - ArcticOcean_MG_CB11_86 | ecosystem: Environmental > Aquatic > Marine > Oceanic | place: Arctic Ocean: Canada Basin | collected...
AAGCACAACAGCAAATCCAAGAACTGGCTCCGCTACGTACCGAGTTCATGCAGGTGAACTATGCAAAAGCTTCAGATATCTCTGCCTTAATCAAGGATGAAGCGAATAACTTGTTGTCCGAACGGGGAAATGTCACGGTCGATAAACGCACCAACACCCTGCTGATCCAAGACACCGCCGAACAACTGAGTGACATTCGCGGCGTAATTCAAGCTCTGGATATTCCAGTACGCCAAGTCCTGATTGAATCCCGGATCGTGATCGCGAATGAAGATTTCAGCAAAGATCTTGGTATCCGATTCGGCTACAGTCACGCGAGTAACCAGAAGAACAGAGCACTGAACTCCGGCAACGGCACGAAGTCCGATTTCTTCAGCAGTACAGGTGGCGGCATCCAGGGCAACGTAGACTATGGCAGCACCACGACGTTCCACACCGACGACCTAGAAAATTACATCGTCGATCTCCCAGTCGCGAACCCAGCTGCCGCCTTTCGGTGGTCAGTTGGCCGGTTTGGAAGCTATTTGTTGCAGCTCGAACTGTCTGCGCTACAAGCTGAAGGTCGCGGCGAAGTTGTCTCCAGTCCTCGGGTAATTACCGCCAATCAAAAGGAAGCGCTGATCGAGTCCGGTACGGAGATCCCATATCAAGAGGCCTCTTCGAGCGGCTCGACTTCTGTGTCATTTAAAAAGGCCGTGCTGAGCTTACGCGTCACACCACACATTACACCAGACGATCGCATCATCATGGATCTTTCAGTTAACAAAGATTCCGTGGGCGAGATATTCGGCGGAGTCCCGAGCATTGACACCAACGAAGTTACTACGCAGGTGTTAGTGGCGAACGGCGATACGGTTGTTCTCGGGGGAATTTTCGAGTCCGATAATCGTGACGACATAGTTCAGGTACCGTTTTTTGGCGACCTGCCGTACCTCGGACGCCTCTTTAAGAGAACGACCAAGAATACTTCCAAGCAAGAATTACTGGTATTTGTAACACCAAAGATTCTGAAAGACTCACTTTCCATCTCGTCTCGCTAAAAATAATCGATCGATTGTTGAATACGCGGAGCTTCGGCTCCACGTTTTTCTTTGCGCCTGCCTTATGGAGATGCAACAATTCGTCGTACCTTCATCCAGGATGAACTTGTGTGACCTCCTCAACCGCTCTAGCGTCCGATCGCGACAATCTAACCACCAGCACCTTAGATCAAGCCGATACGCTGAACCAACTAGTCGGTTGCGACAGTACGAGTTCTCGGTGAATACAGAATCGAAGATTTTTCTTGTCGGCCCGATGGGTGCAGGTAAAACTACTGTTGGGCGACGTTTAGCAAAACGCCTACGACGAAAATTTGTCGACGCCGATCAAGAACTCGAACGGCGGACCGGCGCATCGGTATCGTTGATTTTTGACGTCGAAGGCGAAAATGGTTTTCGCGCACGAGAGAAACGAATCATCGATGAGCTTACTCAGCTCGATGACATCGTATTAGCCACTGGCGGCGGAGCCGTTCTAGACCCGGATAATTGCACGGCACTTTCGAGCAGAGGTTTTGTTGTTTATCTCGAGGCATCGGTAGAAGATCTTATCGAACGGACGCAACGCGACACTACTCGCCCGTTACTGAACACCGACAATCCGGCCGCGCGCATGCGGGAGCTGCTGGTGCAACGCGATCCGATTTATCACCAGATTGCAGACCTCATCGTCGATACTGGAACGATGAATTTAGCTGAAATTGTCAGAGAAATTCGGACTGCAAGGCCGTAGCCGATGATCGAAATTACAGTCGACCTCGGCATCCGCTCATACCCAATCTACATCGGGCCGGATTTATTAGCCGACCGCTCCACTATAAAAGACCGAATAAAGTCGCGCCAAATCATGGTCGTTACAAACGAGACGGTCGCGCCGCTTTATCTCGCACCGATGATGGCGACTTTTGCCGACCGCGTTGTCGCCAAACTTATACTGCCGGACGGCGAGCAATTTAAAACGATCGGTACGCTTAATCTCATCATTTCAAGCTTGCTAGAAAATGGCTTCGACCGCAGTTGTACCTTAGTTGCGCTAGGCGGCGGGGTCGTTGGTGACATCACAGGGTTTGCAGCAGCCTGTTACCAACGCGGAGTCGACTACGTACAAATTCCGACTACGCTGCTCGCCCAGGTCGACTCGTCCGTTGGCGGCAAGACAGCGGTCAACCACCCTCTCGGAAAAAATATGATTGGCGCGTTTCACCAGCCGAAGTGCGTCGTCGCAGACATTAATACGCTGACAACTTTAGAACCCCGGCAACTGCGGGCAGGGATCGCGGAGATCATTAAATACGGATTGATTTCGGATCCGGAATTCTTCGTTTGGCTCGAAACGGAACTCGATAACTTGCTTGACCTCGATCCAGAATGTCTCAGCTATGCCATTCGCCGCAGCTGCGAAAACAAAGCAAACATCGTTGCACAGGACGAACGCGAATCGGGCGTCCGCGCCCTACTCAACCTTGGTCACACGTTTGGTCACGGCATAGAGAACGTTCTTGGATACGGAAAATGGTTACACGGCGAGGCAGTCGCCTGTGGCATGTGTATGGCAGCCGATATGTCGATGCGAATGGGCCTGATTAGCCCTGCAGACTACAAACGGGTAGTTGCACTTATTACCCGAGCGGGTTTACCGCGGATTCCACCTAGCGAGATAAATCCAGAAGACTTAGCTGCGGCAATGCAGGTAGACAAGAAAAACCAGGACGGACGCATTCGGCTAGTACTGTTGCAAGCGATTGGTAATGCGTTTATCTGTGACGACTATTCAAATGACACATTTCAATCAGTTTTAAACAGTGGTCGAGCGAACCACCCACAATGACACTCGGTGATACTTCGGACGACTCAAGACATCAATTAGCTTCGTATGCCGTAACGGCCAACCACTCGCTAGGGCGTAGATACGACGAGCCGCCTCCAGCTTTTCGGTCACAATTTCAGCGTGACCGTGATCGCATTATCCATTGTTCCGCCTTTCGCCGGCTTGAGTACAAGACCCAGGTATTTGTAAATCATGAAGGTGATATGTTCCGTACCCGCTTGACCCATTCCCTGGAAGTGTCGCAAATTGCGCGTACTGTGGCGCGTGCCTTGAACCTCAATGAGGATCTCACTGAGGCGATCAGTCTCGCCCACGATCTTGGACACACGCCATTCGGTCACGCGGGACAAAAAGCACTCAACGAGTGCATGAACAATTTCGGTGGGTTTGAACACAATCTTCAATCATTGCGAGTGGTTGATCGCTTAGAGGACCGCTACCCAGAGTTCCCTGGTCTCAATCTTTTGTTTGAGACCAGGGAAGGGATCCTCAAGCATTGCAGCCCACAACGGGCGCGTACCCTTGGACAGATCGGAGAACGATTTCGTGACGGAACCCAGCCGTCGCTCGAAGCACAATTGGCCAACATCGCGGATGAAATAGCCTACAATCACCATGATATCGATGATGGTTTACGGGCGAACCTTCTGAATCTTGAGCAATTGTTAGAGTTCTCGTTATTTCGAGAGCTCTACGAGTTGGAGTTGCAACGACAGCGCGATACTGATCCAAAAAGAATGGTGCAAAGCGTGATTCGGGAAATGCTAAACCACTTCGCCATCGATTTGATCAAGTCGACGACAGCTAAATTACATAACATAGCGCCCCGGAACCTCGATGATATTCGAATGCATACCGGCCCAATCGTCGACTTCCAAGCTTCTGTCCGCGAGCAGCATTTTGCGCTCAAACGACTCTTACGCCACGAACTTTATTTCCACCATCAAGTGGTAAAGAATGCAGATCGTGCCGGGTTAGTTGTTACTGAATTATTCGGTGCATTCTTTTCCGATCCGTCACTCCTACCGCCTGAACGAGTGGTCCCTGAAATGCAGGACGAACAGCTCAAAGCGCGTCATGTTGCCGATTACGTTGCCGGGATGACCGATCGATTTGCTTTTGCTGAGTACCATCGGATCTATGGTCGTGACCCGATTCGAGTGACGAGCGTTGAGCGCTGAGCCTAACGGCCTGCAGCCGAGCCCACAGTCTACTGGGCTAGATCCGTTCGTCGATGATCAGGGGGCGAAATCCTATTTTGTAACGCCGGCGCTGCGGCAGCGCATAGACCTCGTTCGCCATCTATTGGAATTTGGCAGACAGATTGTGGTGCTAACTGGGGTCCCAGCGGCAGGTAAATCAGCACTACTCCATCGCGTCAGTGAACCGGGAGAAAAAAACTGGCGGGTGCTGCGTTATATCGCGGGCCCGATGTTAAATCGCGCCAGCCTGCTCAGAAAGATAGCGACCGAACTCGAAATAGAAGGATCCGTTAGCGGCGACGAGCAGCTCCTTGAATCGATTCGCGCCCACGTCCGAACCGGGCATCAACGCGGCGAACTAATGGTCATGACCATCGACGACGCGCATCGGCTGCCAGCCGATACAACCGCGTGTATCACTAAGCTTGCACACTGCGTCGATGAGGCAGCAGAACTAAAAATTGTCTTGAGCGCCGATCCGGCACAATCTGCGCTGGTCGAACAATTACAAAGTGGATCGTCTATCCACGCTCTCGTTCATGTCGTCGAAGTTCCTAGACTAAACAGCGAGCAAGTCAGCGCCATGCTCACGCATCGTTGGAAGGCTGCTTATGGTGCGGACGAAATCCCACTGGACGCCTCAGCAATGGCGCAGGTCTCCCAGGCCTCGGCTGGGGTCCCCGGCAAGGCGATCGTGCTTGCGCGACAAGTTCAGATCCTCGCAAATTCTGCCCAATCCCCGGGTCGGGACCCCGCCCAGCGTTATTTGATCGGAGGTATCGCTTGCATCGTATTGTTCATCATATTCGCGTTTTTCAACTTCGAGAAAACAGACCAAATACAGGAAACTCAAATTGCGCTACCGCTAGAGGCACCACAGCAGAAATCGGCTACTAAACACAATCCTTCCATCGCCATACCGCGTGAGCCATCAGCCTTGCGCTCTGCCCCAGATAAACCGTCGAGCGAGACAGCAGACACGATCGTCGTAACACCGGTTGCCGAGCCACTGCTGCCTACTGCCACCGAGATTTCGACCGAGTATCCAACCGACGCAACCCCAGCACTAGCACTGCCCTTGGTCTCCCCAGAACCACCGGCCGACGCCCGGGAAGATACATCGGTGATCGCACCGCCTAAGGACGCCGAACCAGCACCGCCGAGCGTCGCAACACCGATCGCGTTACCGACGGTGCCGGCGCCGCTCCCCGCCAAAGCGGAGCGCACGCGAGCCTACTCGATCGAGTGGTTGCGCACACAGGCAGCAGCCGGATATGTCTTGCAGCTATTTGGGGTCCGCGATCGAGTCGCAGCAGTCAATCTCATTCGAGATAGAAAAATAAGCGACCACAGCGCCGTACTGGTCACCTACCATGAGAACGCGCCTTGGTACGTCGTGGTCTACGGTTACTACACCGACCGGGTAGCTGCGCAGGCCGCAATAGTCGATCTACCAGGCAATCTAGCTGCTACTCGACCGTGGGCCCGACCCATTGCGAGCCTCAACTGAGGCCTCAAAATAGCCTACGATACAAAGTATTTATTCATATAAATTCAATAAATTAGCATGTAATTCTAGCTTCATTTCTGAGTTCAACCCAAACCACTAGAAAAGGCTACTCAGATGACACCCCACGTCGCCTAAGGCTATAATCTCCGTCCTTTTTTCGCCCAAAACCAGCCTCGCTTAATTACTTTGATAAAAGAACAGGACCACATGGTAGATTTTCGACCTAATTTTCCACAACTCGGCCAACCAGGGGCCGGGTTGTATGACGCAAACTACGAGCATGATTCGTGCGGCGTCGGGTTTGTGGTCGATATGAAAGGCCGCAAATCGCATGCGATCGTTGAGCACGCCATGACGGTGCTCAAAAACTTGTTGCATCGCGGTGCCTGCGGTAGTGAGGAAAACACCGGCGATGGCGCGGGGATACTGGTGCAGATGCCCGACGACTTCCTGCGTGAAAAATGCGCGGGGATCGGGATCGACCTGCCGGAACATGGCCACTTTGGCGCTGGCCTCGTGTTTTTACCCCGCGCTGAGAGCGACGCCGAACAGTGCCGCGAGCGATTTCAGACAATAATAGAAGAAGAAGGGCAACGCCTGTGTGGCTGGCGCGACGTACCCACTGACCACTCCCCTATCGGGCCATCTGCAATGGCCTCAGAACCGCGTTTACAACAAATATTCATTGCTCGCGGTCAATCGATAACGAACGACGATGCATTCGAGCGCAAGCTTTATGTGATCCGCAAACGCATCGAGCACGCTATTTGGGGCTCAGACGTTGAGGAGAAAGCATACTTCTACATCCCCAGCCTATCGCATCGCACTTTGATCTATAAAGGGATGCTCATAGGATCCCAAGTTGAACAGATGTTTCCGGACCTCGTTGACCCGGAATTCAAAAGCGCGCTGGCGCTAGTGCACCAACGATTTTCGACCAATACCTTCCCGTCGTGGCCACTCGCCCAGCCATTTCGATATATCGCCCACAATGGCGAGATCAACACGCTACGTGGCAATGCAAACTGGATGCACGCGCGCGAGGCGTTGTGTGAATCAAGCCTTTTTGGAGAAGACCTAAGCAAACTTTTCCCGATCGTGCTCGAGGGAAATTCCGATTCCGCGGGCTTCGATCAGGTACTCGAGTTCTTACACATGTCCGGACGGCCACTGCCGTTAGCAGTATTGATGATGATTCCTGAGGCGTGGAGCGGTCATGAGGCTATGAGCCCGGACCGGCGTGCATTCTACGAATACTACAGTTGCCTCATGGAACCATGGGATGGCCCCGCGTCGATCGCTTTCACGGACGGCCGCGTCATTGGGGCGGTGCTGGATCGCAACGGATTACGCCCGTCCAGATATTACGTTACCAAAGATGACCTGGTCGTGATGGCTTCTGAAGTCGGCGTACTCGATATACCGCCCGATAATATTGAAATCAAAGAGCGGCTACACCCTGGCCAAATTTTCCTCGTCGACACCAAGCAAGGACGCATCATCGATGACCACGAACTCAAACAGCAGTACATCGATGAGCATCCCTTTGCAGATTGGCTAAAGGCGAACCACACCTCAATTAATGATCTACCGGTGCCCGCTAAGGTAGAACCGATAGCGCACGATACCTTGCTGCAGCGTCAGCAAGCGTTCGGCTACACGCACGAAGACCTGCGGATCATCCTACAGCCGATGATGGAGCACGGTGCTGAACCGATTGGTTCTATGGGGACAGATGCCGCCTTGGCAGTGTTGTCAGATCGCCCGCGCTTGCTCTACGACTATTTTAAGCAGCTGTTTGCCCAAGTGACGAACCCGCCACTCGACGGCATCCGCGAGGAGCTCGTGACGCAAGTCTCGACGCCGATTGGACCCGAAAGCAACTTGCTCGCGACGAGCGCCGAGAATTGCCGCCAAATCAAAATAGACTCGCCCGTACTCGATAACCGCGATCTTGCACGCATCCGTTACATCGATGTACATGGATTTCGTACCAAGAATATCGCAGCGATTTATCCGGTGGCAGCTGGCCTCGACGGTTTAGAACGGGCAATGACCCGCATGTTCGAAGAAACGAACGCTGCGATTGAAGGTGGCTACTCGTTCATTATCCTATCGGACCGCGGAGTCGATGCAGACCATGCGCAGATCCCCGCTGCTCTAGCAACCGCCGGTGTCCACCACCATCTTGTTCGTAACGGCAAACGCAAACGGATTGCGCTTATCGTTGAATCAGGCGAGCCACGCGAAGTCCATCACTTTGCGGTACTGCTGGGTTATGGCGCAGATGCAATTAATCCGTATTTAACGCTTGAGACGCTTGACGGTTTGCTGCTGCAAGACATCGTCAAGAAAGTCGACGGGCATCGCTCCGGCGAATCAGAGCATCAGGCCGCGGTACGCAACTACATCAAGGCGGTGAACAAAGGACTGGTCAAGGTAATGTCGAAGATGGGCATATCCTCCGTACAATCGTACCGGGGAGCGCAGATCTTTGAAGCAGTTGGCTTAAATCGCGCTCTGATCGATAAATATTTCACCTCGACGGCATCGCGTATCGAAGGTATTGGCCTTGACGTCGTCGAGCAAGAAACAAGCCAGCGGCATCACAACGCTTTCCCCCAACGGCCAGCGAAGGAACCGGAACTCGACGGGGGCGGCGAGTATCAATGGCGACGTGACGGTGAATATCACCTGTTTAATCCGGATACCGTGTTTAAACTACAACACGCCACGCACTTACGAAGATTCGACATTTTCCGCGAATATACGAAACTCGTAGACGACCAAAGTGAGCGGCGTGCGACGCTACGCGGGCTACTAAAGTTCAAACAACAACGTGAGCCTATCTCGATTGACGAAATTGAATCGATTGAGAAAATCATGGCGCGCTTTCACAGCGGTGCTATGTCGTATGGTTCGATCAGCCGTGAAGCGCACGAGACCATGGCCATCGCGTTGAACCGAATCGGTGGTCGCTCCAATACTGGCGAGGGCGGGGAAGACCCTGCTCGGTATGTCCCCGATGCAAATGGCGACTCGCGTCGAAGCGCAATCAAGCAAGTCGCATCAGGCCGCTTCGGTGTCACGAGTGAATACTTAGTCAATGCCGACGACCTTCAAATCAAGATGGCGCAAGGCGCAAAACCAGGCGAAGGTGGGCAGTTGCCCGGACATAAAGTCTATCCTGAGATCGCGAAGACGCGACATTCGACTCCTGGGGTTGGCTTAATTTCCCCGCCACCCCACCACGACATCTATTCGATCGAAGATCTGGCGCAGTTGATCCACGATTTAAAGAACGCAAATCCTGTGGCTCGGATCCACGTCAAACTAGTCGCAGAGATCGGCGTCGGCACGGTAGCGGCAGGTGTCGCCAAAGCGCACTCAGACGTCGTATTGATATCTGGCTACGACGGCGGCACGGGAGCCTCGCCAGTAACATCTCTAAAACACGCCGGCGTACCGTGGGAGCTAGGTCTGGCGGAAACGCAACAGGTACTAGTCGAGAACAACCTTCGCGATCGAATTGTGGTTCAGGTTGACGGCCAAATGAAAACCGGTCGTGATGTCGTCATCGCGGCTCTACTCGGTGCAGAAGAGTACGGCTTCTCTACGGCACCGCTGGTCGTGATGGGCTGCATCATGATGCGGGTATGTCATTTAAATACGTGCCCCGTAGGCATCGCAACACAAGACCCGCGTTTGCGCGAAAAATTCGCCGGCAAACCAGAGTTCGTTGAGAACTTCTTTCAATTCATTGCACAGGAGATTCGAGAATACATGGCGGAACTGGGTTTCCGCACGATGCAAGAAATGATTGGCCACGTTGAGGAGCTAGATGTCGTAAGCGCCGTCGGCCATTGGAAAGTACAGGGCCTTGATTTATCCAATATTCTGCACCGACCAGAAGTCGGACCAGAGGTGGCGATTCATCGCATCCGAGACCAAGACCATGGTCTCGAACTATCGCTCGACCGCACAACCATCGTACCGTTGTGTAAAGAGGCGTTGGAAAACGCTAAAACCGTCGATGCGATCTTGCCGATAAAAAACACCAACCGCACGGTCGGCACCATCCTTGGCTATGAAATCACTAAACGTTACGGTGCGATTGGCCTACCGGACGACACGATTAAGCTTCATTTTAATGGATCGGCTGGGCAGAGCTTCGGCGCGTTCGTGCCAAACGGCGTAACCATGACGATCGAAGGAGATGCAAACGATTACGTCGGTAAAGGTTTATCAGGCGCTAAATTGATCGTCTATCCACCGCGCCATTCGACATTTGTTGCGGAGGAAAATATTCTCATCGGTAACGTCGCGCTGTACGGTGCCACCAGCGGCGAAGCCTATTTTCGAGGAATTGCAGGCGAACGCTTTTGCGTACGTAACAGCGGTGCTCACACGGTAGTTGAAGGGATTGGCGACCATGGCTGTGAATACATGACAGGAGGCTGTGTCGTAATCATAGGCCCCACAGGTCGGAATTTTGCGGCCGGAATGTCAGGTGGCATGGCTTACGTTTACGATCCGAATAAAACCTTTCCGGCTCTATGTAATAAAGAAATGGTCGACTTGGAGCAACTATCTAGCGCGACTGAGGATGAGACGGTGACCAACCTGCTGCGTAATCACGGGCGCTTCACCCAAAGCCCCGTAGCGCAGAAAATACTCGATCAGTGGAAATCCCAGCGCAAGAATTTCGTCAAGGTTATCCCCAAAGATTACAAAACTGTCTTGCAAGCTATTGAAACCGCCAAACGTACCGGTGTTCCTCAAGACCAAGCAATCATGGAGGCCTCGAGTGGCTAAGGTTACCGGCTTCCTAGATCACGCTAGAGAGAAACAGCCGTATCGTCCTGTTGTACAACGCTTGCAGGATTGGCGACAGGTCATGCTCGATTGGCCAACCGACACCCTAGAGCAGCAAGCTGCCAGGTGCATGGATTGCGGTATCCCATTTTGCCACCAAGGTTGTCCACTCGGAAACTTGATCCCCGACTGGAACGATCTCGTTTATCACCAGCGCTGGCACGAAGCCATCGATCGGCTTCACGCAACCAACAACTTTCCGGAATTTACCGGCACTTTGTGCCCGGCACCATGCGAAGGCTCATGCGTACTTGGAATTAATGACGACCCAGTCACAATCAAGGCAGTAGAACTGACGATCATCGATCACGCGTTCGAGCAAGGATGGGTCAAACCACAGCCGCCAAGTGTGGAAACCGGGAAACGCGTTGGTATCGTTGGCTCCGGCCCCGCTGGACTCGCATGTGCACAACAGTTGCGCCGGGCTGGACACAATATCGTTGTGTTTGAACGCTCAGACCGTATCGGCGGATTGCTCCGATACGGTATACCCGAATTCAAGATGGAAAAGCGCGTGCTCGACCGTCGCCTGCGGCAGATGAACGATGAAGGAATCGAATTTCGTACGAACATCAACGTCGGGTTCGACCTCCACCACGAGTCTTTAATCGAAAAATACGACGCGGTCGTACTCACCGGCGGGGCCACGCAGCCGCGAGATCTACCAATCCCTGGCCGCGAACTCGACGGTGTCCACTTCGCGATGGATTTTCTTACTCCGCAGAATCGGATCTGCGAAGGAGACGAGCTTAAAGATGGGGAGTTGATATCTGCCCACAACAAACACGTGATCATTATCGGTGGCGGCGACACAGGTGCGGACTGTCTCGGCACCTCGCATCGCCAAGGGACGAAATCAATCCACCAGTTGGAGATCATGCCCCACCCGCCGGGAACGCGTGCACCGGATAACCCGTGGCCCGAATGGCCCCAGATCTATCGGATTGCTTCGGCCCACGAGGAAGGCGGAGAGCGGGTGTATTCGGTGTCGAGTAAACAATTTGTCGGCGACGATAATGGGCGGGTGCGCGCGCTTGAATTAACTGAAGTTGAAATGAAAACCGTTGATGGACGACCAAGTTTTGTCGAAGTGCCAGGGTCTAACCGCGAACTGCCATGCGACCTCGCACTATTGGCGATGGGTTTTACCGGTCCAGAAACATCCGGTTTGATCGAATCGCTAGCGCTAAAACTAACCGATCGAGGCAATGTATGGCGGGATGAAAACTGGATGACGTCCCACCCCGGCGTCTTTACTGCTGGCGATATGCAACGTGGGCAATCCCTCATTGTTTGGGCCATTGCCGAAGGGCGCTCGACCGCGCGCAGCGTCGACGCATTTTTGATGGGGAATACAGACCTTCCCGCCCCACTTACTTGATCGCGCGCTTGATTTCGGTACCGCCGCTCAAGCGAGCTAGCGCAGTCTAACCAGGCCCATACTCCAGTCAGTGTCACAACAACACCGCTTTTTGCGCGCGCTAAACCGACAGCCGGTCGATCAAACACCGGTGTGGATCATGCGCCAAGCGGGACGCTATCTACCTGAGTACCGCGCGAGCAGAGCCCGCGCTGGCGATTTTTTAACACTCTGTAAAACACCAGAGCTCGCCTGCGAAGTAACTCTGCAGCCGCTCGCACGATTCCCGCTCGACGCGGCAATCGTCTTTTCCGATATCTTAACCATTCCCGATGCAATGGGACTTGGACTCTCCCTTATTGAAGGCATTGGTCCCCGATTTGCCAAGCCGGTCCGGACAGCCGCGGATGTACGTCGCCTCGGTGAGCCTGATCCGGAAGCAGACTTAGGCTATGTCGGCGACGCTATCCGCCTAATTAAACGCGAATTGAATGGCAGTGTTCCCTTGATCGGATTCTGCGGTAGCCCGTGGACGGTGGCCACCTACATGATCGAAGGCGGTAGCGGACATGACTTTAAACTCATTAAACAAATGTTATATGCCGAGCCTGCACTCCTCCACCAGCTACTGGAGCTAGTGACAAGGTCGAGCAGCAATTATCTGCTAGCCCAAATCGCAGCCGGCGCCGACGCGGTCATGATTTTCGATACCTGGGGTGGTGTCTTAAGCACGGCCGCATTCGAGGACTATTCGCTCCGGTATATCAAGGGAATCATTGCGGCCGTAAATGGCGCCGTACCCACCATCGTGTTCACCAAGGGTGGCGGGCAGTGGTTAGAGTTAATCGCGGACATTGGTTGCTCCGCAATAGGTCTCGATTGGACGACGGACATTGCAAAAGCAAGAAGTCGCATTGGCGATCGCGTAGCACTTCAAGGCAATATGGATCCAGCAATCCTACGCGCTCCGCCGCGTGCCATCGTCGACGAAGCAACTAGCATCGTCGAGGCGTACGGCGCCAATCCCGGTCACGTATTTAATCTCGGACATGGGATCACGCCAGACATCGATCCTGAAAATGTTGCCGTGCTGGTCGACACGGTGCATGAGTGCAGTGCGCGTTTGTTCGCAAGCACTTAAAGGCCGACCGGAACAGCTATGAAATTCCACCTAAAAGATAGCGCCGTGCTCATCGCAAAAGGTTTTTGTATGGGTGCAGCCGATGTCGTACCCGGTGTTTCTGGCGGCACCATGGCGTTTATCCTCGGGATTTATACCCGCTTAATCGATGCCATAAAATCATTCGACGTTGCCTGGGTCGGCGCGCTATTGAAATTTGATTTTCGAACCTTTTTTGC
>Ga0115002_10006695_pt1 | contig 13163 bp, 17 predicted proteins | sample ArcticOcean_MG_C_8_FD_89576 | JGI IMG/M metagenome (GOLD analysis project Ga0115002, IMG submission 89576) | Marine microbial communities from western Arctic Ocean - ArcticOcean_MG_CB11_86 | ecosystem: Environmental > Aquatic > Marine > Oceanic | place: Arctic Ocean: Canada Basin | collected...
AATCTCTCTAATGCAGTAAATATAGTTGCTGGATTTTTAAACAAGGATTCCAATCTGATTGGAAAGTCTATTGAAGATGTAATAGTAGAACCTGCAAGAAAACATATGATTCCTGGATTTGATGTTGTAAAAAAAAATGCGTTAAGAGCTGGGGCATTAGGTATAACAATTAGCGGTGCTGGACCATCAGTGATTGCGTTTGCAACTAAAAAACAAAATTTGGAAAAAATAAGTTATGCGATGAAAAGAGGATTTAAAACTGCAAGAAAAAATTCTGAAATTATAATTTGTAAGCCAAGCAATGGTCCTAAAATAGTAAAAATAGTAAAATGAAAAAAGCAGTAATCATTCTAAGTGGAGGTTTAGATTCAGCATGCATGATGTCATATTTGAAAAAAGGATACCAGTTGTATGGAGTTACGTTTGCTTATGGACAAAGAGCGTCTCAGGAAATAAAGGCTGCAAAACGCATAGCAAAATTACTAAAATTAAAAGAGCATAAAATTCTCGATATTGGTTTTATGAAAAACTTGTATGGTGAAAGTAATGTTCTAACCAGTACAAAGAAAAAGATGCCTAGCACCTTTGAATATTCCATTGTAGTTCCAATACGAAATGCAGTCTTTTTGTCCATAGCAACAGCATGGGCATTTACTCTTAATGCAGAATTAGTTGCATATGGCGCACAAAAAGGAGATACACAATATCCTGACTGCAGACCAAAATTTACAAGAAAACTTGAGGCTGCGTTGAACCAAGGAGAAATTGATGGCATAAAAAAGAAGATTAGAAAAAATATCAAAATCTGGTCTCCATATTCGGAAGGAATTTCAAAAAGTGATTTGATTAAAACTGGTCACAAAGTACTAGGAAATGAAATTTTCAAGACGTGGAGTTGTTATTTGAACTTGAAATCACAGTGTGGAAAGTGTGAATCATGTAATAACAGAAAGAAAGCTTTTCTAAAAACAAAAATTATTGATGAAACAAAATACATTAATTAAAAATCTCAGAAAAATTGTTATCTATAGTACAGGCTTTTTGAAAACAAAATTACGAATAAGAAGATACCAACAAGCAAAAATAACTCCTACTATTGACCAAAAAATCCAATTTAGCATTGTTTGATCCATTGTTTTTTCATCTGCAACAGAACAATTGGTTTCTTGTGATAATTGTTCACAATCCCATCCATATGAAAAAACATAATCTTCAAAGACTGGCGATGTTTGCCATGCAATAACTAGTGCAACTGCCATTACAAGTGCAAATTCAATTAAAAACCAGCTAAAATGTGGCCAAGATTCTTTTGGAATATGAATATTATCATGTGACGTCATAAGATAACTCAAAATTATTGATTATTTATTTTTGATGATTTGTGTCTAAACAGGATCTAATGGACGATTTTGGATAATTCTGACAATTTCTTCTTTCTGGTTCTGTTTTTCATATATTCCTCTAAATGCAGAAGATAAAACCCGTGCATCATTTTTTACACCTCTCATTTTCATGCATAGATGTTCAGCTTCTGCCATAACTGCAACACCTTTTACACCATGTGAATACAATTCATCTGCAATATTTTTTGTTAATCTTTCTTGTATTTGTAATCTTTTTGAATATTTTTCTACTAATCGTACTAATTTTGAAATTCCAAATACTCTACCATTTGGTGCGTAGGCGATCTGAATTTTTCCAAAAAATGGCAACATGTGATGTTCACACATGGAATAGAACTGTATGTCTTTTGCAATAACAACTTCAGAATCCTCTGAAAATTGTACAGATAATTCAGAATTGGAATCATAACCCTCGAATATTTCTTTATAGGCTTTGGCAATCCTTGCTGGTGTGTCTTTAAGACCTTCCCTAGTTGGATCCTCGCCAATTTCAATGATTAATTCTCTAATTATTTTCTCTACCCGTTTATTATCCATGGTTATTTTGGATTTGTAGGATGCTTTAAACGATGTGGAAATTCCAAGCGTGTAATTTTATGAAATTTCGATCTATGATATTAGAACTTCTTTTCTATAAAAAATACCTGCGATTAAAAATACAGCCCCTAAAATTCCAATTAAACTTCCAACAAATTCAACCGTAGAACCTAATTCAACCTCTGCAGGAGCCCATAATAATGCAATAAGACCTCCAACTACCATCATTGGGATTCCAACACCAAAACTGATTGCTTTTGAAGCCATGTATGAAACCGATAGTGAAATCTATATGAAGTTTGTTATGATTAAAAATATCTTATACTTTTAATCCAAATTTTTTATCTGTTCAAGTTTTTATTTGAGGTTAATTACTTGAAAACGTGACGGGATTATTTGATAAATTCAAAGAAGAAGACTCAGAGGGTGGCATAGAAATGGTTGCTGAAAGACCTGTTGAGAATGAAGAAAACAAAGAATCAATAATTGAAGAAACACAACAACATAACGATAATTCTGGTCAAACAGACACTCAAACCAACTTCACATCAACAACTTCAGATGATATCGGAATATCTTCATTGATGAATAAAAGAGCAAAATTAGAAGAAGCAGTTGATTATGTAGGCATGTTGATATCTAATTTGAAAGACAAGAGAACATCTCTTGAAAAAGAAATTGAGGATGAATCTGTAGATATCAAAAATCTTAAAGAAAAATTGATTAAAGTTGGTGATTATATCAATGAAGAAACACAAGGAATAAAGCATCTATCTGATAAGAGATCATCTGTTGAAAATGAAGCAGATGAAGTTGGAAGTTTAATTGCAGGGTTAAGAGAAAAATTATCTAATATTGATAAAATTGTAGAGGATGAAAGTAGTAAAATAAAGAATTTTAGAGAATTACGTGATAAAACTAGTAATATTTAGAAAAAATTTACATAAATTTTGATTCAGTTGATGATGATGGCATGTTTATTTGATCCATCATAGGCATATCAGGAAATTTTTCTCCAGCCTGTGATTCTGCAACTGCAGAGGCTTCAGAAAGAATTTTATCTGATTCTGAATTGGTAGATTCTTCTACACCAAATGTATTTTCACTGCTGCTAAATGTTTCATTCATCAATCCACCTAACATTTCTGTCATCCTTCCAATCTCCTGATCTGCTCCTGGCATAAATTTGACAAGAGAACCTTTGAGACCGTTCATGAGACCGATTGTTGGCATTAATGTAACAACTGTATCTCCTAGGTCGTGGAATGTGGTTAATCGTAATTCAATTCTTTCTAATCCCATTTTTGCATTACCTAAAATTTTGCTAACTTTTCTAACTTCAACTAATTCGTTTGATAAAACTTTACTAGAATATGTGTCATGTTGTTGTGTAGCAATAACTATTTTTTGAAAAATTTGTTGGTCTCTCTGTTTTAGTTTTTCAACCATTCCATCCATTTTTGATATTTGAGCCTGAAGACGTTTTACGGCAGCTTCTACTCGTGGTTTTAAAGATCCTTTTGGCTTTAATGTATCAGTAATCCTTTCAGCAAATCCTTGTTTTTGAGGTCTGGTCCACTTATCTTGAAAACTACCCATGAACACGCTTTAAGAATTGATTATTAATTTCAGGTGTGAAAAATGGTTAACAGTTGATAAAATTTCTATGACCATTTTCAAATTTTACGAGTAAATTGTGCTTAAATGATACTAGGAAATATGAAAAAATATGAAAAAATCAAATTTGGCAATAATTGGACTGGCAGTAATTGTAATATCAATAGTTGTAATTAGTTCGCCAAAAGACACCAAACTTGATCCAGATTCTGAATATGTGTATCATGTCAATCTGTCTGAATCAAAATATGGAGAAAATGGAACTTATGAAGAATTATTTGAAATCGGTGATGAGAATTGCCAAAGATTCTGTGACTATAACTTTAGGTTTGTACCAAATGGTGATAGCCCTCAAACATTAAACATTTCAATTATTGGTGATAATACTTTCTTTTCTGAAAATTTTGAGCTTGTTGGAACATTAGTTGAAACAGACATCTCGCAATATTATATATGGGATTATAGAGGCCAAAAATACTTCGAAATTTCAGGTATAGAAAAAGTGAAAATGATAATTGATCCTTATGGAAATGTTATGGGAACTGTTTCTGTATATATTATTCAAGAATAAAGTGGGCGTGACCCCTTGGCAAAACAATGAGAGATTTCCTCTCTGGTCACCACTTTTGTTGTGAACTAAGCGTTTGACAGATTATCTGTTTCGCGGAATCACGCTGCGTTAGTCAATTGTCTGTATATCCTGACGCATTACATACATTACGTCTTTCATCTATTTAAATAAAATATAAAAAATTTGGAATAAAAATGGAGGAAAAGATGAAAAAATTCAATAAAAATAAGAGTTTTTATAAATTTTAAAATTCCGTTTGATAATAATACTAGGTGATATCAACAAGCTTATGACTGTAAATAATGATTCTTTAGCGAATAGATTTTCAATATTTGTAAAACAGACTTTCAAGTATTATCTTGTTGGTGCATCTGGTGTTGGAATAGGTTTAGGCTTACTATATTTTTTAACTGATATTATTGGACTCTGGTATGTAATTTCTCAGGGTATAGCAATTGGTGTAGCAATGACATCAAATTTTATTTTACATAAATTTTGGACTTATAGAAAGGAGATAGTAGAAGAAAAAACAATCGAAAGATATGTCAAATACATTACAATTTGTTTGATTGGAACTGGAATGCAAATGGGTTTAACCTATTTTCTAGTTGAGAATTTGCTAGTATATTATATCCATGCTGCTATGCTAGCTATTGTTATAGCAGGTTCCTTCAATTATTTTGCAAATAGAAAATGGACCTTTGGAATTAAATTCTAAGAGATATTCCAGGATATAAGATGAAACCAAAAACAAAGCAAAAAATTGAGATTATTGTTTTATTATCTAGTGTTTGGTTCGTAATTTCTCTCCCATTACCATGGCTTATTATAACACCAGATGTTGCTTACACGCAACTAGTAGTCATTTTGCAGATGACTGCACTGATATCAATCCCATTTGTTGCACTTGCAGTGGCTTGGACATTAAAGCCTGAATTGGCAAATAATTCATAAAATGATAGAACTCCCAGTTTCTTCAAAAACATCACATTTAGAAACTATAATTGATGCCGTAACCAAGGCTGGAGATAAAATTTTGGAAGTTTATGAGAGTGATTTTCAAGTAGAAAAAAAGGATGATAATTCACCAATTACAAAAGCTGATCTGGAAAGCAATAAGATAATCAAAGAATCTCTTTTGAAAACTGGAATTCCAATTTTATCAGAAGAAGATGCAGATGACAAATCCAGAATGAATAGTAACAAGGTCTGGATTGTTGACCCATTAGATGGAACACAGGATTTTGTAAACAGGACAGGTGAATTTACTGTAATGGTTGGATTGGTAGAAAATCATATTCCTGTAATGGGGTTAGTTTATGTCCCTACCAAGAAAATTTTGTATTTTGCAGAAAGAGGAAGTGGTGCTTTCTATAATGCGGGAAAATGGGAAAAAATCTCAGTTAGGAATACTAGTGCGATTAGCGAGTGTTTGGCATTAATTAGCAGACACCATTTGTCTGACAAAGAAAAGAAAATGTTAGATCACTTGAAAATCAAAAATACTGCAAGCATTGGAAGTTCTCTAAAAGTCATGGAGATCGCGTCTGGTAGTGCAGATATCTACTTGACTAGTACAAACAAAATGAAACAGTGGGATACAGCTGCATCACATTGTATAATTACAGAAGCTGGTGGAAAGATGACTGATATTTCAGGAAATGATCTTGTTTACAATACCGAATCGGTGAATCATGAAAATGGTCTGTTAGTTACAAATGGATTAATACATGAAGAAATAGTTTCTAAGATTTCTAAATTAGAGTAAGTTTTTTGATTTCAAAAAGTCAAACACTTCTTGGGCACTTTCATCTAGTGTCTTTGTGTCAGTGTCTAGTACGAGGTCAGCGCTGTCTGGTGCCTCATATGGGTCGTCAATTCCAGTAAATCCTTTGATTTCACCAGATCGTGCCTTTGCATACATTCCTTTAACGTCACGTTCCTCACATTTTGCCAATGATGCATTAACATAAACTTCAAAGAATTTTGTATCATCGCCAATTATTTCTCTTGCAACTTTACGATTTTCTTTGTATGGTGAGATCAAACTTACGCCCATCGGAACATTATGCTTTAAGAGAAGCTTTGCCAAATGACCAACCTTTCTGTTATGTTCATCACGTCCTTCTTTGGAGAAATCCTTTGGAGAAAACCATTCTCTTAACTCATCACCATCTAAGATAGCCAAGTTTGGTATGGTCTCAGCTAGTTTTCTAACTATGGTAGTCTTACCTGAACAAGGCAACCCAGTCATCCATAAGCAAAACGAACTCATATGGTAATGAACTAAAATTTACGGTTAATATTTGTACCAGTTTTGATCTTCCAAATAAGCGATCAGTTTTCTCATGTTAGAAAGCTTCTCCACAATTGCAATGACTGACTGAAACTGCTCATACATTTCAGTCTCTTCTTCCTTTGAGAGAACTTGCTCCTCAGCCTTTGTGAAAAATTCCTCCTCCTTTGATAGGTGATCTTGTAAGTAAATCGAGTAAGTTTTGAGAAATCTTGTGACTGGTTCACGTTTATCATCCCCATTCTTCCATGCAGTAAGATTTGTAGAAAGCATTTTTGCGATGTTTCGAGAAAATTCATGCTCGATTAATAGGGCTCGAATCTCTTCTTTTAGGGAGTCATATGCTGCAACGCATGGAAAATAGGAATCTTCTTCTCGTGAGTAGTGAATAGAATCTAAAAATTCTGAAATAAGAAACGTGATTTTTTCAATATCAGATAATGGAATGTCTTTTCCATCGTAGAGCGACTGATAACATTTTATAATAATTTTTTCGACTCGTTTGATCTCCTGGTGATCTTTTCGAAGGGTTTCAGTTGCGCTCATTGTTTCATACTCGTTGAATCAACCTCGATTGACACAGTCTTAAATTAACATGGTGTTGGCATATTTAGCATGAATTGGATTTTTCTAGGTATTTTTGAAGATTTACAGTCATTTTTTCAAGAGAATATTTCATCAAAAATTAATACTGATGAGATCACTGGTTCTAATGCAAAAGAAATTGTAAGCTCATTTTTTGAACATAATCCAATTGAATCGGTAGATACTGGTTCAATTAATAGTGATTTTATATCACAAGGAATTGCAAATGTTCAAAATGTTGTTGCAGGATTTTCTGGTGGAACTGGTTCGTTAATTGCATCTGCACCAATACTTTTGTTGGCTGCTGGTGTTGTAATCATTCTAGGAGTATTTGGTGAAGCATTTTTCAAGAAAACTGGAATACCAGATATTGCATTTTTAATGGTGCTAGGAGTTGTAATTGGACCAATATTTGGAATAATACGGCCAGAAGCTGTAATTGAAATAGTGCCGTATTTTGCAGCAGTCGCATTAATCATAATCATGTTTGATGGTGGGTATAATCTGCATATTGGTAGTGTACTAAAAACTGCACATTTTGCAGTAGTACTTGTCATTTTAGGTTTTGCAGTGTCTGTTGGAATTGTTGCAGCGTTTGGACATTATGGTTTGGGTTGGGAATGGATGGACAGTATTCTTCTTGGTGCAATTGTAGGTGGAAGTAGTTCCATCATAGTTTTTGGTTTAGTTAGAAAGCTGCGAATTTCTGATGAAGCAAAATCTATGCTAAGTTTTGAATCTGCATTAACGGATATTTTTGCGACCATTATTGCATTTATTTTATTTGAGGCTATTCTAACTGGACAATTCAATCTTGATCTGTTAGGTCAAACAATAGGAAGAGCAGTTGCAGTTGGTTTGATTCTTGGATTTGGTGTTGGAATTCCTTGGATGTTCGTAATTTCAAAGCTTTCAAATGCTCAGCATAATTATATGCTAACTTTGGGAGTTTTGTTTCTATTATTCTTCCTGGCAAATTCGTTTGGAGAATCAGGAGCATTAACTGCACTAGTTTTTGGATTAATGCTAGGAAACAAGAAATACTTTTTGAAAAAATTAAAAATAAAACTGCCTGAGAATACAATTGACAATTCGTTACACAGTCAAGTAACATTCATTGTAAGAGCATTTTTCTTCGTATTTGTTGGATTATTAGCTAGTTTTGGCCAAATAGAATATGTTATTTTTGGAATTTTGGCCACAGTTGCAATCTATATTGGAAGAGTAATCATTACACATACCGCATTAGTCAGGGGTTTTTCAAAATTAGATAAAAAAGTTACGTCAGTTATGATACCGAGAGGTTTAGCAGCAGCAGTATTAGCCACAATACCATTAACGATGGGATTGCAGCATGGAGAAGCTTATCCACAAATAATATTTTTCATAATAATGACTTCTGTTATAATAACAACAGTAGGATTAGGTAGTGCAAAAAAAATTCCACCGCCAGAAGGTCAAGGTGGATTTGTTACTACAAAAAAAGAAGAATGATTTTTTTAGACATCTATTGAATCTTTAAGGCCTTTGTATCTATTCCTAATTGTAACTTCAGTTACATTTGCAGCTTCTGCTATATCACGCTGTGTTTTATCTTCTCCATTTTTTACACATGAAAGATATAATGCTGCGGCTGCCAATCCCATTGGATCTTTTCCAGCTGATGCTTCGTTTGCTTGTGCAACTCTTAATACCTTGATTGCATACCTTTTTGTTTTTTCTTGAATTCCAATTTTACTTGCAATTCTTGCAACACATTGAACAGAATCAGTTACTGGCATTTTAAGATCAAGTTCTTTAACTAATAATCTATAACATCTTGCAATATCTTTTCTTTTAATATTTGCAGCAATTTCAACATCTTTCAAATTTCTAGGAGTTTCAGTATCTCGACATGCTGCGTAAAGTGCTGATGCCATTAATGCAGAAATTGATCTACCTCTTACTAGTCCTTTATCTAATGCCTTTCGATAAATATATGCTGCTTTTTCTACAACAGAATCAGAAATTGCCATTTTGTCTTTTAATCTATTTAATTCACTAAATGCTTGTCTAAAATTTCTATCAACTGGTTCATGAACCTGGCTTCTACTATCCCATGTTCTTAATCGTTCAATTGTATTTTTCATAGCTGCAGTAAGTGGTTTACCTGATGCGTCTTTGTTAATTGGATTGATAATTGTTGCAAGACCCATGTCATGCATAGTCAATGATGTAGGAGCTCCTGCTCTTGCTCTATCACCATGTTCATCTTGAGTAAATGATCTCCATTCTGGGCCAGATTCTTGGATTTTTTCAGACATTACAAAACCACATTTGGAGCAAAACATTTCGCCAGATTCATTATCAGTAACCATTTTGCCCTTGACACATCGTGGACAATTATCTTTAGCTTCTTTTTTACTGACCATAACAAATCCTTTTTACAGAATTAGTATAAATTCCTAATTGTTTATAAATAAGATCTATAAGTCTTGAAGAAAACTGTGTAAAACGGATTAATTATCAAGTGTAAAACTAAAATTAGTATGAAAATCAAATTTTGTATTATTTTAGTTGTTTTAGTAACAATATTTTCTATAAATGGAGTTCAAAATTCATTCGGTCATGGATTAGGAACTGAAACAATGCCTCCAGTAATGATTAATGGAAAAAGTGCAACATTGGAAGTTGGATCATCAACAGAACGTGATAGTGGAATTCAACAGATTACAATCACCTTATTTGAAACTGGAACAGATAATCCAATTAAAAATACATTATTTGAAGTTGAATTAATTAAGAGTAACAAATCGCTTTTTAAAAATAATTTTGAGAGGGAAGATGGAATTTTGATTATGAATTTAGTTCCATCAGAAAATCTTGATGTTGAAATTTTGAATCAAGAAACTTTTGCATCAATTTTTGGATTAGCAAGTGATCAGTTCAATGTAAAAGGAAAGATGTTTGAAAACGGCGGATTGTACAAATTCAACATTAAAATTATTGGGATAGATAGTTTTGATAATATATTATTACAACCTGTAAATTACAATTTAGGAATATCAATTCCAGAAACAACTTATTATGAAATTGTTGATGATGGTTTTGGCAAACAACAGATTGGTGTTAGAACATACTATGAACAAGTTTCAGATTTTGATTATGATGCGACTAAAAAACTAATAACAATCACTATGCCATTTGACTGGAATGAAGAAACAATCATCCAATCATCTATTGTTCACGAAGAAATTTTAGTACCAAAAACTTTTGGTGTTTTTTTAGTTACTGATTTTGTTGTTTATCTTAATGGAATTCTACTTCCTGAAACAGTAATTAATATTGATGATTTTTCAGACAGTGAAAGAACAATTCATGTTGTAGTTAGTCAGAAAGAGTTGAATGATCTTTTCCAAAATAAGTTGGTGGATGAAACTGATGAGATTTTTAAGCTTGAAGTAATGCCTAGTAGTAATGATCTTCCACTAACTGGAATTACAGAAAATGGACAATTCAAAATAAATTTTTCATGGGCACCTTCAAAAATTTTATCAAATTCTACTGTAAATTTTAATTATGAAATTTTAGATGTTTTCTTAAAAGACAGACCAATCAAAGTTCCATACAATGTGAAAATTTTCTATGAAAATGAAGAAATTTTTAGTAGATCAGATGTTAGTTCAGGGATAAAATTAGATAATGAAGTGTTGGAATTTTTTATCCCATCAGACATTTCTGGAATTATACAAATACAATTTGATGAACTAGGAGGTAGTGAATTGGCACGCCTAAGTTTTCCCATATTAGTAAATGACGATACCAGTTCGTCAAGCATACCTGATTGGGTAAAAAATAATGCTGGATGGTGGGCTGATGGAGAAATTCCAGATTCTGCTTTTGTTAATGGAATTCAATATTTGATCAAAGAAGGAATTATCAAGATACCTGAAACTGAACAGGGTAACACCAGTTCGTCAAGCATACCTGATTGGGTAAAAAATAATGCTGGATGGTGGGCTGATGGAGAAATTCCAGATTCTGCTTTTGTTAATGGAATTCAATATTTGATCAAAGAAGGAATTATGACAATTTCATAAAAATTACCAAACATCGTCTACTTCATCTAATTCTTTGTAATCAATTAGATTATCTTTCTTAACAATTTTCAATCTCGAAATGTCTCTCTTAAAGAAGAGATCAAGATTCCAGTCTAGCCAAACACGTAATTTTTTTTCCCAGCCTCGAATTTTTGATAAATATAAATTTCTCCATAAAATGAATGCCAAAAATCCTGCAATATTTATTCCAAAAAACGAAGCAACTCCTGTTCGTTTACCAATTAATGCACTTTGGCCCTTCCAGGTATAATCAAAGGAAATCATTTGATTTCCATTTAGTAGTTGTTTAAGATTATACGCAGTAGATTTTGCATGAGCTTCAGCAATTTGTGCTGTTGGTGGATATTTTTTCATTGAAAGTGTAGGATCAAATGTTGAACAGTCGCCTATTGCAAAGACATTAGGAAACTGAGAAACTTGGAGAAATTCATTTACTATAATGCGACCTCTTCCAGTTTTGAATAATGATTCCTTGATTAGATCAATTGGTGTAGTACCTGCAGTCCATATCAATGTGTTTGATTGTATAGAGGTAATTTCTTTTAGTTTGTAATGACCACGATGTTCCAATGAATTTCCTACTAAAACTTTATTTGATTCTGACTGACTTTTGAGAGTTATCTCTGTTCCATCAAAAGATGTAACCCCTGCTTGAAGAATTACCTCAATTCCTCTTTCTACAAGTTTGTCTTTAGTAAATATTGCAAGTTTTTGTGGAAATCCACTAAGAATTTCAGATGTTGCTTCAATCAATGTAATCTTAACATCTTTGTAACTTATGCTGGGATAATACTCTGCAATTTCATTAATAAAATCATTAATTTCTCCTGCAGTTTCTACTCCTGCAAAACCTCCACCTACTACAACAATTTGAAGTAAAGTTTTCCTTGAAATTGGATTAGTTTCATTTTCTGCTTGCTCTAAAAGATCAATTATTCTATTTCGTAGAAGAATTGCATCATTTATTGTATTCATCTTGTATGAATTTTCTTCTACATCCTTCATTCCAAAAAAATTAGTTTGACTTCCTAATGCAACAACCAAAAAGTCATAATGAATACGCATTCCTCGACTTTCTCTTGTTCCAAATAATGTTACAACTTTACCATATGGATCTATGTTTTTGATCTTTGCTTCATAAAATCTAGTTTTTTTAATCAAAGTTCGAATTGGGGTTACAATATGTCGTGTTTCAATTGCTCCAGAAGCAACTTGTGGAAGCATTGGTGTAAAAAGTAAAAAATTATCTTCACTGACTAATGTTATTTCAATATTAGAATTATTTTTGAAATAAGATTCAAGTTTCAAAGTACATTCTACTCCTGCAAAACCTCCACCTAACACTAAAATTCTTTTTTTCTCTCTGCTTTCCATATTCAACTACAAAGACTTAGTTATTTGAATTAATAAAAGAGAATTTCTGTGTTATTAAAATAATTTAAAATCAGAATAATTTCCTAGACATCTACACAAAGATTTAGAATATCAATGAAATTCAGAATATTATTGAACGATATGCCCTCAAGAGATAAAATATCTATTGGCATCATAGTCCAGATAGTCCAAAAACAAGATCAACGTACAGGGAATTTAACTGAAGGTAAAGTAAAGAGAATCCTTACTTCAAGTCAAGTTCACCCTCATGGAATTAAAGTTGAATTGGATAATGGAAAAATTGGTAGAGTTCAACAATTGTCATGAAGAAAGAATATTACTAAAAAAAGACACTACGCCGTAATGTTTGTAATAAACAATTAAAACTACTTTTGAAAATCAGAATTATTTTTGTGAAATATGCAATAATTTGGTCTGTTTATACTAGGAAAACATTGTCTGTTCATTTAATTATAATATCATTTCACAGTTTGATACTGTATCATGACTGATCTTTATCGACTTCTTCCTGAAGAAATGGAACAACTAGTAATTGATATGGGTTATCCCAGATATCGAGCAGATCAAATTTTACTTCCTTTGTATTATAAATTTCCTAAAAATATTTCTGATATCAAACAACTTCCAAAAACATTGATTGCAGAATTAACTGAAGCTGG
>Ga0115002_10006696_pt1 | contig 13163 bp, 13 predicted proteins | sample ArcticOcean_MG_C_8_FD_89576 | JGI IMG/M metagenome (GOLD analysis project Ga0115002, IMG submission 89576) | Marine microbial communities from western Arctic Ocean - ArcticOcean_MG_CB11_86 | ecosystem: Environmental > Aquatic > Marine > Oceanic | place: Arctic Ocean: Canada Basin | collected...
GAGCTAGCCACGCGCCTATAACAACCAGGCACAGGAGAATTGCATGAATGATGTTCGCCAGATTCTCGACAACCTAATCACGGCGGTCGTCGTTTTGGATCCAGGGTTGAGCATACGCGGGCTAAATGTCGCGGCCGAAAGCCTATTGCGCACATCGAGCGCCCAGGCGGTCGGCCAACCTTTCGCAGATTTTTTTCTTCGTTCCGATCGCATCTTGCCGGCGCTACGCTTAGCCCTCGAATCGCGCCAGCCCTACACCCAGCGCGAAGTGACGTTACAGCTGCCCGATCATCTAACCGAACAGGTCGATTTCACAGTAAACCTGCTCGATGCCCCGCCCGGGGTGTTATTGGAACTGCATTCGCTGAATCGGCTGCGCCGCATCAATCAGGATGACGAATCGGTGTCACGGCAGGAAACCACACGGCGTCTGGTTCGTGGCCTCGCCCACGAAGTGAAGAACCCCCTCGGCGGCATACGTGGCGCAGCTCAACTACTGGAGCGAGAACTACCGAGCGCCGAATTGCGGGAATATACCGGGGTCATCATTAGTGAAGCCGACCGCTTGAGCGTATTGGTGGATCGCATGCTCGGCAGCAACAAAGAACTGAAAATCAGACAAATCAGTACGCTGCGTATCTTCGAGCGTGTCGTGCAACTCATCGAGGCGGAACACCCCGGATTTATTACCTGGAAACGCGACTACGACCCGAGCTTGCCGGAAATCGAAGCCGATGAGGATCAACTAATCCAAGCGGTCCTGAATATCGTGCGCAACGCCTATGAAGTAATGGCAGACGCGTCTGACGCGAAAGTAACGCTTCGTTCTCGAGTTGTGCGGCAATTTACTATCAACGCGGTCCGCCACCGCCTAGTCGCTCACCTCGAAATCATAGACAACGGGCCCGGTATCGATCCAGATCTAGTCGAGCGCGTCTTTTTTCCAATGATCAGCGGACGGACAAACGGTTCCGGCCTTGGGCTTTCGATTACGCAGAGCATCATCGGCTTACACAACGGATCGATTCAGGTCGAGAGCCGACCGGGACACACCTGTTTTTCAATTTACGTTCCGTTCGTCCAGCCGAATCCGGGACCTCTTATTAGCCGAAAGGACGTAGCATGACAGACCATGTGTGGGTGATCGATGACGACCGATCCATTCGTTGGGTGCTTGACCGGGCTCTGAGTAAAGCCGGGATACCGATAACCGCGTTCAATACTGCAGATCAGGCAATGCACCATCTGCAGTCCGAAGCACCCCTTGCCATCATTACTGATGTGCGAATGCCAGGCACCTCCGGGCTCGATTTCCTCAAGCAGGTCGCTAGCAGCCACCCGCAGGTGCCTATCATAGTAATGACTGCACACTCCGATCTCGAAACTGCGGTGGGTAGCTTTGAACGCGGCGCGTTCGAATATTTGCCCAAGCCATTTGACGTGGACGAAGCCGTGGCAGTTGTGCAACGTGCCATTTCACATGGTCAAGACGCGGAGAGCATTTCGTTCACTAATGCCGAACCCGCCCCGGAGATTATCGGCAAAGCGCCTGCTATGCAGGAAGTGTTCCGCGCCATTGGCCGGCTATCGTCATCAAACGTTTCGGTATTGATCAATGGACCTTCAGGCTCGGGCAAAGAACTCGTCGCGCATGCACTGCATCGCCACAGTCCGCGCGGCAGCATGCCGTTCATAGCGCTCAATGTGGCCGCAATCCCTAACGATCTAATCGAAAGTGAGCTATTCGGTCACGAAAAAGGCGCTTTCACAGGCGCGAATCAACGCCGTATAGGGCGCTTCGAACAAGCCAACGGAGGCACGTTGTTCCTGGACGAAATCGGTGACATGCCGGCGGCTGCGCAAACTCGCCTATTGCGCGTGCTCGCAGAGTCGGAATTTTATCGGGTCGGCGGTCACCAATCGGTCTCAGTCGACGTGCGCATCGTGGCGGCCACCCACCAGAATCTCGAGGATCTGGTGGATAAACAGGTATTTCGCGAAGACTTGTTTCACCGCCTGAACGTGATTCGTGTGCACGTCCCGGCCATGTCCGAGCGACGCTCCGACATACCGCTGCTCGCACGCCACTTTCTTGATGCGTCGGCGCGAGAACTCGGCGACGAAGTGAAACGACTGGCGCCCGAAACCGAGGATTACCTTACGTTGTTGCCTTGGCCAGGCAATGTCCGACAGCTGGAGAACACCTGTCGGTGGCTGCACGTCATGGCAAGTGCCCGCACGATATTGATTGAGGACCTTCCATCAGAGCTGCAAGCCTCAACCAAGTCAACAGCAGAGACTGAATGGGAAACGAGTTTGGAGCTGTGGGCAAGTCAGGTATTGGAAGATGGCGATTCCGAACCTCTGCTCGACACCGCGATTCCAAAGTTTGAACGCATCATGATCAGCGCCGCATTGCGCAAAAGTGGCGGCCGCAAAAAAGATGCAGCTGAGCTCCTCGGCTGGGGCCGCAACACGCTTACCCGAAAGATGCAGGAGCTAGATATGTAGCGAACTGCAGGAGAGGCAGATTCGTTACAATCGGGCCATGGCATTCGACGTTGTTCTTTTTGAACCGGAAATTCCGCCTAATACCGGGAACATCATCCGTATCTGTGCGAACACCGGCGCACGGTTGCATCTCATCGAACCGCTGGGTTTTGAATGGAGCGATGCACGTCTCAAACGCGCTGGGTTGGACTATCACGAGCACGCAAGCGTTAGCCGTTATCGCGACCTTGCGCAATTCATGCAAGAAGTTGCCCCGCCACGGCTGTTCGCGCTCACAACCAAAGGCAGCAAGCCGTATAGCGAAATTGAATTCGCCGATAACGATGCGTTTATTTTCGGCCCAGAAACCCGCGGTCTACCAACCCGATTGTTGCACTCGATGGACCAAGACCGTGTGCTGCGCATCCCCATGAAGAAAGAGTCGCGCAGTCTCAATCTCGCCAATGCCGTGTCAGTCGTGGTTTATGAGGCCTGGCGACAGATGGGATTTTGCGCGGGGAGATAGGAAGGGCGGCTTCGCTAGTGCTTAACCTGTGGTTGTTCCCCGGCGCGCTTCACGGCTTCAGCGTAGACGGCTTCGAAATTCACCGGGGCTATGTTGAGCGGCGGGAATCCGCCTTTGACCACCAACGAATCAATAGACTCGCGGACATACGGAAACAGTGTCGTCGGACACGTCACACCGAGGATGTGGCGCAATTGATCTACATTTGCCCGTTCGACGACAAACACACCTGCTTGATGTACCTCTACGATGAATCCGGTGCCCTCCTCGGCGGTTGATGCCTCGACTGTGATCTTTAGAACCACCTCGTGGCGGTCACCGTCGAGCGGCGTGGCTTTCGTGTTGATGTCGACCTTGATCTCGGGATGCCACTGGACGGCAAACACCTTTGGCGAATTCGGTGACTCGAACGAAGCATCTTTAAGGTAAATCCGTTCCAGACGCATCTGTACCTGCGCCGGTTGTTCGCTCATGCTTTCACGACCGGCATGTTGGCCCCACGCCATTCCGCTAGCCCGCCGCGCAAACGGGTAACGTGCTCGAAACCCATTTTCTTCAGGGCGGTCCCCGCTGCACCCGAGTGCTGGCCCTGCTTGCATGTGATCACAATGGGCTTTTCTTTGTATTTTTTTAGCTCGTCAACGCGCGACTCGAGGTTGCCGTGGGGTATGTTGATCGCATCGACGATATGTCCCTCTTCGAACTCCTTTTTATCGCGAATGTCCAAAACAAGCGCGTCTTGGGAATTCACCATCGCCACAAGTTCTTGGCTACTGACGGTCGTTCCGCCGCGTACCATCTCATTGCGCACAAACAACGCGAGCAAGACCGCAAAACTGCCCACGAGATAGGGGTGGTCGACGACGAACGCTAGGAGCTGCTCCACTTGACTAGTTACCTTTTGTACGCAAAGCCGCCGGATTATACACACCGGAGCCAGTCAATTTTGCTAGAATGTGCGTCCACTCCCGCTCTTTGATTTCACCCAGGAGTCCTCCCAACCATGCGACAAGTCACTTTGTTGGTAGTGTTTGATGGTTTTGGGCATAACGAAGACACTTCTGATAATGCAATCGCATTAGCGGATACACCCACTTGGGACCGGCTTTGGACCAACCAGCCACGCACTTTGATTTCCGGGTCCGGCGAAGATGTGGGCCTACCCCCGGGACAGATGGGCAACTCTGAAGTGGGCCATATGAACCTAGGAGCGGGGCGCGTTGTGTACCAAGACTTTTCGCGCGTCAACCGTGCCATTAGCCAAGGCGAATTTGCCAACAACCGTGCAATCAACGCAGCCTTCAAAAAAGCCAACCAAGGCAATGGTGCGCTGCATATTATGGGTTTGCTCTCACCCGGCGGCGTGCACAGTCACGAAGATCAGATCCATGCGTTAATTCGCAGTGCCGCGGACAAAGGCGTGAGCAAGATCTTCTTACATGCGTTTTTGGACGGCCGAGATACGCCACCACAAAGCGCGGAGGTATCTATTGCCGCAACCGAAAAGATATTCGCTGAACTAGGCGTTGGACAGCTTGTTAGTCTGTGCGGAAGATATTTCGCCATGGATCGAGACCAACGATGGGACCGGCAAGAGCGCGCATACAACTTGATCATGCGCGGCGAGGCACCCTTCCACGCAAAAGCAGGCGTCGCTGGTCTCAAGCAAGCTTACAAACGCGATGAATCTGACGAATTCGTTCAGCCGACAGCCATCCACGACGAAAACGAACCGCCGGTTTCCTTAAAGACTGAAGATGCGGTCATTTTCATGAATTTTCGCGCAGATCGTGCTCGTCAACTAACTCGCGCCATGGCAGAAGAAACCTTTTCCAGCTTTGAACGGCGCTCGTACGTCAAACCAGCGAGCTTTGTGACGCTAACTCGGTACGCCGACGATATCGATCTTCCAGTCGCATTCGAACAGCAAAAGTTCAGTAATACACTGGGAGAATACTTGGCCGGTTTAGGACGTCGCCAGCTGCGGATTGCAGAGACCGAAAAATACGCCCACGTTACGTTCTTCTTTTCAGGGGGACGCGAACAGCCCTACGAAGGGGAGGATCGGTTGCTTATTCCATCGCCGAAAGTTGCGACCTACGACTTGCAGCCGGAAATGAGCGCCGACGAACTCACGGACAAACTAATCGATGCAATCAAAAGCGGCACCTATGACACTATCATCTGCAATTACGCAAACGCAGATATGGTCGGACACACCGGCAAGTTAGGTCCGGCGATGCAAGCCGTAGCGGTGCTTGACCGTTGCTTGGAACGTCTGTGTGACGCCCTGGATGAGACTGGCGGGCAGATGTTGCTAACTGCAGATCACGGTAACGTCGAGCAAATGCGCGACGATAGTACCGATCAAGCCCACACCGCGCACACGCATAATCCGGTCCCACTGCTCTATGTGGGTTCGCAAAGTGTGGTATTTGCCGACACCGGTACCCTATCGGATGTGGCGCCGACGTTACTCGACCTAATGCATACCGAGATCCCGAAAGAAATGACCGGGCACTCACTCGTCACCATCGAGGAACGGCAAACGGCTTGAAAGTGGTTTCTCCCAACCGCATGCGTGTGCTGCTTCTGTTGGCTTGCTGCGCGTCCCTACTCTCTATCGCTATTCGCGCCGATGCCGCAGCCGCTGACAACGCAAACCGAGCGGCGAGCGAACTCAAAAAAACGCTCGAGCAGCTAAACGCGCTGGATCGCTGGTTCTCTGAGACCGAACGCAAACGCACAAACTGGGAAAAGCTGATCAAGCGCCAAGACGAAGACATTGCAGGCCTGCATACAGCATTGCGCGCGACGTCGTCCCGTCTTACAAACACAGAAGAGGAGCTCGACGAATTGGCGGCCGAGCAAACCGCATTGACGACCCAACGTAAGCAACAGGCACAATTAATTGGTGAGCACTTAGCCGCAGCTCACCGACTAACCGGCCAAGATTTCTTTAAGCAGCTACTAAATCAAGAGTCACCAGATACCTTCGAGCGTATGGTTCGTTACCACCGCTACTTTAGCCAAGCACGCATCGGTGTCATCGACCAGTTTCAAGACACTCTCAAACAGCTGGCGGCCACCAATGCCACGCTTGAAGAACGGAGCGGCGAACAAAGTCACCAATACTCACTGCTAGAAAAAGAGCAGAACAACCTGGCAGAGCAACGCGATGGTCGCTCGCAATTAATCGCACAGTTGGATCTCGAAACGAAGACCAAAAACGAAGAGCACAAAAGGCTGCAACAAAGCCGACAACGTCTAGAAGAACTTTTGGTCGAACTAAGGCCGCGGGCCATTGAGCTCGACGGTTCAGCATTCGTTACTGCAAAAGGCAGCCTGCCAATGCCAGTGGCCGGACCTGTGCGTCACGGGTTTGGCCAAACTCGAGCCAATGGGCGCCTTACGTGGCACGGTTTGGACCTAGCAGCACCTCATGGCACGCCAATCACTGCCATATTCCGTGGTCGCGTCCTGTTTTCCGATTGGTTACGTGGGTTTGGACTACTCACCATCCTCGACCACGGCAGTGGGTACATGACGCTGTATGGCAACGTGGACGTACTCCACAAGAAAGTAGGCGACTGGGTGGAAAGTGGCGAAATCATCGCTGGGGCTGGCAATAGCGGCGGCAAAAAAGCACCCGGCCTATATTTCGAGGTTCGCCACGAGGGTACGCCGCAAGACCCGATTGTCTGGATATCGCGATAGCTGCCCCATTGTGACTACTGCGCGTAAGCTTTAAGAAATCAAATGACCCTGGTGCAGATGCTTAACTCAATTGCCTTTCTCCGGCTCCCTTTGGGCTGGCTACTTCTATCCTTACCTTTGGCTGCCCAGGGTGCTACCGCACTCTCCATTGCCAACACCCCAACATCCGCAACCGCGACAGATGGTCAGTTTATTTCCTGGCAGGAGCATCGGATCGACGATTCACAGTTGGGTGCGCTCGAATTGAGCGGCAGCGATGGACTCGCGATGGCTGACCTGGACCTGGATGGCTTCGAGGACATCGTTTCAGTCCATGAATCCGATACAGTCTACGACGGCAAACCGATCGGTCATGTGCGCATTGCATGGGGGTCATCGAACCCACACGATTGGACGCTGACCACGTTGGCAGCAGGCCACGAAGCGGCAGCTGCCGAAGACGTATCGATTGCTGACGCCAACGGTGACGGATTTCCAGATGTAATCGTGGCTGCGGAACTTGCCCATTTGATCTATTTTGAAAACCCCGGCAAAGATGCTCGTACCGAGACCTGGCGACGGGTGATACCGCCAATCACGACCGAACGGGGATCCTATATTCGAGCATTTTTCGCGGATCTTGACGGAGATGGACACCCGGAGGTCGTCGCCGCCAACAAAGGCGATCAAAACCCGGAATTAGACGAGACTCAACGTCTAAACCTGTCCTTTTACCTGCTTCCTGATAATCCGCTAAACGGACTGCGTTGGCGCGAGCAAGTGCTCGGCAAAGTAAGGATCCCAATCAATTCCCAGCCCTTCGATCTAGACCAGGATGGTGACTTGGACGTGGTTGCCGGGTCGCGCGGGGAAGCGCGCATCCTGTGGTTCGAAAACACCGGCAACCTTGAATTCGTCGAGCACCCGATACGCGCCCGCGGACTAGCGGACAATATCCGTACGACCGGCTTCAACATGGACTACGCTGATCTTGATGGGGACGGACGCACCGACATCGTCGCCTCGGCAGGCCGCCAATTGATCTGGTTCAAAGCGCCCAAACAATACAGCGAATCATGGCAAGCCAGCGTCATCGGATCGTTCACGCCAGATGTTTTGGTCTCCGTGCGACTTGCCGATATCGATGCAGACGGCGACATGGATGCGTTTGCCGGAGCCTACAGCCGCGGGCCTCGCGACCAGGACGGCCCCGAGATCACCGCGAACGACGCAATCGGCCGGATTGCCTGGTTTGTAAATCCGGGTCCGGAATTGGCCACCCAAAGATGGCAACGCCACGATATTTCCAGACGCAAACGTGGGATGTACGACAAGTGGTTAGCGCGTGATCTAGATCACGATGGTGATCTAGATTTCATCGGTACCCGCGGTAATAGCGCACCCTTCGATGGGGTCATTTGGCTCGAGCAGGTCCGTAGCCCAACGTCTCAAGCGGCATTCAAACCAGCCCGTCAAATAGAAAGCCAGCAGATGTCGCTACCGTCAAGCTCCCTGCCGTAGATAACGAACTGCTTCCCACAATTGCGGTTAAGCACTGTCAAAGGCAGTTCCAAACTGACACACTTACTCGATGCAACTGCGCTCCTCCACACTCGTTGGTATTATTCTGAGCATGGTCATCGGTGTGGCTTTAGGTGTGGTCGGACACCAAACCACCCAGCAGTTTAGCCCCGTACAAAACCAGAGCACCCTACGCGATGCCTTGCGCCACGTGCAGCACAACTACGTGGAAGAAGTCAGTGAGCAACAGTTGCTCGACAACGCCATCGAAGGCTTGATGCAGGGTCTGGATGATTACTCTGTATTTCTCAACGAGAGCGACTTCGAAACCCTGCAGACCAATACGACTGGCAAATTTGGTGGCATTGGAATCGAGCTGGGGTTAGTCGATGGGTACTTCACGGTGATTTCGCCAATGGATGGCACGCCGGCGCAAAACGCCGGAATCGCCGCCGGAGATCGAATCACTCGGCTTGATGACGAATCAGTCAAGGGTATGCGCCTTGGCGACCTGGTTGATCGACTGCGCGGTAACCCGGGCTCGCACGTTTCGTTGACTGTGAGTCGCGCGTCCGAACAAGACCCCCTGACCTTCGCTTTACAACGGACGGTGATCACGCTCGACAGCGTCACCAGCCGTGTGCTGGAGCCCGGTTATGGTTATGTGCGTATTTCCCAGTTTCAAACGTCGACCGGACTCGATGTGCATAACGCGATCAAAGGCTTGCAGACAGGCACTGACGAACGTCTGCACGGACTTATTTTGGATTTGCGCAATAATCCCGGCGGTACGCTGCAATCGTCGGTAGAGGTCGCTGATGGTTTCCTGCACACAGGATTGATTGTCTACACCGAAGGCAGACACCAATCTAGCCACGCCAAATATCGCGCGACGCACGGCGACCTGATAGATGACTCCCCCATCGTCGTGTTGATCAACAAGGGTTCAGCCTCAGCTTCGGAAATTGTCGCCGGCGCCCTACAAGACCACAATCGTGCAACGCTGATGGGGACGAAAAGCTACGGCAAAGGCTCCATACAGTCCGTGTTGCCTTTGTCAGCACGGCAAGCGATCAAGCTGACAACGGCGTATTACTTCACGCCAAGCGGTCGCTCAATACACAACGCCGGGATCGAACCAGATGTATTATTCGAAGGTGACGACGATGCGCTATTAGCGCGAGCCGTCGAACACCTCAAAAGCACTGCACTGCAAGCACGCCTATAACAGTGGAACACTGGGTCGGGGTCTCGTTGCATCGCCGATTGCAATGCAGCAGGGCTTGTTCAAAAGGGGTATGTACTTTATTGAAGATCTCGAGGGGGCTCATCGCCCTAGCTGCATGGACATGCAGCTCGCTTCAAGCCGCAGAAATTGCGGTCGTCATCGACGATGTCGGCTACAGCATCACGCTAGGAATGCGGGCTATCAATCTACCCGGGCCCGTTTCGCTCGCCGTATTCCCGTTCGCGCCAAACACTAAGCTGCTTGCACATCGCGCGATCGTTTCCGGCAAAGACATCATCTTGCATCAACCGATGCAGCCACACGCAGCACCCCATGTGCGTATCGAAGACGGCACCCTGACCCTCGACATGGCGCAACGCGAGTTCGACGATATGTTGAGCGCCGCCCTGGACGCCGTGCCCGCAAGCATCGGTCTTTCCAACCATACCGGCAGTCTGTTGACCCAACATCGCGAACCGATGGAACGGTTGATGCAGAGCCTTTGCAAGCGCGGTCTCTTTTTTCTGGACTCGCGCACCACATCCGAGACCATTGCGCTTGACGTCGCACGCGAACTTGGAGTGCCTGCGGTCAAACGCGATGTATTTCTCGATCACGATCCCAGGCCAAACTCGATAGACGCAGCGTTCGAAAGAGCCCTGCGACTCGCACGGCAGAATGGCCACGCGTTGATCATCGCGCATCCTTACTCGGTCAGTTTAAGCTACCTAGAAACGCATCTGGCGGCGCTACCGGAAGACATCCAGCTAGTTCCTGTAAGAACCCTTACGCGTCGAGCAGTTGCTGTCCCGCCGCAAAATCGAGACGACCTTCGTATATCGCTCGCCCCGTAATCGCACCGATCAACAAATCACCACAATCGGCGAAGCCGGCTTTGAGCTCGACGAGATCATCGAGCGTTGTGACCCCACCCGACGCAATCACCGCCACATTGGCAGCCTTCGCAAGCTGAACGGTGGCCTCAACATTGAGCCCGCTCATCATGCCGTCCCTTTCGATATCGGTGTAAACAACGCCCGCAATCGGCATTGACGTGGCGTCACTCGCCAAATCGATCGCCGTAATAGTCGACGTCTCGTCCCAGCCTTGGGTGGCCACCTTGCCGTTACGCGCATCCAATCCAAGAAAAACCTGGCGTGGGAACGCATCAGCAGCCGTGCGCAAGAAGTCTGGCTCTTCAACTGCTTTCGTACCGATGATGACGTCATGCACACCCGCGTCCAGATAAGACTCTATGACTTCCATCGAGCGAATGCCTCCGCCAACCTGCACCGGCACGTCTGGAACCGATTGCACCATGCTTTGAATGAGCGATCGGTTCCTTGGCTCGCCTGCAAACGCCCCATCAAGATCGACGATGTGCAACCGACGGCAGCCTAGCTCCGCCCAATGCAGCGCCATGGCCACCGGATCGTCGGAATACACCGTGCTGTCATCCATGCGCCCTTGGCGCAGGCGTACGCATCTACCCTCTTTGAGATCAATCGCCGGAATGAGCAGCACTAGAGTGTGCCTTTGGTCGACGGAACGATTCCTTGCATGCGCGCGTCGGGCATCGCGGCCATACGTAACGCCCTACCAAACGCCTTAAATAGAGTTTCTGCTTGATGATGCGCGTTATCGCCTTTGAGATTGTCCAAATGCAGCGTCACCATCCCATGGTTTACAAAGCCCTGGAAAAACTCACGCAACAAATCCACATCGAAATCGCCGATGCGCGGGCGGGTGTAGGCAACGTTGTAAAACAAACCCGGACGCCCGGACAAATCGAGTACCACCCGCGACAGCGCTTCGTCCAATGGGACGTACGCATGGCCGTACCGATAAATGCCCGATTTGTCGCCTAGCGCTTGCGCAATGCCTTGGCCGAGGACAATGCCCACATCTTCCACGGTGTGGTGTGCATCAATTTCTAGGTCACCAGTGGCTTTGATCGAGATATCGATCATGCCGTGGCGGGCAATCTGGGTGAGCATATGCTCAAAGAACGGTATGCCTGTTTCGAATTGACTAGACCCAGAGCCATCCAAGTTCAGCGTGAGCTCAATTTGCGTCTCGCTCGTGTCTCGCTTAACCGTGGCCGTACGCGCTTTGGTCATTTCAAGGTCACTCGTACAAACAGAGCGCGGATTCTACTGGCAGCCGCCGCATGTTTACAGCCGATCCATCAAACTACCGTGGGGTAGAAACTTGTTGGAGGTGTGCGTTTTGATCCATCGTATAAGCTCCGTGCTATCAACATCTCGCTTCTTTAACTCGCGGACCAACGCGATCACCGGTGACTTCGCGCCGCCGGCCCACTCCGGATAACGTTCCTCACCAAGGGTGAAAAGCCGTATCAATCGTTGGATCTGCCCGTTATCCAACCCGCCGGCAGCCTCTGCCCAGCCATTGTGCTTGCTAGCATACGCAAACCGAGTGATGTCTTCGCGATCGAGCTCGCAGTCGTCGCCCGCAAGCGCACAAAGTGCAGCAACTACGCCACCATCCAAGCCTTGCTGCAGCGATCCTGGGTCAAAACTCTCAACGCTCATATCACGCCTTCTCTCATGTTCGATATTTTGTTCTCAACCCGCCAGCCTTACTACAACAATCTTAAACGACCCACCGAATCATCCACACACTTACATAGATGACACAAGCGTGTAGGTAAATTGTGATCAAATAGTGTCAGAACAATTTAGCAGTCTTTGGCACTTGGCATTGTAGTATGGCGGACGAGAGAATCTACCAGACCGATGACGGACAATGGTTTTTCCGCATCCGCGGAAACCAAAATATTGGTCCGTTCTCTACCGAAGCTCAAGCCCGCGAAAAGCTGTGCAAGCGGGTCGTGACGTGGGTCGACCGTACCTCTATGCCAACTCCATGGCTACGCGCTTGGCGTCCTACGCGCAGTTTTCGCCATCCAGCTACACCTCAGTCTTAGTTCTCTTATGTAGTAACAACGCTTTACCACTGTGGTGGACGCCGCGGTGTTCCATGCGTGAATACTCGTGCCTGTGCCTCGGCACGCCGAGGGCTCTATACTAGCCACTTTTCTTGAGCGGAGACCCTCAAGCTAGTGGTCAAATCCCTTATCTGGCTGATCCTCGTCGTCATCGCGGCAGTCATCATTGGTGCGTTCATTTGGGTGCAAGACGCAAATCAATTCAAACCGGACATAGAAGCGCTCATCGCTGAACACTCCGATGCGGGGCTCAAGATCAACGGCGATTTGAGTTGGCAGTTGTGGCCGCCTCTCACGCTGAACGTCGAAGATATCGTTGCGACCCAGCCAGACCGAGACATCTCGGCCGGCAGGCTGGACCTCAAGGTCGACCTCAGCGCGATGTGGCAAGATGTGAACGCGTGGAAAGTAACCTCCCTGATCCTGCAGGACGTTGCAATCGTCGACGACACAGCCACCACGCACATCGATCAATTTACGCTTTCGAACTTTCGGCCCGGCGAGCCCGCTCCATTTTCCATCGATATCCTACAAACCTACGCCGATAGTGAAGCGCCGATGAGCGCCGAGCTTGTCGGCGAGCTAACTTACTATCCCCCTAGCGAGTCCGCAAAAAATAAAACACTCCGGCGTTTGGGCTTTACCGACACCCAAGTGACATCAAACCTTGCCGAAGGGGTTTGCCAAGGCGACCTCGCCGAACGCCTCGATGCACCAAACGTATTCTTCGA
>Ga0115002_10006700_pt1 | contig 13158 bp, 11 predicted proteins | sample ArcticOcean_MG_C_8_FD_89576 | JGI IMG/M metagenome (GOLD analysis project Ga0115002, IMG submission 89576) | Marine microbial communities from western Arctic Ocean - ArcticOcean_MG_CB11_86 | ecosystem: Environmental > Aquatic > Marine > Oceanic | place: Arctic Ocean: Canada Basin | collected...
CTCAGAGGAAGATAAAGGAATGCCAGGGTTCGGAATCTTTGCTGCTGCTAGCGCAATTGGAATCGCTGCCTTCGCTGGCCGCAAACAAGAATGATTTCACATCGATGAAATCGTTTGACTGATGGCTTCTGCACTGATTGTACACTTTGTCTCAGCACCATCTGAAAGCCGCTTGATTGTGACTTCTCCTGACTCCAAATCCCTTGGACCCACCACCATAGCATAAGTCGCTCCAGAAGCATCAGCCCACGCTAGTGACCTACCTGTCTTTCGAGAGCGTAACTCTAGGGCAACCGGTTGTCCTGCAGCGCGTAACTCTCCAACTAATGGAAGAACCGCAGAATTATCAACTTTGAAAGGAATGACTGCCAATACCCCTGGGCCTGAATTTTCACCGGGAACTACTTCGGAAGAGCCTTCGTTTTGAGCCTGGATTTCTAACGCTAAGAGAACCCTGTCAAATCCCATTCCAAAACCACAACACGGGTCAAGTTCATCCAAATTAAAGAGGTGGAAGAGGCGATACGAACCGCCTCCACACACTTGCCCTTCCCCACCTAAAGATTCGACTAGTACCTCGAAAACCATGCCAGTGTAGTAGTCCAAACCACGTGCAACTGTTAGATCCACAACTAATGATGGGGGATTCGCACCAAGCGCGCTTAGAGCGCTCAACATTTCCTCTAACTGGTCCAATGCCTCCGATTCTACGCCCATGCTTGAGATGATTTCACGAGCATTGGCTAAAGTTTCAGCCCCGCCGTTAAGTTGAGAAAGTGACTGTAAATTTTGTACTGCATCTCCATTTATTCCAGATGCTTCAAGTCCTTCAAAATCGCCTTTGTCAAGTAGGCGCATTGCTGCTGATTTTGCATCACCACTCAAACCAAGGTTGTTGAGAATATCATTTAGGATTCCAACATGTCCGATTTTCAGTTGCCAATCTTTGAGACCAGATGCTGTCAGAATTGCACAAGCAAAAGCAACCACTTCTGCCTCTGTAAGTGGGCCTGGAGCACCAATTACTTCACAGCCATACTGCCAAAACTCGCGATATCGGCCTCGCTTTGATTCCTCATATCGAAAACACGAGCCGAAATACGAGTATCTAGCCGGTTTTGGAATCTGGCCACGTTTCTCAGCAATCATTCGCATTACTGGGGCTGTCAATTCTGGTCTAAGTGTCAAATCTCGGTCACTTCTATCTTTGAATGCGTATAATTGCTCAATAATTCCATCTCCAGACTTTGCAGTAAACAATTCTAGACGCTCAAAAGTAGGTGTTGCAACACGTTGGAAACCATAGCATGAGGCTACTTCTTCACATATTTTTTCGAACGCTAAGCGTCGTCCCATTTCCGCAGGACCGAAATCGCGCGTGCCACGCGCTCGCTCGAACATAATGCGAGCCGCACGCCCATTATTCTTCAATTACGCCCTCGTTATGAGCAATGAAAGAGTCATTCTTCCTCAAGAACACTAAGTAGCGATTTATCTAATTCTGGAGGAAATGCCAGCCAGCGTAGGAAAGCGAAGTTGACAAAACCAAACAAAACGGTGTTAATAGCCCAAGCATAACGATGGTAGATCAATAATTCTTCAATTAAAATATGGAAAGAAATTGTAGATAGCACTAGAATTGTTGAGTATATCGTGGCTGCCCATTTAAGACTCTGCAGATAATTTGCTGCTGAACCAAATGTGAATCGATAATGAGCGTAGTGACACTCAACCTGGCCAATGAGTATACACGCAGCCCAAGCGGCTTGAGGTCGATATGTATCAGAGAGATTTATCCAGTAAAATAATTCGTAAATAATGAAGGCAAAAATAGAATTGAATATACCAACAATATTGAATTTTACATATTCATTAATCATCTTCTTAGGTGTCCACTTAACTGCCAGCATTCTATCATTTAAGGTAGTCATTTTGACTTTCATTTTACGGCCTGGAGCACCGGCAATCTTTACTGCACTAGAGCCGATCTTTTTTGCACCAGCTCCTGCTCTCTTAGCACCTGCGCCTGTTTTTTTGACTATTCGCTTGGCATTTTCACGAGTCATCCGGCGCTTTTTTTCCACAAAATTCACTCCCACTCAGGCCACTCGATGTAGTCGGCAATTTCCTCAGGAGTGGCTTTGGGCTTGACTTCTTCGGGAAGAGAAATTGAGACTTTTAGTGATATGGGCCCCTCATCCTCAAGAATATCTGATACAGATTCATCTGCTTCAATGTCTGGTACTTCAACTGATTCTGGAATCTTCTCAAGTAGAGCAATCTCTTCATCACTGCGTTGAACCTCATTGACCCCACGAATTGGACCTTCGGAAGTTATCACACTTCCACTAGGTTTAGATCCATCAAGGCTGGAAAGAGCGAATTCCATTGCTGCACTACTTGGCGACATTGCTTCAATTGTCTTTCTCTCCTGTAATTGTACCATGGCTTGTTGGTGCTCGTGCTCGCGGACTTTTGCCTCTTCATGAGCAAATGCTTCCCTTGTTTCGCGCTCATGTAATCTTCGTTCTTGCTCCGCTTTGGCCTCTCTAGTTGGTCGGTCCCAACGGCGCCAAAAATAGTAGCAAAGAGGAATTGCGACTAGGGCACCTAAAATGGCCCACATTGTCACCTCATCCAACTGCATAGCCTGTCGAATCAAGTCATGCTCTTCAATCAGCCGACCACTTGGCTAGCACTCTCGCGATATGTGGTGGTACATCTGTAGCAAGAAGTCCGGGCCCAAACTCAAGAGCAGTTTGTGCTCCTGCCTCGCGCATTACAGCACAGGCTAACCGAGCAGCTGGCCATGGATTCATCCCTTGAGCAAGTAAGCCTGCAATCATTCCAGCAAGTAGGTCACCAGTCCCTCCTGTAGCCATTCGTGGGTGACCTCCTGAACACTCGCAATATCGACCTGAAACACCAGTTAATTGGTCAACCGAGCCTGTCCGCACAATAACTCGGCTCTCTCCCGAAACACCCTCTTCAGATAGGACATCTTCCGGTTTTGTATCCCACAACCACATCCTTAATTCACGTGCATGGGGTGTTGCAACGCCAAACAAATTTTTTGGCCACATACCTTCATCTAATGCATAAATAGCGTCAGCGTCAATTACGGTAGGGATTTCTAATTCAGCCAATTTTTCCAAAAGTTCCCTAGTTGTATCTATGGTTTCTTGCTTGCGCCCAAGCCCTGGTCCAATCAATACCGCATCAAATGATTTTTCTGACAGTATTTCGAACAAATCTTCAGTTCCTCTCTCACCAATAATATTCTCGTCAAGAATTTGTTCTGAAATCAGATGGTCTGGCCATGTTGCCCGACTGACTGCAAATCTTGGCATTGCAACATGGACTAAGTCACATCCAGATCTTGCCGCAGCCCTACCTGCAAGAATTGGCGCACCATGATATGGTCCGCCACCAATTATCAGTAATTTACCACGCTGACCTTTGTGGGCGCTGGCATCCAGCGGGGGATAACGCAAAGCATCACCCGGCCCACAATCTGTAGTCCGTGCGGGAAAGGGCAGTGGTGCGATAGTGACCTCACCAACATCTTCTGCTTCCATCCCCTGCTTCTCAGTATGGAAAGTAAGGGTTTCATCAGCCACCAAAAAAATATCTGAGCCCAAACCAGATGGAATATCACAGGCAAGGATTAGTGCTGGATTGTTAGGCTTCACCCATTCAATTATTTCACTAATCACTCCACGTGGAGCGCCCTCAAGGCCAACCCCTAAGAGACAATCAACTAGTAATTCTGGAGAACCGAACTCAGTTTTTTTTGACCACATCTCAACTTTTACTCCGGCATCCTTGCATGATTTCCGGAATGAATCAGCAGCAGCACTTTTTTGTGAATCATGACTAGCAATTACCCGAACTTGTCCATCCATCTCAGCAAGTTGTACCGCCGCGGCAAACCCATCACCACCATTGTTTCCTGGGCCACATAATATCAGAATCTCGCCCTTAGGAACCATTTCAGCTGCCTTGCGGGCCAGTGCTTTTCCAGCAGCACCCATCAAAGTTGAAACTTTAGCACCGAGTGCTTCGGCGTTGGCGTCAAAGACCGCAACTTCGCGCCAGTTGAGAAGCCAACTCACAGGTTCACCGAATTCCACTCAAACCGTGTTGTGTCTTGAATGCACCCACTCAAACGAGTTCGGCATCCATGGCTTCGCCGTAGACATCTTCCCAACCCTCAGGTACCTCACCAACCTCAACAATTTGTGGGTCATCCCCGCCAGGTAAAGTATCAATTGATGCTTCAGCACCTTCAGGAACATTACGGAATAGTGGAGCGTCTCGCATTTCCCAATTACTTCTATTAAACAATCCTGTAATCCAATGCCCTTCACCAAGATAGACCGGTCTACGAGTTAGCACATAATCATTGAATCCGATGAACAGAGCCGCTACCACACCCCAAAACAAGAGGATGATTCCAGCCCCATGTGGGTTACTAGGATTGAATGCAGAATACCACGGGTCAAACGAGGAAATTAGGTCTCCAAAGTATGACACGATGAGAACCGTAAAGAGAATGGGGAATGCAAAATACATGATGAAATCCCAAATTCTCGGGACCCACAAATCATTGTCACCTGTGTTGATGAAATCGTCTCTAAATCCTGACATACCATACTTGAAGAATGATGCCAAACCACCCTCAATTTCTCCGTCTTCAATCATTCCACGCCACTTGATATAACCGTATTTCCAAATACTGAAAGCAATGAATAATCCACTAAACATCAAACCATAACCCCAAATGTGGTCTTGGACTTCAAGGAATTCGGGAAATGCTACTCCTTCTGAATCCATCTTTATCCAGACAAATGTGCTTGGAAGTCCAAGCAGGAAAATTGCTAATGCAGTAAATCCTACTGCCTTGTTGCGCTCAATCCCATGGTCAACGAAGTTACGTACACAAAGTTCGACTGTTGAAATCATTGAGGTAAGTGCCGCGAAAGATAGTCCAAGAAAAAATGCTGTCATCATTACCCATCTGCCACCAGGCCCACCTGGGGCTTGTGCGAAAACTTCTGGTAAAGCCAAGAAGGTGATTGCGCTACTGCCACCGGTCACTACTGCAAGTGGGTCAGGGGATGCCGCGAAAATCGCTGAAAGAACTGCCAAGCCAGCAATGATTGAGATGCTGTTGTTAGCCAATCCCATGGTTGCAGCATTAAGGACAGTATCCTCATCTTTACGCATGTAAACTGCGTAAGTAATCGCCATCCCCATTCCTGCAGAACAAGACCATGCAGATTGAGAAAGACCGTTTATCCATGTCTCTGGTTCAGCTAGAAGGTCCCACTGTACACTAAACATGAAGGTAGCCCCATCAAGGGTACCGTCTGAGAAATCCATCCACAAAGCCAATGCAAGAGTTGTGAAAAGCATCACGAAAAGCGAGCACATCATCCAGATGTTTACTGACTCAATTGCCTTCGCACCTTTCCAAATTGCCATGATGGTTATTGCAATGACAATGAATTGAAACATTATCACTTGCCATGGGTCATTTAGGAAAGCATTCCAAACATCAACGGTGTCAACATTTGCCAATCCGTTGGATGCTCCAAGGGTGAAATATTTGACACACCAACCGGCTACTACTGCATAGTAAAATCCGATAGCGGTTGAAATCCATGCCGTCCATAATCCCATCCAAGCAAACTTACGGCCGACAAAAATTCGGAAAGCACCAACCGTTCCAGTCCTAGCACGCTTGCCTATTGCGAATTCAGCAATCACTAGTGGAATAGACCAAACAAATAGGAAAAATAGCCAAGGAATCAAGAAAGTCCCGCCACCATTAGCTCCCACCATTCGTGGGAAACGCCAAATGTTTCCAGTGCCAATTGCAGCGCCTATTGCAGCAAAAATTAATCCTACGCGGCTACCAAACTGATCACTATCTTCGGCCACTTAAATCACCTCAGTCCTGTGCCTCTTTCTTACCAAGTTGAGGCTCTTCTTTACCACTATCCATCATGATTTTTAAGGCAACACCAAGTCCACCCCAAACAGCAGTAACTACTATGAAAAAGAGAAGGAAAGCCATGAAAGTGTTTCCAAATGGCGCACGGTAAGCAATGCTGATTTCTTCATATGTGCCTGCAGGTGCAGGGTATGAAAATGGGAACGTACCAGAACGTGTACCAAGCATAGATTTGTAGTGTAATTTCCCACTAAAATCATCAGGCACTGGTAGATTTGCAACGATAGTAGTGCCCGTATTATTATCTTTTAACGTACAGTTGGTTTGAGTTTCCTCAAAACCAGTCATCATCCAATCCGCTTCAATCCACTCCTTGGGGCCGAAATCACTCTGTTGACGAGTTGGCTTGACTGTCCTCCACATTACATGAGTATGATTTTGGTCGTTGGTGAAAGGGAAATTCGGAGAAATACACATGGTGATTGGAATCCATCCATCCGATGGGATTGTCAAATTTTCTGAACTAACCATCCATTGGCTTTCATCAATTTTTTGAATACCAATTTGAGCCCGCTCCCTTGGGTTGTCTGAAATTTTAAGCATGTAGAATGGGATACCAAGATTACGTACGGCAATGTGATCAATATCTTCTGGTCGCTGATGGAATGCAGTACCAATTTCAATTGTGTAACAATAAGAGTCGTGGACACCATAATGCCAATCACAATAATCACCTGTAGTGGGATATAAATCACTGCTTTGCATGTTTTCATAGGTTGTCATTTCAGCCATCTTATTACCGTGATAGATTAGTTCAGCATGGTCTGTAGTTTCACAACCAGTACAATGGCCCCATGGATACAGAACCAGTTCAGAGTAGGAATGCCATGTTAGAGTGGCTTTGTAATCAGAAGCGCCATCACCATCATCATCATTCATCTCGGTAAGGTCTTGGATGAATCGAGTTTCTGGTTCTGAATTTCCACCAGCCCAATCTTCATCCACCTTACCATCATTATCATCATCTTCTCCATCAACGTTATCTTCGTTAATCAAGCCATCTCCATCATTATCACTCGTGTCAAATGGACCAGTGTAAACATCATTATTTGAAATTCCTGCTCGTTCATCTTCCGCTGGTGTACATGTCCCAGGGATTAAGGGGATTGTTGCACCCAAAGGCCATCCCCACTCAAACTGATAATTTCGATTCAAATCAACACCATCACAATCTTCATCCACTTGTTGTACTGGATCGGGAAGAGGCTCAGGCCCATTATTTCGGAGATTCTTTCTCCATCCACCAGATGGGCATGATTCCCATGCTGGTTCCGGACAGAACACTTCACGGTCGTAACGATTACCATCTACATTTAACATTGGAATGAGATAAATTTCACGGGTGTTTACTAAATCTGTAATCTGCTGTTCAGGGAAATCTTCGTCAACACCAAGATCACCTGGCCCACATAATTCACCATCGCCATTTGAATCTTGGAAACTCGGGTCAAGTGAAAGGCAATCACCATCGTCATCAAGTTGACCATCTCCATCAGAATCCCCCCATGTATCTTCATCAATCAGGCCGTCACCATCGTTATCGATTCCAGCTGTCCCGTAGTAATGAGCAATTGTTTCAAGGAAGTACATTGGAACTTCGTATGACATCCATTCACGAGCATGGTGGTTACCAACAAGTTGGATATCTGGTATGTTTGCATAATTTCCACAATCACCCACGAAGTCATTGCATTCGCCACCATAGACGCCTTCAAGTTCCTCACCACCTCCTGTGATTTTCATCCATGGAGAGGGGTGTGAATAGTACCATCCCTTGTATGTGTCAGCCGTAGTTTCTTCACCACGAGCGTTGATTCCACCATTCAAACCTTCATGGAATGACATGATGTTATCATTTTGCTCAGCCAATTGCATCATACGGTCACGCATTGTAAAATAATCATGGAATTCTTTGAATTGGACTTTTTCGTTGCCACCCCAAGGGTAGTAGTGGTTAGCGTAATCTAGGCTCCAAATATCCTCTGGTGCCAACCCCTCAGGAGGGTCATCTTGAGTAGCCATGCCAATGCTCCCGGTTAGGGCTAATGAGTTGAGAAGAAGAAGCGTGATGAGTATTGCCTTGGCGTTGCGCATCGTTTACACCATAGGTGTCCAATCTGCTTTCACTCTTGAAGCAACCGCCATGATATGATGGCAACAATAGGTGGTTCTTGTGGTATTCAAAAGATGAAATTAGAGAATAATTCCATCGTTGACTTTTCAAATGATGGACGACCGGCCCATTTCATGGATGCCTTTATCCAATTAGTGCCCGGCTGGGATAATCTTGTATTTGGCGTGCAAATAGGAGTATTTGCTGCTCTATTGGGAATTTTTATCGTAGGTATGATTGTTCGCCAGTTGACGATGTACATTCTCCCACATATACTGACACGATGGACTAAAAATATAGATAATATCAATGAGTTTGAACTTGGTGCCCGAGCACCATTCGGGGCATCTACCGCAGGTTTTGTTTGGTGGAAGTTAGTTGAATATTTAGCAGCCGAAGCGGCTGAACCGGGTTCTATTATCTCGTTCCCATCTACATACGAATATTGGCTAACTGCAATTGGTCAGACTACCTTCATGGTTGGTGCAATGCTCGGCCTAATGCATATGGTTGAATTAATTCAATTACTTGTCCTTTGGTGGGATGATGATGGTGTTCTAGATGGGACTGAGCAAACCCTCATCTCTGCTGTTGAAAGCATATTGCGCTTTGTCATTCTAGTATTCGGTATACTTGCAATTGCTAGTGCCTTTAATTTCAATTTAACCACAATTGTAGCCGGTCTTGGTGTAGGTGGATTAGCCGTTGCATTTGCCGCAAAAGATACCATTGGTAACCTGTTTGGGGCAGTAACCCTTCTACTCGATCGGCCATTCAAAATGGGTGATTGGATTAAAGTTGGGAATATCGAAGGAGAAGTTATTGAAGTTGGAATCCGCACGACTCTCATCCGTACTAGCGCTGATACAGTAGTTACCCTGCCAAACGCATCCCTAGTAAACAAGAACATTGAGAACTACGGCAAGCGGAGGTGGCGTAGATACCAACCAACCCTGTACCTTGACCTAGCAAGTGACTCAAAGGCAGTCGAATCATTCTGCCGTGGTATTGAAGATTTGATTCGTAAGAATCCAAAAACCCAAAAGGAAGATGATTCCTACGCACACGTATCTGCAATCTCTAAGGATTCAATTGAAATTGCAATCAATCTTTACTGGGATGTTAGCGGTGGGATTGAAGAAAAACAAGAGCGAGAGAAAACCTTGCTCAATATCATCGGCTTAGCTGAAGAACTTAATCTGACTTTCTTTGAACCACGTATCCGTCGCACCGGAGAGTGAAAGATTGCCAAAAATGGTCTTACTACGTCACGGACAATCGGTTTGGAACGCGGCCAACAAATTCACTGGTTGGACTGATGTTGACCTCTCAGAAATAGGAGAGGAAGAAGCAAAGAATGCCGGCAAAGAACTCGCCGATATCGCCTTTGATATCGTCTACACCAGCGACCTAAAGCGGGCCCAGCGAACCGCTAAAATCGCCATGGGTCACAACACTGCATCGGGAGAAACCCCCACGATTTGTGACTGGCGCCTCAACGAGCGTCACTACGGAGATTTACAAGGTCTTGACAAAGACGAAACCAGAGCCAAATTTGGTGCAGAGCAAGTTCACATCTGGAGAAGGTCGTACGACATCCCCCCACCTGGTGGAGAGAGTCTTGAGACCTGTGCTGAGCGAACTATCCCCGTGTTGGAAGAGTTGATTATCCCCGATTTAGAAGCGGGTAAGACGATTTTAGTCGCCGCTCACGGAAACTCACTGCGTTCAATCGTAATGCACATTGAAGGCTTATCTAGAGAGGAAGTTCTCTCATTGGAAATTGCGACTGGTGTGCCAAGGTCATACGAATATGGCAACGGAAATTTTACAAGTATCTAATCAGAGATACACTTGAGTTCCATCTGCAATCCGGAACTCAAAAGTAAATTCACCCGGATGAGTAAACTCATACGTTTCCCGTATAGCATTAAACAAATTACTTCGTGTTGCTTGCATTAAGGAATTAATCGAAAATCCAACAATAATGAAATGACGTGTTATCCTTCCACATGAACGAAGATGCTTGCGAATTATTCCGCCTAAGGAAGCTGATGTTAAATCAACATGAATTGCACACACAGGATGACAAGCACCACCAGGGACCCCGGGATAACAATTCATCCCACCACCATTTATTCCAGCCCCTTCAAAAAAGCCAGATGCAATTTCAGGATTATCCAACATATCGGGGTCAGGTGCCCATGCATCTACTAATTCGCCACATTCATGACAAACAATATTGCTCTTGTGAATTATATGAAATGGTGGCCTTATCCCCCCTCGGCATTCTGGCCCGGGTACCAACAGCCCGGGATTATTTATTACACCAGCATCGGTAGGCATTCTATGTTCAAAAGGAATCCAATTCGTCATGAGTTACAAGAAAACAACGACCCTACTTAAATGATGCACTTTTCACTACCTGCATCAGTAAGGAGGCGGAGCGCGGCGGCGATATAGCCAGCGTAATCCGATGGCAGCGCCAGCCAAAGCCGCCGCTAACAACAAACGATCAGACAAGGAAGCCATCCACTGTTCCATAAGAGGTGTAAATAGTGCCCCAACTGCACAGATTAAGGCGGCTGCTGAGAGTGATTTAGAGCGATACATCTCTGCTTGAATTCTGCTTACATGACCAAGCCACCACTTGGTACGTTGCTCTACAGGCCTATCCCAGGCCTGAGAAATTGCTGCTTCTTCCAAGACTTGCTCATACTCCCAAATCGCTACGCCACCTTTGTGGCCATCCAAAGCGCGCGATGAAGTTGCGCTCTCAGGAGCAGTTAAACTCCAACCATCAAATATCGCCTTTCGTAGTGTTAGTTCTTCGCCACTACTGACACTAAGTTCGTCACACAGAACAGCAAGTGAACGATATGCTGCTGCCAAATCACGGATCACAGGATAATCTCTTGACGCGGGTAAAATCGCATTAGGAATGCTATCATGACAGCAGTTGATTACGGCATCGTCACCATCAATGTAAACCGCTTGTAAACCAAAATTCCGATGCGTAATTGTCGCTAATGTGTTGTATGAATGCGGGGCTCGCCATAACGTATTTGACAATACTCTATCCTCTAAACTTTTGAGGCGAGCATTCCATTTTCGCTCATCGTTTGGAAGTGATTTTTTATTCAATGAATCAATATGAAAACGGCCCAAAACTTGTCCCACTCGACCACAAATTTTTCGCCCTTCATCCAAATCACCATCCCTTAGTGCTGTACTCAGAAGTTCGTCAGCTCTCTGACCCTCATCTTGCCTGAAAAATAGTAGTAAATCTCGCTTACCAACCTGAAGCCCGCCAAAGGCACTATTCAGATGCTCACTACCCAACTCTGAGAGAGTTCTCCCATGACCTTTCTCATCAAGCATTAGTAAGCGAATCACCACTTTTCGCCCACTCTTTTCAGTCAACAAAAATGTCGGTTCACTGAGCGAAGAAATTGACTCAATTTTGCCACCCTCAATATTGGGTGGGTCGCCCCAGCGCTTACCCCCACCACCAACTGGAATTACTCGCTTCCACCAATCAATTGACTCAACGTCACCAGTTGGTAAAAACATCATCAAACTATCAAAACGAGTATGCAAACGCCACGACTCAAATCCCTCTGGAACTTGAGAAGCAGCTGGCTCAACAGATTGGGCAATCCCTGCTGGAAACCACGCCTCACCGCGCAGTTCCTCAAGACTTACCTGACCACCCATACCACATCGAGTCCGCCTTCCCTCTTGATGCAATCGGGTGCCTTGATAGCGTGGACCGCATGGCCATTACATGCGCCGCGAGGTTGTCTACATCCTCACCATCGGCATCGGTTTGTGGATTGATCAGAATGGTGCTGATTGGTCCATCAAAGGTGAATATATTGTTGACATTGTTTGCTGGACACTCTTCGCAACTATTTATCTGCGTGGTGAACGATTAGAGCGTATTGAAATGCTGACGGTTCTAGCTTTCGCAACACCAATGGAACTGTTTTTCAGTGAAGTTTGGCATCTGTATGAATATCGGGAAGGAATGATGCCTTTGTTCGTGCCTGCTGGTCACTGGTTCCTGTTTGATTTAGGTCGCCGATGTTCTCGGTTCATGCTAGAAAAATGGTCATGGCCATCCATTCTCCCCTTTGTTCCACTGTCACTGTATTTTGCCTACCAAGGAGTTGACACATCGGGGGTTTTCCTGCTTCTCGCTCTACTCTGTTTCATGCGATGGGGCCCCGAACGTCGTTTGTATGCCACGATGGCTTGGTTGGCTCTCGCAATGGAATTGTGGGGTACATACTTGGGTAACTGGGCTTGGTATTCAGATGTGGCTTGGACACCATTGACCGCATTGAATCCACCACTTCTTTGCGGTGTAGTTTACGCGTTGGGCGACCTACTGGTGAATGTGGCCGTTAATCAGTTCACTCAAACACAATTGGTGGAAGACCTCCCCGTTGATTGAGCGTTTGCCATAGTGGTAAACCCCACGACTCACAGGCGAAGCATTGACAGGAGATGCAAGACCCCCCCGATGTGTGACACAAGAGGAGAAACCCCTGCCTCTGGCCGTTGATTTGGATGGCACGCTCATCCTCACTGACATGAGTTGGCAGACCATTAAGCGGGTTCTTTTTGTGCGACCGTGGCTAGTTCCGTGGATGCTTTTCAAAGAGTTAACAGGCAAGAGAACTCACTGGAAAATGAAACTAGCTAGTAAATTACGATTTGACCCTGCTGAGTTGGTCTATCACCAAGAATTCCTCACTTGGTTGACCGCTGAAAGGGAAAGGCGGGATGAAATCATTCTGTGCACTGCTTCAACACGCTCAGTTGCAGAAATAATTGCAGAACATGTTGGATTGTTTGATGACGTGATGGCTTCTGATACTGGCGTTAACCTAGCGGCTGGAAACAAGGCTGCTGCCCTAGTTGAGCGTTATGGAGAGCGCGGCTTTGGATATGCAGGGAATTCTAGGTCTGACCTAGCTGTGTGGCCGGATGCTGGTGAAATTATTGTTGTCAATGCGCC
>Ga0115002_10006701_pt1 | contig 13157 bp, 13 predicted proteins | sample ArcticOcean_MG_C_8_FD_89576 | JGI IMG/M metagenome (GOLD analysis project Ga0115002, IMG submission 89576) | Marine microbial communities from western Arctic Ocean - ArcticOcean_MG_CB11_86 | ecosystem: Environmental > Aquatic > Marine > Oceanic | place: Arctic Ocean: Canada Basin | collected...
AAGCTTTCGCACGTCTGCAGGCGCCCACGTGCGTGATTGCCGGTTGTTACACGCATTTCAGCGACGTGGGCCGACCACTCCAAATCGTTCAAGTAAATAGTCGAATAGCCAACGAAACCTTGCTCATCCGTTGCGAGTAACAAGCGGATGTGTCCCGTACCAATATCACGCAACCATTGGTCGGTTCCACTCTTGCGCGTAATGTCTCGGCGCATGAACAAAATGTCGTGTTGGGGCAGTTCGCTCGCGAAGGTCAGAAGCTGAGGGCCATCGTTTGTATCCATCGGTCGCAACGTGATTGAACGATCCTTTAGTTCGACAGCCAGTGGGTAATTTTTAAGCGCTTCGGCAATACTCGAATCTGGCATTTTTTAGTCTCCTATTCTTATTCTATTTTGGAACACCGCACTCGCTGCCAGCTGCCGACGGCCGCACGATCACTGCAGGTTCAGCGACGTCACGTGCCTCGCTCGAGCGAGCAAACGCCGATACTAGGTCATCGCGATGTATGTGCCACACCTCGCAACCATTAGACTAGGACCTCGAAGTTACAGGTGCAGTCTGGGCAATACTGTTCGCTGCGACCAGCGGACGAGATACAGACTGGATCGTGAAATTATGCGACGTGCATCCGGACGGTAAAACCTACAACATCTGCGATGGTGTCTTGCGCGCATCCGTACGTGATGGCCGCACCCGGCAACTGGTTAAGCTAAATCCAATTGTCCGTTATGAAGTCAGCCTTTGGTCGACCGCAATGCTAACTAAGGCGAGGTACCGGATCCGAGTACCGATCACCTCTAGCGATTTTCCACGTTACGATCGCAATCCGAATACTGGCGAAATCGCACATGGCGCGACTCGACTTGAACCAGCACTACAGAAGATTTACCTCGACGGCGAACATGCTTCACACATCGTGCTGCCTGTCGTGTCGAGCTGATAGCGAATACGTCATATCATTGCCGACGAGTACCAATGTCTTTTCAACACAATCGTTAGGTGATGAGGTAAATGACAACAGTCGCCATTATCGTTGTCCTGATTGTCGGAACATTCCTCGGCGTCCATTTTTTTCGCTGGCCGCTGTTCAATGCTGCGGTGCGTGCGCAACGGGCCAAGGCCGGACTGACAGAAAAGCGTATTCGTATCGACGGACATGAGCTTGTCTATCTCGATGGTGGGAGTGGCGAGACGCTGGTCTTATTTCACGGATTCGGCGCGAATAAAGACAACTGGATCCAGATCGCACCGTTGTTGGCCCCGCACTTTCGTCTCATTATCCCGGATCTACCAGGTTTTGGAGACTCGACCCGCGACCCATCAGCACGTTATGACGCAGACTCACAGCTTGGACGGCTTAAGTCATTCGTTGACGAATTAGGGTTCGGCCCAATGCATTTAGGTGGCAACTCAATGGGGGGTTACCTTGCCGCACTGTACAGTGCGCGTTATCCGGCCGACGTAAAAAGCCAATGGCTACTCGCACCAGCTGGAGTAGAGGATGCACAGTCAAGCGATTTATTTCACTACTTGGAACGCGGTGAGAATCCTTTACTCATTAGCGATGTCTCTGACTTTAAGCGGTTGATGGGTATGTGCTTTACCAAAGTACCCTACGTTCCAAAAGCCTTTCAACGCTGTCTATGCGAGCGCAATATGCGGGAGCATGATTTTAATGAAAAGATTTTTAGCGAGATCTTCGAAGTACCGCCAGCTTTGGAAAAAGAGCTCAAAGCGTGTGCGACGAAAACGCAGATCTTATGGGGCGACAGCGATCGGATCCTGCATGTTTCCGGCGCTGCGCTGCTCGCTAAACTGATCGAAGGTGCACAATCAGTCGTCATACCACAAATGGGCCACTGCCCCATGCTAGAACGCCCGCGCGAAACAGCAGATCTCTATCTCAAGTTCCACGGCCTAATCTAGATGGGAATATACTGAACCTATGCCCCTATCATTCAGCAATTTTGCCCACGAGGTAAAACCAGAAGGTGCGTTTGAGGTGTTGGCCGTGGCAAAGACACTGATCGCCGCCGGCAAAGACATCATTGAACTCGAAATTGGAGATAGCCCGCACGCGCCGCCAGCGGCTGCCGTTGTGGCCGGCATCGCTGCGATTGAACAAGGACATTCGCATTACGCGCCATCGGCCGGCATTGCCGAATTCCGGACAGCTGCCAGTGATTATGTCAACCGTGAATTAGGCCTCAATACGAGCGCTGAGAACGTCATCGCGGGTCCGGGGGCGAAGACCTTTCAGACACTTTTTGCCGAGGCCGTACTTAACCCCGGCGATGGGGTGTTAGTGTTTAGTCCATATTTCCCGACCTATCCACCATGTATTCATCGGCGAGGCGCGCGGATGGTGTTGTCCACACTCCAGCAGGCCCGGGATTTTCGCCCCGACATTGATGATATTTCGAACTTTATAGAGCACGATGCGGCGCCGAAGGCGATCATATTAAACAGCCCGCACAACCCGACGGGCGGCGTGGCACAGCTCGAAGATTTGATCGCAATCGCAGATCTTATTCGCGGACGCGACATCGCCGTATTTTGCGACGAGCCATACGACCAAATGGCTTGGAGTGACGCCCATCATTCCTTATTAGCGCAACCCGACATGCTGGAACAATGCATCGGCGCTTATACCTTCAGTAAATCATTTTCGATGAGCGGATGGCGTCTTGGCTTTTCGGTTAGTTCGGTACCGATGGCAATAATGCTGAGCAAACTCACCAACACCTTGTTGTCCTGCGTCCCACCGTTTATCCAAATTGCCGGCGCCGCCGCACTCACTGATGCGCTCGCAGAGCGCGATATGGTGATGAATGATTTCCGAGAGAAAGTGCTGCAATTCGCCGAGCATCTAGATCAGATCCCTGGTTTCAGCTGCCTCAGCCCTAGGGGTAGTTTCTATGCGTTTCCGTGTGTGGTCGAAGTGTGCAACGAAAATATGATCACTTCTCACGGGCTCGCCATGTATCTACTTGAAGGTGCCGACGACAAAAAAGGTGTTGCATGCCTGGGTGGGGAGTGTTTCGGAGAGGCGGGGAGCGGATTTCTGCGCATGAGCTGTTCAGAGTCGATCGAGCGCATCACCGAAGCCGTTGAGTTTATCAAGTTGAGCGTGCGCTCCCGTGCCGATATCATGACGTACTTAGCCGAACGGCCACAATTTCGGTTGCAGCAACGCTACACGCTCGAATAAACCGCCAAGGACCTTAAGCCTCATGAGCACAACTATTAACAACCATAGTCTGCCCTACGGTAAGGGTGACGCATCGTATCAGGCAGCAGGCGGTAAAGCAGGGATCCGTCGACTGGTGGGCGCGTTCTATGATGAAGTCGATAGTGCATCGACTGCTGAGCATATCCGGGCGATGCATCCAGATGATCTATCGACATCGCGTGACAAATTGGCACGTTTTCTATGCGGATGGATGAACGGTCCTAATCGCTACCGGGAAAAATACGGCGAAATTAGCATTCCTGCGGCGCATGCACACCTGACGATTGGGCCTGCGGAACGTGACGCTTGGCTGACATGTATGGAGCGAGCTATCGCCAAGCAACCGTATGCAGATGCATTCAAGGCCTATCTATTAACCGAACTCGCGGTCCCTGCGAATAGGGTCACCGATGATCACTAGGGCGCTATACCTAGCTTTGGTTATGTAATTGGGCTGGACCTCAGCCTATACCTGTTCTTCAGAGAGTCTTGGCCACCTCGAATGCCAAACCTATCTTGATAAACATGACGAGGATCAAGCAAAGCACGGTGTAACGAATTCGGCTTACATTTACGCCTATCTCTCGGGCTACCTAACGGCCGGCAACATGATGCACGGGCGGGTTGGTGACCACGCAAAAGACGTCTCGATCAATATTCATCCCATGGTGCAGTCGCCTTAGAATCTTTTTGGGTTGAATCGGCGAAGAATGGTGAGGCCGCTTCGTAGACGATCGGTGGAACGGTCACTTCACTGCGGACGTATGCGATCTCGATATCAACCGACATTGTTGGCTTGTGCGAGAGCGCAAACACGGCGTCGCTCTGCGCGGAACCCCGCCACGGGGTAGAATATTTCTTTTACGCTAATCCAAGGATCTCTGTTAAATGAATGGTGCTGAAGCTCTACTCAAGACCCTCGTCAATGCTGGGATAGAAATTTGCTTTGCTAATCCGGGCACCTCTGAGATGCACCTCGTTTCTGCGATTGGCAAAACTGACAGCGTGCGACCAATACTCTGCCTGTTCGAGGGGGTCGTTACCGGTGCAGCAGATGGTTACGCTCGCATGACCGGAAAACCGGCCGTGACGCTGCTGCATCTTGGCCCAGGTCTAGCCAATGGCATGGCAAATTTGCATAACGCGAAGAAAGCGCGTGTGCCCTTGGTCAATATCGTCGGTGACCACGCCCCATACCATCTTCCGTATGATGCACCGCTGACCTCAGATGTTACGGCGCACGCCGCGATCAATTCAGCATGGGTTCAAACTTCAACATCAGCTGATGATCTCGCACGCCTCGGCGCCGTTGTCGTCCAACAAGCCCGCCACGGCACGGGCAAGATTGCCACTCTAATCGCGCCCGCCAACCATGCTTGGGAAGCGGCGCAAAAGCCCTATCCCGAGCTTGCCGCCGAGCCCCCAGTGCCGGTAACAAGCGCGACAGTTGAAACCGTTGGCGCGCTACTTACAAATGGTAAAAAAACCGCGATCGTACTCGGTGGGCACGCCCTACGTCACGAAGATTTAGTGCTTACCGGACGCATCTCAGCGAAGAGCGGCGCCGCCCTATTTGGCGAGACCTTTCCGACAAGGCATCAGCGGGGTCACGGCAGAGTCAGTATTACTCGCGTGCCATATTTTGCAGAACTAGCGATCGAGGTACTCCGCGAATACGAGCAGTTCGTGCTGATCGGCGCGCGTACGCCTGTTGCCTTTTTCGCCTATCCAGATACTCCAAGCGTCTTAGTATCTGACGATGCAACAATTGAAACTTTGGCCGGTCCTGACCAGCAAACCCGAGCAGCTCTAGCAGCGCTCGCTGAACTGCTAGATGCGGGGCCAGGCCTTGAAACACTGCAACAACGGAGCGTTCCTACGGCGCCGAGCGGCCTACTCACACCCGGGGCGATCGGAGATACGCTGGCGGCGTTAATGCCCGATAATGCGATCCTGTCTGATGAAGGGATTACGTGTTCCGCGGAAATTTTCGGGCGCACCATCGGCGCCGCACCGCACGATGCACTCACCATCACCGGCGGTGCTATCGGTCAAGGCTTGCCCGTCAGTTTCGGTGCAGCAATAGCTTGCCCCGATCGTAAAGTGATCGCGCTGCAGGCCGACGGCAGCGCCTTGTACACCGTTCAGTCGTTATGGAGCATGGCGCGGGAGAATTCGGATGTCGTTATCGTTCTATTGAATAACAACAGCTACGCTATCCTCAACATAGAACTCGCACGCCTTAAGACTGGCACACCGAACGACAAAACGCTTTCGATGCTCGATCTCGGTCATCCGTCACTCGACTGGCAACACATAGCACGCGGGATGAATATCAGCGCGAGTCGAGCGACGACGGCCGAAGAATTTCATCAACAATTCGCCGCCGCAATGGATTCAAAGGGCCCACACCTTATCGAAACGATGGTTCAGCAAGATATCGCAGCGCTTTTTAGCAAAGACGATTAAATGGCTATTGCCGCGCGCTATCTTTGGCCACACATTTGGACAGGAACGGGATCACCGCCGCAACTACGGCCTCGGGGTTGTCGACATACGGCCAATGTCCACTGTCTTCGAGATAAATTATCTCGGCACGGGGGAAAACCTGACGTTGCTGCTCAGCGAATCGGTGTGGAAGATACGGGTCGGCTTTACCCCACAACACCAGCGTATCCAGATCGAGCGGGTGCAAGGCGTCGGCTAGTTTTTGTGCCTCTGCGCCCAGATCGTTCGTTGCACGATATAGCTTGAGCACTGCTTGTCGGGTTGCCTTATCGTAGTTGTCGTACATGCTATCGATAAATCCCCGAGGCAGGCCTCTGGGATTACCGTGCTTCAAAAATAGATGAAAGGCCAAACGAGAAGTCATTGCTTGGAATATCTCGCCAATAACCGGCGTGCGCCAGATTCGGGCAAGGTAGTGCCAGCGATAGCCAGTGAGCACGCCAACATTAAGCAACGTGAGACTCGCGACCTTGAGTGGTTCCGCTGCCGCCCAGGTAAGTCCCCATGGCCCGCCGAAGTCATGCAGCACCAAATGCACCCTGCTTAAACCCAGGGAATTGACCAGGGCTTTAATGTGGTTCGCAAAGCCATTCACGGTATAATCGAAATCTTGGGGTTTAGCTGCCTGGCCGAAACCGGGCATATCCGGAGCAATGGCGCGGCAAAAAGGTGCGACCAGCTCCATCAACGGCACCCAATCGCGCCCACAGCCAGGGTTACCATGCAGGAAAAGCACGGCTTCGGTATCGGATCCGCCTGTATCGAGCACAGGCGTGCGGGCGCTAGCCAACGCCAATTGGCGTTGAATGATGGCCATAACTACAACCCGGCTATTGCGAACAATAAGGGTCGCAGGAACTCTCCGAGATATCCAGCGCGCCGCGGGAGAGGTGACTCTGCCCGCGGATCCCCTCCGGACGCACCACGCAAATTGTCAATCGCCGGCGTTGGCCGGGGAACAATTTACGGGGATGTTGTTTGGGGGGGGTCTAGCGTTGGTGGTTCTAGGAGGGGGTAACGTTCTCGGCTTGCGGGCCTTTTTGGCCCTGCGTGACTTCCATGGTCACGGTTTGTCCTTCCTGGAGGCTCTTACGGCCTTCACCGTTTATTGCACTGTGGTGCACAAACACGTCCTTGCCATTTTCCTGCTCAATGAAACCATAACCTTTGTCATCGCTGAACCATTTAACGGTTCCGGTTACTCGCTCTGCCATATCAAACACTCACTTATGTATATATTGCCAATACTTATTGGCGTTTTCGGGCACTGATATTATTGTCAGCTGGGGCGCATAGTACCGTTCTTTGCGAAACGATTCTATTAGATCGCATGATGCCACCCGCGCTTACAGCGGTGATTCGTTGATCTACGAAAACGAGCCACCCGAATTTAGGCTGAAAAAGTGCTTTAGCCGGTAAAACAAAGACCTAGCGCCGGCATCGGTGAAGCCGAGCTAAACTGCTGGCGGGCATGGGTGCTACTGGCCGCAGAAGTAGCCTTGGCCCTGAGATATCACGGCAAAATGTAAATGGCACTGGTTTGGGCTTTAGAACCACGTTAATCCATTCGGCGCACAACTATTCACGCTCACTCACGCGTCCCCGCAAAGCCTTCTGGCGGGCCCGTCGCGCCTTCGTATCGAGCCGGCGTCGGCGCGCAGCCGGACCAGGCTTCGTCGCTTTGCGCTTTTTTCGAACCAAACCAACATGGCAGATCAGCTCCCTCAGCCGCTCGCGAGCAAGTTCGCGGTTGCGCTCTTGGCTACGTGATTGCTGCGCCTTGATGTTGATGATGCCGTCTTTTGTCATCCGGTGGTCGGCGAGTGCCAGCAATCGATCTTTAAAATGCTGCGGTAGCGAGGAGCGTCTAACGTCGAAACGTAAATGTACTGCTGTGGCTACTTTATTAACGTTTTGCCCGCCAGGCCCTTGCGCACGAATTGCACGGATTTCAATTTCATCATCCGCTATAGCAACGTGTTCATTGATGCGTAGCACCGCGAGTGCCTGATCCTAGCTAGCCAATGTGACGATCAGTAGCCTAAATTCCCATACCACTCAAGGTCACCATCAGGTCGTTCAAAATACCGGTAATGCGGGGATGCTCGACCTCAAAGTGCTCAATCATCTCCGTAACCGATGCATTGAGCGTCGCGGTGCCGCCGTGCTCAGGCTCAGACAATTGCTTTTCTAACTCTTCGATCAGCGCGTCGAGGCGCGACTTGGCCGCCGCATCATCGACCTTGAGGTTTTCGATTTCGGCCCGCAGTGATTCGATTGACGCTGATAACTTTTCTTTACTCATCTAAATCCATACAGCTTGCTGTCGTCGTGGCACAAGAACCCGAGTCCGAGGATAGTAGAATCAATCGTGCAGTACACAAGCGCCCGGTGGCGTAAGTCAATTGTCGAGCGGCGCATTCCGTCATTAGCCTCAGCATTCGTCGTTGTCGCATATCAACATTTTTCTGCGATATACCACCCGGACATCCACCTCATCCGTCTTCTTCCGTCGCGCATTCGATACACACTAACACCGATGGATCGAAATCCAAGCGCTTGCTCTCGATCGCTTCGCCGCAGCGTACACAATCGCCAAACTCGTCGTTCGCTAGCCGCTGCAGCGCAGAATCGATTCGGGTTAGCTGGATTTCGCGGCGACGCTTGGTTTCAAGCGACATCGCCTGGGCCTGCATGGCGTCCATGCGCGACAATCGCCCAACCCGAGATTGGTCCAGCTCGACCGGTTGCGATGCCTGTTGGCTCGTTGCAATAACCGCGTTCAGTGCCTCACGCTCGCTCAGAAGTTTCGATTTAATAGCGTTATGGTCCACTTTGCGTACCCCGCTTAAAAAGCTGGCGGCTGCCAGTTTATCGCCTAAATGGAGTCGTTTTGGTAATGCATTGTCGAGAGGAATTTGATCGGGAGTGCTATCAGCCGGTCCGGGCCGTGAGGAATGCTCCCTTCAAATGTGATTGCATCTCCAGGCTCGAGTACATAAGAATGCTTTCCGATCCTGTATTCAATCTTGCCTTCCAGCATATAGATAAATTCCGTACCTTCATGCTGAAAGCGCGGAAAGGTCTCCGATTCATCGTCCAGCGTAATCAAGAACGGTTCGAACAGTCTTTTCGGTCCCTGGTCGTAGGACAATGATTCGTAGGAATGCCCGCGCTTCGTTCCTCGCCGAGCAACGTCCATGCCCTGACCGCGAGGAACAAACTTCGCGCCGCTGTCAGGAACATCAAAGTCCTTTAACAGGTTCGATAAAGATACCCCTAGCGCCTGGCAGATCCGTTGCAGTGCATCGAGGCTTGGTGTCGCTTGATCATTTTCTATTCGACTCAACATACCCCGACTGATATCCGATAGGTCGGAGACATCTTGCATCGTCAAATGTTGGTTCAAACGATGTTGTTTAAGTGCGGTGCCAACGTAGGCGCTGAGGTCTTGGGCGCTGGTAGTATTATCCTCAACCACCTGCAGCGCAGGTGTGTCACGACTTTGTTTAGTCATTCTACCGAGGCCTCACGTCGCATGCGTAGCCCGAACATCAATAAAACTCTAAATACCGGTCGACCTCCCAATCTGATACGTGCCTCGAATACTCGATCCATTCCATCCGTTTTACTTTGAGAAACTCGCCAATTATTTCTGGGCCAAGCGCCTCAGTGAAGAACTTATCTGCGTCCAATGCATCAAGCGCTTCGCCAAGATTCTGCGGTAGCAGTTTGATCTTATTTTTACGCAGGTCTTTGTCACTCATCTCATAGAAATTAACGTTCTGTGGTGGTCCGGGGTCGATTTCATTCTCGATCCCGTCAAGCCCCGCCGCGACCATGGCCGCGCCGGCAAGGTAGGGGTTGCAACACGAGTCAGCCAAACGCAGTTCGAGATGGCCGTAAGGGATCCGGACCATCGAGGTGCGATTGTTATCGCCATATGAGATAAACGCGGGCGCCCAGGTCGCACCAGAAAGCGCTTGTCCGACGACGAGCCGCGCATAAGAATTTACCGATGGCGCGCACAATGCCGCAAGGCCAGGTGCGTGCTTTAACAGGCCACCGAGAAAATTGTATGCAATTTTCGATAGGCCAAGGCCGTTCTTATCGCTATCGTCCTGGAAAACATTGCCGTTGCCAGGCTCGGCGATCGACACGTGCATGTGCATGCCGTTTCCGGTGCGGTTACTGAAAGGCTTCGGCATGAAACTACATAGCATGCCGTGCTCGTGGGCGATTTCGCCTGCCGCCATGCGGATAAAAACAAAACGATCGGCAGAGGTCAGCGCGTCCGTATAGGTGTAGTTCAATTCGAACTGTCCATTGCCGTCTTCGTGGTCGATTTGATAGACGTCAAAGCCGACTTCTTGCAGGCTCTCTACGAGGTCTTCGAGAAACGCACGATTGCGCGATAATCCTTTGTAGTCGTAGCACGGCTTCTCCAAAGTGTCCGTCGGATCGGCCGACGTCACGCTCCCGTCTTCCTGGCGTTGTAGCAGCATGAACTCAGGTTCGATGCCGGTGTTAATAGTCCAGCCGCGCGTTGCAGCCTTGGCGAGTTGGCGCTTCATAACGTCTCGGGTATCGAATGGCCACGGTTTACCATCGACCGTACCGTCACACACAAGCCGCGCATAGCCGGGCTGCCATGGCACCAAACAAAGCGTATCTAAATCACCGATTGCCATGAAGTCATGAGCCTGCGGTCCCTGACCCAAGCCACACGCTGCAAACCCGGCAAAGCCAGCACCGCTGGTGAGGATCATATCGAGATGTTCGGCCGGTACTGATTTTGTTTTAGCCACGCCGTGGATATCGACAAATTGCGCCAGGATATATTTAACGTCGTTCTCTTTTAGAAAGGCCTTAGCTTCTTCCGGCGTCATGGCGTTTAATCTCCTCGATTAAGTAAGGCGCGAAAATCATCAAAACCAAGGACAGCCCCGTCGCGCTCGCGGGTCACCTCACTAAGAATTCCAAAGACGAACCTCGCGTCCGCCGGTGTACACAACACGCGATAATGTGAGGGTTCTTCAATGCGGCGAAGTGCCAACTCACAATGCGCAAACCGAGTCGCGATCCAGCTATTCGGCTTTACCGCGGCGACATCCATCGGGCACAGCTCGGCCACGATAGCCTCGACGTGTGGGCCGCCACACGCGATCTCGGCGGCTTCATAGTCAACCACCAAGACGTCGCCGTGGCGCTGTGCTTCGAGCGCGAAGACGTCGTCATGTGCAGACGCAGATGCGATCCGATCGATCAATAGATATTGTTGCCGATGAACGCGGGCGATAACAGCCCCACCGTCCAATTCTCGATATTCCATCAACCCAGTGGGAGCAGAGATATTTTGCTCTGCAAGAAAACTCGGCACATCCCGCCCGACGAATAAATGACGCCGCAGCGCGCTCAAGTCTGCTACATAGCCGGCCCGCGTCGGGTCGCGTTTCGCGCGTAGCGCGATGCGCATACCATGGGTTTGCCCGATCTCAAAGTCGGCTGGCGGGTACAGTTGTAAAAGAGGGCTGTGTCGCATCGTGCTAGCTCAAGTCGCCTGGCATGGAGTCGATAGTTCGATCTTTTGCCGCTCGTTGTCGGGGTCATAGAACGGCATAGCGGAGACGCTAACCGCTATGGTCGTTGAACCCGACACCCGAATCGATAAGGTTTGACCGACCTCAGTCAGCGGGCTATCGACCATCGCAAGGCCAATTAGCGTTTGTTTATGCGGGCTGTAGGCCACGCTAGTCACACGCCCAACGATTGCCTCATTGTCTATCACTAAATGACATTCTTGAATCAACCGATTGGGATCCGAATTTGTAACGAACCCAACCAAGCGCCGCGAGATCATCGGCTTAAGCGTGGTCAGAGAATGCTTACCGACAAACTGCTGTTTCGACAGACGCACGCCCCAACCCAAGTTCACTTCAAACGGATTGGTCGTGCCGTCCGTGTCTTGGCCGAAAATCAAATGTCCTTTTTCGAGCCGCAATAGACGCTGCGCCTCAACCCCAAACGCACCGATACCGACGGATGCCCCAGCATCCAATAAGGTCTGCCACACATGCGGACCGTGGGACGCCGAAAAGTGGATCTCGTATCCAAGCTCACCGACGAAGCCGACTCGCAGCGCACGCGCCTGGACTCCTGCGATCTGTCCCTCGCGTACGGCCAGATACGGAAAATTCTCCTGGGTTAGATCGAGATCGGTTAGCTGGGACAAGACTTCTATCGATCGTGGACCGGCCAGGTTGAGTGCCGCCACCTGGAAGGTTCGATCGACGATCGCAACATCAAAACCCAGCTGATCGGCATATTGTTGTAGTTGGCGGACAACAGCTTGCGCATGCGAGCTGGTAGCGGTGATATAAAAATGGTCATCGGCCAGACGTGCCGCAACCCCGTCGTCGACTAAAGTCCCGCTGCCGTCGACCATGAAGATGTAGCGCGTCATGCCTTGTTTCAACTTATCGAAACTGCACGTATAGGCGTATTCCAATAGTGGGATTACATCGGGGCCAAATAATTCGATTTTTCCCAATGTCGATACATCGATGATGCCCACCCTTTCGCGCACCGTCCGGTATTCCTGCTCGATGGCAGATCGGGGCGAGCCACGGGTATAGCTCATCGGTCTCAACCAGGTACCGGCCTCTTGCACATCGGCGTGCTCCTGGCTGTGGTACTCATGCATCGGGGTAGTCCATTGGCGACGTAAACGGCGCCCGGCCAACATACCCATCGGTACCGGGTGAGTGAACGGACGCGGTGTCGTTACACCAACCGCCTGTACGGGCGCACCTTTCAACTGTCCAAGGATCCGAACGCCATTCATGTTAGAGGTCTTGCCTTGGCTCGGACCCATGCCAATGGTTGAGTACCGCTTCATCAATTCGACCGAATCAAAGCCCTCGCGGTAGGCGATCTCCAGGTCTTTAATCTGCAGGTCCTCGTCGAAATCGACGAATTCCTTGCCTTTCGAATGTGAGGTTATGGGGTACGGGTGGGAATGCTCGCGCGTTGCCCGCGGCGGGCGTGCCGACGTCGCAGCGGATAGCCCAAGATGTTCAAGCGCCGCACTGGCCGCGGCCGTACCGTCATCTATTTGATCGAGATAGTCGAACACACCGTTGAGTCGGCCAGCGCAATAGGTATCGGCCGGCAAACTCGCCGGCACTACTTGTCCAAGCTTCGAGTCATATTCAAGGCTCGCGCCCGCCTGATACAGAACGCCGCCTGCAGGTGCCCAGCCTACGCTCATCAATAGTCCGTCGCACTCAAGCGTTTGCCCAAGTCCGCCGTCACTCGATCGAATATTTACAGCAACCAGCCGGCCATGCTTTCCGCGCGCCTCGTAGATGGCGGCGTTGGGTATCACTTGGATACCGCTCGCAATGGCGGTCGC
>Ga0115002_10006704_pt1 | contig 13152 bp, 10 predicted proteins | sample ArcticOcean_MG_C_8_FD_89576 | JGI IMG/M metagenome (GOLD analysis project Ga0115002, IMG submission 89576) | Marine microbial communities from western Arctic Ocean - ArcticOcean_MG_CB11_86 | ecosystem: Environmental > Aquatic > Marine > Oceanic | place: Arctic Ocean: Canada Basin | collected...
AAAATGGTGATTCCCGCGTAGATATCTATAGTGCCGTTATCTATCTCAGTCCGTGGCCGGTCTCGGAATCCCGCTGGTTCTGTAGGTTTGGCGAGTGAAACGGGGGCAAGGTTTGAATGAGGCGATGACTGTTGGAATTTGTGGGTTCGGAATTGTCGGTTCAGGTCTTGCGGAATTAACCGCCAGAAAAGGGTTGGCGACGATCGTGCTCGCCAAATCTGATGAGCACCTCGCGAGGGGTTTTGAATCCATCCGAAGGTCTGTTGAGCGCTCCAACGAAAGGGACCCGTCATCGACCGTCGACGTGGACGAAGTTTTAGGTCGAATACGTGGGACTACGGATATCGCTGACGTTAGTGAGTGCGACATCATCATTGAGGCGATTACAGAAGATATTGATGCCAAGATTGGCCTTTTCACGGAGTTGAACGAGGCCTGTGATCCCGGTACAGTTTTCTCGTCCACGACATCGTCACTCTCGATTAATAAAATGGCGACTGGAAGTGGTCGGCCAGAACGCTTTGTCGGGATTCATTTTTTTAATCCGGTTACGCGGATGGAACTTGTCGAGATCACCCCGGCAGACGAGACAGATTCGACCGCGGTGACAGTGGCTTCAGAACTATGTGGAGCGCTCGGGAAAATCCAAGTTGTAGTGAAGGACAATGCGGGATTTCTTGTAAATAGACTTCTGTTCCCGTACCTGCTCGATGCGGTTAGATTGTTAGAGGCAGGAACTGCTTCGCGGGAAGAAATCGATGCGGCGATGATGCTGGGCTGTAACATGCCGATCGGTCCGCTGAAGTTGATCGATTTGATCGGCGTTGAGACGACCGTGCAGATTTCTCGGAACCTGTACGCCGCCTATGGCGATGCCAAGTTCGATCCGCCAGATCTTCTGATTTCGATGATGAAGCAAAATGCCGCTGAGTAGCTTCGGGGATACAAAAGCGTGAGTCAAAGAGAACGTGGTTACGATCCCAACAGGATTCGGTTTGAACTGGCGGCGCGGGACGACGATCGGTTGCTGCTGGAGAATCTGAGCGAGGTGTTCCAGCGAGAGTTGACACCTGAGTGGCACGAATGGTTCGCTTACGAATCTCCCCATGGTCGGACAAGGTACTACCTTGCGCGTGATCTTGAGACAGGGGACATTGCGGCGACCTATGGATTAATGTCGCTGCGGCTGAGGGTGGAAGGCGAGACGGTCAACGGCGCGCTGAGTGTCAACACCGGAGCACGGACGGTCTGGCGAGGTACTGGATTGTTTCAGGATCTCGGTAGGTACGCGCTCGAGACGGATGGGAGCACAGTTGGGACAGTTATTTCACTGGGAGTTCCAAATCGGTTCTCTCACAACGTGCTGCAACGCATCGGATGGGAGCACATCGACGACATCGCCTATCTTGCTCGCAAAGATGTACCGATCGAGTCGACTGATGCAGAGCAGATCGATGAGTTCACACCAGAGATTGATCGGTTTTTGGACGAGGGCATTGCTGGTGAAGGGCTTGCGGTTTCCAAGGACCATTTATGGCTGAACTGGCGGTATTCCAGACCTGACCAGAGCTATACCCGGTATCTGGTGAGAACCAGCGGCGTGATAACGGGATACGTTGTCCTCAAGCGCTTCTTTGATGCCGAGCGAGATGTCGAGAATGCTCACATAGTGGATATACGAGCATCGAATCCTGAGGTGCTCGGCCAGTTAGTTAACGCTGCGTACTGTTTTTCGCAAGGCGTGTCGGAGCTGAACACGTGGGCGTTCGCGGGATCGCCAATGTTCAACGCTCTTCACGAGATGGGTTTCCGGCAAACCGAGGAGACCAGGCATTTAATTTTGTATCGACACGCGCTGGAAAGATCTGTCGAGTTACCGGCGATGCAAGATTGGAATTTCGTGATGGGCGATACGGACGTTTTCTGATTTGATGGATCGGAATTAAAGTAGCTGATTCCACCTTTCAGCTTAGATCTTTGTCTTCCAACTCTCGGCCCAGATCACCGACGTACGTAGCACGTGCTATGCCAACCATGTTTAAGAAGAAAGAGGACGCCAGCATCTGGACTCCGACGATCAACAGCATGGAACAGAACAGTGACACTCATTGATAGACGAGATCGAGATTCCCCAAACCTGATCCAATCCATTCGGTGGCCACGAATGCAAAGCCGACCAGGGCGACCAGTAGGATGATGAAGCCACCTGTAACCCCAACTTCGAGCTTTGAGATTTTCAAAAGACGGGTGGTGCCAGACGATTCATCCACGAAACCCCTGTTGAAAATAAAAAGCTGAGAATAGATTCCTATATAGACGAGGTGAACGCCGACAATGACCATCATTATGGCGATGATCATCGTGTTGTTACTGACTGAAAAGCTTCCCATATCGATTCGTCCGAATATCAAGAGAATGATCGAAGCTATCAGACCAAGAGCGGCGATTACAAAACCGGGTTTGATGAACACGTTTTCGGGTGCCATCGACACCATGTAGGCGAGGTGTCTCCAGCCGTCTCGAAACGAGCGCAGGTGAGGAGCCCGGCTCCGGCCGTCCCGGCTGAACTCTATGGGGACTTCAGTGATCTTTAGATCGGCTTTCGCTGACCTGATGATCATCTCCGACGCTAGCTCCATGCCTGTGGTGCGGAGGTCCATCCGCTCCATCGCCGATTTCCTGAATCCTCGCATTCCACAGTTTGTGTCGCTGATACCGGCACCATGCAGCCTGTTCAGTATCCAGGTGAGCACTGGGGTGCCGATGTATCGGTGGCTCCACGGCATAGCGTCCGGTTCGATTGTGCCTTTCAGGCGAGAGCCCATCACGAGGTCGTAGCCTTCGTTTAGTTTCTCGACGAAGGGACCCAGTCCACGAAAATCATAGGAGTCGTCGGCGTCTGCCATGATGATGTATTCAGCTCGGGCCGCATTGAAGCCTCTACGTAGTGCGGCTCCGTATCCTGGCACGGACTCGGTGACCACCCTTGCGCCAAGTGACTCTGCCACTTCCACAGACCGGTCTGTTGAGCCGTTGTCGACTACTACTATTTCGCCCTGCAACCCGGCTATTTCCATTCCTTCGTTCGCCTTACGGATGCATATTGGAAGAGTTTCTTCCTCGTTGAGGCACGGGATGACGACGGACACTTCGAGGATTTTGCCTGCAGGGGTCGTTGTGTGAGAGGGATCCGTGGGAGTCAAATTTTCTTATCCGTATGAGCGTGCTTGAACGGGGACGGTGGTCGTCCATGTGATCGCTGCTTCGCGCCGCCTCGGGGTTACGACCTCGATCTTTTCCCTGAGGGCAGACTACTGAGGGGCTGTAACGATGTCTAGAGGCTTCATCTTACTTCTAACCTGTAGATGCCCCCGCTTTCGAAGCTGACGATCTCGTCTGGTTCGAATACGGCGTAAAACTTTTGGGTCGTGTAGTCATGGTGATCGGTCCGCCACCCGGGGGTGATGAACCAAACTAAGTAGTTGTCGGTAGCTGGGACAGATGAACTGTCGAGTTCTGCTCGGTTGGTTGGGAGTGAGTCGATAAATTTCGACTTGATGCCGGTGTTGATATAGAGAGCATCACTTCCGTTGCTGTAGATCTGGCCATCGGGAGGGTTGTCCTGAAGGTGTTTGATAACGGGAGATTGCGTCCAGACGTCGGTGCTGTATCCGACGGCACCGTTCGCGCGAAGATCCTTGACGCTCCCAAGAACCAACGCACCTGGATAAGTAAGCCAAAAGACGATCATTGACAAAGCGATGAGTCTGCTATTGCTAATAGTTAACCAGCCTCCTCGTTTCGCTACTAAAGCGATGCCGCTACCGACGAGCAATAGCTCCGATGTTAGGATCCTCGCCCTTGGGGCCCGTTCGACGACGTCAATCGAAGAAAATACAGTCGGAAGTAGACGTTCATTAAAAAGAATACCGATCACGATTAACAGCGCACCTGATATGAGAAGTAACTTCGGGGAGAGACGGAACTCTGCCAGATACTTGGATAGTGCGTCGATCGAATTCTCAATACCTACCAGAACAAAAAGTACTAACGGGACGAAAATCGGTATCAACAGCCTGGGGGAAATAAGCCCGGACTGGACCGTTGCGGTGGTGACAATCAAAAACGAAACATATGTCGAAATGAAGATGACAATTGACGCGAGCCGAACGAATTCAGGTTTCGACTTGGCGCTGATTCTGACCCGCAATAACGCATGTAAAGAAACGAGCAGGACCACCGGCAGCAAGAACGAAATGAGCGTAGAGAAGGGTGATTGACCGGGGATTAACCAGGATGTGACTGCGCGGAAGGTCTATTCGATCTGCGTAGAAAATGAGGCAGCTCCCCCACCTCTACCGGTCGTTGTCGAGGTAAGTAAGTAGTTTCTTATGAGCCAAACTGTGATAGGTGTGACTGCGATTAGGGTGTAAATCAGCAGATATTGAAATTTCTCCCGCCGATTTGCTCCTTGCAGCAGTAGGGCGATCGAAACAATACCCGTGATAAACAGGCCGGCTCCGGCGTAGCGCAGAAGCCACGCCAGAGAAACAATCGCCGACAGAAGAATCAAAGGAGCCAGCCGACGTTCAAGCAGAACCCGGGGCATGTACAGCACCGTGAAAAGTGCAAGCAGGGCAAACAGGGCATCGGTAAGCGCGAATGTTGTGGCTTGGATAAGAGGCCATGACAGCAATACCGAGCAGGCTCCGAGTAGTGTCAACGCACTCGATCGCAACATATGACGGAATAATTGACCTGCCAATAATACGATGAGACCGAATACGACTGCATTCACGGCTCTGGCCGAATCGAGACTATCCACTCCCACGAATCCCAGAAACGCGAGCAACGTTGGGTACAACGGTGGCCAACTGACAAGAGGCTCGTCGAGGTAGGTCGTGTAGCCGTTACCGTCAAGAACACTATCTGCAGTCGATATATAAACAACTGAATCTGGTGAAATGCCGACTCCGTTTAGGGAAGTGCTTTGGATTACCAGCGCGGCACCAAGAAGTCCGAACAAAACCAAACCGGCCTGTGTGGAGCTGAGAGCGCGAGCTGCTTCGCGTATTGTTGGAATCATTTATCTGTCGAAAACTACTAATAATGAACGCATGAGACTTAACAGACTCCGGATTATCTTGTCGATCAACAGTAACGATAGCCTTCCTGTGAATGGTCATCAGGGAGATGAGCGACTCAGGTACCAGCGACCGAGATCAGTAAGCCCTGCGCTTGGATGGGGTGAATCGAGTAGGGTGATGCCGGAGTAACCGTCGTATCGGCAGTTGGCGACGTCTGAGTATGTGGTGTACGTGTACCAGCGCTCTATATTGTGGCTGATGGCGTGATCTTCGAGCCAGTTATAGACCGAACTGAGGTAGTCGCGTAAGACCAATGGCTTGTATTCGCCTGTTGGGGCGCCGGCTCCACATTCAGGCGTGAAAGATATTTCTGAGTAGCCCCAGTGGATCCCGAGTTCGGTGACGAGGATAGGTTCTCCAGCTTTCCCTGGTAGCGAGTCGATGTACTCTCGGTAGGCCTGAAGCTGAATTGCAGGGATCGATTCGCTTTCGGGCGGTAGGTTTGGCGCGTATTGCGCGATGGTCTCGGGCAGGAATCCGGTGTTTGGCAAGTTCCACCAGTCGAGCGGATAAAGATCGATGGCCCAGAGATCCCAGGGTGGTCCTTCGCCATAAAGCTCCTGATACCGAACTACAAGTTCGTTCATCCAGAAATGGCCGGTCGTAAAACCTCCACAACCGATGCAAGTGAAATCCCAGTTCAAGACTGATGGACTTGTGATCTTTGCAGTTGGGTCGGCGATTCTGATTTCAGTGTAGTAGTAGCGCAATCCCTCGATTATTGAATCGACGGAGAACTGCCGGTTTGGTTCGCCGGAAACGTACCAGACTGCCCCAGGGATCTGGTCCGCCTTGGCCTTAAGCTCGGTCGGTGTTAACCACGTGGCTCCTGGAGAAACGTCGATGTAGATTGGTCGAGATTTTCCAGGTGCCGAGTACGAAATATCTGCAGTGAATTTCAGATACCAGTCTGCCTCGAGAATATCTAGCGTGGCGGTGATCACAGCTGGGTCACCACTGTCGACGATCACACCGTATCTATCTGAAAAGAAACCTGCCTTCCGGCTCGATACATACGGATCAGGCGTAGGGGTTGGCGTGACGGTTGGGGTTGGGCTTGGTGGCGTTTCCGTTGCGGTCGGGAATAGTGTGGCTGTGGGTGGTGGCGGTATGGGAGTAATAGTCGGAGTAGGCGTAATTGTTGGTGTAGGAGTGATAGTTGGCGTCGGCGTTGCGGTCGGCACTTCTGTTGGGGTGGGAGTGATAGTCGGTGTTGGGACTTCTGTTGGTGTTGCGGTTGCTGTGGGGCTGGGTGCAACGGTTGGGGGAGGAAGCGTGGCAATTACCGGATTTTCAGTCGGTGTAGGAGTTGCAGTTGGTGATGCGGGAACAGTGGTTGCTGTGGCAACGGCGACGGTCGGCGTAGGGGTGTTTGCTCGAGTGGGAAGTACTACAACTGGCGCGGTAGGAACTGGCGTAGCGGTCGAGGCGGCGACAATTGGTTCGCTGGTGACAGACGGGGTTAACGCCGTTTCGGTTTCGAGCGCGTTTTCGGGTGTGCAAGATGCCAGTGCCGCAATCGAGAAGAGGGCGGCAAGTGCTAGAAGGATTCCTTGCGTGGGGCGAACTGATGTGTTCAGGTGCGGAAAAATATGTTTTACGACTCGCCAGATCGGTAATCTGGCTTGTCGGACCGCAAAGAGTGTTGACATTATTTATGACTGTTCCAAGTGAGGAAGCAATTACTTGGAAGAGCGAAGCCTGTTGACGGGTCGTATTACCGTTCGCACTGTACAACCCCGATATGCTGATCAGGTACTGGTTTGAGTATAGATATGTACGATTCCGGGTGTATTACGGTTCGCAAGCTGTAGTAACTGGGAACGGAATTCACTGGTCATTACGCGCTGAATATGAACTTTGACAGTAAAAGCCGACGGGCACGAACTTCTATCTCTGAAATAAGAGGTGCAGTCGCTACTATCTGGATATCTCGGGTAGTAGCTGTCGTTCTTGCATTTTATCTGTTTGGGCTTGCTAATTCTGGGCTTGCGCTGCTACTTACAGTGAACTCACTCGAATCGACGTCAAGCTCAGTTGCGGGCGAGGATTTGGATTCCGCTGCTACCAGAATCGATCGACAGATTTCTCTACTCGAGCGGCGCATGGCAAATTTTCGGGGCTGGCTTGAGCCGCTGGATACTCTGGCAAAACCGCTGGATTGGACGTATTTCGGTCGAGTACGAGTTCCGACTGAATCCCTTCTCGATTCGCTCGAGCGTTCTGCGATGGCGACGCACAGTGTGATAGCGGAAGTCGGCCACTTACAGGATGTGAGAGATCGACTCGTTAATTCGGGTATCGACATCAGTTCGATGAGGAACGACGACATTGTGCTTTCCAGCCTCGACATGGCGATCGATCGCGGCGAAACGGCCAACGCGTCCCTCTTGATCGCGCGGGATCTGCTGAGTAACGCTGAAGGGCGTAGTTTTTCGTGGATGTTCGGGTCGATTTTGAGCAGGTTCGATGGGCAGCTTTCCGAGCTTGAAGAATTGGAACGTTTTGCGTCGCTTTCGATCGAGGTGTTCGAGATAAATCTTGATCTGGCTGTCGAGATAGAGCCGGTGATTTCCATTTTACGAGATAGGCCTGAGGAGCTGAACCAGATTACTGAGCTCGAAGAGATGGTGGCGGATCTGGCTGCGATGTCTGTACGAGCAGAAGAACTTTCGGGCTCGATGGAACGGAATTTGCCTGATCTATTGAGGGGCACGGAGTACGAAGAGTTGGTGGTGGAACTCCACACTCTTGATTCTGTACTCGCTTCTGTTAGTTCGGGTATCTCAGTGGTGATGGGGATTCTCACTGGGACGATAGACAACCTTTCGGCGGAGAGTGGATCGCTTCTGGACGATTCCAACGCCATATCGGTGCTTGCCGCCGAGTTGCTTGCGAACAAAGGATCGCTGCAACGGGCTGCACTCGACATCGAGAGCGGTATCAACGTTCTGACAGATCCTGAATTTGATTCTGTTTTAGTTCCGGATTCGATACTGCAAATTCTGGAAGAAAACTCTTCGGCGATAGAGCAGGTATCGACTGTGATGATCGACGCTCCTGAAGTTATTTTTGATCTAGTTGGCGGACCGGGAGAGTCGCGGCGCTATCTTGTTCTCGGGCAGACGTCGGATGAGATCAGGCCTACTGGCGGGTTTACTTCGAGCGCCTGGGTGGTGGAGTTCATCGATGGGGCGATGCAACCTCCTCAGTACATTTCGATTGTTGAGCTGGACAATATCGACGATCTTGGCACTACCGGTGCTGTGCCCGAGCCGCTTGTCATTCACATGGATGCAGGGGCGAACTATTTACGAGACGTAGGTTGGAGTCCGCATTTTCCAGACGTTGCAAAGCGGGCTATCGAGCTTGCTGCGATCGACGACAAGGATGATCTTTCGGGTGTCATTGCGATTAACCAATGGGCGTTTCGGACGCTGGTGGAGGGAATAGGTTCTATCGAACTCGCCGGTTCGACTATTACGGGCGAACAAACGCTGGGAGCTATCGAGCGAGGAACCGATCTGGAGGGGACTTCGTACTTGCGAGAGTTCTATCAGGCTCTGGTTGATGCAATGACGGGTGATCGACTCAAAGAACGACTGGTTCCGTTGTCAACGTCCGTGATGGGCGCCCTGAACGAAAAAGACATAATGATTTACTCGGCTACAGACACAACCCAGAGCTTTTTAGAAACGATGGGTTGGACTGGAACGTTTTTCCCCCAACCGCACGACTACCTTTACATTGTTGATTCGAACGTAGGTTGGAACAAATCAGACCGAAATATCTCGAGGACATTTGACTACACAGTTGATCTGACAGATCTGGATCGTCCATCAGCGGAGGTCGGTCTAGAGTATTCAAACTCGTCAGTACAAGAAGAGAGAGCTTGCGGTAGACAGGTACCGCCAGAAGTAACGGCCGGGACATATGAATTTCTGAAAAACCGGTGTTACTGGGACTACTTACGGTTGTATGTGCCTACGGGGTCGGTTCTAGGAGGTGGTACATCGTTGCCGCTGCCCGCAGGGGCGATCGCTGCTAAAACGGGTTTTATGCGGATAGGGGTCGATACACTTGAACAATCGATTGATGATTCGGGCGAGCATTTTTCTGGTTTGTTCACGGTTGAGTCAGGCGAGACTGTTTCGTTGAAGGTTGGCTATAGACTTCCTTCTTCGGTTGTTTCGATCGATGGAGATAAGTTCCACTACAGATTGCGGCTTTACTCTGAGCCGGGTATCAAGGCGCGACCTGGTGATGTTGTGATCAAGCTTCCTGCCGGTGCAGTGTTGGACGAGTTACCTGAGGGTGCGATATTGAGTGAAGAGAACTTGCTGAAGTTCGATGTTTTACTTAGTTCAGATTTCGAACTGGATCTGTCGGGTTCGATCGCGCAGTGAAATTGATCCGAACCGATGTCAGCGTGAGAACATTTATACCCACGGCGTTGACGAAGACATGGGTACCGCTGTCGTTGACGGTGTTCGCGCTCCTGCTTGTTATCGGCTGTGGAGGTAAGGGCGACGATCCGGCTTCTGAGTCGATCGATACGCCTACGATTCGGCCAGTTCAGGTTCCTGTGACACCGACTGTCGAGACGCTTCCGACCCCGACTAGCGAGATTCCTACGTCCACAGCCGTTTTGAGCACGTCAGTTCCTACTGTCTCTTCTTCTGGTCCTGAGCTCAACCCTGATGATTTTCGTATTCGGTTGTGTTCGGTTCCCACTGGGGGAGCGGGAAGGGGCGGTACGGCGCCAGCTCCAACACCCACTCCGGTTGTTATGACCAGCCGTACTGAGGTGGCGATACAGGAGGAGGGGGTGCTATTTCTTGGGCAGATCAGTCCGTTGGTTCGCACTCTGGACATACTCGACGATGAGTTCATGGCCTCTTGGAGTCAGGTTTCAACCGAACATGGCCAGACTGGGCTGATATTTTCGTTTGGTACCAGGCTTTCAGCACTTTGTAGCGCGCTCGGGGAGATTACGGTTCCTCCGGAGTTCAACACCAATGTTGCGCTGCTGTCGGAGGCGATGCGGGTGAGGCACACATGGGCGTTGAAGGTGCTAGAGGAGCTTCAATGTTGCGGGGATGGAAGGGTTGCCGGGCTCGACTCTGGGAACAATCTGACAAGCAGGGTGATTTCCGATGCCCAAAAAGCAATTCTCAGTACAGCGGAAGAAATTGGAATCAGTTATCCCGCGTCGGCGATTACTTCTGTATCGGGCGAGCTGTTGGGAGTTCGATTTGACCTGGGAATAGAGCAGATTGTCGTAAGGAACTCGATCGATCTGGTGGTCATTACCATGCCGACTCTTCCTGTATTACAACCGGAATTGCTGGGACCGGATGCATGGAGACTTGGCACTGCTATGCGAATCCGCAGGATCAGAAATAGAGATTCGTTGACGGCGAGGGAAGCGGTTGAATGGCACGAATCGGCGCTGGTGGGATTGGGCACGATCGGGCAAGTATCGGATGGGACGTTCGCTAGCGAGCCTGCAGTCAAGTTCGAGATAGTCGACAGTGAGATTGACTGGACGACTGCGGTGACGGCGTTTGTCCGAGATAATTTTACGTATTTCGTTGAGGTAGGTTGCGACGGTGTGGACGTTGCCGCGTGCGCCGAGGTACTAAAACTTGCTGATGGGATTCAGTTCGCTTCCTCGTAGGTAGTTATCTGGTTTTATCCGCAGAGGATTTGGGCGATCCTGAGGCTTGCCTTGCCGTCCCAGCCGTCGATGCTGGTGGTTTCCCTAGTCGAATGATCTAACGAAGTTTCTATGATTTCTGTTCCGGCCTGAGCGAGTCGATCGAAATCGAATCCGATGAGGGTGTTGGTCCCTTCGGTTATTGTCACTGGACGCTCTGTGTTTTCTCGCACGGTTAGGCACGGGACTCCGAGGTAGCTTGACTCTTCTTGCACTCCTCCCGAATCGGTGACGACCAGCGTGGCTGCTGCCTGTATACCCAGGAATTCGAGATAGCCCAGCGGAGGTGTCGTGTTAAGGGGGGCGAGAAGAGATTCGAGACCGTGCTCGGCTATATAGGTTGAGGTGCCCGGGTGAATGGGAAATACGACCGTGCTGACCTTGGCGAGGATGCCTAATGATTCGAGCAGCTTTTTTACGCGTGCTGGTTCTCTGGTCAGCGCTCCGCGATGGATAGTTACCAGTGAGATCGGTTTCGCGCCCAACTCGGCGAGGATCGGTTCGGCTGTTCGTTTGGCTTCTGGGAGAAGCTGAACTAGTGAATCGACCATTACGTTGCCGACGAACTTTATTTTTTCTTCGGCGATACCTTCGTCGAGTAGGTGCTGTTTGGCTTCTTTGGAGTGAGTGAACAGCAGGTCTGAAATCCGGTCTGTTATGACTCGGTTTATCTCCTCAGGCATGTCCCAATCGAAAGAGCGAAGTCCCGCCTCGACGTGTGCGATCTTGGTGCCCATTTTGCTAGCAACTAGGGTTGCCGCGAGGGTCGAGTTTACGTCGCCGTAAACAACGAGCCAGTCTGGATTCTTTTCTATCAGGACAGGCTCCAGGGCGATCATGACTCGCCCAGTTTGTTCTGCATGAGATCCTGACCCGATTCCGAGGTTGATGTCGGGTTCGGGCATCTTGAGTTGGGAGAGCAGCAGCGACGACATGTTGTCGTCGTAGTGCTGTCCTGTGTGGACGATAGTTTGTTCGACGTTATCGTTGGCGGCGAGCGCGTGATAAACGGGCGCCAGCTTCACGAAGTTGGGTCGTGCGCCGATGATGTGGCAGATCGTTATGTTGCTGGTACTTGCCATTTATTTGGGGGTCAGGAGAGTTCGTCGAGCGAAATGTCTTGCTTTGTACCGGAGCGAACGGACTCGATGATCTTGAATGTTGTCAGGGTCGTTAGGAGCAGTTGTTCGTTCTCGATTGGCTGTCTGTTTTCTGGAATTCCCGAGAAGAAGGATTCCATGAGTGCACGGTGGCCTTTGTTGCCGTTGGATTTATCGCTCTTGGTTCCATTTTCGGAAAATAGTTCTAGTGTTTTGAAATTGTCGAGTTGCGCCGAGCGACTACCGCCGTGCACTTCGAAATATTCTTTTCCGAGGGCGTTGCTGCCATTGACGTTGTAGATAACGGTGCCTACAGAGCCGTCGCTGAATTCGATATTGGCTGCGACATTGGCTATGGGGGTCGACTGCTCGGATCGAGCCGTTGGCGAGCTTGCGGACACTCGAACGGGCGTGGCGTCGGTCATGTACTGGAGGAAATCAACGAAGTGGCAGACTTCACCGATAATTCGCCCGCCACCTATCAACGGGTCGTTGATCCAGTGGTTGCGGTCGATTGCGCCTGCGTTTACCCGGCATTGGATCATTATCGGTGTTGAGACACCTGCAAAGTGAGCCTTCATTTTGATCGCAAGAGGAGCAAATCGTCGGTTGTAACCGACTGACAGCAAACCGCTTGTTGATTTGAGGGCTGTGGTGACAGAACGCAGGCCGTCGTAGTCGATCGCAAGCGGCTTCTCTACGTGGACATTTTTATTGGTGGTAAGAGCGGATACGGCGATACCTACTACTTCGTTGTGAGGAACTGCGGCGATCACGATGTTAACGCTGGGATTGTCGATCAGGTCCTCTGTACCAGTGACTACATCTATAGAGCCATTTTTATTGTCGTTGCGAACAGTTCGAGCTAGCGTTTCCGCTGAATTTCCAGTCGCTGCTGACACTGCTGCAATCGGGATTGTGGTTGCATTTCGCAGAGCAGGGTAGAGCGTGCCGCGCATGAAATTGCCTGCGCCGATGAGGCCGATTTGATTCGCTGCTACGCCTGTTGAAACGGAAGCTGGCTGAGGTTTTCTGACTTCGGATTTCGGGGGCGAGGCGGCGTAGTCGATGAGCATTCCCAAGGGAGGGGAGTCAGAGGCGTCGAGTTGATATGCGCTCGGGGCCTCATCTACGTTGAACGTGTGAGTAGTGAACTTGTTGGTGTCTACCGATCCACTTTCAATCA
>Ga0115002_10006707_pt1 | contig 13145 bp, 11 predicted proteins | sample ArcticOcean_MG_C_8_FD_89576 | JGI IMG/M metagenome (GOLD analysis project Ga0115002, IMG submission 89576) | Marine microbial communities from western Arctic Ocean - ArcticOcean_MG_CB11_86 | ecosystem: Environmental > Aquatic > Marine > Oceanic | place: Arctic Ocean: Canada Basin | collected...
GTTGTCGCGCCGGAGACTGGGGCTGCAATGTCACCACTGTTACCGGTATACCACTGGTAGGTGAGATCTTCACCGCTGGCGGTGACAGACAAGCTCGCCGATGCACCGGATGCTACTTCCTGGCTCACAGGCTGGGTGGTAATAGAAGGGCCTTGTGCGGGGGGCGGTTCGCCGCCGCCTTCGAACCCCGGGGCTCCGATTGGAGTAAAACCGAAGTCGTCGATAGTCGTTGAGCTGAATAATGGATTTACATTTTCCTTATCACTTAAAGTAATTCTAGCGATGCCGCCCACAGCTCCCAATTCACTGGCAAGAAATGTATAATGCGGAACTCCTGACCCCTGCAGAACATTCTGCTGCAGCTCTTTTTCCCTGGCGATTAAATTATCTTCAGTATCATATACCTCAATATTACCATCGGATTCACCGCCACTGCTAGCTGCTGACGTGATAGTTGAGGCAAAAAATTGCACTCGGGCGGCCGGTGTTTCGAAAGTGATCGTTCCGGTATCCCATTCATAACTCTCCAGTTAGCACGTTTTGTGCGGGATTGTTCGTTGAGCGGAGGTGACGTTTCCTCGGATAAATCTGCGCCTGAAAAGGTGGCGGTAATGGGTGATGTACCGAGGGTAATATCAGCATTCGACTCTGGGAATTCAGAAAAGAAAGTAAATACCGTGTTGTTCCTCGGCCCATCGATGAGGGTATAACCCACATCGTCGATGACTAATGTACCCGTTACATTCACGAATTTAATTTCATTCATACCGTCAATGTAATTGAGATCGGTTTCGTCGAAGAAATTGCCACTGAAGGCAACGATACTTTGTAGCGGGGGGTTGGAATCAGGATTTATGCTGGTCGGAAAACCGGCAAAAATGCCCTGCTGAGTTAATTCAATTAATTCGATTCCAACTTCATTGACTGTAATTTCTCGAACCTCAATCTTGCCAGCGCCCGTGGTTTCACCCACGTAGAATTCGATTTCAGCAATCCCTTTTCTCGTGAAGATCTTTCCCTCCTGGCCGGGCCCGAGGGTTAATGCTTTCGTTCCCGAGTGCAACAGACTTGGATCCTCCAGCGTTTCTACGGTAAACCCAATAAATTGGACATCATTGGGCGGAGTACCGAGTAAAAAGTCACCCGAACCTTCGGCATCTTCAAAATCTAAAAATACTTCCTGGTCCTGCGGAAGCGCTCGGAGAAGAAGTGGAATAAACAGTGAAATTAGCGATACGGATACGAGATTTTTTATGCGCATTTTGACCCCTTGATTTAAAATAAACCTGAATTCCTGTTAGTATATACGACTGCTGTAAATGATAAGTCGAAGTAATGTTTAAGAATAGCAACCGTTATTGAAGATTTCAGCTTAATCCTTCAGCAACCAGCCTTCGCCTCCGCGGTGACGGGGTTTTATCCTTCGTTCAAGAGGGATGAACTACGGCGTGACAAGACGCATGGCAGGGTGACCCAGTAAACTGGAGGGCCGGAATAAAATCAGCCAATACGGGATTCCCAATCGGTGGCGATATTAATACTTCCCACGAGGACGCTTTCGGTTGTCTCACGAGTGGAAGCCACTTCAATCGTCCTTGAACCGGTAAATTTTAGTTCCGCTAATCTTCCGATAAACCCATCCCAGTCAATGATCCCTTTCCCCGGTACCCAGTGCTGATCGCCGTTCCCGTCGGTATCATGCAAATGTAAGGTGAACAATCTGTCCGCCGCCACATTTAATTGCTGCAGCGGGTCGTGTCCTGAGAACTGGGCGTGAGTCGTATCAAGACATAAGCCAACATACTCCCTTGGCATATCTGCAATCAACTCGAACAGATCTTCCATCGAATGTAAGGGCCGCGCTGACCCAACATGGCACAGATTCTCTAAAGCAATCTTTATTCCCGTATCTACTGCGCTTTCAACCAACTCGAGAACAGATTCTTTAGTTTTACCTACGCTCGCATTTCGATTTTCTTCGGTATACATGCTGAACATATCAGGATAGGAGCCATTGGGATGAACGACAACCGATTCAGCTCCCAGCTCCTTAAAAAAAGTAAACGACCTGGCAACTTCCGCGAGCGAAGCTTTTCTTTTTTCATTATCCAGTGATGCCAAATCGATGCCCGAAATCGGGCTGTGACCAACACGCATTGAAAGTTCAAAGCGATTCATAAGCGAATGAATCTTTTCTATCGATTTCATTCCAAGCGCGCAATGAGGAGGTTCCCATAACAACTCAACCTCGTTAAAGCCCGCTTTTTTTATTCTTTCGAGGCCCGATTCCAATTCTTCAGGTAGAATAACCGTGGTGCTGATTCCGTATCGCATTTTAGTCGAAAATTAAAGGTTGAAAGTCAAAAGCCGGAGGATAAATCCACTTCAGTCACGATAATCGATTGCTTATTAACAATTGTCCATCGCGAATTTTCGATTTAATATTTAAAAATAAAAATTACCGCAATTATCAGAAAGAGAACCATGAGGGGTGCTATTTCTAAGAGACTATTCTGAAGTGTATTAAGCCAACCTGTTTAAGAACAGCTTAGATTATTAATAGCAGATATTTTTTTGAATTAAGATAATACTTATTGTTTTATGTAAATCTGCTCGTTATAAAGTGAGCGACCCCACCCCCGGTAAACATAAGCATTGGTGCTTGTCCATGGCACATTACCGAGGCGGGAGTTAGCACCCCACACAAAATAAGCCGAGCCGACAACGATTACGGGAATGTTATCCGTATGCAGGTCGCGAATGCGGATCATGTACTCACGGACTTTGGCTGGATCGACAGTTGTCAGTACTCGTTCGGCATTACGGGTTGCTTCGTGTAACCAATCAGGGCCCTCACTCTGCGCATTACGATGCCAATAGGGGGTCTTTGGGCCGGTAATTATCCACATAAACATTTCGCCGAGAGGATCGGTATGGCCAGATTGTCCCCAGTTGTGGATATCAAATTCACCGTTTAAAAAATGAGGCCAGATCAATTCTCTCAGCATTGGATTAAGGTTGGCTTTAATACCAATTCCCCCCCAATGTTCAGCTACAATTTCGCAGACATCGACCCCCATTTTTTTTGTTGAAGTTACATTAATATTCATCTCAATCCGGATTCCATCTTTGAATTCGCGATACCCGTCACCATCCGTATCACGATACCCTGCATCTTCCAGTAAGGCGCGAGATTTTTTGGGATCGTATTCGGAATATTTCATGTGGGCTTCATTCGAATAATAAGGATTAGGCGGGCCAAACGAATAACCGGACGGGTCGAATAAACCGAAATATATGATCTCTTTAATTTCTTCCCGGTTGATTGCATGAGATAAAGCGATGCGCACATTTTTGTTCCGGAATGCTTCCCGCAGCACGGGATTGTGTGCGTCCCAATTAAAGTAGAAAGCGGGGCCATCTATTGGACCTGATACGCGGAGTTTAAACCGCCCTTTTTTTCTTCCGATTTAAGCGTGGGATACATGTCCATCTGAGTATATCTTCCGAAAAGATCGAGTTCACTATTGATAAAGTTCAGAAGCAGAACTTTAGGGTCCTGAATGATTTCAAAGGAGTATCGGTCAGCGTAGGGTAGCTGGTTTCCCTTACTGTCAATTTTCCAGTAATAGGGGTTTCGCTCATAAACGATGCGTTGACCGCGCACCCATTCCACAGGGACCCATGCAGAGAGCCGGGGCAGACCGGATCGCATGACAAGCTGCGCGCTGGTCGTGAGATCGCGAAAGTCCTTGTAATTGGCATCTGGATTGTATTTCGGGTGGTGTTTCGCGAGGATGTGTTTGGGGTAGGCAATATCTTCGTGACTGAGCGCTTTGCGGACACGCCCCAATAGTTTTGGAGAGGAGATCTTCAGTGTATGATCATCGATCTTTTCTAATTTTATCGGTTTACCATCAACTTGCCAATAGGGTGGCGGGATCTTGGGAGTGCTTCGCGCGCTGTCGTTAAAGGCCATGTCGTAATACCAGAAAAGTATGTCGTCGACGGTGAAGGGAACACCGTCCGACCACTTTACCCCTTTCCGTATATTAACAATGGCTGTTTTTCCATCGTCTGATAATACAAAGTGATCCGCGAGATTGAGCTGAATGCTTTTAGGTGGGTAAGGCCGTTCATAGCCCATCAGGTTATCATTAAATGATTTGACCGGTCCTTGGGTCTGGGCGATGTCACTGGTGAGCGCCCGGCGAATCGTTCCCCCGTATTTACCAATTTCCTCTAAGGGAACAACAACGAGCGGGTTATCCGGGAGTGGTTCACTGACCGGCGGCAGCTCACCGGCTTTAACTTTCGCAGCCAACATTGGCGCCTCATTAAAGCTGCGGTTCGTGAGAATTGCGGAGTCAATTTTTAAGGGGCACTGGTTATTATTTCGCGTTTAGCAATAATTTCTTCATTTCTGGTTTCGGACAAGGGTTCAAGTTCGGGGTCTGGCGCTAAACAACTGCACAGCATAAGAACGAGAACCAGAGACAGGATCACGGGTAATACTCGATATGAAAAAAGGGTCAGACTGCGAATTCTTTGATTAACAAAAGACCATAGGAGATCTGAAATTCCAATAGAATAGCTCGAAACGTATGGATCGCAGCTTGGCTGAATAGGGGTGAGTATAATTCGGTTAGTCACAATGTCCGTGTATTTAGTCGTGCGCAGATGAGCAGAAGTAATACCTGCAGCGCTTTAAATAAAATCAAAGAATTCGCAGTCTGACCCTTTTCATGGAATATTTTCTAAGCTCGTTAATACTTTCAGGGAGTCGGTATGAATAGTGATTCAGGTCGCATTAAATTCTACATACCCATATTTCCGCAACCAATCGATCCAACGCTGTCGTCGGGGACTGTTTTGAGAATTGGCTAACCAATGGGGATGGAAGTTCGTCCCGCTGGTGCGAAATTTTGCGTAAGCTTCTTTATCGATTTTTACCTGCTCATAAATAGTCTCTTCTTCTTCTGGTGTTTTAGGATTTTTGTAAAAGTCCATGGTACACACGCGTCGGTCAGAGGATCCACCCCAACTGGAATGCCATAAGGCTAAGTTAAAAAGGACAATGTCTCCTGGATATGACACACAGGTATACGAGGGCACACTAATATCCGGAGTATTTAAATCAATTTTCTTAAGCTTATCAATATATGGTTTCTTGTGTGATCCCGGTATGACACGAAGCGCACCATTACCGGTATCGATGGGCTGCAGATAAACGGAAAATTTCATTCCGTAAGAATGGGGGTCAGGCCGATCTGTATGCCAGTGTGTGTCGCCTACTCGGCGGCTACTGTTCGATGACATCGCTACCACGTCTTCTCCAAATAACTGTTCTGCCGTTTCACATATTCGCGGATCTTCCGGCAATACGCTGAGGAAAGATGTCTCCGGGCTAAGGTTAGACCAGTTAGTAAGTGTCGGGTAGATTTGTCGCTTACCTAAAGCCCCTCGATTAAACTCATCATTAATAATTGCGAGTTCATTTTCCGAAAACACTTTCCTGAGGATAATGAAACCAAAAGTATTAAAAAATGTGACTTGCTGTTCTGTCAGCACCGACAACCTTCTATTTTTATCTTATGTGAAAACTTAGCGTTTTCTGGATTAAGATAACCCCATTCCCCATCCACTCTATTGATGGTTGTTTCATTGTCTATCTTATATAGTCATTACCTCTAAACGGTGGATGACAAAATGGGGTAACCCTCTTTCAATAATTCTCCTTCACCATTGCGGGTGCCGACTGGCATGTAATTAATGACCATTGCCCGTCGGTCGCGGTTTGAACAGTTTGGTCGCGAAGCGTGTAAGGTTAAACAGTGGTGAACCATGGCATGACCCGCGGACAAAGGTATGGGGATCGCTTTACTTTCATCTACCTGAGTATTCAGCAAAATCTTCGATAGCTTACCATCGCCCGTCTCAGCCTTTGAATGTCCAAACTCTCCGCTCAGGTGACTGCCGGGTATGACATTCATGCAACCGTTTTCCTCATCGGCATCGTCGAGGGCAATCCAGATACTGACCAGGTCTGCGGGCTGACAGCGCCAATAGCCATTGTCCTGGTGCCAGGGTATAAGGCCACCGTCATTCGCCGGTTTATAAAGTGCCTCGTCTTCAAATAGCTGTACGCTTCCACCAATCAGGCTCTCAACAATATCGAGCAACGGCTGGTAATAGACTAGATGCCAGAAATCCTCGCTTCTTTTCCACATCCCCCCCACCTTCCACATCTTCTCGTCAGTCGTTTCTATGGCTTCTTCATTCGCGGATTCCGTTTGCGAAAGATTGCGTACAGCTTCTCCTTTAAATACCTGGTCATAGGACCCGCGAAGACGTTGGAGATGTTCTTCCTCAATTACCCGATGGGGGATCTTTAAGTATCCCTCCCGTTGAAATGTTTGGATTTCTGCTGCCTTGAGTTTCATTTCCTATTCCTTATCTAATATGTCGGTACATTTGTCATTGAAAAGACAATAAGTCGATAATTTTATTGTGAAACAAATCAACGCATTGTGTGCACATAAAAAAAAGAGGAATAACTAAAAGGGTCAGGCCATGTATATAAAAGTTGTCATCCTTGACAACATTTTACCCCTACTCAATATGCAGAACCTTAGGATAGCTTGTTATGAGTGAAAGCAAGGAGATGAAATGAAAGTCGTGTTAATCGGGGACTCGATCCGGATGGGGTATCAGCCACTGGTGATAAAGAAGTGCAAGAAAGCTGAGGTATGGGGGCCAACAGTGAATTGCCGGCATAGCCTCTGGGTTCTTGATCATTTCCAGGAATGGGTGGCCGACCAAGAACCGGACGTGGTTCATGTTAACTTTGGCATACACGATTGCATCCCAATGGCCGACGGGGAGCACCAAATTCTGCTTCCTCAGTACCGGCTCTCCCTCAAACGGGTAATTGCAATGGTCAAAGAGCTTGGGAAGACGCAGATGATCTGGGCCACCACCACGCCGCTTTACAAGTCTGAGGAGGACAAACCGATGACCGAGTGGCAGATCAGTGAAGATGCCAAGCTTAAGGAATACAACGATGCCGCGCTCGAGATCGTGCAGGCCGAAGGAATCCCGGTGAACGATCTACACGCGGTCATTATGAGTAATGACTACACCAAGTGCCTCATTGGGGATGGATGCCACATGACCGAATTTGGAAACGAAGTCCTGTCAGATGCGGTAGTCAAAGCGACTGGCGCGTTGCTGTAGATCGCAGTGTAGATAATGATTATACATAACAAGGCGGGTGCGGATAATTAAAAGGGGCATAAACTTAAAGTAATCCTTCCCCATCGCATGGGGAGAATCAAACATGATTACTCGACTAAGCGCAGGATCAAAACACCACTTCTTTGGATACTATGGAATTTGCCCGTGGAATTCTTCGCGTCAATTTCACCTGGCTCATCAAACCGATTTCCACGATCGGACTCCCGAGATGAAGGACAGAGCTGCCGTAGGATTAATTAACGCAAAAGACGGTAGCTTTTTGCAATTTGATGAGACAAGAGCCTTCAACCTGCAGCAGGGATCTATGATGCATTGGATTGATGCAGGATTGGGGGAGGAATTCACATTTAATGATTGGGAGGGAGATCGCCTTGTGACCCGAGTAGTCAATCCACAGAGTCGAACACGGCGAACGCTCAATGGTGCGCTCGCGGCGGCGTCCCCTTGTGATCCTGTTGGAATAGGTTTGAATTTCGCCAGAATGTCAGCTTGTCGACCCGTCGTTGGCTACGCGAATGAGATCTACACGACAGAAAATCTGACACCGATTCCAGAGGATGATGGTCTATTTACTATTGATTTGAAAACGGGCCGATCTGAACTCTTGATCTCAATCGCCGATGTTCACAAGTTGTCGCCCCATCACCAACAGCCGCATTGGTTCAATCACGTGGTATTCAATCCCGAGGGAACGCGACTATTGTTTTTCTGTCGTGTCATACAACAAGGACAATTTTTTCATTCTGTTTGGACAGTAAATACCGATGGGACAGACTTGCGTTGTTTAATCGAATACGGACAAATTGCTTCACACTATGCGTGGAGTAATGCTGAAACAATTATGATCTCCTGCGATGTTTTGGGAGCTATGCAGTTCGTGTCTCTTAACATCAAGAGTAGAGAAATAAAACCGATGGCAATCGAAGGATTCCCGGCCGATGGGCACAATGCATTCTCGCCGGATAATCTCTTCATAATCTGTGACACTTATCCGGAAGGTCCGAATAGAGAATGCAGGTTGTTATTGCATGACCGGACAACGCAGCAGACTTCGCACTTGGGATCGTTCGCTCACGCGGCAAACATAAAGGGTAACTGGAGGTGTGATCTGCATCCACGGTGGTCACCAGATGGCAGAACCATCACCTTTGACTCTGTTCATGAAGGAACTCGGCAGATCTATGCGGTGGATGTTTCGGAAATGGTTCACTAAGACAATAACACAAAGAACGCCCAACCAAGCACCCGGGCGGTGACAGCACTCCTCGTGAAAATCCACGAAGTTATTGGGATATATCTACCCGGCCGGCTGAAATGTCTGTTCTACGTATGCATCGCCGAACGGATCTGTAGTAGAGACCATATGATTCTTCAGCGCATTTTGGAGCCGCGATTGTTCTGTTGCGGCTTCAGTTTTATCGATAAGATTGGTTGTTTCATAAGGGTCATTAGCCAAGTCGAAGAGCTCATCCAGATCACCGTTGTTCCACACATATTTCCACTGGTTATTGGTCACTAACCGCCATTCCACAGTATTGTGAAAACTCCCCAGGGGTTTGTGCTCGCTATAGACATACCGGTCCCGAAACGGATCGGCACCGCCGGGTACGAGAAGCGATGAGAGATCCTCCCCCTCTAATTCCTCAGGCACGTCAGTACCGGCCTGCGACATAAGAGTGGGCATGAGATCAAGCAGTGACACGGTCGCATCGGAGACCACATTTTGCGATAGCCACGGCGCGCTGAAGATAAGCGGTACCCGTAGATTCTCCTCGTAAGGTTCATACTTTTGCCACAGACCGTGAGCGCCCAGCATTTCACCGTGATCACTACAGTAGATAACCAGGGTATCCTCGGTAAGACCCTCCTCGTCCAAAGCTTTCAGGATTCGCCCGGTCTGATGATCGATGTGTGTGCAAAATCCCCAGTACGCGGCGTAGGCTTTTTTCCACGGCTCCCAGTCGGTACCAAAATCCCGGCAGATTTGCCGGTAGTAGTTGTTCGGGTTGCATGCCCGCTCCCGCTCATTCGGTAAAAAGTTGGGAGGGACGGGTATAGCCGTGGGATCGTACATGCTGAAGTAGGGCTCGGGAACCTTGAACGGCGGGTGAGGTCCGATATACGCGCAGGTGAGAAAAAAAGGTCTGTCTTCGGGCCGGTTTTTCATATGCTCAATGGTAACGTCAGCGATCCAGGCATCCATCGTTTCCTCCGGCGGAAGGTCCTCCACGACCGGTGTCGGGATAGACATACGTGGTTGTGTCTTTGTCACAACCCGCTCATCGGACATGAAAGCCCAGGTCTCTATACCTTTCGGCCAACTATTGATTGAGTTGGCCTCGAAACGATCAAAATTGTCTGGTAGATTGTCGTCATTCAGATGCCACTTGCCGACGTAATCCAGAAAGTAGCCCTGGGACCGCAGAGGTTCGGTGAAGGGCATGGGATCCACCGGGTCGCCGCCGTTCATAGTCATAGTGGGCACAGCTTCCGTGTCATACATGCTGCCGGGATTTTTCGCCCTTTCTGCCGCCAGGTCTTTCCACTTTGCGCGAACCTGATGGGGATTCCTGCCGGTGAAAATCCCGCATCGAGCGGGGGCACAGAGTGGGCACGGTGTCGCACAGCGGGTGAACGAGACACCGGTTGCGGCCAAGCGATCCAGGTTCGGTGTCTTGCATGGCGTTCGGTTCAGGTGACCCACGGTATCTACGCGCTGCTGGTCAGAAATGATCAGGAGTATATTGGGGCGGTTTTTTCGTTTCATGTGTCCTCCATTACTACGATTGATTAATTAATCGGTATTCCGTCGGCACGGACACGCACCTGTCGCGGCCAGACTGAATCAGTGTTTTCAAGATTGAAACGATCCTTTGGCGAGGATGAGTAGGCAAGAGAAAAGAGTGAGCCCGGCGGTGAGGGTTGTGTATCTATCAGTTGTCAATCTTGACAACAATTTACCCCCACTCAATATGCAGAAACTTTAGAATGATTTGTTGGGCCATGAACAGATACCTATACAAAGTATCCCAACCACGCACCAATCTGGTGTTCCATCCAAGCACTTTCTGGCACACTTTAGATTGGGAGAGCAGTACTACTCGTTACCGCGATGACTACATTGAGGACAAGGTACTGTATGTTGGCGATTTTGACGAAGTGAATATCCATCTCTTTCCACGCGAGAGGACAGTAAGGGTACGTGCAATTGATGCGAACCATTCGGCTCTTGAAGGCTGTGGAATGTTGTGCTCACCTGGCAAAACAGCATATATTTTCTGTGCCACCTCATGTAAGAGAGAAGTGGAATTATTTAGACCAACGATTTTCATATTCAATTCAGATGGTTTCACGAGAGTTCGAAAAGGCGAATACGTTTCTTGGGTGCCTCAAAAAGCTGTATCTGCGGAAACTATATCTATTGCCGAAGCAGTAAATAAATGGAATATTCAGGTTTGCCATATTGCGGATCTCAATGCCTTGATCGCAACCCTGACTCGAGAGACAATATACTTTGATGAACAGACCTAAGTCTTATAAGAGGGAATATGTTGAGACGTTCGAGGATGGTCCCGGAGGTTGGTATGCCTGGATCAGTAACTTCGAGGGACCCAAACCTATCGTATTTGAGAATAGCAGAGTCACCGCTCGCAGCCCTTGGTGGATTGACTACAACCACGCACCCCCCGGAGCAGGCTATATGCACATGCTGGCCAGCTTGTCCACTTATGGTCCGCAAACAGAAGCGATCAAAGAAATGGGTGGGCCCAATCGCTTTATCGCAGGCGGCTATCCGACTGACTTTACGCATGCGAAAATGACCGTGCGCCTCAAAGGAGAACTGCTGAAGCGCAACGCAGAACTTGTGTTGTTGGTGCAAGGAGGGGTTGAGGGCATTTGCAGTGGATGGCTCTTAACCGGGCAAACCCTTCAGGTCTCCAAGGAGTGGACCGAGCAAACGCTGACCTTAGTGCCTCACCCCACGCAATGGACCGCGCTCGGCTCTCGTCATGACCGCACTGACACTTACGGTGTCAAACCATTGGATAAGGTTTTACGCAACGTCGACTTCAACATTATGTTGGTGATGTACCCCTTGAATGTAGTTCCCATGGGATCAGTTAGCGGCGATCCCCATGCACTTCGAGCGGGTCATGACTACCCAGTGTGGCCGTCGAAACTTCCGGAGGGCTACATCATTCTAGACGAAGTCCGCATTCATTTCGCAGGAGAATCGACTCCAGAAGACGGTTAACCCCTATGCGAAAAAGTCTTTCGGTTATCCTGGGTGCGGGGTACAGCACATTTTAAAGGCGTCATGTCGATCCTTTGAAATTGTTAAGGCAATAGTAAAAATTTTCTTGTGAAACGAATCAACGCATCATCTTCTGTTGGAAAGAGAAAATTTTCCATGATGAACACGATAGAGAGGACACACTTATGAGACACACCGACAAAGAAATCGTTTCCGATGAACTGACACTCAATTACCACCTGCTGCACCCTGGCGGTGACAGTGCACCGGGCGATCCTAACGTCGCCTATTATTTCGACGGGGTCTACCACCTCCACTACATTCTGCGTCACCCGTGGAACGACAAGGTATCCTACTCCTTCGTCCATGTAACCAGTCCCGACATGCTGCACTGGACATGGCAGCCCACCAAGCTGCAACCTTCCTTTACCGGCACCGGCATGTTCAGCGGCACCGGATTCATTACCACGGAGGGAAAACCTGCGGCCATCTACGCGGGCTTGGCGGAGCCAAATCACACATACATCGCGGTCGCCAAGGACAATCAACTCACTGCATGGGAGAAACCCTATCCAATACAGCCGAAAGGCGGGCCCGACGGAAAGGACATTGGCTTACTTCACGATCCCGACTGCTTTCGCATTGACGACACCTACTACGCTTATTCCGCCGACGACGATGTTCCGCTGTGTAAGTCTACCGATCTTATCAACTGGACTTACGTCGGGCCATTCATGAAACACGACATGCCGGATGTCGCGATCGGCGAAGATCTTTCCTGTGCCCATTTCTATCCGTTCGAAAACCAGTGGATGCTGCTGTGTATCAGTCATATGATCGGCTGCCGTTACTACCTGGGCGACTGGGACGCCAAAGCCGAGCAGTTCATTCCTCACACTCATGGACGTATGAATTGGAGGCGACACGGTCAGTCACTCACGGATCCTACTTACCGTGACTTTTTTGCGCCGGAGAGTGTACTCACGGCAGATGGTCGTCGCGTAATGTGGGCCTGGTTGACCACCCTCGATCCGGAAATTAATTTGAAGTCGATCCAGTCCCTGCCGCGTGAGCTGAGCCTTCACGAGGACGGCAGCTTGAACATCCAACCGCTGCGCGAGCTCGAGACACTCCGGCACGACGAGCTAACCTTTAACGACCTGGAGGTGACTTCGACAGAGGAGCTGCCCATTGCCGATATCGAAACGGACTCATTCGAAGTGCGCATCTCCATGGATAGAGCGGCTGCCGATCGCAGACGCTTCGGCTTCCGACTTTTCGCCGGCGGGAACACCGAAGGCTTATTGGTTATCATTCGGCCCGAGACCGGCACCGTTTGCATCGGCGAGACCGAGGCCCCGTTTTCCGTCGCCAATCTCCCGGAAGGGGAAGATTTAGAGCTGCGCATATTTGTCGATAAGTATTTGGTTGAGGTCTTTATCAACGGTCGTCAGGCGGCATTGACTTCCCATCTCGCTTACCGTGATGGAGGTAATAGTTTAAGGGCGTATGCTTTCTTTGGCCGCAGCAACAACCCGACCAGGATCCGTAAATTAGAAATCTGGAAACTCAAACCCACCAACCAAGGTTTCCTTGAAGCCAAAGAGAATCGTATCTGGGCCCCTGAAGTAGA
>Ga0115002_10006708_pt1 | contig 13143 bp, 10 predicted proteins | sample ArcticOcean_MG_C_8_FD_89576 | JGI IMG/M metagenome (GOLD analysis project Ga0115002, IMG submission 89576) | Marine microbial communities from western Arctic Ocean - ArcticOcean_MG_CB11_86 | ecosystem: Environmental > Aquatic > Marine > Oceanic | place: Arctic Ocean: Canada Basin | collected...
CCACCGAGCCGCATAACCTGCATCTGCCCTACGGCACCGACAGCTATGAGGCCGAGGCCATTGGCAGCCGCATTTGCGAAGCCGCCCACGTAAAAGGTGCCCGGGTTATCATGCTGCCGCCAATTCCGTACGGCACCGAAACCAACCAAATGGCGTTCCCGCTGGCCATGAATGTGAACCCAACCACGTTGGGTCTTGTAATTACTGATTTGGTCGATTCACTTGCTGAGCATGGGATACATAAACTACTGATTCTCAACAGTCACGGCGGGAATGATTTCAAACCGTTACTGCGAGAACTCGCAGGAAAAACTCCCGTCCATATTTTTTTAAGCAATTGGTTTCGCGAAACCTCAGCTGATGTGAAAGCTGAAATTTTCGACCAGCCCGATGATCATGCCGGTGAAATGGAAACTTCGCTGGGCTTGGCGTATTTTGATCATTTGGTTGCCAAAGACCCTGAAACAGGAAAAATCACCGCCGATGATGGTGCCGTGAACAGCACTCGTTTCTCAGCAGTGAATTCAGGCTGGGTATCGATCACACGGCCTTGGCATTTGCTAACAACCAATACCGGGGCAGGCAACCCGCACGCAGCGACCGCTGAGAAAGGGCAACAACTGATGGAGGTTCTCGTCGAACGACTGTCCTCGTTCTTGGTTGAACTTTCGGATGCTGAGTTGGATGAACGGTTTCCGTTTTGAAATCATTTCAGAAAGTGTGCCGCCAACCTGTAGAAACCAACGGAGTTAGTTCCCCATTGGAATTTTTGAGGAAAGCTCCTGGGGCTTCTTGAATTTCACCTATTTTAGTGAGCGGGATTGAGAGTGGGGAATGGTCAAGCAGTTTTCGGCCTTCCTCGGGCGAAACCGTCAATAACAATTCAAAATCTTCCCCGTCTGAAAGGGCGTGTTCTAACGGGCTGCGACCATCCGAACTTTTCTGGGCGGCTGGGCTAATGGGGATGGCGGCGGCTTCCAATATGGCACCACAGTGGCTTTCGGATAGAATGTGCGGTAAGTCGGATGACAGGCCGTCGCTTAAGTCGATCATGGCGTGAATGTTCGCAGCCTGCCGTAACTGCTTGGCCTCGTTCAGCCTGGGCGTGAATGAAAGATGTTTTCCCTGCAGGCTGCCGCCTAATGTCCCGGTCACCAAAATCCAGTCACCTGGTTTGGCGGCACTTCTTAACAGCGGTTTCTCGGTTCCCGTTTCTCCCCAGACGGCAACATTGATAATCAACGGCCCATCCCAGGTGTTGGTGTCGCCGCCGACGATGGCTGTCTGAAATTCATCAGCCAGTTCTTTTATTCCCAACAATACTTCTTTCGCAAATTCCTGTCCGCGATCAGACGAGCAGGCAATCGAGACAAGACAACCAACGGGTGTGCCCCCCATGGCTGCGATGTCGGACAAATTGACCGCCAGGGCTTTGCGGCCCGCCAGCTTTGGTGTCGCAGGTGGAAAGGTAAAATGCCTACCTTCAAGCAGCATGTCGGTCGCCAGCAGGCAATTGCCAACAGGTGAGACGATGGCAGCGTCATCGCCAATCCCTAGCGGAACCTGCGGGTGATCTGGTAGCTGTCGTCTGAGCCATTCAATGAGCGTGAATTCATTATTCTCGTCGTTCATTGAATGGCCCATTTGTATGGAAGTGAATTGTTAACTTCAGTCGGCACGATAGTCTTTCCCGTTTAGGCTTCCGATCACCGATCGCTGCCAGGTATTTAACCCGAATCTCATTATTTCTACCCGCTTAAAATGCTTACCGGCAATATCAGAACTTTCGGTGCGATCATTTTCCAGGTCGTACAAAGTGAATTTGGCAATTCCATTTTTGTCTATTTTCTTGTGCAGTTTAAATTTGCCATCGATCCAGGCCGCGTCGCCGGGAAGATTCTCTTCTGAATACGATTTGGGTTTATTTGATTTTGTGGCAGAAGCCTGAACACTGCTATCGGGGGCTTTTCCTGGTTCATGTTTACGAATTTCTTCAATGAGTTGTGTACTTCGCATAGGAATGCCTCGGGTGGGATGCACCCAGAACCCAAGTGGCTTTTTCCGCTGTTTCATTTTGCCTTCAATCAACGGAACGAGGCTGATGCCGTCAAGAGGTTGAGATTGATCGCCAACATTCACTCCGGCAATGTCGAGCAGGGTGGGAAAGATATCGACGGTTCCTGCCAGCACAGAACTGGTCCGTGGAGCTTGGATTTTATTCGGCCACTCTAAAACTGCGGGAACCCGAATACCGCCTTCTTCGAGTTTGCCTTTGCGACCTGACAAGCCGCCCGTTGAGCCGACTGGCAACGCCCCGTTGTCGCTGGTGTACCAGAATAAAGTGTTGTCGCTGATATCGAGGGTTTTCAATTCTTTGCGCAAATTGCCAATCGCCCGGTCCATCGCGGTGAGTTCGCCTAAGAAATGTTGAAGCCTGACAGGCTGGTCCTCATAAAGTTTTCGATCTTCATCAAGGGCAATGTGTGGGCTATGTGGTGAGCCGAACCAGACGACGGCCAAAAACGGTTGGTCATTTTTCGTTGCGGTTCGGATGAAATCAACCGCGGCATCGACGGTGACTTGAGAGCCTTCACCTTGAGTTTCAACAACTTTTCCTTTGTGGCTCATTAACGGATTATTTTCATAGAAGTTTGGGCTGGAAAACCATTCATCGAAACCGCTGCCCCCTGGGCTAACGGGGCTGCCTGCTTGCACCGAACCGAGATGCCATTTGCCGAAGTGGCCGGTCGCGTAGCCTGCTTTTTTTAAGGCTTCAGCCACAGTGATTTCCTGAGGCCGCAACGGATGCCCCCAGGCAAAGCAGGCGAACCGATTAGGATGCCTGCCTGTTAGCACGCTGCCTCGGGTGGGAGAACACACCGGGGCTGCTGCGTAAAATCGATCAAGGCGCAGCCCGGTTGCTGCCATCTCATCAAGGACGGGCGTTTTCACAATCGAATGTCCGTAGTATCCGACATCACCCCAGCCCTGGTCATCAGCCATACATAATACGAAATTCGGTTTGCTGGCTGCGTAAGCACTCATCGAATTTGCAGCGAGTATCGACAGGCACGAGACCAGAATCATCGAAAAAGATTTTCGCATCAGAGGGCACCTTCTTCTGGAAGATAGAGATTGAGGAACTTTGCGCGGTCAGGACGCCGAACGAATCGACTACGATCCTTAAGACCATGTTCCCCTGCCGACGCCCGACTTGCAAGTTTCAGAGAGCGATTTCTGGTCCGACTTGCCTCGATTCAGACCGGCAGAACCTCATCTGGTTTCTCGGTTGGTTCAGGCTTGAGATGCGGGGCTGGGATCGTGAGTTCGACAACTGTCGCGGGCGACGTGCTAGGAGTTGGAACGATCTCCGCAGAAGGTTGAACCTGGTTCGGCAGTGAGCCGAATAAAGTACATCGGACCGTCGCCAGGAAGCCGCGTAAGCTGCCGAATGTTTCTGAAACGGCCGTCGATTCATGTCCGCTGTGGACCATGCAATTGGCACATTTCGAGTTGCCACTGGCCCGGCCGTAATTCGACCAGGCGGTTTGTGTCATCAGCTCATCGAACGTTTCGACAAAGCCTTCATCTAGCAAATAGCAGGGTTTTTGCCAGCCGAAGACATTGTATGTTGGGTTGCCCCACGGCGTGCATTCGAGCTGCCAGTTTCCTTTTAAAAATTCGAGAAACAGTGGGGAATGATTGAGCTTCCATTTTTTGGAGGGCGACGACAACAGCTTGCGAAACAGGCCGATGGTTTGCTGACGCAGAAGAAAACTTTCCTGATCGGGGGCTTTCTCGTATTCATACCCGGGCGAAACCATCACGCCTTCTACTCCCAATTCGGTCAGGGTATCGAACATCTCTCGAATACGCTCGGGGTTGGTTTGGTTGAACAGTGTGGAATTGGTGGTGACTCGAAAGCCAGCAGCAATCGCGGCTTTGATGGCCTCAATGGCGACTTGGTACACGCCTTCCCGGCAAACGGCGGCGTCATGTTCGGCTTCCGGGCCGTCAAGATGCACCGAAAACGAAAGGTATTTTGAAGGTTTGAACCGATGCAAATTTTCTTTTAACAGAATGGCGTTTGTGCAAAGGTAGACGTACTTCTTGCGTGCAACCAGCCCGGCGACAATCTTGTCGATTTGCGGATGTAGTAACGGTTCTCCGCCTGGAATCGAGACCATGGGGGTTTGGCACTCATCAACCGCAGCAAAACATTCTTCAGGGGAAAGGTGTTTCTTGAGGATGTCGGCGGGAAATTGGATTTTCCCACAACCAGAGCAGGCAAGGTTGCAACGGAACAACGGCTCAAGCATCAAAACCAGTGGATACCGTTCTCTGCCGCGCAGCTTGTTGCCGAGAACGTACTTGGCCACCGTCCACATCTGAGAGATGGGAACGCCCATCCGTGCCTCCTTGCAGCAATACCGAAAATTCACCTAGTAAAATGCATCTGATAACAGTAATCGAGGGATATGTCAGCCCCAATCTCGACGTCAGAACGTTCAATGTCGTTCTCTTTTAGTAGTCGAGACCGGGGTTTCCTTGAATCTCGTAAATCGAGATAATTACCGACTGATCTCTCGGCAACGCTTTTCCAACAACCTGTTTCATCCCCAACCATCCAAACCACATGCGTATTACTTCTCTGACTGCGTACCACGTTTGCATCCCGCTGAAGCGGACGATCTCACACGCCTCCCACACTCGGCGGTCAACCGATTCATTAATTGTCTGCTGTCAGCTTTCCGACGGCACATTAGGTTGGGGCGAAGGCTTGCCGCGTGAGTACGTGACCGGCGAAACCATTGAAACCGTATTCGATCAATTGAGTCAGACAGAAATCCAGAAGCAACTCGACGGCGAATTTCAGACATTGGAATCGGCCATTGATCTGTGTTTGGGTTTCCAACTCGGTGGAACGAATGAAAACCAGCGAGACTGTTTTGGAAATAGCGTTCGGTGTGCCATTGAGTTGAGCATTCTTGATGCAGCGAGCCGTTTTTTCAATGTGCCTTTCTCTGACATCACGGACTTGTTACCAGAGACAATAGAAATTCGCACAAGTAAAAATAAAGTCCGATACAGCGGATTTCTACCGTCTTCTGGTGCACTTCAAGAATGTGCCACGGCTTGGATGTATCGACTGTCGGGATTCAAACAGGTGAAAGTGAAAGTTGGGATGCCGGGACGCGACGATTTTAGGTCGTTGTACCGCATCCGAAAAAGTTTGGGGCCAAAAGTTGATTTGCGTATTGATGCCAACGAGGCATGGTCGTGCGAGAATTTGGTTTCTAAAGTTCAGCCGTTGCTGCCGTTAGAAATTAGTTCGCTCGAACAGCCTGTGCCTCATGCGGAAATTCTTGGGCTAACGCAACTGCGTCCAAAGATAAATATTCCAATTATGCTCGATGAATCGTTGTGTAGTTTGAGTGATGCCGTATTCGCAATTGAAAATGAAACCTGTGATCTCTTCAACATTCGCCTGTCAAAATGTGGCGGTTTTTTAAACTCGTTGTTAATTGCCGCGGTTGCCCACCGGGCTAACATCGGCTATCAACTTGGCTGTTTGGTGGGTGAAACGGGCATTCTCTCAGCGGCTGGTCGTCACTTTGCCACGTCGGTGAAAAACCTTCGCTACCTGGAAGGCAGCTATGACCGTCATTTGGTGAAAGAACGTTTGACGCATGAAGATTTAACATTCCGACTAGGGGGTACTGCCCGTGCATTGAATGGCCTAGGATTGGGAATCACCATTGATCAACGTTCCTTGAAACGGGTTACCATCAAACAAGAGACCTGGAACTTCTAAACAAACGAAATGCCAGCAAGCCGAAAGAGTTGCTTAAAATATCATCAATCAAGTAGTCTAAATAAATATTCATCGCTTTTCATTCAACAATCCAGTTTGAATTTTATGTCCGCGTCCCTCGTTGCCATTCAGCGTAACCCCACTTCCGGCAGTGGTAAGCGGTACGCACAGTTGTTCCAGCTCATCAAACGGTTGAAAGAACATGGGTTGAAGCCTCGAATGTTTTCAAACCGAGAGAAGATGGTGCAGCAGCTTAGCACCCGTCGGGACGAGCTGAAATGTATTGTCGCGGCTGGCGGTGACGGAACCGTCGGCGATGTAATGAACCGCTTCCCTGACACGCCGATTGCAATTTTGCCGTTAGGAACCGAGAACCTTTTGGCCCGGTACTTGGAGATCCCCCCCTCGGGAGCCGCCTTGGCCGATATCATTGCAGCGGGAACAACCCGCCGATATGACCTGGGTTTAGCAGGCAACAGGCGTTTTATTTTGATGGCCAGCGTGGGGATCGATGCCGATGTTGTCCACCGTTTAGATGCAAAACGCACGGGAAATATCACTCGATTCAATTATGTTCAAACGATTTTTGAATCAATACGTAAGTATCAATACCCGGAATTACAACTTCATTTCGATGAGGGCATCGAGCCCGTTACCGCCAAGTTTGCCTTTATGATGAATCTTCCGTGCTATGGGTTTGGCCTACCGATTGCCAAATCGGCAATCGGCGATGACGGGCAGCTCGATTTACGATTATTCCGGTCTGGATCGCTGTTTCATTTACTGAAGTATTCCTTTAATGTATTCCTCAGACGACACGAACAATTGGCCGATGTTCAATCGATTCAGTCAAATCGAATTCGAATTACGTCGGAGGTGCCCGCCCCAATACAAATTGATGGCGACCCTGCCGGTTGGACTCCGGTGGAAATTCAACTTTTACCCCGGGCGTTAGAAGTCTTTGTTCCGTCGAAATGAATTCGATTCTTGATTGTCTTAAACCAGTCGATGCAGTGAGATAGATTCTAAAAGTTAAAAGGTTTCCCGTGCCAGAAAATCCGGTCAAAATCAATAATTACCTCTGCGGTCGCCAGCAGCCGTTGCTGTTCATTACAGGGCCGTGTGTCATCGAGAATGAAGAAATTGTTTTTGAAATCGCTGACCAATTAGCCCAGATTAAAGAAGAACTGAATTTACAACTGGTGTTCAAAGCCAGTTTCGACAAAGCCAACCGCACTTCAGTCGATAGTTTTCGAGGGCCCGGGCTGAAAGACGGATTAGAAATTCTGGCCAAAGTCCGCGAGAGAACCGGGCTGCCTGTCACCACAGATATCCACGAGCCAAACCAGGCAGAACCGGCGGCTGAAGTTTGCCAGATACTGCAAATCCCCGCGTTCCTTGCTCGCCAGACCGACTTAATTCAAGCAGCAGCCGTTGCAACGCAAAAACATGGCGGGGTTGTGAACATCAAAAAACCGCAATTCGTTGCACCAGAATCGACTCAGCACATTGTCAATAAATGCGCAGATTTTGGAAATTCAAACATTTTACTGACCGAGCGAGGCACAACATTCGGCTACGGACATCTGGTGAACGACATGCGTTGCATTCCCATCATGCAAAGTCTGGGAACGCCGGTTGTTTTCGACGCCACCCATTCGGTCCAGTTACCCGGCGGAAGCACAACCGGCGGACAGCGAGAAATGGTTTTGCCCCTGGCTCGGGCTGCGGTCGCTTGTGGTTGTGATGGCGTGTTCTTCGAAACACACCCTAACCCTGATGAGGCCCTTTCAGATGGTCCGAATATGGTGCCGCTGAACGAAATTTCTTCCCTCATTCAGCAATTGGTCCGTTTCCGTAGCCTGTTCAATGAATTAAACTCTTAATAGCGGGCACGTCTCGCCTACTAAAACTTTCCTTTCATTTTAGTCTTGTTATCCACTACTCATTTTATGAATTCCCGAGTTGTTCTGATGAAAACATCTACCAGCAGTTTGCCCCTATTATTAGCAGTTGGATGCACTCTTTGGTTGACCGGCTGCGATGGCGGGGCTTCTAAATCCGGTAATAAATCTGAGAATCAAACTAGCTCAGCCGAAGACGAAGCCAAAGCCATCGAACAGTGCGATTCGTTAATCACCAACGGCATCGATATGCTTCAACCAGACCACATGGGGATTAGCTCTGAGCGAACCACGGCCATCGATTTACTCAATGACTGGCACCAACGGTGTGCTGCGGGCCTGGGTGAAATTGATGAAAAAGAATTTGAACCTGTAAAAGGCCTGCTGACCAAACAAGCCATTAAAGATTTGCAAAATTCTCGATTTCTTGGTCGAGATGGGGAACACATTCGCAGCAGCCTGCTTTTCCATAACATGGTCGATTATATCGCAGGAAAATCTCAGACCGATTTAGGCCGTGCGGCCGACTTGTTCGAGTTCATCGTTCGCAACGTGAGCCTAGTTCCAGACAATGCGCAACTGCCTCCTTTGTCTCCTTTTCAAATTTTCCTGTACGGAGTCGGCACGGCGGAAGATCGGGCCTTGGTTTTCAATAGTCTGTTGAGTCAACTTCAAATCGATGCGGTTATCATTCGACCAAAACTGAAAGCCCCTGCCGAAAAGAAACCGGCTGACAAGAAAGTTGATAAACCAGCAACCAAGGCAAATACACCTTCAGGCTCTTTATTGGTAGGCGTTCTTATCGATGAAAAAGTTTACTTGTTCGACCCGTCCTTAGGGCTGCCCATACCCTCGGCTGCTGAAGCAAATCCGCAAACGGTAACCATTCGCGTGCCTGCTACCTGGAACGAGGTCATTGCAACACCTGAAACTTTGAAGCAGTTGAACCTCGATGAAGAAAACACTTATGGCCTCACGTCCGATGCACTGAAAGCCGCCCATGTCGAATTGATCGGAAACAGCAGCCTGTGGTCGGCACGCATGCGAGATTTGCAGGGTTCACTTTCAGGCAGCCGGTTTGTTGTCATCTCAGACAGCTTAACCGACACGCCTGAAGAAAAGGGACAGTACAGTCGCGTGCTTGCTGCGGGTACTGGTAAATGGACGAAAGAAAATCTTTCAATTTGGAAAACCCCCGAAATGCGGCTCGACACGGCTGAAACCTACACCGCTGAGCAACTTCAAAAGGTAGAATCGTTTCGGCTTCCTCTGACGGTTCCGCAGAAATTCGAGATTGTCCAAGACGAATCCGGTAAACCGGTCCCGACGCTAGCTCTACCTGAAAATATACAACTCAAAACTCGCATTTCCCAGTTGCAGGGAAACTACGAAGCCAGTATTGCCAGCTATCTTACGGTTCGGCTAAGCGACCAAATTCCTCCTCCAGAATCGATCCCCAAAGTACACCAACTTTTTTTCCAACATCTGCGTCGAATGCACGCTATTGCCAACCACGATGCAACTTATTACGGGGCAATCTGCCAGTTAGAATCGGGAGCCCCGTCCGCTGCAGCGAACTCTCTTCGCGATTTTATTCGAAAATACGGCAACAACAGCCCACGTAGCCTCTCAGCACAGAAAATACTCGCATTCAGCTTGGCCAAATCGGGGAAATTACTCGGGGCAGCCTCCAGACTCGAAAAGATCACGGCTGACACCCCAGACAAACTGGCCCGTACTTACCGTGCCCGCCGTTGGAAACAACTCAGAGAGAACCAACAGCAGGAAGACGTGAAATAGCAATTTAAGTTGGCGTGTTTTCAATTCTGTGGATCGGGCTCTCCTGCCAAATGGGCTGCGAATCTTCCCTGTGTCCACTTAATCGAGTAAGTTTAAAGCAGTCGTCAATGTCCAACTGCTTTTCCTTCAACCGAAAACAAAAGACTGTATGCTCTCTTACTTCAAAAAACGTTGGTTTTTAATTTCGCTGTTATTTTTAATTTCTACCGGGCTCACGTTTGGAGCAAATTCCCCAGAAGAAAGCATCACGCCTGTTATCGGATTAGTGAACCCCAGGCTTGTCACGGCAATCGTCCTGTTCTTAATGTCGTTCAGCCTCGATTCGAGACAGTTAAAGAAATCGTTTCAATCTCCGGGCCCCGTCGTCTGGGCGGCCGGTGTGAATTATTGTTTGATCCCGTTGATGGCCTGGCCTTTAATGTTCTGCCAGTTGACCCCCGACTTTGCGATTGGGTTAATGATTGCAGCCAGCGTTCCTTGCACAATGGCTGCGGCTTCAGTCTGGACGAGAAAGGCAGGGGGCAATGATTCCGTCTCGCTGTTAGTCACCGTCATTACAAACGGTTCGTGTTTTTTCTTCACGCCGTTTTGGTTGAATCTGACGACGTCTAGCGATGTTGAATTTGATTTTTTGAAGATGGCCGAGCGATTAGTCTACGCCGTATTACTTCCTACTTTGGTTGGTCAGTTGCTACGAATTGTCCCCCAACTCTCGGCCTTGGCAACGAAATTCAAAACAGTTTTGGGTGTGGTTGCCCAATCGTGTATTCTCACTTTAGTATTCGGCGCGGCTTGCCGAGGCGGATTGCAACTTCAAGGCACCAGCTTGGGGGAAAACTTGGGTGCGGTTGCTTTAGTGTGGGCGAGCTGCATTTTCCTGCACCTGCTGGCTATGGCTATCGGCTACAAAGGGGCTGGCTGGCTGAAGTTCTCGAGCAAAGACCGCGTGGCAATCGCCTTTGCTTCGAGCCAAAAAACATTGCCTATTGGCATCTTGTTAGCGACTGACCCAACAATGTTCGGCGGCGCGGGTGTACCCTTTGCCGTTTTCCCCATGCTGATGTATCACGCATCGCAACTCTTCATTGACACAACCATTGCTGACCGATTCGCGAAAATGGGTGACAAATCCTCTACTGAAACCGCCGCGTAACAGCAGAACCTGTTCCTATAATTGCACTTAGGACAGCCAATTCGAAATTGGTGCTACGGGATCACTATTGACCTAAAACAAGGCTCGAATTATCGTCCGCTGCCTTCCCGTCTCATTTCATTGGTGCTCAATATTCTGACCGCTTGGTTTTCTTTCAGTTTTTCAACGACAGGCAGCCCTTGCACCTATTCAAACTGCAGAGCAGACAAGGATTTCGTGATGCAACGTTTTACAATTTCTCCCAAATTACTCGCCTGTCATCTACTCATCCTGTTGGTGGCCGGGCCTTGGAACACTCTGTTTGGCCAAACCACGAAACCCAACAACAAGCAGGCTGAACACCTTTTGTTGCTCAAAACGGGGCGAATTGTTCGAGGCATCATTTCCGAAAGTAGTGGTGGATATGTGGTCGACAAACTAAACGGCAGCATGCTCGTTCCATTCGAACACGTGCAGTTTGAAGCGTACAACCTGAAAGATGCTTATCTCAAACAGCGGAAAGTAATGACGAAGCCGACCGCTTCAAAACACATTCGACTGGCCCAGTGGTGCTTGAGTTACCAAATGGCCGACTACGCCATCCAAGAATTGAAGGAAGCCCTACAACTTGAACCGAACCGAAGCGAAGCTCGGCAAATGCTTAAAAAGTTGGTCGATGACAAACTGGCGCAGGACACGAACACCCAGCCGACCGCGACCTTCAAAATCGAATCGGACACACGGCCCAAAGCCGATGCTGAGTCTCTTTCTGGTCTGTCACGTCAACTGGCCATCCAATATGTACGAAGAATTCAGCCGATGTTGATGAATAAATGCAGCAATGCCAATTGTCACGGCTCGGCTGCAAAAAACAATTTCCAATTAACCCGAGTCCATGTCGGCCGCCCGGCCCACAGAATTTACTCTGAAAGAAATCTTGCCACAGTTCTGAAATTTATCGATCTCAAGTCCCCCGAAAGAAGCCCCTTAGTGACAAAGCCCTCCAGTAATCATGGACGGAATGGCCGGGCCTTGTTTTACGGGCCTTCAGCAAATCGCCAGTTATCCACACTTCGGAATTGGGTCGTTTCCGTGGCCAACGACAAACTGACCAAGCAGCAACGCGCTCAGTTGATCAGTCAACGGAAAAAGAAAAAGGGCGGCTCTCTGCTTAACGCGGTCGCCGGGCTTAAAACTGAAAATCAATCAGGAAAGAAACCAGAATCAGCTGAGGAAACAGAATCTGAGCCAAATCAGAAGTCTTCGCTGGCCAAATTGTCTGAAAGCCTCAGGGAAAAATCATCTGACGTTTTTGATCCAGAACTCTTTAATCGAGGGTCGGCTGAGTAGTGCAGGAAGTTTTTTTCTTATCCAACTACAAGGTGACCACAAGGTTGTCACGGTGAATCACCTCAGAGTAAGGCTTTCCACCAAGCACGTCAGCAATGTCGCTCGTTTTTCTGCCTGCAATCAGACGGCAGTCGTCGGAATTATAATTCGTCAATCCGCGTGCGAATTCAGTTCCTGATTCATCGACTAGCGAAACCAGTTCGCCTGTAGTGAACTGGCCTTGAACTTTGGTAATACCAATAGCCAGTAGCGACCGTCCCGATTTTTCAACCGCTAGCCGAGCCCCGGCATCGAGAATGAATTGTCCTTTAGGTTGTACGGTATAACCAATCCATCGTTTCCAGGCAGGGACTGCGGGGCCTTTGGCCAAGAACAGGGTGCCAACTTCGTTCCCGGCCAAAATGTTGTCCAGGATGTCGTCTTGCGTGCCGTTGGCCATAATTACGGTTTCACCAACCGCCGTTGTCATGCGAACTGCTTCGAGTTTTGATTGCATACCCCCTGAACCAAAAGAGCTTTTATTGTCGGTCGCCAAATCTAACAGTGAGTTATCCCACTGATCGACTTGTGAAATCAACCGGCTGTCGGCAGCATTTGGATCGCCGTCAAACAGGCCATCGACGACCGACAGCAATATCAGCGGACATTGCAATAAGTTGGCAACCATTGCCCCAAGATGGTCGTTGTCGCCAAATTTTATTTCGTCGATGCTGACGGTATCGTTTTCGTTAACAATGGGAATCACGTCGTATTCAAATAGGGTGTACAACGTATTTCGCATATTGAGATATCGAGTACGGTTTTTAAAATCGTTGGCCGTCACCAGAATTTGAGCAGCATGAGAACCTTGCTTGCGGAAACATTCATCGTACAAATGAATCAAGTGGGCCTGCCCGGTTGCTGCAGCGGCTTGCAGGTGGGGAAGATCTTCAGGACGCGTAGTGAGCCCGAGTAAGCCGATGCCCGCTCCGACCGAACCGCTGGAAACCACAACAACTTGCCGACCGGACTGGCGAATGCGGTGAATGTGCTGGGCCAGTGTCTGGATTCGCTCGATATCGAGCGTACCATCAGCGCGTGACAGCACATTCGTCCCGATTTTAACAACCAGGGTTTTTGCAGTGTCGATAATTTCTCGTCGA
>Ga0115002_10006711_pt1 | contig 13141 bp, 9 predicted proteins | sample ArcticOcean_MG_C_8_FD_89576 | JGI IMG/M metagenome (GOLD analysis project Ga0115002, IMG submission 89576) | Marine microbial communities from western Arctic Ocean - ArcticOcean_MG_CB11_86 | ecosystem: Environmental > Aquatic > Marine > Oceanic | place: Arctic Ocean: Canada Basin | collected...
CGACCTTCACCGGCGATTCGCTGCCAGCCACTGCTCTGAACTGGAGCGTGTTTGATACAAATGGGGACGATACCGACGTGCTGGCTCCCTACCACCTGGGTCGTGTTCTCTACACAGACGGTGGTGCTGGTACAATTGACTTCCTGGTCTTTGATACGGCCACGGTTGGTGCTGGTGGCGAGACTTTCTCCACCACTTATGGTGTTATCCCCGAACCTGGCACCATGGTGCTGGCTTGCTTGGGCTTGGTAGGTATTGTTGCTGGCCGCCGTCGCGGCTAAAGCAGCAGGCTCTCCACACGAGGGAAGTGACTTGCTTCCTTCGAAGAGCTTGAAAGACTTAAAAGGTCCCTTCGACTATTGCGGAGGGGCCTTTTTTTTGTGCCGCTCGGCTTCGAACTTGATTCTCCAGGTTCTCGCAGAGTCACAAAACAAATAGCCGTACGCCTCTCTCTGAGCAGCCGTTGAATATCCAGGCCAGCACAATTCACCCTGGTGCACCGACACGATCATGTGCGGGTTTGAACCACAGAATCCCAGCTTGGCTAGTCGCCAAGTTACAGTCGCCCCACCTACCAGGCAGGCAACTCCCCGAAATCAAATGTTCGCAATTTGACAGGTGCTACCCTATTACTGCGGTTTTCGCTGGGAAGCCAACTAGTGAAGGTCGGGATATCACAATTCTGGAGCTGTGAAATAGCTCTTCGCTTACCTAGCCGCCACAGAGTCTGCCCACCTGAAATTGTCGGTGCTGGCGTCAATTTGCCACAAAAGGGCCCAGGGAATTACCCGTAAGTGCTTGTTTTACGCTGGTTTACCTCTATTGGAAGAATTCTCAAAAAAAGTTCTTGCAAGGCTCTGGCCGGCTGTTATAATTGGGGAATAGCAGCTGGCAGTGATGGCCGGCTAAGCACATTCTACTCCAACGATAGTAGCGACCTACTGGTTTAAACACAAAACGGCATTCTCTCTTTTCGATGCGGATCTTTACCGACCCGCGATTTCGATAAGTGCGGAAGAGTCGTTTTTCTTTTTGCACCCGACGACACTTTCAGTTGGCTTGTCGTCTCTTCTGGTGTCTTGGTTTCCAGCCCGGCGTGTTTTTGCCGGGCACCTGTTGGATTGGATTCTCTCAGGCGGTTTTTTTGAGACCACAGAAGAGTCGCTACAAGCGACCTGAATCAGGGGCAGGTTCAACCTTTGCATGAACTCTGATTGACTTAACCATATCCGTCACACATCTGTTTACTACAGAAAATCGAGAGGTTTGTCTTATGCAGTGATTGGAAGTTTGCATCAGCAATTGACTGCAGTACGTACTGCAAAGCATTGCTGGCGAACTTTGGCAGATATTGCCACTTTGGGCAGCAGATTCCTGGGGAATCTCACGGCCCGTGCAAACCAGGGTGTTATCGAAATAGAGCTCCTCAAAGATCAACTCGTTTCGGTCATCCGCCTGAGAGTAAAAACTTTTCCATTGAACTACCATTTAGCATTAAAAGGAACCATTATGAAAAACAACATCACCAAGATTATGGCAACCGTTGTACTTGCACTGGGAATGAATGCCATGGCCTCGGCCCAGCAAACGGTGTCGTTTGTCGAAAACACAACGGACGCAGCTCTGGCAGGACTCGGTGCCGGCGGTTACGTCGATATCTTTTACACCCAATCTGCCGACCCCGCTGAGTACTTAAACCATGACCTGATCGTAAATGCCACCGTAGGGGGAATTCTGGACCCCATTCGCGGAAGTGGCGGTGGCCAGGCTGACGGTACCGGATTATCCGTTGATACCTGGACACACACCGTGTTCGAGATCTTTGTAGCGAATTCGTCGAGCTACGTGTTTACCACGTACGATCCCGTGGGTGCTTTCCCGACCTTCACCGGCGATTCGCTGCCAGCCACTGCTCTGAACTGGAGCGTGTTTGATACAAATGGGGCGGATACCGACGTGCAGGCTCCCTACCACCTGGGTCGTGTTCTCTACGAAGCCGGTGGTGCTGGTACAATTGACTTCCTGGTCTTTGATACGGTCACGGTTGGTGCTGGTGGGGAGAACTTCTCTACCCCCTATGGTGGTGGTGTTATTCCCGAACCAACCACCTTGGCGCTCGCTGGGCTGAGCCTGTTGGGACTCGTGAGCAGCCGGCGTCGCCGCAGCTAACGGCTGCTCAAGTCGGCCCTTAAGTAAAGCAAGGCCCCTTCGTCCTGCGTGACGAAGGGGCTTTTTTTCTAGGCTGGGTGGATCTATGATGCCGGAGGGAAAGCATGGTTCCCCGCCGGCATCATTTGTGCGTGGGACAAGCACCTTGACGGCGGTGCACAAATACATTGGCTACGCCGCGGTCAATAGCATCCCGAAGTGGTCGAGCAAAGCAGCTTCCCAATCACTGATCGCTCGGCCTCTTTACCAACTGAGAGGATATCGATGAAGGCAATTGAATACCGGCAGCGAGCACGCTGGAAGCGGGCCCGATGGGCACTCGCAATTTCGTTGACTAGCGGTTCGTTGGGTGCCCTGTTGGCCATAGCACACCTGCATGCTGGGCCTATGGAGGTGCCTCTGCTTCAGAAAAACAAATCCTCGCAACCCGTGACACACGCTGCGGCGTATGTGCCAGGTAAACTTTGGGCCTACACTCTGCGCAGTGAACCAGACAATGCCAAAAGCGCGCCGATAGTATTCTTAGTGGGTGAGCTCGTCACTCAATTGATCTTACCCGACTCAAGTACCCTTACAGAATCAAAAGCAGTTGTCTTCAGCTATGTGAGGGAGAATGATCTAAAAGTATTCCCATGGGCGTTAGAGCTTGTCCACAGAGAAGAAGGTATTATCGCAAATCGTATCGACTCGGTGAATACCGAAATGGGACTTCAGCAACTCAAGGACGTGTATGATACGGCCCATGGCCGAACGGATGGTGCAACGGTACGGGCAGACGATTTAAAAGAATAGCTGCCGTTCAAGAAAAAACAAAAAAAAGAGCGACTCTTTTAGAGTTACGACATCCGGTAGCCTGCCGTCAGCCAGACGTCGTCGCAGTCGAGTTGCTGGAGCACGATGGCGTTCGCAACCGATGGAACCCGCCTTTCAATAGCAGGCCATCTTTTTTTCGCTGGGGTAACTGGCAGCCCGGGAAGATACGTGAGAAGTTCAGGCGATCTCATCCGGCTCGGCGAGCACCTAAAAACAAAAAGACAAAAAGGACAGGCATCTAACTAGACACCGACCGCCGGCGGCATTTGGTAGATTCCGTGGGAACACCAGGAGAAAAACGATGACAACCGCACGTAAAGAACTGGTCGATACGGATGTAACCCGCTGGTACCACTGTATTTCTCGCTGTGTGAGAGCGGCGTACTTGATGGGGGAAGCGACCGAAGACCGGAAGCAATGGATAGAGGACCGGCTCCAATTGCTGGCAGCGAACTTCTCGATCTCTGTCGGTGGGTTTGCGGTGCTGGATAACCACTTACGCGTGCTCGTTCGGCTCGACCTGTATCGCGACAACAAGGCTCGTATGGGATCGGCCGTGAAAGAAGTCTTCGAGCGTCTTGGCACGAGTGGTAAGTCTTGGGCAGTCAGATCGCATCAAGAAGATGCTCGGCAGCCGCGCTTTGCGAGGCTGCTATTTTGCTTCAAATCGCGAGAGGGTTCGTGAGCTATCGCGGCAGCGGGGCAAGCGAACGGCGAACCTCTGTCCGTAGGCAGCGACCTGACCGATTTTTTGGTTCGAAAACTTGACTTGGCCAAACAAATTTCCAGAGCCACTTCGTGAAAGACTCCCACAGCTGCTTGATGATCCGGATATTTAGCGAAAAAAGCCCGCCGAATTGATCTGGCTCTGGGCGGAATCCGGGGTCAACTCTTGACGCGCCATCGGGGTATACCGACATCTGTTATGGCCCGTCCAATCCGCATCGAATTTGAAAACGCCGTGTATCATGTAACGGATCGCGGTAATGAGCGCATAGCGATCTGCCGTGATGATCATGACCAATGTTGACCCCGACCGACCCAGTGAAGTCAACCAATCTCGTCGAGAAGTTCCCGAGTATCCAATCGGTCTGCGAACTTGTCGATAAGTTTCTGGTCGGCTGTGGTCGCACCGCGGTAAATTTGGCGGAATGGCAAGGAGTTTTTTGCAGCGAGAGTTTCCTCGATATATCGCATTATTGCAACTGGTCGCACTGGGCCAGTGGGTGCAGATAAAACGGATGCCAGTCTGGCCGTTCGTTTGGGGGGATCCCCCCAAACCGCCCGTGTTTTCTCTAACCACGGATTCTTCGGAAGAGCCTTCTTTTTGTTGTCTTTGTGGGGATATCCGTAGTAAAATGAACGCATGACGCAAAAGATCAACATTCCTGACGACACCTACCGCGAGGTTGAAACCATGCTCGCCAGCACTGGCGAAGCAATGAACGTTGATGAGTATGTTAATCGCACTTTGAATAGAGACTTGTTCTTCAAAACAGTCCGCGACATTAAGGCCCAGACCAAGGACGTCGATCCTGATAAATTAGATGCCATCATCGAGGAAGCCGTAGACGCGGCCAGAGCAGAACGCAGGAAGCAAGACCCAAGTGTTTATCGTTCTTGACAACCAACGTCTTTGTCTCGGCGTTGATGACCCACCGTGGCCCTCCAGGTCAATTGCTCGATCTCTGGGAAGACAGGTATTTCAATCTGATCACTTCACTACTCTCACGGCAACCGATAGACCAAAGTCAGCCAGCCGTTGTCACAGTCGAATTGCTGCAGCGTGAGGGTTTGCTCGCGGCCCGGCAACTTGATCGCGGGAACCTTGATCTCTTCGGGAAAACCTTCGCCGGCTGCTGCCCGCTTGTTGAGGTTCTTTTCCAGGTTGCGCCGGACACTTACTTGCTTGCCGGTGAGCTTGTCATCCCAACGCGGGTCGCCGTACCAGCGGCGGTCAAAACCTGTGGGGAGCACCTCAATATCGCCCTCACGTCGTATCAGCAGGCCACCGTCGTCCTGAAGAATGCGATAGGTTATCAAAAAATCCCAGTTCTTGCGCACCTTTTCTTCGCCGTCCTCAAGCGTCTTGAGCTCGGCAATGCGAATGCGGACCGTAAACTTTTGGTCGTCGAAGCTGAGGCTTACCGGGTGATCGGCGTTCAGCTGGAACGCCCAAGGCAGAAACTTCTCGTTGTCCTTGACTGGCCGCCCAGCGGGGTTGTTCAGATCGGATCCAGTCGGCGCCGGCCCAACTGAATTGGACCCCGCAGGAGCCGCCGCCGGTTCCTTCTCTTCTTTCAGCGAAAACTTTTTTAACCAGTCGGGCACATTGCCTTCGAGCCGGGGAGGCTGGTCTGCCTGGTCTTGCCGGAGCGTCACGCCGGCGAGCACGATGGGAAAAAAGTTATTCGCCGCCGTTTCGTGGACTTGCACCATGACGTCGTCTCGTAAAGGAAGCTGAGGCGGCGGCACGGCCGTGGAGATTTGCTTGTTGGAGGCCAAAGTCGCGTCGATGCTCACGCCCCCCGGGCGGGATGCCATACGCAGGTATTTGGGGAACATGCCAACGCGCACCAGCGGCGGTCGCCACTTGCTGTCGTATTTACGCCGGGCCGTGGTGAGGGCCTCGGCGAGATCCTTGTTAAACTTACTCGAGACTTTCTGTTCGGCCTTGCGAGATGCGATGCGCTGGGCCTTTGCTTTACTTTCGGCCACCTTCTTACGGGCAATGCGTTCGACCAGCCTCCGGCCGAATCGGCCGCCCATTTTACGGATCGATCCGATCTGTGTCTGCGTTTGGGCGCGCGCCGTAGGGGGGCGAATCACAAAGCGGTCGTCGCTAATCGCCATTCGCTGGGTCGCCACGAAGTTGGTATGGCCGAGGCTGGAGATCTTCACGGACTTTTTGGTGCTCGTCGTATTCGACTCGATATGTCCCACGAGCCGAACTTCGAGCTCGATGTGCTCTTGGGCGGGGACGGTGTGGAACGTGAAATTGCCGCGCGACGTGGCCGTGCCTCGGACCGAGGCACCAAGAATGCAGTCCCGCACTGGCTGCGTATGGGAGACGGGCCGTGCCCCCAAACGATTGATTGCATTCTCGGAGATCTGCAGCGAGACATTCGGTCTGCTAAACTCGTCGCGAATTTGCTGCACGAGCTGAGGCGAATGGCCAAGGTCCTCGATTAAACCAAGGAACTTTCCCACCTGCCGGGTTGACTCCACCGTCGGAAATTCCGTGGCCCGGGTCAGCTGTTTTTCGAGTGCTTTCAGGTAGGTCGCATAGAGGGGACGCGTGTCGCCCCGTTCAGCCCGACCATACCAAAGTGCCACTTCACGATAGCGTTCGATGGCGCGGGCGGTACGCGTGAACTCTGGGTTTTCGAGCCCCGGCTGATTCTTACGATATCGCTGCAGGGTCTTGTCGAGATCGCTAAGCGAGTCGCGCGTAATCTTGACCCCAGAATCGAAATGGGGTTCTAGCAAGTCCCAGAGCAAGTATTTTTTCCAGTTCTCAGCAAAGGAGCTGTGGCCACCGATTGCTTGCTCCAAAGCGTACGCGGCTGAACGAAGTTCGTCGCGCACCGGAGCGAGCCGCTTGTCAGAGACCGGCACGTGATCGCCGCGGGCTGCCCAAACGCGTTTGGATAGGTTGCCACCGTGTTGCTGCTGGAGCGCGTTGCGCCAAGTTTCGAGGGCGCGACGGACACTCACGAAACGGCTCTTGTCGAGTCCTTTGGCGCCGGACTGGTACTGCTGCAAAACGCGCGAGGCGACGGCCGGGTCTGCGTCTGAGCCTTGCTTGATTTGTGCCCGCAGTTCTTGAGTGCGAAGATATTTGCGCCAGCGGTCACCATTCGGACCATCGCCGACCCATTTGTCGAGTTCATCGAGGGCAGCTTCGAGACCGCCAACATGGGCGGGGTCGGCAGCTTGACTTGCGGCGCATAGAACGGTGCCGCCCAGGCCAATGGCCAGTATTGCCACATGGATAAAATTTGTAAGTCGCACGGTGAGATCTTCTCCCCTCAAGCTTAGCTTGGGCTGAGTCTTTGGGTGGTTGGGAGCAGTCAGAATCAGGAGGCCCCAGTATATTGCCCCCATTTTATCTGTTCTACGCCAGTTCGCCAGAATTTAGGGAAGGGGTGTGCGCTGGACCAGGAATACAGTGGGAATTGGTCGTGGCCGACCGAGCTATTTGTCTTCTCTTAGGGAGTTGAAGTACTCCTCAGCGTGTTCCCTGCGAGATTTTGGGAGGCGCTCGATCGTGAGGGGATCGGCCGGCTCACTGCCCTGGGAGAGCATCTGCTCTTTGATCGACTCGGCGACCACCCCACGGACGTTGGGGCCATCGGCCTCACCGACAAGGACCGCAGAACCCGTACGGGGGTCCTGCCGAACCTTGGAGTCGCGGAAACCGACGTCGTTTTTCTCGTCGGGCCGGGGACCTTTGCCACGGCCGGCTCCCATGCCAGTGCCGCCTGGCTTGTCCGAGAATTTATTGCTCGCGCCCTGGCCCTGACAGGCCTGACAGCCCTGCCCCTGGCATTCGCCACAGCGCATGGCGTCTTTGGCTGCTTGCAATTGGTCGAGTGCCGCATCGAGCATTTCGCCCTCAGCCATTTGCTGCTGCATCTGCTCCATTTGCTTCATCATCTGATCAAGAGCCGCAGCTGCACCCTCGGCATTGCCCTGCTTCATGCACTGCTCGCACTCGCCCATTTTTTGGGCCAGTTGATTGAGCTTGTCGAGACCCTTTTGTTGCTGCTGCATTTCGTCAAGCTTTTGCTGCAGTTCGCCGGCCTCAGCAAGATTACCTTTCTGCTTCTGCTGCTCAATCTGTTTCTTGAGCTCATCGGTCGCCTGCTTGCGGGCCTCGGCCGCTCCGGCCATCTTTTCTTGGAGCTCGTTGAGCTGCTGCTGGAGGTCTTTCTTGCCTTCGTCATCAAGCTTGCCCGCGGCCAACTGCTGCTTGAGCCTGTCGAGCTCCTGCTGAGCTTTTTTCCAGTCTCCCTGCTTCATGGCCTCAACCATTTTGTCGGCAGGTCCGCGATTCATGTTATTCATTTTCTCGAACTGCTTGCGCATCGCTTGCTCGCTGCCCAGCTCTTGGCGACGCTTTTCTAGCTGCTTGGCCAGGTCGTTGAGCTTTACAAAACTCTTCTGGCGGCTCGGCTGACGTGTCTCTGCCATTTTTTCGGCCTGCTTTTCTAGCTCGCGAAACAGTCCTTCGGCGTCTTTGAGGTCCTTATTCTCGCCAGCTTTTTTGCGCAAATTATTCAGTCGCTCACGGAGCGCCTGGGCGGCGTTTTCGTGCTGCTCTTGCGTAATCTTTTGCGAGTTGGGATCGACGCGGCTTTGGGCGGTGGGGTCTTCGAGGAACGTCATCAGCAAGAAAGCGACTAGAGCTGGTACTAAAGGCAGCCAAGGCCTGCTAGGCATGCGAATGCGAAATTTTTCGTTGATGTCGACCCGCGCCACCGCGCGAACAGTATCCGACAACAGCGCCTGGCCAGCGGGTGTTGCGGCTTCTGTCGGCGTGAGCGACAGACTACTCGCCACGCGTTCCTTGAGCTCATAGCGCAAGTCGATTTCCACTGCGGCATCGAGTTCACTACGACTGCGGAGAAAAGTCCAAACCGTGGCGACCAGGAAACCGAGCCCGAGCGCCCCCGCCGTCGCGCAGATCGCCCAATCCGCAGGCAGCCCGTCCTTGAGAAAACCTTCGCCCAGGAGTTGATCGACGCGCACGAATTTGGGCACGGCAATAGCAACTGCCGCCAAGGCAATCGCGACGAACCAGCATCGCCACAATCGAGCTAAAAATAGCTCCAGCCAGAGTTTTCGCCCGGCACGTTTGACTTGCGCAAGAATTTGGTCCATGGCACTGCTTCCCTAGGGTTTGAGCCGGCACTGGGATACAATGGTGAATGCCCCTTTATTCTATGGGTTTGGGTAGGAGGAGTCACGTCGGAAATGACGAATGACGAAGCCCGAATGAAGAAAGAGCATCAGATCCAAGAATTCGTCATTCGTCATTACTAAATCCCACATAGCTATGCCTATCAATTCTCCACTCCTGCCCTGCCCCGACGAGCGGCCTAACGCCGACGTGGTGATCTACGACGGCGCGTGCGGCATCTGCACATCCCAGATCAACAAGCTGCCTTGGTGGGACTGCCAGCGAAAACTTAGCTATCTGTCGCTGCACGATCCGCAGGTTGCCGAGCGCTGGCCCGAGTTGCCGGCAGATCAGCTGATGGACGAAATGTGCATTATCGATTCGCGCGGCGGACAGCATTGGGGAGCCGAGGCGGTGCGCTATCTTAGCCGCCGCTTGCGTCGGCTGTGGTGGCTCGTTCCGCTGCTGTATCTGCCAGGCAGCATGTTGCTCTGGCGCCCCTTCTATCGCTGGGTTGCGCGCAATCGTTATCGGCTTAGTGGCTCACAGGCTTGCGAGACAGATGCCTGCAAGTTGCATCGATAGTCCGCCGCGTTACTGGTACCCATGTTCCGGGCCAGGAAATTGACCTTCTCGTACTTCATCACGGAAGCTGCGTACAGCGCCGGTAATCTCGGTCTTGAGATTCGCATAAGCTTTTACAAAGCGCGGGACGTAGTTGACGGTAAGACCCAATAGATCGTGAAGCACTAACACTTGGCCATCGCAGTGGGGGCCCGCACCGATGCCGATGGTGGGGATCGCAACGCTCTTGGTGATCTTCTGCGCCAGGCTCTCGGGAACACATTCCAGTATCATCGCAAATGCCCCTGCTTCGGTTGCCGCACGTGCATCACCGAGCAACACCGCCTCGTCACGCTGAACTCGGTAACCACCCAGCTGGTGAATATGCTGCGGCCCCAGACCGCAATGGGCCATGACGGGGATGCCGGCCGATACGAGTGCGGCAATGGTGCCCGCTTGGTCGGCGCCTCCTTCGAGCTTCACGGCCTGGCAGCGAGTTTCCTTGAGAATTCGGCCTGCGTTTTCGATCGCCTTATGAACCCCCAGATGATAGCTCGGAAAGGGCATATCGACGACAACTAGTGCGTGGCCAACCGCTCTGCCAACCATCTCTGCGTGGTAAATCATTTCATCGAGCGTTACAGGTAGCGTGTTCTCGTGGCCCTGAACAACCATCGACATGCTGTCCCCGACGAGCACGCCTTCCACACCCGCTTCATCGACCAACTTCGCCATGGGGTAGTCGTAGGCAGTGACCATGGAGATTTTGCTCCCGGCCATTTTTAGAGTTGAAAATTCAGGTGCTGTGATCCGCTGCTGGCGGGGCGAATTCTTTGGGGAGGGGTTGCTGCTCATGCGTTTAGGCTAGCCGACCTGACGGGTGAGAGTCAACGAGCCGCACAGCCGCAAGCGGCGGTTTTAAGGCGGTTTTTCGTCATTCGGGCTTCGTCATTCCGCCTGTGCCGGCGGGTTGTTGGCACGCTGGGGGAGCAGTATAATCATGGGCTTTGTTCCCGCCCAGTAGGGCCCTCTTGTGGGCGTCTTCGCTCCAATTGGGCCGATTAATACGCTAATCGACATTTCGCCCCGCACGCTGATCGACGGGGGGCGTTCCGAGTAGTATTTTTATTTTGGAGAAGGAGAATATTGTGTCGATTCGAGTTGCCATCAACGGATTTGGACGCATTGGCCGTCTGACATTTCGCAACCTGCATGCTCGCGCCAGCGAGTTCGAGGTCGTTGCGATCAATGATCTGACCGATAACAAAATGCTGTCCACGCTGCTAAAGTACGATAGCACCCACCGCCGCTTCCCAGGCACGGTTGATTATGACGACGAGAATCTGATCGTGGATGGTAAAGCGATCAAGGCTTTGGCTGTGCGTAACCCAGTAGAACTGCCCTGGGGCGATTTGGGCGTTGACGTCGTTGTCGAAAGCACAGGCATCTTCACGAATCGCGCCGGAGGCGGTAAGGCAGGCTACGACTCGCATCTAGAAGCAGGTGCCAAACGGGTCGTATTGAGTGCCCCTGCGAAGGACGGTGCCGACCTGACCTGTGTATTGGGGGTGAACGACGATAAGCTCACCGCTGATCTCAAGTGTATCAGCAACGCCAGCTGCACCACGAACTGTCTGGCCCCGGTTGCCAAAGTATTGCACGAGACGTTTGGTATCGAGAAGGGCCTGATGACGACCGTTCACGCTTACACGAACGATCAACCCACTCAGGACCAACCCCACAGCGATCCGTATCGAGCGCGCGCGGGTGCGGTCAACATTATCCCTACTTCGACCGGTGCTGCCAAAGCAGTAGGCTTGGTAATCCCCGAGCTGCAAGGCAAACTAACCGGCATCGCCCTCCGCGTGCCGGTCCAAACTGGCAGTGTGGTCGACCTGACGAGTTTGTTGTCAAAATCGGTTACCGTCGAAGAGGTCAACTCGGCCATGCAGGCTGCTGCCGAGGGTCCGCTGAAGGGCATTCTTTGTTATACCGAAGATCCGATCGTCTCGACCGACATCATTGGTGATTCGCATAGCTCGATCTTTGCTGCGGACTTCACCCAGGTGATCGGTGGCAACATGCTGAAGATCGTCAGCTGGTACGATAACGAGTGGGGCTACAGCTCGCGTACTGCCGACTTGATCGCCAGGATCGGCCAGTTCTAATTACTCCGCTTCCATTTTGACCTGGTGTGTAGGGCCGGTTGAGCGCCGGTTGCCGGTCGAACGGCCACGGCAGGCTATTGGTGTCGCTGGCTGCCAGACTGTGCAGACCACCGCCGCGTCGCGGGGGAGGTCGTCGAAAAGCTCTCCGTAAGAGCATGCGTTCGCTGCATCGAAGCTCGCCAACGTGGTTTCTCTTGTTTTGAATCCGAGGAATCTGGCCGTAAGACATTGGCCGGCGGCTCAGTTTTGGCCAAACGCAGGGGCCGCGCACCGGGAAGGTTTTCGTCGCCGGGAGCTTCGCCACCATCGATTGACATGAGTTCCCGCGGTTCAAAGGGAAGCTGTGTGAGCAATTTACGTCCATCTTGCGTGACCAGCCGAACCCAGAGCTCGAGTGTTGCGGATGGCAGTTTCGTTTCTTCGAGTGGCAACTCCATGTGTAGACCGTCGCCCAAATCCGACGATTGCCAGGCGGCCGCAGTTTCGTCATTCGTGAAATCCCAACGATGGATCCGCTGCGGAGAATTTGGGTCAGCAGTCATGACCATCAACGACACCTCTCCATTTAAATCGACCGGCTCATCGTAGGCATCGCGCGCTTCCACGACTGTGAGTAAGTTGGTGGGTGCCGACAAGTCACCGCCACTGCAGAATAAATGCGATACGACCAATTGCTCTGCCCTGTGGTCGGTAAGCGGAGGCTGCTCCTCGACGATTTTGTCCTCTTCATGTTCGTACTTTGCTTGTTCGTACTCTGCTTGGGCAGAATGCTCAATCAATTCCTCGGCAAACTCCTCATCGTCAATTGCCTGCTTTATTTGCACAGCGGGTTCGAAACGTGCCGGGTCGGGAATGAAAATTTGCTGGGGACGGACCGATGCTTCAACGTCGTAGCCGGCTGGAGTTACGTCAAAGAAGGGATCTGTTAATGCACGGCGCCCCAAAGGCTCGCCGATTTCCAGGTCAGGAACTTCCAGTTCTTCCAGAATAATTTTTTCGGGCTGGGGCGATTCTTCGGTTTCTTCGCTGGTGGGCTCTTCTCGCGTCTCTTCGTCTGCCGGCGAAGGCTCGTCGGCAACGATCGACTCTTCGTGATCCAAATCGACTGCTTCTGATTTCTCGAAGGAGCGCTTACCCTCGTTCGAATTGTGTCTGTTCGGTGAGCTGGTCGTTTTGGAACGAACATTGGAATAGACGATTGATTCGTTTGGGGTCGTGCAGCGAATCTCTCGAAGCTTTTCGGAGTACTCGACAACGTAGTCTTCTAATTCGTAGATATAATCTTCTTGCGAGCGCAGCTCGCGTTCGAGCAAATCTATTTGGTTATCTCTCCCCGAACGGCAACCGCACGAAGCGAATAGCAAGATGCCGGCAAACCCGTAGAGCAGTAACTTGCTATGGCAAACTGGTTTTCGAAGAGAAAGGGGCATCTTTTGGCGAAAAATTGCTTTCACAATGCTCGGCGTTGAGGAGTATTCCGAAGGAACTAGCGTCAGGCAGCCTCTGCGCAGACGCACGTGCA
>Ga0115002_10006715_pt1 | contig 13136 bp, 6 predicted proteins | sample ArcticOcean_MG_C_8_FD_89576 | JGI IMG/M metagenome (GOLD analysis project Ga0115002, IMG submission 89576) | Marine microbial communities from western Arctic Ocean - ArcticOcean_MG_CB11_86 | ecosystem: Environmental > Aquatic > Marine > Oceanic | place: Arctic Ocean: Canada Basin | collected...
ACTGGCCATATTTCCACATAAGTGACTCCATCTGTGAGTGGCTTGTTAAAAGGGACTGGAAATATACCAGTTGACCTTTTTACAAACCGCTCTGACAAATTGCACTTATGAGTTGAATTCAAGTGTTCAAACAGCCGAGGGTGCCCTGAGCGAAATCAACAGCATCCTGCTCAGAATGCGTGAGCTGTCCGTTCAGTCGGCTTCCTCAACGATCAACGACAGCAACCGTGCTTCGCTGACCGCAGAGTTTACGCAGCTTGTTACGGAAATCGATCGTGTGGCTACCGCAACGACCTACAACAACTCCACGCTTCTTGCAGGATTTGGTAATACGGTGAGTCAGAACCTGGGCGTGTCGGATGCACTCGACCTCGCCAGCACCGGCGTGGTGAACGTGCAGACCTCCGGGGCCGATGCGGGTACCTACACATTCATAGATGCCGCAGGAGATGGTGAAATTACGGCTACGAACGGAATCGTTTCCCAAACGCTGAATGTCAGACCGGCACTGGATTTGGATACTGTAGGACAGGTGGTTGCTACGGGGACCAGCATTGTGGCCAACTTTGATCGGCTGGGAATCCAACTCACCCTGAGCGGGTCAAGAGGCGCAACATTGTCTCAGCCGGCAACGGATGGATACAGGGACAGTGATCTGAACAATCGGACCCTTCTGGTTGAGTCCGGTACCGGCGGAACATTTCAGGTTGGACCGGACAATGGGGCCGATCACAGAATCGAAACGAATATTGCTGACATGCGAGCGTCGAGTGCGAGGCTGAACCTGAGCGGCCTGTCCCTTTCCACACTGTCTTCCTCTCAGGGGGCCATTGCACCTGTAGACCTTGCAATCAACCAGGTCACTCGGGCGCGGGGAGATCTGGACGCCATTCAAAACCGACTGTCGTTCAATATCCGGGCAAGCGGTGTGATGATGGAAAATGACAAGGCTTCCGACGCAACCATAAGAGATGCGGATCTGGCTACCGAGGTGTCTGCCTTTTCCAGAGCTCAAATACTGAATCAGGCAGGAATATCTATGTTCGCGCAGGCGAACATTTCAGCCGCACAGGTCTTGTCGTTGCTGTAATCGTGGATTCGGTGAGGATGGTCGGGTTTCAGGGAAGAATCTCCCGCTATCTAATAGATGCCGCAAAGCCCCAGGGAAGGGGCTTTTTTATTTGTCAAAAATTTTATGTATTTCAGGCTCCCGGACAGACGATCTTGACACGGAGCCCGTAACATGCATATTATATAGATGTAGGCTTACACGCTATTTCAGGAGGTGTCAGGACAATGGCTGAACAATTGAGATTTCCATTCGGGACCACGGCTGAGGAAATTCACAAATCGATAGTTGAAGTTGCGACCAAAAATAGATGGGACAGATCGCGGGTGTGTTATGTCATCAATTTGCGGGCTTGCACGGTCAGAGAAACGGTCTATGCGGTTTCCAACGGTACGGCAGACCTCCCACTGCATCCAAACGGCCCAACGGCCGTGCAGAAACTCACCTGAAAGGGTCCCTCACTTCCGAATTCCGCTAAATTGATTCGGGATACCCATAACTGACAAGTGTGTGTCGGTATAGTTGCCTTTTCCTGGCGTCGATCCTTATCGGATCGGCGCCTTTTGTTCTGTACTTGCCGCTTGAATGTGTCTTGGTCCCCTAATTGAGGAGGCGTTCCCGTCTTTCCATTCTGCGGAGTCCAAGGAACAGGAGCAGACATCCGGTCGCCAGTATCCCCAGTCTGTTGATCAGGACCCGGTCGTCCCACATCATCTCCTCCATACCCATAGGCGGATCGAATGGGTTCAGAAATACAAAGAATACGGTATCGCCCAGAATGTCTGGGTCTGACGTGATGAGGATCAGGACCAAAACGCCCAGTGAAAGCATGCCTGCTGCATTCCCGCTTCGGCAAGTCACCGAGAAGAAAAAGGTGAGACTCGCAATTAGAAAAGCCGGCAGGAAGGCGTTCAGGCCGCCCAGAAGAAAGGGAAATTCAGCAAAAAGGTAATAGGACAAGGTGCTCATGCCAACCAGTGTAACGAGGAGAACGACGTAGACGGCAAGCATTCGGGTAACCCAGATCTTGTAGTGAGACATGGACGCGCTGAAAAGGACCTCCAGCGTATTCCGGTCCCGTTCACCTGCAACGAGATCCATGGTCAGATAAATTGCCAGAACCGCACCTGGAATCTCGACAAGAACGTGCAGTGCCTGTCGTACACTGAATCCTTCACCCGGCCTGACCACAGCAAGCGTATACAGGATGCCATAGTAGACCAGAATGCCTGCTGTCATGAAAATAAGTTTCTTGTGAAACACGAGCCGGAAACTCAGGCGGTATAGTCTGATGGCGCTGGACAACAGATCCCGCCAGGTCAACATGCCGGAATCCTCCCGCGACGAAGCAGATACAGGTAAGCATCCTCCAGGGTCGGATCCACCAAAACAGGATCCAGATCAGGTGAGGGGTCGTCCGAGAGATACCTTACCCGCACGCCGTCGGGTGTTCGCATGTGGGCGATCGGTTGGAGGTGGGACTCTGCCTTCAAGAACCGCTCTTCTGCCAATACGGATTCCCAGGTCCTGTCCTGTGCCAGTTCACGCATCTCCAGGGGCGATCCGGTGTATAGCACTTGTCCCCTGTCGAGTACTGCCAGGTTGTTGCAGCTGCCGGAAATGTCTTCAACGATGTGTGTTGAGAACACAACGATTCGATCCTGGCTGACCGTTGCCAGGAGATTTCTGAACCGGATACGTTCCATTGGATCGAGACCGGCCGTTGGTTCGTCCACTACGATGACCTGTGGCATGTGGAGCAGTGTCTGCGCAATACCCACCCGCTGTCGCATCCCGCCGGAGAAGGAACCTACTGGATCGTCCATTCTGTCTCTCAGATTCACCTGCTCGAGACATTCCAGCACCCTTGCGTTTCTTTCCACCCCATCCTTGAACCCCTCCAGCAAGGCCCTGTAATCCAGAAAGTCGTATGCTGAAAGGTGCGCATAATAGCCGAAATGCTGGGGTAGGTAGCCAATCAGACCCTGTACGCGCCCGTCCAGCATCAGATTTTTCCCCTCGATGATCACCGATCCGTAACTGGGTTCCAGCACCTGACAGAGAATACGCATCAGGGTGGTCTTGCCCGCTCCGTTCGGGCCGAGCAAACCGAACATCCCTCGCCGAATATCGAGATCGACACCGGCGAGCGCCTGGAACTCCGGGCGGGCTACACCCACTACAGGGAGCGCTGCTACGCCACGGTAGACCAGTTTTCGCAGCCAGGCGAATCGCCCGGAGAGATTGTCCAGATTCATCCCTCTCGACTTCATCCGCTTTCCGAGATAGGTCAGCAACAGAAACAAAAGCCAGGCAGCAGATGAAGCCGCGGTCACGGATGGCAGATTCAATTTGATATGGATGTAAACGAGGAACGCCACAGGCAGAATTCTGGGGGCAATTATTCGCCCGGTCCGCAGACACCAGGTTGGAAAAGACACCTTCCACAAGCTGGACACACATCGACCCAGATGCGTGAATTGTGCCGCCATTGCCAGTGCGTGGAGGTAGATCCACAAGCCGTCTTCGAAATAGGTGGAGAAATAGAGGAGGAGCCCGGTCAGAGGGATCTTCCAGGACAGCGAATCGATCAAGGCCTTCCGCTCCTGAGGATCCAGTGCCACGTCTGAATTTCGTGCCTTCCGCCTCTCATATCTTGCCCAGTCTCTTCTGAATCTGCCCGGAGCGCCGTAAATTTTGGTCAAATTTCTGATTTGTATCCTGTTGACCGGCTGCGAAATAAAACTGGCCGCGACCCTGGCACGATGGACGCGTATGACCGACCAGACCAGCCCTAGACAACCGATCCAGAATGGAAGTAGAACCAGCACACCCCAAAACAGACTTTCATATCGCGTGTAGGTGCCGTATGCGCCGGCAGCAGCAGCCAGAGTGGCCAATGCCACACCCACAAAGCCGATGTCTTCGAGCCAGGTCTTGACCTGATCGAGCCCCATGTAAACCACTGGAATGAAGATCAATGTGGAGAACATGGAGACCGTAAGTCCCCCTAGCACGGTGATTGCGAAGGGTGGCCAGATCTCGAAGTCTCCTCCAAACTTCAATGCCAGGGGCAGTACACCTAGCAGGGTCGTTGCGGACGTCATCAAGATCGGGCGGACTCTGGATCTGCCCGCGGTGAGCACGGCTCGCTCCCTGCGAAATCCCCGTTTGGTTCTGAGCGTACCGATGGCGTCTATGAGGATGATTCCATTGTTTACCGCAATTCCGACCAGGACAATGAACCCGAGGAGCGCCATAGGCCCTTCCTGCTGACTGAGCCCGGTACCGGACATCATTAACGCCCAGCAGGATCCCACAACGGCCGGCGGCAAAGTGCAAAGGATGATGATGGGAGATGAAAAAGATTCGAATAGAGATGCCAGAATCATATACACCAGGATTGCGGCCACACCCATCATCCAGTAGTAGATCGTATCTTCCTCTGCTTCGACAATCTCAACCGTATAACCTGGTGGCAGAAGCATGTCCCGAACGGTCGTCGTAACGATGTCTCTCGCGGCGTCCAGTCTGGGCTGAGAATCCAGGACCTCATCGGGAAACTGGTAATTGACCACGATGCGCCTGGACTGATCCGTACGCAGAATGCTGCTGCGCCCGGCATCCGTACGGACTCTTGAAACCTCATCCAGCGGGACGAATTCGCCAGTTGCATTGAGGATCTTCGATTCCTTCAGGTCTGCAAGTCCATATTTGACTTCGCTTGCGTTTTCGGTCGTACGCACTTCAACAGGCACTTCGGTTGAATTATCGGCAAGAAATGGCACTGTCGTCCGGAATCCGTCTACCCGAGCATCCCCTACCGCATTCAGGACATCGGCAACCCGCAGCCCCCGGTCGAACATGGCCTCGGCGTTCGGAATGACCTGTACTTCGGACGCGCCTCTTTCCACATCGGGCCGGACACTGTTTGGATCCACTTCCTCCAACTCCTGCAATCTGAAGACCAGGTCGTCGGCTAACATCTTCAAAGTTGTAAAATCGTATCCTCGCACCACCATCTGCTCCGAGATCGTTCCTCCTGCGAGATTGAATCCTCCCGATGAATGCCGACGCACGCCCACGCCTCTTCCTCCGCCGCCCCTTCCAGCCCTTGGTTTTGGCTGATACCCAACCACGCCGCCGGCGATTGTCTGCGTGCGCTCATCCAGTTTCGATTTGATCTCATCGAGGGTGATCTCGCCCGGTCGGTCGGATCGATTGTGCAGCATCACCGTGAGGCTTGCCTGGGACTCCTGAACGCTCGTGGTGAAACGATCCATTCCGTCCAGTTCCTTTACGGCCGATTCGACCTGCCCGACCACCTCGTCAGTAGCCCCAGCGTTGCGCCCTCTGGCAGATCCACATATACGGTAAATCTCGTCTCTTCTCGCCTGACCTCTTGCTGCAGCATGTAAAAGAGCGATACGACAAGCGTGATCACTACCGCAGCGCCGATTCCAAGTGTCACCAGCACACGGTGTCGCAGACAGGCCTTCAGAATGAGTGTGTATTTCTCCATTAGAGAGCCCGCGCCCGGCGGCCGCGGCGTGTCTACTGTAAGCGTTCTGGCCGCAAGCGCAGGCACCAGAGTGAGCGCCACCAGCAACGAGGCGAGCAAGGGGAAGGTCATGGACAGGGCGAGTTCCCGCAGGAGATCCTGCGCGTCGCTCTGGATGAACACTACCGGAAGAAAAACGGTCACCGTGGTCGCTGTGGAGGCCACCACCGCGCGACTTACATCGGCGGTTCCCTGCCGAGCTGCCTCACCCGCAGACTTACCTTCTTCGAAATGCTTGAAAATGCTCTCCATCACCACAATCCCGTTATCCGTGAGCATGCCTACGGCAAGGGCCAGCCCGCAAAGAGACAAGACGTTTATCGACAGGTCCCAGGCGAACATCAGATTGAATGTGATCAGGAGGGAAACGGGAATGGCGAGGATCAGAACGGAAACAAATCGGAAATTGCGTAAAAAAAAGAACAGAACGATCAGGCCCAGAATGGCTCCGACCACCGCGGCCTGTTTGAGTGTGGAAAGCGCCTCATTCATCAGTTCCGCCTGGCTCGAACTCACCCCCAGTTCTACGCCTTCCGTCTTGAACTCCTCGTTCAAACGTACAAGGGCCGACTCAACTGCCTCAGCAACTTCGATGAGATTGGCCTCATCGTCTTTCTGAATCCGGATGCCAACCGAAGGTTTCCCATTGACCCTGTGTCGTGTGGTTTGCTCCTGCAGTCCGTATCGGACCTTTGAAACGTCTCCGAGCCGCAAAGGAATTTCTGGCTTGAGTACCAGATCCTGGATTTCCTTCAGGTCTTGAAACTGTCCCTGAACACTGACCGAATAGGCCTGCTCTCCGTCGAAAACTCTGCCCAGATATTCCCTGCGGCGGTTGAACGCATTGATCCTTGAGCGCACCTGCCCCACGGTTAACCGGTGCGCCTGCAGGAGAAGTGGATTCAGAATAATCTCTACTGCGCTTTGTCTGCCTCCCATCACTTCTGCGTTGACGACCCCATCTATTGACTCGAGCTTCGGCCGAATTTCCTCTTCGGTGAAGTCTCTGAGCCAGTTCAGATCCCCCTCGCCAAGCACGTGCAGTTGCATCACCGAACTGCTCAAATCAGATGAATCGAAGCGCCTGACCGTAGCGCTGGTGCGCTGGGGAAATCCCGGAAGCAGCCGATTCACCCGGTTCTCTAACTGCAGGAGCGCAAATTTCATGTCCACATCCGGGGCGTAGGACACGCGTACACCTCCGGTGTTCGCCAACGCGAAGGATTCGATCTCCTGGATCCCTTCGAGTTTTCCGATTTCGGCCTCTGTTGGGATCACCAGTTCACGTTCTATCTGTTCAGGTGATGCGCCAGGAAGGACAAGTGAAACGAAGACCTCCGGGAAAATCAACTCGGGAAACAGCTGCACAGGCAATCTGGTCCACGAGATGAGGCCCAACATCGCCATTGCCAGAAAAAACATGGAAGTGGTCACCGGTCTGCGCACCGCCACATCGGAAAGCATCACGAGCCCGCCCTCCCGCGAAGCCGGTCTATCCATTCATATACCACGGGAATGACCACGAGTGTCATCAAGGTGGAGGTCAGCAATCCACCGATCACGGCAATGGCCATGGGTGCTCTGAGACGGGCGCCCGCTCCAACGCCTAACGCCATGGGCAGCAGCGCGAGAATGGTCGTTGCGCTGGTCATGAGAATGGGTCTCAGCCTGTCCTGTGTGGCCTGCAGCACAGCTTTTCGAATGCCGGATGTCTCCCGACGAATTTGGTTGATCCGGTCCACGAGGATAATCGCATCATTCACGGCTATGCCACCCAGCATGATCATGCCGATGAAGGCCATCACACTGAAGGGTTCTCCAAGGCCCCAGAACGCCACCACAACGCCGATGCCGGCCAAAGGCACCGTCAACATCACGGTGAACGGGTGCAGAAGGGATTCGAAGAGGGATGCCATCACCATATAGACCAGGATAACGGAAAGCAGGAGCGCGAACTGGAGGCCTCCGAAAGATTCTGCCCGCTCTCTTTCTTCGCCGGCAATCTCCACGCGATAACCATTGGGAATCGCCATTGTACGGATGATCTGGTCGATTTGTGCCGTGGCCTGACTCAAGGCGGCACCCTTGACGAGATATCCGGAAATTTTTCCAACACGCCGCTGCCCGTCGCGCAGAATCTCACGAGGACCTTCTATGATGTTCAGGTCCGCAATATCACCCAGTCTCAGCAGTGCACCGTCCGGCCCTTCGATTCGGATGTCCTCCAATTCCCTGAGATCCACCTCCTCGAATCCGACACGAATGGTGCGTTCTCTCTGGTCTTTGGACAGTTCGCCCGCCATTTCTCCAGACAGTCTTCCTCCGAGATCCTGCACGATCGTCTGGGTGGTCAACCCGAACGCGGAGGCTACGTCCGTTCGGAGGGCAAGATCGATTTCAGGCTGCCCACCCTGGAAGCTTGTGCGGAGATTGTAAACCAGCGGGAGTGTGGAAATCCTGATCTGAAGCTGATTGGTAAGATCTCGCAGGAGATCCAGATTGTCCCCACTGATCTCCACCTGAACCGGGGCCTCGTCGGAGCCCATAACCCCTTCAAGTGCAGTCTCGTGAAGGCGATAGTTCACATTCAGTCCTGGAATCTCGCGAAGATGTGGGTCCAGAGCCTGGATGAGCTCCGGGACGGAACGCCTGTCCGGGTCCTCTGTCAGAATGGCTGAGAGAGTCGCTCGATTGGGCCCTGTGGGTTCACCTGCTCCAAAAATCCTCGATGGATCCGTGCCAACACGCGCATAGATATGTTGTGTCTCTTTTCCAAAGATCTCAGCAGCAATTGCCGCAACTCGGCTGGACACCCTGTCGGTCACTTCTACACGGGTGCCTTCCGTTAAGGCCAGGTCTATCTGAAACAACCCCTGGTCTTCGCGAGGAATAAACTCGGTCTGGATGGATCCGGCCAGGAAATAGGCCACGAGAAGACTTCCCAACACGGTTAGACCTACCGTTCCCTTTCGGTCGAGAACCGCCTCAAGTACTCGCAGAAAGATTGGAGATCTCAAACCTGACGGTTTCGGCCGATTTGCTCGCAGCATCTTCGATGCGAGCATGGGAACCGTTGTCATCGCTACGCCCAGCGAGGAAATCAGGGAGAAGGCCACTGTCCACGCCTGTTCCTTGAAGAGCTCTCCCGCTAGTCCCTGCAGATAGACAATGGGCAGAAATACGGAAACTGTCGTAAGTGTCGAAGCCAGAATCGGGATGCCTACTTCGCTCGCCCCTCTTGCGGCGGCGGTTCGCACATCGGACCCGAGTTCCAGGTGACGATGGATGTTTTCGATCACAACGATGGCGCTGTCCACGAGCATGCCGGCTCCAAGAGCCAGGCCGCCCAGTGTCATCACATTCAGAGTCAGACCCTCGAAGTACATCAGTGTAAATGTTGCGAGTACGGAAATAGGGATCGCCAGCCCGATCACCACTGTAGTCGTCCAGCTTCTCAATGCCAGGAGCAAAACGCCAATCGCAAGGACCGCTCCGATTATTGCCGACTCCTCCACCTCTGAGACGGCACGCTCTACGAACCGGGCCTGGTTCTCCACGACCGTAAATCGTACCTGACCCAGATCTTTCTCCGTTTCACCCAATGCCTTCAAAACGGACCGAACGACACTTGCAGTGTTGGCCCCGGCTTCGCGATAGATGGCCAGCCCCATGCATTCGGAACCATCGAGCCGAACCAGAGTTTCCTGTTCTTGATACTGCAGGACAACCCGTCCGACATCCCCAACGGTCACAGGTACTCTGGGAGAGGCAAGATTCACCTGGCCAGTGGCCGTAACGGTTCTCTGTTCGCCGACCACCAGATTGCGGACATCTTCAACGGCTATCAGCCGTCCCAAACCTTTAACCAGATAGGCCTCCTGACCATCTTTGAGCGTCCCACCTGATATGTCTGCGTTCGCTTCCTGAATTCTGGCTGCAATGGCCTGCGGCGTCAACCCATAGGCCTCCAGGAGATAGGGATCCAGAATCACCCGGACTTCCTTTTCTCTGCCACCTTCTATCTCGGCCGAGGAAACCCCTGTGAGACTTTCGAGTCTGGGTTTCACCAGCGTTTCAACGGTACCATACAGACCATCCAGATCCATACCTGTATCGCCAGCAGACACGGCAACCCGCATCACGGGCAGGGCCTGGGGATCCTCCTGAGTGACATCGAGAATTTCCACCTCTGAGTCCGAAGCGTAACGTCCAACCTTCTTCTGGACATCGAGCAGCGCGAAGTCCATATCGGCGTCCCATTCGAACTCGGCCACGACCACCGCCTGACCGGGTCTTGAAATGGAATGAACACGTCTTACCTTCCGAACGGTACCAATTTCCCCTTCGATTCGCCGAGCGTAACGCTCCTCCATTTCCCTGGGTGTCTTGCCGGGTGATATGACATCCACCGTGATTACAGGTGACTGCAGATCGGGAAGAAGGTCTACTCCCAGCCGTTCGAGAGATATCCATCCCAACAGGACAACCGCAAGCGTAGCCATTCCAATGGTAACGGGATACCGTGTGGAAAATTCAGGTATAGACATAGGATCGGTCTTCGGGTTGAAAGCTGAATGGACACAGGAGCACGGCGTGCCGTGCCCGATGGAGTGGTGATCTTAGATGAATCCGGCTCAATTGGCCCCTGGAACACCCTCTCCGGTCACACGAACTTTTGTGCGTGCACGAAGAGTTTCGTAGTTGCTCGTTATGAGCCGCTCACCTGCTTCGATGCCTTCTGTGATTTCAACGTGCTCCCGGTCCTCGAGACCGGTTGTTACATTGCGCATTTGCGCCCTGCCCTCTTCTTCCACAAACACGACCTTGCTGTTCTGACGAGTGAGGACATAGCGACGCGGAATGACAACCACATCTTCACGTGATTCGGTGACAATTTCAGCTTTGACGAACATGCCTGGACGCAGCAGGAGATCGGGATTGTTCACGTTGCCGACGACCCTGAATGTGCGTGTATTGGGATCCAGTGCCGGATCTACAGCGGAAATGACTCCGGCGAACGTGCGATCCGGAAACGCATAGTTCTCAACTCTAAGGGTTTGCCCCAAGCTGATTTTCGAGATGAACGCATTGGGTATTTTCAGGTCTACCAGAACACGATCGTAGTTCATAATCGTTCCGATTTTTGTACGCGTCTCGATGAGCGTACCCTCGGTCAAACCGGTCAGTCCCGTAAGAATTCCGGAGATTGGAGATTCGACTCGTGTCTTTTCTATCTGAATTCTCGAGTCCTTCCGATTCGATGTTGCATCGGCGGCAACCGTCCGCGCCTCGTCTACCTCCTTCTCTGTAACCAGACCCCGCTTGAACATGACTTCCTGCTCATTGAGATTCTTGAGCGCTCTTGAATGCGCAAGATTCCGGGATTCGATGCGTGCATTGGCCATCAATTCCTCATTGATGAGTCTGGCCACAAGCTGTCCCTTCTCCACCCGACTTCCTTCAGTCAGTTTTCCCGTGGGTCCGGTGTCGGCGAGGTAAAAAAACCCTTCCACTTCGGTGATCAACTGAGCTTCCTGGATAGACCGGAGCGTTCCAGTTGCGGTCACGGTAGACTCCATCGTGTCCCATCCCACGGTTTGTACGGTAACGGGCACTGTCAGATCCACGGACCGTTGTTCCGTCTGCCTTCCACAACCAGCCGCAAGTGCGGCGAACATCATGGTCAGTTTAATACCGGAGTTCAATCTCGACATCTTTGATTACCTCTGAAAAAGATCCATAACCAATTTATTTATAACCGTGCCAACCTGAGCCCAGTGGAAAGCTCTGCACCTTTATCTGCCGCCTCCGCCCCTTCTGCCCCCACCCTCACGACCTCCGCCCCGTCCCCTCCCAAAATTCCAGGAAGGAATTTCTTCGTCATACACCTCTTCGGGATTATCCGGATCTACAAAGCGCCACCTCACAGCGTCTGCGTAAAGTCTTCCGTTGGCCCGATCCTGGAGTTCAACGCTGACTTCTTCATTCTCTTTCAAGCGATATCTTCCGAGAAGATTCCAACCCCCTTTGAGATCTCCCCCCTCCAGAGCAAGCGTATCCACTTCCGACCCGTGTGTCACCAGGACAGTAAACCTGGAAGCAAGACGAAACCGCCTCCTCATTCTGGAAGGGATATAATAGTAGTATACGTCGTAATCACCACCGTGAGGAAGGCGAGTGGACCAGACAGCAGGTTGGGATCCGTCTCCGGGATACTTCCACCGAAAATTCGTTTCATATCGGCCGAAGGCAAATGGGATCTGCCGTTCCCGCCAATTGTCCCCTTTGAGTTCCGGCCTCAAGAACCGTTGCACGCGACGAATTGGCATGGAAAATCCCTCATCGTCATTGTCCACGATGATTTCCGTGATTGGGGCTTCCTGCGCAGTTACCACTCTCACATATGACCTGGCCTTGCCTTCTTTTGGCTTCTCGGGAATTCTGAGCGGCGCCATCAGGACCCTCCGGTTGCGCGCAAAAAACGGATCCACACTCACCCGGGTAGGTCTCTCCCACAGAATCAGGCCGACCTCTACTTCCTGCCCCCCTTCGATCTCTACACCCCTGGTCGCTTCATCCTCGGTACCCAGAGCCTTCACCTGCACGAAACCGCGACCGGTTTCACCGTTTCTGATCCGAACAATCACCTGATACACCACCATTCCCCATCCGTCGTCAACCTTGTGGGCCTTCACCTTGGTCAGGGTATACCCGGGCACTTGGGTGCCGTGAAGCCAGTCGTGCATCAGTCTTTTCAATTGTTGACCCTGTTGATTCTCAACCGTATCCGCGACCACCGCTTTTTCGAAATCAGCAAAACTGGAGGTCTCGTATCTGCTGCCGGATTCAAATGTTCCAAGCGCACTCCGGAAGTCTTCATCGCCCATTACGGCCTGGATCATGCCGAACAAGGGTGGACCCTTGGCGTCCACAACTGCTCTGTATAGCCCGGCCTCCTCCATTGGGTTCAGGTCGGCGAAAGAACGCGTTTGCATTTTGGAAACCAGCGTATCCCACGAGGTGCCCACCGTTCTAGAGGGTCGGCGCAATCGCCCACGAAATCTACGCCTGCCTGTGTAAAATGACTGCTGCAGTTCGGTCCCCAGATGCTTCTGCATAAACAACGGCATACCGCGTTTTAGAAGGGCGTAGTTGTTGCCTGCAAACTTCCTGTCGAAGGACCACAATTGTACAACAGGACTTCGGTAAATGCCGCTCCTCGAGGCCTCCTGCGCGAAAAATGTGCTGAACAGTGAGCTCACCAGGAGGTCCCGTTTCACGCGTGCAGGATCGTCATTTTGTCGCTGCCGGCGCTGCGTCCACCTGAATCGTCTGCGGAACCCCATTCGCATCACAACGTCTTCCTCCACCATCAATACGCCCGGTTGTGCCAGCCCGCCGGTTTCCTGCCACCCCTCGTAATACCACTGCACTTGAAAGGGCACTTCTACAAGGGACAAGCGTGGATACGGATACGGCATACCCGTTTCCTGTTCCATCACATCC
>Ga0115002_10006717_pt1 | contig 13130 bp, 14 predicted proteins | sample ArcticOcean_MG_C_8_FD_89576 | JGI IMG/M metagenome (GOLD analysis project Ga0115002, IMG submission 89576) | Marine microbial communities from western Arctic Ocean - ArcticOcean_MG_CB11_86 | ecosystem: Environmental > Aquatic > Marine > Oceanic | place: Arctic Ocean: Canada Basin | collected...
ATCGGCACATCCGTTTGGCAGGCCGGACAATGCCCATTTGACCACACCATCCAAGAACGTTTGAGCGTGTTGCCAAACATCAAAGCCCAAAGGTCATCATCTGAAAATTGCATCCAAGGCTGAGCATCCGAGACGATCTGACAGTGAGTCTCTTTTGCCCAGGCATATTGCGCGATATTTTCTCGCGCCTTCTGAACAAGGTCACCAGGATAAAACAAGCTTGTTTGGTTCATATCATAAATTCCCATAGATCAATAAGAGATAGGCGTAAACACTTCAACAACTTAATGTTGGCCCCGCCAGCATGCAACCCCGTAGAACAAAACATTGGGATCAATCACCTTTACCTTAAACCTGCCCATAAAGATCTTGTACTTCGACCCATGTCCCCGATTCATTGGATTGATAACACGCCTCCATAATCGCCACAGCATCCACAGCACACCTCAAATCGGCCTCCAACTCTTCCGGACTTATGTCCCCCTCAATCGCAGCGATCAGCCGATCAACGCGCGTCGGTTTTGCCTCGCCCGCTGCAACAGGCGTCACTTCATCTCGAGATGCAGAAGTCACATACCCTTTTTCAGCATCTTCATACAACACCGCATCTCGGCCCATGATCTCCAACCCCTTCGGCCCACCACGTTGTACCCAAGACGCCTCCACGGTTCCCAAACAGCCATTTTCAAATCGTAGCAGACCCAGCCCATTGTCATCCACATCAGCGTAAATGCCCGACACATTGCTAATCGTCGCAAACACTTCCTTCACGGGCCCAAGCAATGTCCTGAGCATATGCACCGCATGGGTTCCCATATCCATAAACGCACCCCCACCCGCTAACTCAGGGTTTGAAAACCAAATTCGATCAGGCGTGCTGAACCGTTCTTCTAATGCTGCGGCATGTGCATTGCGAAACCGCGCGTGTGTAATTTGCCCCAGCGCCCCGGAATTTACATGATTGATCACGCCCTGCAAACCCGCTGTAAAGGGCTGGAAATATCCCATATGCACAACGGTGCCATGTTCGCGCATCAAGGCCAATGCCTCTGTTGTCTCAGTTGTTGTTGTTGCAATAGGTTTCTCACAAAAAATGGGCTTGCCCACGGGAATTGCCGCCCGCAACAAAGGCAGGTGCCGTGTATTCTCCGAACAAATAATAAACCCTTCCACATCGTCTCGATTTAACACCGCATCCAAATCACTCGAATAGGTTCCCCCATACTCTTCTACAAAGCGCTGCCCTCGCTCTTCCATATCATCCCAAATAATTGCTGGTGCCAAATCTTCCCGCTCTTTGATCGCTTTCAAATAACCACGCGTATGTCCATGTGCTGCCGATAAAATTGCCAACTGATGCATTGTTACACTCCTTAGTGAATGACCCGCTCCATCTTCCCATGTTAACTGCACCCCTTTATCATGCTTACAAACCGCCCTAAACTCAATAACGAAAACAAGGTGACTTAAAGGAATCGAAAATCAATTTTCACAATTATTTATAGTATTAAATAGTAGTGTACTATAAAAATTTCTTATTATAATTGATTTATATTCAAAAAACTGAAAAAGCATTCTCTATAAACATTTTTTATTAAAATTTTCGAATACAATATGAAATGGAAAACCCGGACACCAAACTGGGAACAATTGACTTCACTGTCTATTCATTGTAATATTCACCCTATTATTGACGTAAAATTCGCGAGGGGGTAAATCCCCTCGTTGCAACGGCACGGGTGATACGAAGTTCTTTGCTCAACACAACAAATTGAGAGCAATTGGATTGTGCTTCATTATTTGAAAGGATTTTGAATGAAAAAAACGCTCGCGGTACTTGAAGGCGACGGCATTGGCCCAGAAATTATGCGCGAAGGTATTAAGGTGTTGCGCACCATTGAAAAGAAATTTGACCACGAGTTTGTACTCATGCCAGCGCCCTTTGGTGCAGCTTCTTATTTTAGCGAAGGCAGCCCCTTCCCCGACAAAACAAAAGAAATCTGTGACAACGCCGACGCTATTATCAAAGGCCCTGTCGGTTTATCACTTGAAGAAACGAACAAAATCCCACAAGAATCACGCCCCGAACTCGGTGCCATTCTCCCCTTGCGCAAACGCTTCAACACCTACGCCAATTACCGCCCCGTGCGCCTGCCCAAAGACCTCGCGTCCTTCTCCCCTCTTCGCGACAGTGTCATTGGGGAAGGGATCGACATTTTAATGATTCGCGAACTCGTGGGCGGTATTTACTTTGGCAACAAAGTCGAAGGCAGTGCCACAAACATGAAATATGCCAGCGACGACTGCATTTACACCGAAGAACAGGTACGCAACATTGCCAAAGTCGCCTTTGACGAAGCACGCAAACGCAAAGCCTTAATGACCAACGTGCACAAAGCCAACGTCTTGGCCACCTCGCGCTTTTGGAACGCGATTGTCGAAGACGTTGCCAAAGAATACGACGACGTGGAATACGCTTCCGTGATTGTTGATAATGCCGCCTTCCAACTCGTCATCAATCCCACGCAATTTAACGGCGTGATGCTCCTTGAAAATATGCAAGGCGACATTCTCACCGACCAAGCCGGTGGCCTGCTCGGTTCACTCGGTTTAATGCCCTCGGCCTGTATTGGTCCCGAAAAAGGCTACGTGGAACCCGCCCACGGTTCTGCGCCCGACATTGCAGGGCAAAACAAAGCCAACCCCTATTCAATGATTGGCAGCATTGCCTTCTTGCTCGACAAATGCTTGGGCTTGCAAGACGAATCGGACGCCGTGTGGAATGCAATGTTTGATATTCTCAACCAAGGGTTTGTCACCGCTGAATTGGCCAACAAAAACACCGACCCAAAAAACATTCTCTCAACCAGTGACTTTGGGGATCGGGTTGTGGATATTTTAGGTAACTCGTAGAGACGCAGGAAGAAGAGAACAACCTTTTCCTTCTTTTACCTTTTTACTTTTTACTTTTTACTTTCCCCAGGAGTTTCCAATGAGCAACACACTCGCCTTCGTTGGCACCTACACACGAGACGGCAGTGTAGGCATTTACGTTTACAATTACAACACCGAAACGGGTGAACTTTCTGCCGTCGGATCAGCTGAAAGCGACAACCCCTCTTTCTTGGCAATCCACCCGTCAGGAAAATATCTCTACGCCATCAATGAAATCAGCGAAATAAATGGCGAGAAAGCGGGCGGTATCAGTGCCTTTGCCATTGCAGACTCGGGTGAACTCTCGGCCCTCAACCAACAATCGGTCAAAGGTCCAGGCCCGTGTCATCTCTGCATTGACGCCACAGGAAAATATGCTTTGGTCGCCAACTACGGCGGTGGTAGTGTTTGCGTGCTCCCGATCAATGAAGACGGCTCACTCCAAGAAGCTTCGGACTTTATTCAACACGATGGCTCCAGTGTGAACGAGCGCCGCCAAAAAGAACCCCACGCACACTCCATTAACCTCGACGCACAAAACCGATTTGCTTACGTCGCCGACTTGGGAATGGACAAAGTGCTGGCCTATGAACTCAATCTTGAAACCGGCAAACTCAAACTCGCACAAACCATCTCCGTTGCGCCCGGCCAAGGCCCACGCCACTTTGACCTACACCCCAATGGCAAATATGCCTATCTCATCAACGAAATTGGAAACACCGTCAACGCATACAATTACGACGCGACAACGGGCGCACTCATCGAAACACAAAGCATTACGACCCTGCCCAGTGGCTTCACAGAAAGAAGCCACACCGCAGACATTCACGTCTCGCCTGACGGCAAATTCGTTTATGGCTCCAACCGAGGGCACGACAGCATTGCCATTTACGCCGTAAGTGACGACGGCACACTCACATCTGTCGGTCAAGAATCCACTGGTGGTAAAAACCCGCGCAACTTCGCAATTGATCCAACCGGTAATTTCTTGCTCGCCGCCAATCAAGACACCAACAACATTGTTACTTTTCGTATCAACAAAGAAAATGGCACGCTCGAAAAAACAGGTACAGAAATAGAGGTGCCACGCCCAGTTTGCATCAAGTTCTTGCAAAAATAGACGCCCTTAAATCTTAACGCTAAGACCCATTGGATCTCTACCTGCAAAGGAAAGATGCGTGATGAGAACCCTCATTTTAATCGGGTTATTTCTCCTTTCTACGACAATACAAAACAGCCAAGCCGAAGAGATCAACGTCTATATATGGTCGGAATATATCGCGTAAGCGACCGTCCCAAAAGCGAGATCATCACAAACAAAGAAACCCTGCCAAATCAATGGCAGGGTTTCTTTGTTTAGACACACATCTGTTTTTATTAGGACAAACAACCCGCTTTGTCATAGACAACCTCGCCACCACAAAGGGTTGCCACCACGTTCAAATGATCATCCAACAAAACTAAATCAGCGTCATACCCCTTCAACAGCTTGCCCTTGTGATCATCTACACCAATCGTTCGGGCGGGTACCTCTGTTGCCATTCGAATCGAATCTCCCATCGATGCCCCCGTTCCAACCAAAATCTGAACCGCTTTCTCCATTGTCAAAATACTACCTGCGTGGCGGTTGCGATCTTCACGAAATGCCTCATTTCCATCTACCCACACCGTTTGCCCCATCATTTCGTATTTACCAGGGCCCAATCCTGTCGCGTGCATCGCGTCGGTCGTTGCACAAATCAATTCCGTTGGTTTCACCTTCAAAATAAACGCCAGCATCTCAGGCGTTAAATGAAACCCATCGGGAATAATCTCAACCGTCAATTCATCACACATCAAACCCATTTCGGCCACACCCAAATGCTTGCCCTCGTCTGACCTTAAAAAAGTCGATTGTGCATTATAAATATGGGTCACCAAACGCACACCCGCATCAATAGCCTTACGCATCACGGACCCAGTGGCCATTGAATGCCCGACAGCCGGTACAATCCCAACCCGATCCAACTCGCGAATAAATGTCAATGCACCCTCACGCTCGGGCGCCAATGAAATCACACGAATAAAATCGCCAAATCTGTCCAACCAAATTCCATATTCATCAGGATCAGGGTCGCGCATCCATTCAGCCTGATGCGCACCCCGTTGCTCGGGGTTGTAATAAGGCCCTTCCAAATACACCCCAAGAAAATTAACGGATCGGGTTTTGGCATCGGCCCATTTTTTTACCCGCGCCAAACTGTCCATACGTTTTTCTCTGGGCGCAGTATTCATCGCCCCCAATAACGATGTCGTACCGTGCTGTGCATACATTTCCAAAATCTGATCTAACCCATCCGCATCGGCATCTTCAAAAGTATGTCCTATACCCCCATTCACATGAATATCAATATACCCGGGCGCAACAATCAAACCTGTCACATCAATGATTCGAAGGTCCACTTCTGCCCCAACATCCACAAGCTTGCCACCCACAACGGCAACATCACCAAACCCCACCTCACCATTTGGGAAAACCACTTGTCCACCACAAAGTCGAAAATCATCCACACCCAAAATACACCTCTTAAGAAACAAAAATAGAATGCGTCAAAGAAACAGCCACGCTCTTTTATTAATTTTAATTTTTCTTTTTTAATGGTTATACTATCTTTCACTATTCACTTGGCACAGCTCACCCCGAACCCACACTGTATTCATGCCCATTCTCATTCTCACCGCCACGGCCTTCGAGCAACAAACACTACGGGATCAACTCACACACCCAGCCCAACAAGAGATTGCCCACAACACCTGGACACGTGGCATTTTGGGCAACCGTCCCGTGATCCTCATTGAAGGAGGCATTGGGCTTGTCAACACGGCCCACGCACTCACTGTTGCACTCCAACAAATCAACCCAGAACTCGTCATTCAAACAGGCATTGGCGGCGCATATCTACAGGCCAATCTCAACATTGGCGACTTGGTACTGGCCACCGAAGAAAACTATGCCGAACTCGGTGTGATCACACCACAAGGCTGGCATCCTGCCGATGAAATTGGTATTCCGGTGCTCAAGACAGACCGCGACTACTTCAACACCTATCCACTGGATACAAATCTGGTCTCTGAAGCAAAACAAGCGCTTCAACGTGTGCAAGAAAGCGTGTCCACAGGCCCCTTTGTCACAGTACAACAATGCAGTGGTCGCACGGACGTAGGCAATACACTCAGCCACCGATTCAACGCCATTTGCGAAAACATGGAAGGCGTAGCCGCCGCACAGATTTGCCTGCAATACAACATCCCATTTATCGAACTACGTGCCATCAGCAACCAAGTTGAAGACCGCAATAAAGAATCCTGGAATATCCCACTGGCACTTGAACGCGCACAGACAGCAACCTCAAAACTCATTCAAGCCCTAAGTTAAAGGCAAAAGCACAAAGGTAAAAGTAAAAAAGCATCATCAAACATAAGCCTGAGAACCTTGCCAACAGACTTTACAGCAACACAGCAACATTGTTTTTTACTTATCACTACTCACTTCTCCCCGAGGTCCTATGTCTCCCATCTCGCTCGGTTATTCACCCTGTCCAAACGACACCTACATTTTTTATGGGCTGGTTCACAACAAAATAGAAGGTGCCCCAGTTTAAAGAAGTGCTCGAAGACATTGAAACCCTCAATACAATGGCCACAAATGATCAATTGGATATGACCAAAATTTCATTCCACGCACTTGGTCATTTGCGGAATCGTTATTGTCTCTTGCACGCAGGCGGTGCACTGGGTCGTGGCTGCGGCCCCTTAGTGATTGCACGCGAACCCTTATCCTCTGAAGATTTAGCCGATAAAAAAATCGCCATTCCCGGCAAACTCACCACGGCGGCCCTGCTCTTACGCCTGTTCAACTCCAACATTAAAAACCTTGTCGTTTTGCCCTTCCACGAAATTATGTCTGCCACCCAAAGTGGCGAGGTTGATGCCGGGCTCATCATCCATGAATCGCGCTTTACTTACCCCGATTACGGCCTCCACAAAGTCATCGATCTGGGTGAGTGGTGGGAATCGGAAACCGGGCACCCCATTCCATTGGGGGGCATTCTCGCCCGTCGAGACCTCGGTATCGAAACCATTCAAAAAATCGATCACTCTCTTCGCGCCAGTGTCGAATTTGCACACAACAATCCCAACGCGGTTAAAGACTATATCCGCCAACACGCACAAGAGATGGACCATCACGTGATGCAACAACACATCGACCTCTATGTGAACGACTACACACTCGATTACATGACCGATGGTGAAGCTGCCATTACAGACTTGTATCAACGTGCCGAAACCGCCAACATTATCCCCCCATCCACACAACCGCTTTTCATCGACCAAATGTAATTTTTGATTGATAGCACACTTTCAAAATCAATCTCTAACCAATCAATCGTCCACACTCTAAGGAGCAATTCATGGCAAAACCCAAAATTGGATTTATCGGCCTCGGCATTATGGGCAAACCCATGGCCGGTCACCTGATCAATGCCGGATATGAACTCACCGTACATAATCGCAGCCAAGCCGCCGTTGATGAGCTGGTTGCCAAAGGTGCAAATGCTTCCCGTTCACCCAAGGAAGTTGCCCAGAGCAGCGACATTGTGATCACCATGTTACCCGACTCACCCGATGTCGAGTTGGTCGCCCTTGGAGAAAATGGCATCGTCGAAGGAGCGCATGACGGCTTGATCTTCGTAGACATGAGCACCATCGCGCCCAGCGTGACCACAGCCATAGGCGAAGCATTGGCCGCCAAAGGCGTAAAAAGCCTCGATGCGCCCGTGAGCGGTGGCGACGTCGGTGCCCAGAATGCAGCCTTATCCATTATGGTCGGCGGAGATGAAGACACCTTCAACACCGTCAAACCCCTCTTCGACGTTATGGGCAAAAGTGCCATTCTTTGTGGCCCACTTAGTTCAGGCCAAACGGTCAAAGCATGTAACCAAATACTGGTCGCTGTCACCATCGCAGGGGTTTCCGAAGCACTCACCCTCGGTGCCAAAGCAGGCGTAGACCCACTCAAAATCGTGCAAGTCTTAAGCGGCGGCCTCGCTCGCTGTGGCGTGCTCGAAAACCGTGGCGAACGCATGGTCAATGGTGACTTTGACCCTGGCTTTCGCATTCGTCTCCACTACAAAGACCTCAACATTGTGCAAAAAACAGGCAATGACTTTGGCGTGCCCCTACCCGTCACCAGCGAAGTCTTTGAACTCTTCAAGACCGCAATGGTCAAAGGCCGAGGTGAACTCGACCACTCAGGTCTGCTCACCGTCGTTGAAGATATGTCTGACATTCAAGCACGCACGGGTAAATAATTCGAAACCCTATCCATCAAAAAATAAAAGGGCAATCTCTTTATGAGATCGCCCTTTTTATTAAAATGTTACACAACTCATACATTGACTTGCATCAATCTACTTTCTCTATCCGCTGACACGGCTCGGTTCAAGCGCCCAACCAAGAGAAATCGACTTCGATCCGCAACTGTGGCAAACCTACGGCATCCAAGGCTTTCCACCAAGCCCGGCCAATGACTTTTGGGATTGTAAGGTGATGCGTGTGTTCGGCCTCACGTGTTAAACGAATGTGGGATCCTGCCTGCCGAGTCACTTGATATTCTAACTCTCCCAGCAACTTAACCATCTGATCACCATTGACATCGCGTGGCATTTTCACAGCGCCATCACCTCTTCTTTGACAAAATGGAGACGTACAACTTTTGGCCAATCAACTTCATCAAAATGACACCGAACGGCATCCATTACCGATTCACGTAATGCTTCAATGGTATCAGCTTCTGTAAAAATCGATTCGCCGAGTGCTTTCGCTTCATACCCGCCATCCAAAGATTCTTCTACAAGAAATATGATTTCTTTTGCCATTTTATATCCTCATTCTAAGTACACCCAGTCGGTGTCGATAACCCCGCAATTTTACACGCGCCATCGGCAGGCCCATTGGGAAACAAATCGTAAATCATATCAATATCTTTATTTGTCTCTTTGCACAACCGACGAATCAGCGGCGCAATGTCAAACTTCAGCCAATAATTTCGAATATAGTTCACCACTTCCCAATGGTCATCGGTCATCTCGGCAATGCCATCTTGCTTGGCCAAATCAAGTGCCACCGCTTCGTCCCACAGTTCGGGCGTCTGAATAAACCCATCCTCATCCACCTCAATCTCTTTCCCGCCCAAAGTCACAGTCTTCAACGCCAACTTAACCTCCCAATAACAAAGTATCAGATTTTGCCATTCCCCTACCCCTTCCCATGCCGAGACGCAATATCAGCCAACCCTTCAATCACCGTTTCAATATGCGCTTCCGTATTAAACGGCCCCAGTGAAATACGCACAGTGCCCTTTAGATCTTTTGTGCCCAACAATTCATGTACCTTAGGTGCGCACTGAAGCCCTGTTCGCGTGGCCACATTGAACTTCACATCCAACAACGTACCCACATTATTTGCCGTCATTCCCGCCACATTCAACGACAGCACAGGCACATGGTCTTTCAAATTATCGGCACAGTATAAGATCACCCCATCCACTTCACGCAAGCCATTCACCAACTGTTGGAGCAATGCTTTTTCTCGCGCATGAATATTGCCCAAACCCTCACGCGCAATCCACTTCTGCCCATTCAACAAACCTGCAATACCCAACAAATTCCCAGTGCCACATTCCAAACGCCATGGATATTCGTCCAAATGATCGGGATATTCCGAACGCACCCCCGTGCCACCATATCGCAACGGTGCCACATCCACGCACTCACGCACATACATCCCACCAATGCCCGTAGGTCCCATCAGGGACTTATGTCCCGTAAAACACAAGATATCGGCCTGCATATCTTCCATATCAATGGGCAACACCCCCGCTGTCTGTGCCACGTCCACACATAAGATCACACCTCGTGCCTGACAAATTGCACCCACTTCAGCAACAGGTTGCACAGTACCCAATACATTCGATGCATGACTCATAACCACGAGCTTTGTATTGGGTCGAATCGCTTGGGCAATCGCATTGGGGTCTATATAACCCGCACCATCGAAAGGTACATAGGTCGCTTCAACACCATCATATTTGGCCAGATGATAAATGGGCCGCAACACAGAATTGTGATCCAAACATGTCGTAATCACATGGTCGCCGGCCTTTAACACACCCTGAATCGCAATATTCAGAGAATCGGATGCATTTTGCGTAAACACCAACCGATCGGAACTGCCAGTTGCCCCAAAAAACGACGCAAAAGACTTACGCGCCTCAGCCACCACAGCCTCAGCCTCTTGGGCCAAATCAGTACCACTGCGCCCCGGATTTACCCCATACTTCTGATAAAATTCCAACGCACTTTCCAAAATACCCGACGGCTTCGGAAACGTCGTTGCAGCATTGTCCAAATAAATAAAATCACTCATAAATCAGCCTATTTTTTGCCTTAATATGGCACCTAAATGACAATCGCATTATTCACCAACTCATGCACACCTGTAATCTTCAGCGGCATCTTATGATACCGCGCAATCTCTTTCAACTGCGTGCGACACTGCAAACACGAAGTAGACACAATCTTTGCATCGGTCTCACGCATTTGCTCAGCCTTTTTCTTTCCCGAAATATGCATCCGAAACTCACGCACAGATCGCAAAGCCGACAAACCCCCGCCTCCCCCACAGCACCACTGCGTATAACCGCCCTCAGGCATCTCTCGAAAATCGGCACAAGCTGCTTTCAAAATTTCACGCGGTTCATCTACAATACCACACCCTGCAGCAAACTGACAAGAATCATGATAGGTCACAGCTTCGGCATTTTTACTCGGGTCCAAGGTCAACCGCCCCTCACGAATCAACTCTGCGGTATACTCAAACCCACTCGTAATCTCAAACGACAACTCGCCCCACCAACGCCCTTCACTCGCCATAAATTTCATCACCCGATACGCATGGCCACACTCCCCCATCACCATCACCTTAGCGCCCAACGTCTCACACGCATTCACGTAATGTTTGTTTTCATACTTCATCGAAAAATTGTTGCCCGTTGTAAACCCAAAATTCGAGCCATCATAGGCCCGCGAGCTCATCGTCCAATCGATACCTGCGGCATAAAACACCTTGGCCATCCCCATCAGGTTCTCAGCATACACCAACACATCACCCGACGGTGGTAAAAAGAAAACCTCGGCCCCTTCTTTATCCAAAGGGATGGGAATATCCACACCTGTTTCTTCTTTCAATTCTTCTTGAATAAACCCAATCGCGTCTAAGAATGCCTCGGTTGAGGCCCCTTCCAAATTACCCGTTTCAAATGAATTTTTGGTGCCTTGTGCCAATGCTGGAGGCGTCAACCCCATCAAATCAACCAACGACCTTCCCACACGGGAAACGACTGAATGATCAATTCCCACCGGGCAAAAAGCCGCACACCGCCGACACGTCAAACATTCATACATACGCTCGCCAAACAGTTCGGCATCGTCATCTTCAAAATCGGGCGTATCAAAAATGGTGCTCCAAAACCGCCCCCAAAACGTGGTATACTTTTTATATAAACGAATCACCTGCCGAGAGCGTTCCACTGGGTGCATTCGCTTATCGGGTTGCCCATAATAAACCGGGCATTCCTGTGCACATATTCCACACTTGGTACACGTATCCATCTACAACCGCAGCGCCGATGGTTCATCTTGAATCTCGCGCACAAACGGATCCGACTCTCCAATCCGCCGCATATACGTGCCCACTATACCTGGTGGAATATATTTCTTTTCACGATTTTGTTCTTCAGCCATAAGAAACTTCCAAGTCCTAACCGTAACCCTATTGGGATTTAGAAGGGATTTTCTCCCCAAACTCACCCGCAAAAGAATCAGACGTGCCCAAAAATTGACGGCTCAAAAATATGCCCCCAAAATGCAACAAATGGGAAAATGGCATCACCAACAACAATGCCTGTAATGCCAGCATATGCCACACCCACCAAGCTCCTGCATCAACACCCACCTGGGAGAAGGTGAAGAAACCAATGAGATATGCAACGGCCTCATCACCCGACACACCACCATCAAGCGCGACCATAAGTGCGGTAAAAGAAAATGCGAGCAAAATTAGATCCGACAAATAATCACGAAAATCGGTAATCTCTCTCACCCGCTGCACAAGCACGCGTCGAAACAACAAATAGACCCCAGACACAGTCATCAACCAGCAGCCTACCGTTATCACAAACATCAACACATGATCAATTTGCAATCCAAGAGGTAGAATAAGCCGCGCATGTCCAAGAACATACAATGCCAATCCAAAGTGCAACAGCCAAGACCCCACCCAAAGCACCTTGTCACGTTTCCAAAGCCCTGTAAAAAACAAAAACCCTTTTACAAAACGCACCCACTCCAAACGCTTGGTGCGTGGACGCCCTGGAAACAAATGGATGGTTGGGCGATATTGTCGTCTCCAAATCTGAAATACGGAACCCCGAGCACCAAGAAGCAATTTCAATGCAGGGTTATAGAACCGAAGCCATACCCAAATGCGAACACCCAGCATCACCATATAAAAAGGGATTGCTACATAAGGTAATTGATAGAGTACAAAATATGTAAAGAGTTCCATTATCGTCCACGCAAGCGTGCGCAACTACTTAACCATTTATATTTTCTGTTGACAAGGGTCACCACGCACAACTACATTGACGCAATCACCTATAAGAGCACCTAACCTATTGAAAAAACCACCAATTGTCAAGCAGGAGGCACAATGGACGCAGTCGCATTAGACCATCTTCTCACCGAAGAAGAACGCCGGCAATTTGATGAAGAAGGCTACCTCATTGTACGCAACGCCGTAGAAGCAGATCACCTTGACCTGCTCGAACAAATCGTTGATACCACATGGGCCGAGGAGAAATATAAAGGCCTATCGGAAGATGGCAATCTCTTCTTCCCCAACTTTGTGGGCCAACACCAAGCCTGCATAGATCTGCTCGACAACCCCAAGGTTTTTCCCAAGGTATGGGGCATTATGGGCTGGAACATTTACCTTTACCACTCACACCTCGGTGTCACGCCACAAGAAAAACCCACTGGTGAACCCATGAAATATCCCCTTGGTTTTCACCAAGACAGTGGGCGAGTCAATGCCGA
>Ga0115002_10006720_pt1 | contig 13130 bp, 8 predicted proteins | sample ArcticOcean_MG_C_8_FD_89576 | JGI IMG/M metagenome (GOLD analysis project Ga0115002, IMG submission 89576) | Marine microbial communities from western Arctic Ocean - ArcticOcean_MG_CB11_86 | ecosystem: Environmental > Aquatic > Marine > Oceanic | place: Arctic Ocean: Canada Basin | collected...
GCATCTGAACGTCCGACAATCGAGGAACGACTCTCGCGGACCGCCAAACCAAAATCGGATTGCTGAAAAAGCCAATCTTTCTGAAATTTTGGGAGTCTGACTTTCAGAAAATTTGGAAGCCTGGCGGCCTAGTTTCCCGCTGACAGCCGATTTTGCTCGAAAGTTCTTCCGGATGGCAATGGCGCGTCGATGTCCTCAATCCATGTCAAGACGTCCCGCCAAACTACTTCAGCTTGATGATCACGGAACAACATATGATAGCCATCGGGATAGAGCGCGATGCGATGGCGGGAATCGAGCCTATCAATCATCAGCCCGGTGGCGCCGCGAGGGATAATTTCGTCCTTTTCGCCATAGAGGACCAATGCCGGAATCGACAAGTGTCCCGCAGCCTTGAGGGCAACATCCATCAAATTCACAAGGCCGTAGACAGCATCCGTCCGGGTTTCCTTGATCACCAGTGGATCCCGGCTCAGCGCCCGCAGCATCTCTATGTTGTCGGATGGCGTAATGCGCAAATCCTTGCCCGAAACGTGCACTCTCGGCGCGACGTGCACCATCAGCCAAAGCACGGCTCGATAGATTGGGCTCATGGTTGCCCGACCCCAAACAGCCGGGGCCGCGAGAATGACGCCCGAAATTTGAGGAGGGGCATGTTTGATACGTTCCATCGCAGGCACATCGGACACACCCGGTGAATTTAATGAGGACCCGTAGGCAGCCAATATGACCGCGCCGCCCATGCTCGAGCCCGCAATAAATATTGAGGTTTCACCATGCCGTGCGCGTACGGCCCTGATCACGTCGAACAGATCGCTGACGAGATTCTGCGTGCCAGGCCAGATCCCCCGGTCGGTTGTTTCCCCAAATCCACGCTGATCGTATGCGTAAGTCGTGACGCCCCGTCCAGCCCACCATTCGGCAGGCATGGAAAACGCATTGGAATAGTCGTTGAAGCCGTGCAGAGCCACTATGACGTGCGTTTCCTTCCCGGTGGCACGCCAAACGCGTACGGGTAGCCGGTGACCGTCTGACACCACGATCACTTGGTCCGAAACCTCAGGAATCAACACGCTGGGGCCAACGCTCTGGACCCGTGGCGTACACCCGGTGAACCATACGGCAACGAAGATGAGTGCAAAAATGGCAGAAATAGAGGGAATTCCGCTGAATTCACGGCGTATATGCCGGGCTGCATCGCACCCGCAGATTCGTGAAAACAACCTCGCGATGCTCACGTTCTCTTAACCTCCAGCGTTCACAATGGCGCGATGGTCTTTATGCCATTTTCAGACCCCATATTGATCGACTGAAATGCCCCCCGCATCCGCTCAATCATTTGTGACCCGCAGCCAGGCCTCGGCCCCTCCAGTTCTTCAAGGGCTCACGGCCATACTTGGCGATGCATCGAGCCGAAAAATTAATGTTGATGCAGCTAGCTGGTTCACCGAACGGGTCACCTCTCACCGTGACGAGCGCCTTGCCGTCCTGATCATTGAATTTGATCACGTCTCTTTGATCCAAGCTGCCGTCGAGGCCAGCTCCGGTGCCGCGTCCGACCGGCTGCCCAAACATCTGGAAGAGATCCTCCCCTTCGGCAGCTACATCGAACGTATTGGCGTCGACTTGTTCCTGGCTCTGGTCGGTAATTTCGATTCGGCAGGCGACTTGGCAGATATGACCAACCGGATGTTGGGTGATATCGAGGATGCCCTTCCTACACCACTCAGCCCCCGCTTTGGTATCGCGATCTATCCCGATGCGGGAACTGACCTTTCGGTACTTGCCCGTCGGGCAACGATCGCTCTCACAACTGCTCACGACAAGTCTTCCAACCGGGTCAGGGTATGGAGTGGTTCGCGCAGCTCACCTGCAGACAACACCTACAGATTAGCTGCTGATTTGGGTCGCGCTCTGTCGCAGAACGAGATCGATCTTAACTACTAACCGAAGGTCTCGACGACTACGGGGCGCGTTTCGGGAATGGAAGCATTGGTCCGCTGGTATCATCCCAGATTCGGACGAATTGAACCGGACGAATTCATCCCCATCGCAGAGCAGAACGGGCTGATCAATCAACTCGGTGATTGGGTGCTGTTCACGGCGTGCCGCCAATTACGTTATTGGCAGGAAGAAGGTCTTTCCCCCGGAACCATGGCCGTCAACGTGTCCGCTCACCAGGTCGCCCGGAGAGGATTCACGGAAACGGTCTCACCCGCGATCCGTGACAACGGCATTGCTCCCGAAGATCTGACGCTTGAGCTGACGGAGAGCGCAGTCATACGCGATGACGCTTCGGCCGCGGAAGCAATCCAGGAATTGAGCGCGCGCGGCGTGAGATTTTCCGTTGATGATTTCGGGACGGGTCACGCAACTTTTAGCAACCTTCGCAATTTGGCCGTCGACTCTGTCAAAATTGACCGCTCATTCGTCTCCGGCATGGTGCACCACGGCCAAGATGCGGTCATCGTCGAAGCCATCTTCGTCATGGCCGAAAGGTTGGGGCTCTCCGTCATCGCCGAAGGCGTCGAGAACATGGACCAGTACCGACGACTGTGTGAACTCGGCTGCGATGAAATTCAAGGCTTCCTGTTCAGCACGCCTCTTGCCGAAGACCAATTGGCAGCATTTCTCTCGGCTCACCATCATTTCACGCGTTGAGAACGCACTGAATCTGCAGCGTCCAGAGCAAATTTCATTGCGCTGGAATTATTGTTTTTCCAGATCAACGATGTCATTGGCTTCCGCCCAAAATGGTAATATAGGCTTACGGGGCCAAATCGAGTAATTTTGTAGTCCCAATTTGACGCGATCTGCTCTACGTTCGCCCCTCTTCGGGTGCGGACTGCCGCCCCGTCACGGGTGGTAATGGGCGAAATTCATGAAATTCGAAGGCACAGACAATTACGTCGCCACGGAAGACCTCATGGTTGCCGTGAACGCCGCGATTACGTTGCAGCGTCCCCTTCTGGTGAAGGGTGAGCCTGGAACGGGAAAGACCATGCTGGCCATCGAAGTCGCGAACGCCATCGGGGCACCGCTGATTGAATGGCACATCAAATCGACGACGAAGGCACAGCAAGGCCTCTACGAATACGATGCGGTCTCGCGGCTGCGTGATTCACAGCTGGGCGATGAACGGGTGCACGACATTGCCAATTACATCGTCCGCGGCAAATTGTGGGAGTCTTTTGAACTAGAGGAACGGCCCGTATTGTTGATCGATGAGATCGATAAAGCGGATATTGAGTTTCCCAACGATCTACTGCTCGAACTCGATCGAATGGAATTCTTCGTTTACGAAACCAAGAAGACCATCAAAGCGACCCAACGGCCGATCGTGTTCATCACATCGAACAATGAAAAGGAACTCCCGGACGCGTTTCTCAGGCGTTGTTTTTTTCACTACATCCGTTTCCCGGAGCGCGAGACGATGCAGCAAATTGTCGACGTGCACTATCCGGAACTCAAGCGTACCCTGCTCTCCGAAGCCTTGAATATTTTCTTCGAAATCCGCGACGTCCCCGGCTTGAAGAAGAAGCCGTCGACGTCAGAATTACTCGATTGGATCAAGTTACTGGTCTCCGATGATGTGACGCCCGAGGTCTTACGCAGCAGGGATATGAAAACGCTGATCCCGCCGCTTCACGGTGCCTTGCTCAAGAACGAACAGGACGTGCACCTGTTCGAGCGGTTGGCGTTCATGGCGCGGAGAGAAGGAGGAACCTAACCGGGTTCTCCTAAATATTCCGCCGGCATAGATAACGATCCATGTTCACTGAACTCTTCTACGAGCTCCGCAAGGCCAGGGTGCCTGTGAGCCTGAAGGAATACCTCCTCCTCCTCGAATCCATGCAGGCGCATGTCGCAAATATGAGCGTGGAAGAATTCTACTATTTGTCGCGCGCGACACTGGTGAAAGACGAGCGCAACTTCGACAAGTACGACGTCGTATTCGGGCACGTCTTCAAAGGTCTCGAAGCGCTCGAAGAGGACGACGCTGCCGAAATCCCCGAGGAATGGCTGCGCCGACTCGCCAAACTTACGCTGACCGAAGAAGAAAAGGCCGAGATCGAGGCGATGGGCGGCTTCAACAATCTCATGGAAGAGTTGGAAAAGCGCCTAGAAGAGCAGCAAAAGCGTCATCAAGGCGGCAACAAGTGGATCGGAACGGCCGGCCGCTCACCCTTTGGCGCCTACGGTTACAATCCGGAAGGCGTGCGGATCGGTCAGGACGGTTCGCGCCATCGCCGCGCCGTGAAGGTCTGGGACCGGCGAGAATATCGGAACCTCGATGATTCGGTTGAGCTCGGCACACGCAACATCAAGGTCGCATTGCGGAGACTACGGCGGTTCGCCCGCGAAGGTGCGGCGCTGGAACTCGACCTGCCTGACACAGTCCGTTCCACCGCGAACAACGGCGGCTATCTCGACCTGAAGCTCATCCCGGAACGGCACAATACGGTCAAGGTTTTACTGATTCTCGATATTGGCGGGTCTATGGATGATCATACCCGGACCTGCGAAGAGTTATTCTCGGCGACCCGGACCGAATTCAAGCATCTCGAGTATTTCTACTTCCATAATTTCGTCTACGAGTTCATGTGGCGGGATAACCGGCGGCGCCACCAGGAACGCGTGCCGACATGGGAGCTCCTGCACACTTACGCATCGGACTACAAATTAATCATCGTCGGCGATGCAACCATGAGCCCTTATGAGATCGCCTATCCCGGTGGCAGTGTCGAACACTGGAACGAAGAGCCCGGACAGATCTGGCTCGATCGCATGCTGACAACGTATCCCAGCGCCATCTGGCTCAATCCGGTGACCGAACGGCACTGGACGCACTCCCAATCCATACAGATGACGAAACAGCTGATGGGCGACCGCATGTTCCCGCTGACCGTCGAAGGCCTTGACCGCGGCATGCGAGAGTTAAGTCGGTAGAAAAAATCTGCTCTAGGTACCGCCTCGTTAGGCGGATTTCTGGCACCAAATTCGATGCGTCGTGGTCAGCGCCAACGGTTGCCGTGCTTCCAGCTCCGCCCATTGATCGAGGTTGAACGGATCTGCGGAATCGCCGAATTCCTCTAGAAATCCGGCCATGGTTGAAGGCTTCTGAACTTCATAAGCCAGGAAGTCCAAATTCAAGTCCGCCATCAATTCGCGTAGACGCCCGATATCGAACCGTGCCTCGTTATAATCGGGAAACAGAATATCGCGGCATTGATAGAAATTGTAAAAGCCGTCCGCCGCGACAACACGGCGAGCCAACTCATTTTCCGGCAACTCAATAATTGCGCGCCGCGCCTTGCGAACGCCTTCAAAGTTTCCGGTTAAGCCCTCCTGTTTAACGAACTCACGAGCCATGACGAGACCTTCCCGGTGGGTATCCGCACGCACTTGGAAATGCATGAGTCCCATAGGCATGAGGCGTTCCACGAGTGCACGCCATGGCGTCAGCGCATCTTCCGTCCAGATCAGAGTCTCGCCGGTATCGACCAAATGGTACTGCCCATCGAGTTGGTCGAGCTCATCACGCCCAGATTGACGAAACTCAATGTTGGCAACATCCATTCTCTGAGCCATCCGGGCGGCGTAAGCAAGATTAACCAGGCTTGGATCGGTTGCCATGATGTCGGCATTTTCGTAAACGGCCGCAAACCCGAGCGCTTTTTGTCCGGTGGCGCAGCCCGCACAGAGGAGACGCACGGGGCCGCGCGCATATTCCGGCACGGTGAATCCCGGGATCAATTCCTCCAATCCATCCGCCAAATTCCGAGGCTCGACGGACGGCAATCGATGCCACCGCGGGTAAGGCGATCGTTCGGTGTCTTCGGATTCTGAAGCTTCTGAAGGTCCAGGAATGCCGGAAATCTGGCTCGCGATTTCCTGTTCCTTCACCGGTTCGATCAACTGCTGCTGAATCAGCATCCGCCGGTACGGTGACTCGGAAGGCAATCCCAAGGTCAGCAGCTTTTCAATTCCCTCGATACGATAAATCGGGCGGTAGGTCGCAACGACGGCCAGCCGGTTCCACATTTCCAGATCCCAGGCACTCTCTTCGTTGCCGCTACCAATTGCCTCAAGACCACGACGAATTTCAGCGATGATGTATCCCGCCGCGAGAGCCTCTCTGCGTGTTTCATACCAAGCATAGTCGGTTGCGAAACATTGCAGCGCGAGTGCCAAGACAAACTGCCGCCTCCTACCAACGAGAAAATCTCCGGGTTCCGTTTCCCGTTCACCCTGCAGCACGATCACACGGCGAAGCGTCGTCAGCACTTTGTTCAAGTCGTCGTCGATGATGATGGTGTTGGCGAGCATCCCCAGCAGCAGGGGTTCTGAGAGCAGGTCGTCGAAGACACCGCCGGCAGCGGCCGCCATGATTGCTTCGATTTCATCGTTTTCCGTCATCGCCAACAGCCCGGCGAATCGCTCATCTCTTTTCAGAACGGCTGTCGCGGCGGGGACCAGGGTCTGATGTGCAATGTCGTCAAGATCAAAGCAGGTCCGTAGCTCCGTGAGCAACCCGGACGGCATCGATGGAAAGGGGTAGGAGTTCAATGCCTCAACAAAATGCTGAATGTAGGCGGCATTGTTGGAATCGAACCGAATCGCCTTTGCAAAGGTCGTTAGCGCATCGTCAACATCGCCACGCGCGGCCTGCGCGGCACCCAGTCGGGCGTATGCGGCACCATCCGTCGGCATGTACGCCGCGGCACGCCGCAGGACGTCAACCGCCTCGGGCAGGCGGTTCTGGTTCAGGCATAGAATGCCGATGTTCGTGTACGCATTCGCGAACGTTGGGTCGAAGCCGATCGCCCGATAGTACGAGGCAATCGCTTCATCAATCTTATCCTGCGCGCGCAGCGTTTCGCCGAGGTTGTAGTGGAAGGCGGCATTCTCTGGTTCGATGGCTAGAGCCCGATTGATCCAATCGGTCGCCGCCGCGTGTGCGCCTGCCTGATGATTGATCAGGCCAAGAAAATTCAGGGCTTCGGCGTTGTCGGGTTCCGCCGCAACGAGTTTTTCGCAGAGGTCCTTTGCGCCTTCATGATTCCCTTCCTGATATTGGCGGGCCGCCTCGGTGATATTTTCTGCTGCGCTCGACAACCTGTTAGACCAATCTGTGCCATCTCGATGGACGACCGGGTTATAGCAAGCGTTACGGGTCGCGACCAGTGATGTCGTCGAGCACAAAGCCGTCGTTCATCAGGTACCGGCTAATGGAAATCGCGCGACGGAAATGAGGTCCGTACGGAGACCCGGTGACGCGTGGCATTCGCCGCCGGGACGTCGAGAGGCCGACCATGTCCCTCGGCCAAGGCGTCGAGGCGGTGCGACAAATCGACGAGTCGTGTGACGATGACATGAATCACGAGTCCTTCACGTTGCAGACGCCCTGTGGCGAACAGCAGTCGTGCCCGCATAACCACCTTGCGATAGCGTTCGAATACCTTGGGCCAGATAACGAGATTGGCGATCCCTCCTTCATCCTCGAGCGTGCCGAAAATCACACCGCTTGCCGTTCCCGGCCGTTGCCGGCAAATCACCAGGCCGGCAACGGTGACATACGTATCCGGAGGGCGATCCGGCAGTGTGGAAGCAGGAATGGCGCCCTGCACGGCAAGTTCAGGCCGCAATAACGCCAAAGGATGAGACCGCAGGGTGAGCTTCAGAGCCGCATAATCGTCAAGCACTTCTTCCCCGAGGGACGCCGAAGGAAGTGGAACCGTCGGTTCGGGATGCTTCCCGGCCATACGATCCATGGCAAAGAGCGGAAGCGGTTCGGGGCCAAGCGCCCGAACTTCCCAGAGGACTTCACGGCGATTGAGTCCCAACGACCGATAGGCATCGGCCCGAGCCAGTCGTTCGAGGACAGGTTTCCCGAGACGGGCCTGCCGCCAGATATCATGAATGTCGTGATAGCCCCCGTCTTGATGACCCTTGGTCCGGGCAGCGGCGAGAGCGGTGGCATGCTCTTCTTTGAGTCCCTTGATCTGGCGAAATCCCAGACGGAGCGCAACCTCGCCCGTTTCTCTGGCCTCCAGCGTGCAATCCCAATCGCTGAACATGACATCGACAGGTCGGACCTCGACCCCATGATCGCGGGCATCGCGAACGATCTGCGCCGGCGCATAGAAGCCCATGGGCTGACTGTTCAGCAGCGCGCCGGCGAATACCGCGGGATAATGACACTTGATCCAAGCTGAAACGTAGACCAGTAACGCGAAACTCGCGGCGTGGGATTCGGGAAAGCCGTAGTCACCGAACCCCTCGATCTGCCGAAAACAGCGCTCGGCGAAGTCCTGCTCGTAACCGCGGGCGATCATGCCATCGATGAATTTTTCCCGGAAGTTGCCGACCTGTCCGGTACGGCGGAAAGTCGCCATGGCACGGCGCAGACCATCCGCTTCAGCCGGAGAAAATCCGGCGGCGACGATGGCGATCCGCATGGCCTGCTCCTGGAACAGTGGGACACCGAACGTCTTGCCGAGCACTTCCTCGAGCTCGGAGGAAGGGTACTCGATCGGCTCCTTCCCGTTCCGGCGGCGCAGGTAGGGATGCACCATGTCGCCCTGGATCGGTCCTGGACGGACGATCGCGACCTCGACGACAAGATCGTAGAAATTCCGGGGCTTGAGCCGCGGCAGCATCGACATCTGCGCCCGGCTCTCGACTTGAAAGACGCCGATCGAATCGGCCCGGCACAGCATTTCGTAGACAGCGGGGTCTTCCGACGGGACGGTTGCCAGAGTGAGCACCTTCCCATGATGTTGCTCGATGAGCTGAAAGGCCTTGCGGATGCAGGTGAGCATACCGAGGCCCAGCACATCCACTTTCAGGATTCCGAGGGCATCGAGATCGTCCTTATCCCATTCGATATGGGTGCGCTCTTCCATGGCGGCATTGCCGATGGGCACGACCTCGGAGAGCGGGCCCCGCGTGATGATGAATCCGCCGACGTGCTGCGACAGATGCCGGGGAAATCCTTTCAGCTCGTCCGCAAGAGTGAGCGCGAGCCGAAGCCGCCGGTCGGCCGGGTCGAGACCGGCCTCGCGAACCCGATCGTCATCGATGGGTTTACCCCGGCCCGATCCCCACACCAAACCGTTCACCGCCCCAGCGATGTCGGGCGATAACCCCAGTGCCTTGGTCACCTCGCGCACGGCACTTCGGGTGCGATAGGTGATCACCGTCGCGGCGATGCCGGCCCGGTCACGGCCGTAACGGCCGTAGATGTACTGGATGACCTCCTCGCGACGCTCGTGTTCGAAGTCGACGTCGATATCGGGCGGCTCGCCGCGCTCGGCAGAGACGAAACGCTCGAACAGGAGGCCGATACGATCGGGATCCACGGCCGTGATACCCAGGCAATAGCAGACCGCCGAATTTGCCGCCGATCCCCGTCCTTGGCACAGGATGTTCCGACTCCGGGCGAACTGGACGATATCGTGGACCGTAAGGAAATATGGGGCGTAGTTCAGTGCCTCGATCAAACCAAGTTCGCGCTCAAGCAGCTCACGTACCTTGTCGGAAATGCCGCCGGGATAACGTCCGTGGGCCCCTTCCCAGGTAAGCCGTACGAGCACCTCTTGGGGCGGACAGCCATCGGGCTCGATTTCATCGGGATATTCGTAGCGCAATTCGTCGAGGTTGAAAGTGCAAGACTCGGCGATCTGTGCCGTGCGGGCCACGGCTTCCGGATAATCGGCGAACAGACGCGCCATCTCCTCCGGCGGCTTCAGATGGCGCTCGGCATTGGCGAACAACCGGTAACCGGCTTCATCGATGGTGACGTGCTCACGGATGCAGGTGAGAACGTCCTGCAAAGGCCGACGGTATGCGGCGTGCGCATGAACGTCATTGGTGGCAACGAGCGGCGTACGGCAGGTCATGGCAAGATCGGCGAGGTGCTTGAGCCGCCAACCATCGTCGCCACGGTAGAGATGAGAGGCGCCGAGATAGACCGAACCGGCGGTGCGTTCACGAATATTGTTCAGGCGTTCCGCGAAGGCTGCGCCGGGCGATTTCCCTTCAGGCGGGAGGACAATCCAGATCTGTCCCTCCCCCGCGCCGTTTTCCTCGCCGAGCATGTCGTCGAGGGTGAGATGGCAATCGCCCTTTGGCGCCCGCCGCTTGCCGAGCGTGAGGAGTTGGGAGAGCCGCCCATAAGCCGCCCGGTCCTGCGGCAGGACGAGCAGGCTCAAGCCATCCTGAAGGTCAAGACGGGTGCCGACGACGAGACGGAGGCCAACTTCCTTGGCGGCGACATGGGCGCGCACCACGCCGGCGAGGGTGTTGCGATCGGTCACCGCAATGGCTGTATGACCGAGCTCGGCCGCCGCCGTGATCAGTTCCTCGGCATGTGATGCCCCCTGCAGGAACGAGAAATTGGTCGTGACCTGAAGTTCGGCGTAGGCGGTCACAAGATACCATCCCTCACCACGACCCTGTTCATTCCAGCCATCCTCACGCGAACAGGCCGTGCAGGTACCAGCGCGGCGGGTCTTGGGGCATCTCGCTGATCATGCGGTAAAGCCCCTCCCGAAAAACCCAGAAGCGCCCACCTTCCATGTCTTCGAGGCGATAGTAATCGCGGGTTTCAAGGTCCCACGGCGCATGCCAGGGTGCCGCCTTCAGCCACCATTCCGGGGCGATACGCTCTGGCCCTTCCGCCCAGGTGATCCGGTGCAGCACCCGGCGCCAACGGAACATCACTGGCGGGCCGTCGGGAATCATGGCCGTGGCCTCGATGGTCTCCGGCTGGGGCAGAAGGCGCACGGGCCGCCGGCAGGTGGACGGTGCCGGTGACGCGGGCGGCCCAGTGTGAAAGACGGGAACCGGTGCGGCCGCCCGCTCGGGAATATGGCTCTCGCGCAGGTCGAACCGCATGACATTCTCCGTCCCCAACCGGTTCTGCAGGCGATCGACGAGGGCGCTGAGTTCCGCGGGCGCCGTACTCGCCCGGCGGGACGCAAGTGGTATCTGCTCTGGCGGCAACGGCTCGGTGACGGGTGCGGTCAAGGCCATCACTTCGATCCCGAAACCGGGATCGAGGCTTTCGAGACGTTCGGCGAACAGGCGCAATAGATGATCAGGATCGCGCACCGGACGGCTGGCACCGATCGATACCCAGCTCACCTCGCCATCGACGTGATAGAGGCTGAGCACGAGCTTGCGGACACCGAGATGCTTGCGCCGGAGCCGGGCTTCAAGCTGACGCAGCAATCGCTTGAGTCCGATGACAATGTCCGTGGACTGTCCCAGCGGCTCAGCCGGCATGATGCGGACCCGCATCGGCAATGTCTCGAGACGCGGCGAGATCGGCTCAAACACATGGCCCAGAGCCTGATCGAGACGCCGGGTGATGATCTCGCCGAAACGTGCGGTGAGCGGTCCACGCGGCACGTTCAACAGATCACCGACGTGCCGCAATCCGAGGCCGTACAAACCATCGATCACATCAGCCGGCAGGCGCAAGGCCATGACGGGTAGCGGTGTCAGGGCCGCGCGCATGCCACCCGGCGGTACGATTCGGCCATCCTTGTCCTTTCGACCGGTTGTTCTTTCCCTGCCAATTTGACCGAAACGGGCCACCGCCCAGGCAGCTCCCGGTGTCTCGGCCAATCCGGCGTGGACCGTGAACCCCAATCGCCACATCCGGGCGATTAGCATGCGGGTCAGCTTGGCCTCACCCCCGAAGAGATGCGCGCAGCCAGTGGCGTCCAGCCAAACCCCGGCACTGCCTCCCTCCAAGGCCTCTCCGTCGGCCTCGGGGGCCGTCCACGGCGTATAGGCCCCACACCATTCGGCGATGCGGGCCAACGTCTTGGCGTCCTCCACCGGATCGGCAGGAAATGCCTTGAGACCGGGATGCTGGGCCCGGGCATCGGTCAGCGGCAGACCGGACACAATGCCCTCGGCCGCCGCCGCGGCGCTTGGGGCCGTTACACGCAAGCCTCCCTGGACGGCGGTAACCGTTACGAACGGCCGCCCGTCATGCGTAGGCTCTATGCGGCTGAGGCATTCCGTGGCGAAATTCGGGAGCCACAGCGAAATTACCCGTCTCATCATTCCACTCCACGAACCATTCGTTCGGCGTACCACCCCGACAACGCTGCAACACGAGCTGCCAACGGACACCACCGGCGCTGATGCCCGATACGGGCACAACCCGCCAGCGGGTCACCGCCGCGCTTGCCGGCATGTCCACGCCGCGCCGCAAGATGAAGGCGGTCACGCCGCTCGCCTCCGCGGCGAGTTGCAGACGACGGCTGTAGGTGAAGTCGACGGCATTGGTCTCTCCGATGACGACCCCAATTTCCGGGGTATGAAGTCCTTCTTCCATCGCCCACAGAATGTCGGTGTCGTTTCGCCCGCGTGTCACGATGGTATGGGCCGGGTCGAGACCCAGCGCGGCAAAACCCGGCGCATAAGGGACACCGTGCTCGCGCACCTCATGAGCTTGAAGACACCACAACACCGTGACGCCGGTCACCGCCATGTCGCCGATATCGCACTCGCCGCCGCCGAGCCGGTCCAAAAGGGCGCAAGTAAAGCCGGAAGCAGCGGCAAACCCGCTGGTTCCCTGCCCCACGATCTCGTGCAAACAACCAAGCGGCAGTCCCAGCCAAGGCAGTGCCATGTCGATTGCCGGTTGTCCGAACGTGAGCACGGGCCGCACCTCATCTTCCCCGCCCACCCCCATCCTTTCGATGGTCGCAATACGGGCACGGAGCTGTTCGATCACTGCGGGACGCTGGTGCCCCGTCATATAAAGACCCTCTCTGTTGACTTGTTCCCGTTGACTGGCCCCCGTTGACTGGCCCCTGTTGATTGGACCTGTCGGCTGGGCGCACCAAGAACATCAGAATGTTCTTGGTTTGTTCTTATTTCAGAGAGAACAATGAGTCAAGGAATGAAAGACGCATATCACGCTTGCTGTATTGCCGAGCTCAGAGCGACCAGCAAATCCGCAATCGGTACCAACTCATCATCGGAAGGTGCCTCTCCCGTCCGTAGCGCCTCCACGGCCAGTTCGAGGGCACGCGCGGCTTCACTTATCGATGCAAGACCGAAGGTTGCCCCAGCCCCGGCCAGTGAGTGCGCCAGACGCTCGA
>Ga0115002_10006722_pt1 | contig 13129 bp, 12 predicted proteins | sample ArcticOcean_MG_C_8_FD_89576 | JGI IMG/M metagenome (GOLD analysis project Ga0115002, IMG submission 89576) | Marine microbial communities from western Arctic Ocean - ArcticOcean_MG_CB11_86 | ecosystem: Environmental > Aquatic > Marine > Oceanic | place: Arctic Ocean: Canada Basin | collected...
ACATTGGGATAATCTGGTCAACACCATAACGTTTCTGAGGCATTTTAAAAAATCCTTTCCGGGCTTTGCCCGGGATGGATTCTCTCATAATCACTGGTACTAGTCACGGGGGTAAGGTCAAATTGATAAAGCAATCGTGAATGGGGATGGGGTCGAGGTTTTAATGGCCGAATTAGTGGAAACGCAACTCAGCGAGCCGGGGCTTAAAAGGTTTCTTGTGAACGATCCCACTGTCGAGAAATTAGGCGAAATCCTAGAAGACAATCCTAACGGAGTTCTATTCTTAAGAGACGAATTGACGGGGCTGATTGCGTCACTCGATAAGCCTGGACAAGAAAATGCGAGGGCCTGTCTTTTAGAATGCTGGGATGGAGGCAGCTCATTTACGTTTGATCGGATTGGAAGGGGGACCATAATTGTTGAGCATGCTATTGTCAGTGTGCTTGGTGAAATTCAACCCGGTCCTCTCCAGGTTTATGTCAGTGAAGTCCTCAAAGGGAAGCGGGACGATGGTCTCTTGCAGAGATTTCAATTGCTAGTCTGGCCAGATTTCCCCTCTAAGTTCGAGACCGTAGACCGGGAGCCTGACGAGGAGGCAAGAGGACGAGCTTCTGAGGTTTTCCATCGTCTGAAAGAGCTACATGCTCTCGAAGTCGATGCCGAATCTCACGAGCCGGGCGATGCTGGGATTCTGTTTCTCCACTTTGCTGAAGACGCTCAAATTGTTTTCAATGAATGGAGAGAGCAGCTAGAAAATCGATTGCGATCTGATTCGTTGCCCTCGATTATGGAGAGTCATTTGTCGAAGTATCGAAGCTTGATTCCATCTCTAGCTCTGCTGGATCATTTAGTGGATGGCGGCACCGGGCCTGTCGGTTTGAATTCACTAGAGAGGGCGATTGCTTGGGGCAAGTACCTCGAAACGCACGCGAACCGTATCTATGAGGCCGCTTTTTGCGAAGAGCGATCCGCAGCACGGCAGATAGCAAGTCGAATCAAAACCGGAGACCTTCCTGTAAAGTTCACAGCTCGCTATGTGCATCGGAAGGGGTGGTCTGGCCTGAGCAACAAGAAAAGTGTCGCAGAGGGATTGAGTCTCTTGGAAGAGCTTCACTGGCTTCGAAAAGTCGAGATCCAAACCGGAGGCAAGCCAAAAATCGAGTACCAAGTCAACCCAGCGGTTTTGGATGAGCCTGAGTCTCGAATTAGGCTTAATTAGGGTTACGGAGACCTTTTGGCAGTTTTGTCAGTTGATTTCTTCGATGAGAATATAATTCGAGCGTTTCGTTTGGGAGATATTCTCAATGGGACAGCAACGAAATATCTCAAAGGAATGAATTTGACATAATGTCAACAATGGTTATGATCTATGAATGAAAAAAAACAGATCAACTCGGAAGAAGCTTAGTGACCAAATTCGGGAAGCTGTCGAGAAATCAGGACTTTCACATCACCGAATTGCTAGTGAGACTGGGCTGCATGACGCAACCTTGTCCCGGTTCATGTCAGGTGAACGAGGATTGACCATGAAAGGCTTGGACCAACTAGCAGATTTTCTAGGACTACAAATCGTAATTGAAGCTCGATTACATAAGAAAAAGGGAAAGTGATTGCATGGCGAGTATTTCAAGACAGCCAAATGGCCGAAAGGCGATTCAATTCATGGCGCCTGATGGAAAGCGGAAGTCAATCCGATTGGGTAAAGTGGCGATCCGTACTGCGGAAGCCGTGAAGATTAAAGTGGAGCACCTAGTTGCTGCCTCTCTTTCTGGTCATGCCTTGGACGATGAAACGGCCCGATGGGTTGCAGATTTAGAAGAAGTGTTAGCTGGCAAGCTGGTCGCGGTTGGTCTGATTCCAAAGTCGGAATCTACAACTTTGCAAGCATTTCTTGACCGATTATATTGAAAGCCGGGCCGACATGAAACAATCGACTCGGACCGTCTACAATCACACTCGGCGATGCCTTCTCGAATTCTTCGGTTCTGAGAAACCATTGAAGGAGATTACCCCCGGTGATGCTGATGACTGGCGGCTGAATTTGATCTCTCAAGAACTCGCAGAGAATACGGTGCGTAGGCGGTGTGGCATCGCAAAACAGTTTCTCACTGCAGCCAAACGACGTGGATTGGTCAATGAGAATCCTTTTGAGGATCTAAAATCTGCAATCCAAGCCAACGCCAGTCGATTCTACTTTGTGAACCGATCCGAAACCGAGAAAGTCATCGAAGCGTGTCCTGATGCTGAATGGAGATTGTTATTTGCCCTCAGCCGGTATGGTGGTCTGAGATGCCCCTCAGAACACCTATTGCTGCGATGGAGTGACATCAACTGGGAACAGGGGCGGATGCTTGTAAGAAGTCCGAAGACTGAACATCATCCCGGAGGAGAATCTCGAATGGTTCCCATTTTCCCTGAACTGAAGCCCTTCCTTGATGAATGCTTCGAGTTAGCTGAATCGGGTACCGAGTACGTCATCACTCGATATCGAGATAAGAATGTGAATCTCCGAACACAGTTGCAGCGAATTATTCGGCGAGCAGGTCTGGAAGTCTGGCCCAAGTTGTTTCAGAATCTTCGTAGTACGAGGCAAACGGAACTGGAAGAACAGTTTCCTTCTCATGTGGTCTGCTCGTGGATTGGCAACACGCAGGCAGTTGCCATAAAACACTATCTCCAAGTCACTGAAGACCATTTTGCTAAAGCGGTGCAAAATCCGGTGCAGCAAGCGCACGAAACAGGCCGCAACGACTCGCAAGACAACTCTGCTACATTGGAGCAAACCTCTGTTTTGCAGGGACATGCGAGTGATTGCGGGTACGTGCAAAAGTGTTTAGTGGGCGATACAGGACTCGAACCTGTGACCTCACGGATGTGAACCGTGCGCTCTAACCAACTGAGCTAAACGCCCGCAACTAGAGTGTTCTATCTTCTGCTGCAACCAACTGCAAGTCAATCTGAAGATTCATTTTTTTCGCCGGGCACTATCGCCACCGCACGGCACCATCCGGCCGAGGCTCCTTCGATTTTCACCGGCAGGCACGAAACATAAAAACCGGTCGGAGTCGGAATTTGGTCGAGGTTTGCCAGCTTTTCAATCTGACAATACTCGGCCGTCAGCCCAGCAAAATGTGCGGGCCAAATGTACTTGCCGTCTCCCGTTTTTTTGAAATCGGCAACCATATCGGTAAAGGGGCGGTCGAGCGTGTAAGCATCGATGCCTATGACCTTCACTCCTTGCTCCACTAACCACAATGTCCCTTCTCGTCCCAACCCCGGTTGGCGGAAATACTCGGGCTCGTCGATTCGCTTGTCGGCGCCGGTTTGCAATAAAACGATATCGCCCGGTTGGAGTCTGTGCTCAATTTTTTCTAACGCTTCTTGCAGGTGTTCAACCGTAATAAATTCACCCGCGGCAATGTGCCTGACATCAATGACCACGCCTGGGGCAAAGCACCATTCAAGCGGAACCTCATCTATTTTTTTTGCGGGTTGGCCGCCTGAAGTTGCACCGTAATGGTAGGGCGCATCGACGTGCGTTCCTGTGTGAGTGATCGCTTGAATCTGCTCAATCGCCCAGCCTTGCCCGTCCGAAAAAACCAAGTCGCTCGGCTCGACTCCAAAGAACTGTTGCATTTGCTGCAGCCCTTCGTCGGCGTGTGTCACATAATGAATCGACGCAGGCATCGGCTCACTAGCCGCCTGGTGTTGCAGGGGCACGCTTAAATCAATCAGCTGGCAGTTCGGAAACATTTTTCAATCGCCATTTCGTAACAACGCTTTTTTGTGAAAACTCAAACCGCTATGGTATGATGATGGTTTCACCGAGAAAGTCCAGCTTCACTGCAACATCTTATGGTAAACTCAAATGATGAATTTATTCCTTCGCAGTCTTCGTGTCCCCTGTGGTGCCTTCATAGTCTTTTTTTTCGCATCCCCAGGAACGGCTTCCGACTGGCTGCAGTTTCGCGGAACCAACGCCAACGGGATCGCAGTTAATGACAGCCCGCTGCCTGCAGAAATTGGTCCGAAAAAGAATGTGCTTTGGAAAATTGCTTTGGCTTCCGGTCATTCTTCGCCCGTCATTCACAACGGACGAATTTATCTGACCGCCCTCGACAACAAAAAATTGCTGACGTTTGGCCTCGATGCGAACAGCGGATCGGTCTTGTGGGCGGCGGAAGCAAACTATGAAAAACTTGAATCGGTACACCGAATCGGCAGCCCGGCGACATCAACCGTCGTTACCGACGGCAAACACGTTTTCAGCTTTTTCGGCTCGGTTGGACTGTTCTGTTACGACCTGGAAGGCCAGTCCATTTGGTCTCGAAAATTAGGGCCGTTTAACAACCAGTTTGGGGCCACTTCTTCGCCCGTTCTTCACGAAGACCGCATTGTCATGGTGCAAGACCACGATACCGGCTCTTATGTTTTCGCCGTCGATAAACGGACGGGCAAAACAATTTGGAAAACCGACCGCCCCAACTTCCGACGGAATTACGGTTCGCCAACCATTTGGACCGTAAACGGCAAACCGCAGGTGGTTGTCGCCGGATCGGCATACATCACCGGTTACGATTTAGAATCCGGAAAACATGTTTGGACGGTACGCGGCATCTGCCGGGTTGTTAGCACCACGCCCGTTGTTGGCAACGATGGCCTGTTGTACGTGGCAGCGACCGGCGGTGGTAAACCGACCGCCCAACCGAGTTTCAAAAAATTGATCAGTACCGCTGATGCAAACGGCAACAAACTGCTCGAAGAGTCTGAACTTCCCAAATCACAAATTCGCAGCTTCCTGTATCAATTCGACACCGACCTCGATAAATCGCTGAACGAGGCGGAGTATGAAACCATTCGCGAAATCTTTGACATCTCTCAAACGGCGGCATTCGCAATCAAGCCGGGCGGTACCGGTGATATCACTGAGAGTCATGTCTTGTGGACGCAGACCAAATCGATTCCACGGAATTCGACTCTCTTAATTCATCAAGGCACCGTCTTCATGGTCAAGGACGGCGGAATTCTCGCGACGCTCAACGCCAAGACGGGTGACATTATCAAACAAGGACGCCTGGCCGGGCGGGGCAGTTATTACAGTTCCGCGGTCGTCGGCGACGGAAAAGTTTATCTCATCTCTGAACGGGGTGACTTGACGGTCGTCAGTGCCAAAGGTGAATGGGAACAACTTTCGGAAACCTCGTTCGGAGAAGACACGCTCGCCACGCCTGCCATCGTCGATGGAAAAATCTATCTACGCACAGTCAAAAGCCTGTACTGCTTCGGCTTAAAAACAAAATAATTCTAAGCCGACGGCACGCCGTCGGGGATCAACCATTCAACTCTCATTTATTAGCAATCACCCATTCCAACGTTTCGACGTTCGCGTGTGCCAACTCTTCTTGGAATTCGTCATCACTTTGAAATCGTTTTTGCGGAATGCGTTTCGCAGGCACTCCAAGCCGAATTTCTTGTTTCCGAAACGGCCACGGTTCAAACGTAATTTCAAACGGCGAAACGGGAATCCGCTGCAATGTTCCTCCGCCGTACACGTCGATCGCGGAGATTTCTGTTTGCTCGCATATTGTCATCCATAGGCTAAGGCGGTCGAATAATTGCAGCATCCGGTAGCCAGATTCAACAAGCTCTTCGACTCTTTCATCGAGAACATCCTCTTGCCATAACGGCTGGTTCTTCCGCTGCTGTTGCAAAAATGTTTCGAGGGCCGCTACGTCAACTGCATCCTCTTGTCTCGATTCCAAAGCACACTCGGCCAAGTAGGTGAAATGTTTGCTGACCCAGATTGCAGGAAACATCCCGAATTGCCTGCAATGCTCAATGCTTTTCGTCCAAATGTCGGTCGCGACGGGCATGGGCATCTCGGTGAAGTCCCTCGGGAAACCGGTCTCGGGGTCAATAGTCGGTGCCTGTTCCCATTCCTGCCAACCGGCATCGTGATGAATGACCGCCGATAGAAACTGATCAGAAATCGGCAACGGTTGGATTGCCTCGTTTTCCCAGAGCAGCGCCAGTTCACCGGCGATGCGCGCATGATCGATCTGCGAGAAAAGTAACCAGTCGCTTCCGCAGTCTCGTCGAATCATGGCATCACCCCAAATATTGTTTCCACCAATCGAGAATTTGATGCAGCCGATGAATCCGCAAATCGGGCGGACCCATTCGGCTCATGCCGTGACTGGTGGAATACGGGTAGCGAATAAACCGGCTAGGAATCCCCCGCAGTTGCAGCGCGGCAAACACTTGTTCTGATTGTTCGATGTTGCACCGTAAATCGCCTTCACTGTGAATGACCAGCGTGGGAGTTTTCACATTGCCAAAATATTTGAGCGGGCTTTGGTCCCAAATTGGTTCGATGTTGTCCCACGAATTGCCTTCCCAATACCCGCCGGGCACCAGTGGAATATCACTTGAACCGACCATGCTGACCAAGTTCGAAACACAGCGGTCGGAAATGGCTGCTGCAAAATCGTCGGTATGTCCGATGGCCCAGTTTGTCATGTACCCGCCGTAACTACCGCCCATAATTCCGATTTTAGATTTCTTGATGTTGGCGTGCTGCTGCATGAACTGCGTGACGGCCTGCACGTCTTCCCAGTCGGCGTTTCCCCAATTGCCTTTGATGGCCGTCGTGTGGCTTTCGCCGTACCCTTTACTGCCTCGGGGGTTGCTGAAGACTACTACGTAACCCGCCGCGGCCAGGACTTGAAACTCATGAAAAAACGATGTCCCGTACTGGCAATGTGGCCCGCCGTGCACCTGTAATACGGCGGGATACTTCCGATCTTTTTTGAACCCGGGCGGCTTCATCACCCACAGTTGAACTTTCGTGCCTGAAGCTGATTCGACCCAGTGTTCTTCAAGCTGCGAAATCTCGATTGAGTCAAGTAGTGATTGGTTGACGTTTTTAGTATTACGAATTTTCAACTGCCCCGACTTGGCAATCTCACCGACGGCGATGACTGGTGGGCTGGTCGCTGTCGTGATGGCCAGCGCCATTTTCGAGCCATCGGCAGTCAGGTTGCCCATTGCCAGTGCCTGCGGGCCTTTGCTTGAAAATGTGAAACCTTTTTCATCGAGCGAGCAGTGTGCAATTTGCGTCTCGCCGTGCCAGCCAATTTGCATGTAAATACTTTTACTGTTTGGGCTCCAGCAGATGTTTGCTCCGAAGGTGGCTTCCGCCATGTCACTTAACGTGACCGATGTCAAACAATAATCGTACTCTGCAGTCAGGTTTTGAATTTTGTTGGTTTTCAAATCGAGTACAAACAGGTGATTATTCCGCACGCCCCAAACTTCCTGCCGACCTGCGCAGCCGACATAGACAATCTTCTTGCCATCGGGCGACCATTTGGGTGACGACTTGGTTCCCTCTGGTAGGCCAGCAATCTTTTTGGCTTTCCCAGTTTGCACGTCCACGCGAAACAGTTCATCCTTCCACGGTTTTAAGAGCGAGTTTTTGCTGGTGTTCGATGCGACAATTAGTTCTTTTGAATTGGGTGAAAAATCGAAGCTGAACCAGCCTGTGTTGTCTTTATCGAACACCTTACGGTGTTGGCCTGTTTTGAAATCAACCACGTATAAGTGATGCCGCTTGTCGTTGAAGTAGCCGTCACCATCCAGGCGGTAGTACATGTCGTCAATCACACGGGGCGGCGTGCTGGCACCGCTTTCTTTTTGTTGCCGCTTGTCGGCTTCGGTCCAGCCTGGTTCAGTTTCGCGGAACGTGACCGCTAGAAGTTTTCCGTCGGGAGAAAACTGGAATCCGCCGATACTGCCGTCGGGAAAGTCTGTCAGTCTGATCGCTTCACCTCCCGCTGCGGGAATCGTAAAGATTTGTGTCTGCGGTTTTTCTCGACCAGAGGTGAAGGCAATTGTCTCTCCATCAGACGACCAACGTCCGTGCCCGTCTTTTTCGCCCGAGGTAAACTGCTTGGACTCGTTTGACTTACAATCGAGCAGCCAAAAGTTGGTAACGTTATTGTTTTTCTCGCCGATGTGTTTTTGCGAATACAGAATTGTGGAGCCATCGGGGGAAATTTGTGGATCGCTGACAATGCGAAGTTGTAGTATGTCTTCGGGCGTAATTTTTCGTTTTGACTTTTTAGCCATTGAAGGTATTTCCTGTGATTACAGTTGGTTGGCGTATTTTGAGAATTTCTTTCACCACAACGACACGACGGGCACTAAGAATTTCAGGATCATGGAAACAGTGGCTGTCGTCGTGCTCGTCGTGTCGTTGTGGTAGAATAGCACTCTATCAATTCAGGTTGAAATTATTGTACCAAGATCACTACCGAAAAAATGGAAAGAGTTTATATCATGACCTGCCTTCGATCAGTTGTTTGCCTGCTGTCTTTGACCATTCTCTCGAACACCTGCGTGGCAGAACCAACGGCGAAAATCAAGTCGGCTGCTAAGAAGGTTTCTCAGATTGTCGCGCATCGCGGGGCCAGTGCACAACGACCGGAAGGCACGCTGGTCTGTTATCGCAAGGCAATCAAAGATGGTGCCACCGCGATTGAAATCGATGTTCGCACCACCAAAGACGGCGTCCTGGTCAGCCTGCACGATGCATCACTCGACCGCACAACCAACGGCAGCGGGCCAATTGAGAAAATTAATTCGACCGATTTAAAAAAACTCGACGCGGGCAGTTGGTTCGATGCAAAATACAAATCAGAGCACGTGCCCACGATTCGCGAAATCCTGAAACTGGCTAAAGGTAAAATCGACGTGCTGCTCGATTTGAAAGAAACAGGTTCTACTTACACGGCAAAGGTTGTGGGTGAAATCCGCAAACACGGCGAACCCAAACGCATCATCGTCGGAGTCCGCAGCGTGGAACAGGCAAAACAATTTCGCAAGCTGTTACCCGAAGCCCAGCAAATTGGCCTGATTCCCGACACCAAATCAATCGAGGCCTTTGCCGCTACGGGTACAGAAACCATCCGCCTGTGGCCGCGCTGGTTGACCGATGAAAAGTTAGTGCCTCGCGTGCGGGCTGCCGGGGCCAAGCTACATCTCAACGGCAGAACAGGCACGAAAGAGGAGATCATCCCGCTACTAAACCACGCCCCCGATTCCCTCTCCAGCGACAACCCCGAACGGTTGCTGCTAACATTGAAGAATTTGGGCCGATGATACATTGCTGTAGGGCCGGGTGTCCCGGCCGGATTGGGAAGTCATTCGGTGATCAGAAATTTTTCCGAAGTTATTAGAGCATTGGAAAATCCGAAAGCCATTCACCACCGAACGTTTCCGTCCGGCACAGCCGGACCTACTTCACTGCTGCTAACATTGAAGAGTTTAGGGCGTTGAAAATGAATTCCTTGTGGAAATCTTCCGTGGCGTGATTGACTGTGAAATATAACGCCCAAGCCAGCCAGCCAGCCAGCCTGCTTGCTTTGCTACCAGAACCTCCACCACGGTTTGGGCTTTGATTGTTCAGGATACTCCTGAGGATGGAAGACCGTTTTGACAAACGAAGACATGGCTATACTCTCGGGAAGGGGCGGCACCGGCAAGCCAAAGTCTTCCCACACGACTTCATCCTTGCGGTATACGGTCAACCGTGAAGAGGGCCAACTGTAGAGTATCAAGTCCTGATTCTGTTGTTCCAACTCAAGCTCACCGGGTTGTTCACCAACGCCGAGGAACCGGAAGGTTTCTCCCGGCGGAATGGCGACTTCCTCGACCCACGGCTCAAGCCACACCCTCAAAGGCTCTGCACCAGTGTTCGAGATGGTCTTCGTCGATTCATGCATGCAACGTGTCTCGAAGCAGCCTAACGTTTGAGCTAACCTGCCCGCCCCGTGAGAGACAGGCGACAATAAACGAAAAACAAGTATGCTGAATTTCAACGTTGAATGCCAGAGCGGGTAGCCTAGATTGCTTGCAATCTAGGTCGACGCAGTCGACAGGAGGGCTCGGGCCCTAGTGATGATCTTGGATTGAAACGCAGCCTCCGGTGCCTGCGGCACACAGGTTGGCGAGCAACCTGTGCTACCCACTAAAACAACTAGGGCGCTAATTCAGACGAGGCCGCACTTTCGGAAACTGTTTCTTGCATGAGCGGCGCAAGCCATTCGTCGCAGAAGACACGGTTCGTCGAACCAAAATGTCCGCCGAAGTTCCAACTGCTTAGCATCTTAAAACAATACCGCTGTTGATGCAGGCGGACGTTTTCATCGTCGGAATTAAATTCGTGAAACCCATTGAACCCGGCTGCGAATGTATGGTGCCGATCAATCGTTCCCAAAGTTGTGGTGCCCAGGCCTAAGAAAAACAAATCCCAGTGAGAATGGAAATTCCAAATTCCGTGTGTGGTGTGTTCCAAAGCAGTTGAAAGATCGTACTGCGGTGAAACGGCTGCTGAGAGAAGTATTAGGCGGGTCACCTTGCGGTCATGCGGCAGGGCTTCCATTGCCAGCAGCGATAGCCCCGCTCCGCCGGAATGCCCAATCAAATAGACTGGCCGCCCTGGGTATTGGTCTTGGTAGGCGATGATTCGCGCAGCGAGTTTTTCGGCTTCGAATCGATTTCGTTTTATGCCACACAAATGCTTGGTAAACAACAGGTATGAGCCAGTTGTCCAATCATAGATTTCAATGCCCATGTCAATGCCGGCATCGTTCAGCCCGCGGGCGACTCCATATTCAACGGGGCTTTTTGCTTGAATGCCGGGAAGCACTAACACCAAGCCTCGCTCTAATCGGTCTGCTGATTTCAAACCATCAACGTTTCGACACCACCAATGTCCTAAAGGAAATGCAAACATTCCAGCCGTCGATGAAATTCCCCGCCACCAGCGGTTCAGCATGGGTTGTCTCCAATCGGGTTGAACGATTTCAGGACTTTGCGACGGTATCACTGCGTCATGGCCTATTAGCATTCCTTGCGGTGAACCATCCAATGTACGGCAACCGGTGATTGAGCACACAGAGAATAGAACTACAAATGTGAAACTATGAACCCGCACACCAATTCCTGATAGAAAAGAATTTTCTGAACACCGGCGGGATGATATTGGAATCCCAGTTTTGAACACTAGATCAGTTTCAACCTGCCACAATGTCAAGAGTCAGTTTTTTGTTGCGGGTAGCCTAGATTGCTTGCAATCTAGGTCGACGAAGTCGACAGGAGGGCTCGGGCCCTTGTGATGATCTCGGATTGAAACGCAGCCTCCGGTGCCTGCGGCACACAGGTTGGCAAGCAACCTGTGCTACCCACTGTCTTCGAAAGGTTATTCGGATTTCACACGGCTCAAGCCTACATACGCGGGCAAACGGCCTTGCTCCCTAAGTGCTTTGGTTGTCATTGTCTGATAACGAAGAGGGACAGCGGCACTGCCGTATCCGTCTGCGGAAACAATCAGCCAATAACTACTGGTGTCTGCATGTGATTGTGGATGTTTATAGTTAGCACCGGTCCCGAATTCATGGTCAATGGTGGCGAGACCAGCATGGTCTGTTTTCGTACCGATCCGCTCGATCACTGATAGTCCACCGGAGAGATTCGCTTTATGCCTCTGAAGCTCGACTTCACTTGTCGCTCGCGATGCCCAGACAATTGCAACGTAAGCACCCTCGATCGGCTTTGCTGTGAGTGCGTCAAACACAACAACATCAACCGGAATTGTGACTGAACCACTCGATCCCCATTTTGCTTCCGGGATAATGACTGCGACCAGAACGGCAACCATGGCGATGAGAGTCAGCCATCCAATGAGCGTCTTGGGGTAAGCTTTCTTAAGCCAGGTGGTCATGGTCGCGTTCTCTCAAAAAATCGGCTGAACCAATCAAGAGTCGTCTCGGTTATTGTACCAACAGATCAGGTAAGAGATGAGAGAAGTTCAGAATCAAACGTCATCATTGGCGGCTTCGGTGTCACGGTTTCTTGCGCTTTGCGATCGTCTTGAAGAAAGTGAATGAATTTGACTTGCCGTTCTGTGAGACAACGAAGGCAACACTGAATTCCTTCGTGTCAGCATCGATGTACCGTGTTGTGTGTCTTTCTTCACCGTATTGTGCACCTTTGCCGGGCGGTGCAAAATAAACCAAGGTGAGCGTGTTTGTTTTTTTATCAAACTTTCCTTCAAGGCGGGCATGTTTCAATTCGGTATTGGAATACCACCTGCCGGTATATGTTGTCGAGTTCGCATCGAATTGCAATGTGAGCCCATTACCTGTGAATTTGGCTGTGCCAAGCGATTCACTCGATGTCCCAGTGTAGGTTCGGTGCAGCCGGTTGCTGTTTGAAAAGAGTTTGTTCACTTCGAGACCGTTATAGACCGTTGGCGGCGCGAAGTTACCTTTGGGCCAAGTGTATGTTGTTGTGTCCCAAGTGCCGACTTCTTTCTGGAAAACGACGTTGTCAGGTGGTCTCTTCGGGCAGCGTCTACCTGCGAGTTCGAACGAAGCCAGAGATATCAATGCGACAGCAAGGATGAATACCATGCTGAACGATGTTCGTCGATGATCCATCATCTGTGCGTTCCCATGTTTTCTGACGCTGAAGTTCTGGCAGCTAACTGGTGTTTAAATTGAACTTCCTGTCAAACAGCGTACCACGCCTGAATGTGATTCACAATCACAGGTGAACCCAACGGGTAGCCTAGATTGATTGCAATCTAGGTCGACGAAGTCGACAGGAAGGCTCAGAACCTTGTGATGATCTCGGATTGAAACTCAGCCTCCGGTGCCTGCGGCACACAGGTTGGCAAGCAACCTGTGCTACCCACTGAAAGTTAAATCTAGGGGGGATCAATGACTGGTTGTTGCTGGCGCGTCAACAGGCCGAAGAAAAACAGAATTGTTCCGGTAACGATCAGGATCGGGGCGAAGCAGAGCATCGAAAAACCTCCAATGACCGAGGGGCTCTGTCTGGATACGTTGTCGTAGATGTTAAGCATAACCTTCTGCGACTCGGCATTGTAGGTTGTGTCAGGTTCGATCTCGATGCGGACTTGAATACGACCTGGTTTAGAGACTTCAAATTTATCGAATGAATGTTCGACACTTACGGTCCCGCCAGCTGCGCCCACATCTTCCGTAAGTGTGGATATCGTTCCACTGTCCCAGCCAATGTGATTACTACTGGAATAAACAGT
>Ga0115002_10006723_pt1 | contig 13129 bp, 15 predicted proteins | sample ArcticOcean_MG_C_8_FD_89576 | JGI IMG/M metagenome (GOLD analysis project Ga0115002, IMG submission 89576) | Marine microbial communities from western Arctic Ocean - ArcticOcean_MG_CB11_86 | ecosystem: Environmental > Aquatic > Marine > Oceanic | place: Arctic Ocean: Canada Basin | collected...
AAGCCAAGAGATACGAGGGCGAGCCCTGACTTGCTACACGACCGAACCCACCAACGAGCCCGGGGAAACCCGGCGGCGAAGCCAACAGATACGAGGGCGAGCCCCGACTTGCTACACGACCGAACCCACCAACGAGCCCGGAGCCCTCGGCTCCACAATTCAGCGAACTGCGGTATCGTTGAGACGCTTGATCGAAAGAACCGCACTGGGGGTGAGCTATGGCTGGTGACGCGCTGAAGACGACGGTGGTAGGAAGCTACCCACAACCTGATTGGCTCGTGGACCACGCCAACCTAAGCAACCGCCTCCCTCCCCGCGTACGAGCCCACGAACTCTGGCTCGTTCCCGAGGATCAGTTGGCCGAAAAGCAGAACGAAGCGACCTTGTTAGCCATACGTGACATGGAAGAAGCAGGCATCGACATCATCAGCGATGGCGAGCAACGACGCGAAAGCTACTCCAACCGCTTCGCTACTTCCCTCGACGGCGTAGACGACGAGCACCCAGGCACCGCGCTTGATCGCACCGGCCACCCCAACCCCGTGCCCAGGGTCTACGGCCCGATCATCCGCCTGGAAGCACGAGAGGTCGAGGACGTGGAGTTCCTGCGCGCCAACACCGATAGACAGATAAAGATCACCCTTCCCGGCCCCTTCACCATGTCGCAACAGGCGCAAGACGACTACTACGACGATGAAGAAGCCATGGCGATGGCTTACGCGATCGCCGTCAACGCCGAGATCAAAGCGCTCTTCGCGGCAGGCGCCGATGTCGTGCAGCTCGACGAGCCCTACATGCAGGCGCGGCCCGACAAGGCCAGACAGTTCGCGGTAAAAGTCCTCAATCGCGCCCTCGAAGGCGTCACCGGTACGACCGCCGTGCACCTGTGCTTCGGCTACGCCCACGTTGTCCACGAGAGGCCCGATGGCTACTCGTTCCTCCCTGAGCTAGCCGCATCCACCGCACAGCAGATCTCCATCGAGTCCGCCCAGTCAGGCCTCGACCTCTCGATCCTCCACGACCTGGGAGACAAGACGATCATCCTAGGCGTGCTCGATCTTGGCGACATGACGCCAGAGACCCCCGAAATCGTCGCAGATCGTGTTCGCAACGCCCTCAATTTCGTTCCAGCCGAACGACTGATCACCGCGCCGGACTGCGGCATGAAGTACCTACCCCACGACGTCGCGCTGGCCAAGCTCAAGGCCCTGGCCGCAGGCACAGCGATCGTGAGTCGGGAGTTGGGCCTCGGCTAAAGCAATTCTCGAACGGCGGCCACGATCTCGTCCTCCGTGGCCAGGCCCTCGATGCGCATAGCGACGCGCCCCTCACGGTCGACCACGAACACCCAAGGCTCCGTGGGCAGGTGCCACTCCAGAGCCTCAGGAGACGGGCTCAACTGGCCCTGCTCCCGGGCCGCAGTCAGGTCCCAGGGCTCGATGTGAATAAACTCGACCGCCCCGTCAAGAGCCTCGCGAGCGTCGTCCATCACTTCGACCACCGGGCCGCACATCGCGCTGACGCAGAACTGAGGTGAAGCGAACACAACAACGAATGGCTCCCCAGAATCGCGGGCCTCTGCCACGGAGACGGTGTGAAGATCGTCCGTTTCAACCCGCCGCGAGGACAGGTCCACGAACGGAGCATCGTTGATCGTCAGGTTCGCCGTAGCAGGCACCCGAGAGCCCACAGTCGGAGCGTTGGCCTCCGCGAGCACGCGAAAGCCAGCCTCCTCGATCTCCGGCGAGACATTACCCACAGCGAGGGCCACGAAGTCGGCGATCCAGATCCCGGCCTCAGGCAACAAGACTTCATCGACCACGTAGATGCCCTTGAACTCGAGGTGAACGTGCTCATCGCCCCCTTCGTGGACATGCACGAAGTCGTCAGGGATCGTCCGCCAGTGAGCAGGTGCCTCTGTCTTCAGTGTGGCCGTATCGCCGTCGACCAGGAAGAAGCGCACGTTAACCGCGGCGCCTTCCAGGAATTGACCGTTGATGTCGACCAACCCGAACGGGAACCTGTTCGCACCAACCACGAACTCCGACGCAGCGACGAGCCCGCTGTAGCGCTCTGCGACTGCGGGCTGAGAGGTAGCGGTAGGTTCTTCGGCACCGGGAGGTAGTGGGGTGGGCGAGCCCGACCCGCATGCAGCCAGCGTAAGCACAGCCAGCACGAGAACCGCTAGGCGGGGTATCCAACCGAACGAGACCAGAAAGGCCGTCAGAGGAAATCTCCAACGAAAAAAGTGGCCACCACGGAGGCAATGGTGGGCGGTAGAGGACTCGAACCTCTGACCTCCGCGATGTCAACGCGACGCTCTAACCAACTGAGCTAACCGCCCAACCTAAACAGTATAGGCTGGGCCAAAAGCGCGGGTCAACGCGAGTCAGGAGCAGGACTAACTCGCGTGCACCAGGCCGTTGCCTGTTCGGTTGTGAGGGGGTAGGGCCAGTGGTAGAATCCGTCGCGCCTGTCCGAACGGGCGCTTTTCAGGTGGAGGTGGTGCTAGTGGAAGCTGTTTTGCCCAAGTGTCAGGCCTGCAAGAAAGGCGACCTGGTTCCCCTCTCCGATTTTGGAGGCCAAGGCGCCCCGATCCACTACAAAGCCTGGGTCTGCACTAACCCGGACTGCGGATTCAACATCAAGATCCGCAACGGCGACGTCTACCTCAACGAGCCCATCGCCCGTGGCGAGGATCGCACTCCTCGCGCCCGCTGACCACCAATGATCGGGCCACGCCAGTGAACAACGAACCTACTTTGCTCGACCCTCGTAGCTGTCTTTGATGGCTTCTCTTCGCATTCCACGCCGTTGGCGCAACTGGCGCCCCCGCTCCGTCGCTGGCGCGTCCACGCTCGCCATAGGGCTAACGCTACTCCTCGCGGCCAGCGTCTACTACACCTACGTCACCTTCATCGCCACTCGTGGCTCCGAAGACCTAACGGTGCCCGCGAACGCCGGACGATCCCAAACGCTGGATAGAGAAACGCCCCTCACCACCCAAGCCTCGGGGCATCCCTCCCCAACCTGGCAGGAGCTCTACCCCGGTGAACTGCTCCCCGCCCGCCAATGGGCTGACCCCCGAGGCTCACTCGATCTCCAGCTGCCCGAGCTCGAAGGCTTCACCGCGATCAGCGCTGCGGGACGCCCCAGCTTCGTCGGTGAGATCGGTCGAGCAGAGCGCATCACGATCCCCGCGATCGGCGTGGGTGCCGGCGTCGAGGAATTGGAGATCCAAGACTTAGGCGACAGTTCGGCGTACCTCACTCCATCGTTCACCGTCGGGCACATCCCTGAGAGCCCGAATCCCGGATCCCACGGCAACGGTTGGTACTTCGGCCACCTGGAGAGTCCCGTGTCTGGCGAAGGAAACGTCTTCTCCCGGTTGCCACGCGTGCCCGAAATGCTGCGCACAGGCGACGACGTCCACGTGATCGTCGAGAGCGGCGGGCGCGAGTACTTGTACCTTGTCAGTCAAACGGAGCTCATCCACGAGGACGACATGGACCTCTATCAGGCACCCGACGCACGGGTAACACTGGTGACGTGTTTCCCCCGATTGCGTTACGACCAACGACTGCTGGTGACCGCGCAGTTGGTGGGCTTCCGCGACCTGGCGGCCTAGCGCAGCCACCTTCACAGACCCTTCACGCCCCGCATGCCTTACGTCACGGGAGGTTGACACCTCATCCGTATGGTGTGGATGCTATGCGAGAACAACAGTCGTTCTCGTACAGCCAGTCTGATTCGGAGAGGTTTTTCGTGTACACACGCGTTCTTATTCCCCTAGATGGTTCGACGACAGCGCTGCAGGTTCTGCCCTACGCCAAGGTAGTCGCGAAGTCCACGGGAGCATCCATCGTCTTGCTCCAGGCGCTCAACGAGTACCCGCGCGAGTTAATCACCACCGTTAGCCACAGCGTCATGACACCCAAGACCTTCCCGCCTCCTGCTGAGGCCTGGATTCAGTTGAAGGCCAATGCACTGGCAGCCGTACAGGCCAAGCTTGAAATGGCAGCCGCTGACCTGAAGTCGGAGGGCTTCCAGGTAACAACGCTGACCGTCGAAGAAGACGCCGCCGACGCGATCGTGACCGAGGCTGAAAAGGATCCAGGCACACTCATCGCCATCTCCACGCACGGACGCTCGGGCATCGGGCGCTGGATGATGGGCAGCGTGACCGACAAAGTGGTCCGCCAGGCGATGAACCCGGTTCTCGTGGTTCGAGCACGTCCGGGCGAAGTCACCTCCAGCGCGCCGCAACTCAAGCGGATAGTGCTTCCGCTAGACGGCTCAGAGCGCAGCGGGATCGCCATGGATCACGCGGTTGAGATGGCCAAGGCCCTCAACCTAGGTGTCACACTCGTACGGTCTATCTCCCCGATGGCGTACGGAGACACCTTCGCCGACTACGTGCCGACGATGTACGAGAACCTCGCGGACGAGATCGAAACGGACGTGCAGGCTTTCTTGGCCCACGAGGCCCAACAACTGCGGGCCGCTGGCATCGCCGATGTCGCAGTGAAGGCGGTGGACGGCTATGCAGCGTCCGCGATCCTGGATGAAGTGGGCGACGAGGGCGACAGCATGGTCGTGATGGCGACCCACGGACGTGCAGGGATTGGTCGCTGGGTGCTTGGAAGTGTCTCTGACCGAGTGATTCGCCATAGCACCGGACCTGTGCTGGTAGTACGGCCAGGTACCGAAACCTAGCAGAGTCCAATCGACAGCCTCTCAGGAGCGGCCGCCGAGATTCGGCGGCCGCCTTCTCGTCGAAGCGCCCAGCAACAACAGATCGCCCAGCCACTGCTCCCTTGTAGACTCCCGGCAACTCTCCAGAAGGTTTCACGATGGGTATTGAGTCAGACCTGTTCACGGACATAGTCATCGTCTTTATTGCCGCGTTTGTGGGCGGGTGGGCTGCGCGCCTGCTCCGGCTGCCCACGCTGCTGGGATACCTGGCGGCAGGAGTGGTAGTCGGTCCCCACACGTTCGAATTGATCAGCAACGTTGATGCGGTGCAGACGCTGGCGGAGCTAGGTGTGGTACTGCTGCTGTTCGCAGTGGGTGTAGAGATATCTCCCGGAGATGTGCTTCGGCTGGGGCCGCGTGTCGTGCTCGCAGGCGTGGGCCAACTGCTCGCCACCGGATCTGCGGGGTTCCTCTTAGGGCTCGCGCTCGGATGGACGTTCGAGCAGTCGATCCTCCTGAGTTTCGTGATCTCGCTGAGCAGCACGATGGTGGTGCTCAAGTCATTGACGGACCGAGGTGAGTTACAAACGATCCATGGGCGCGTGATGACCGGCATGCTCGTGATGCAGGATCTCGCGTTCGTGCCGATGATCGCGATCGTTCCCGCGCTTGCAGGCAACGGCGGTTCACTGGCGCAAGACATCGCCGTGGGTGGACTCAAGGCAGTCGTGGTACTCGCCCTCGTCTTCATCGCGGGCGGCCGCGTCATCCCGTGGCTCCTCCGGCGCGCCGCAGGGTTTGGCACGCAGGAGTCCTTCATCGTCACCGTTGTAGCAATCACGGTCGGTGCGGCCGCAGCGACGCAGGCGGCAGGACTCTCGGCAGCACTCGGTGCTTTCGCTGCGGGGCTCACGATCAGCGTGTCTGACTGGACAGGCCATCGTGCACTCCAGGAAGTCATGCCCCTGCGAGATATCTTCGCAGCGATGTTCTTCGCCTCCCTGGGAATGTTGCTGAACCCAGAGTTCTTGACGAGCAATCTGGGGTTGGTCTCCACCGTGGTCGTGGCATCCGTCCTCTTGAAGTTTGGCGTCGTGAGCGGCATGGTTCGGCTGGTCGGCTACCTGCCGCGAACGGCAATCCTAGCCGGGGTCGGCATGGTTCAGATCGGTGAATTCAGTTTCATCCTGGCCGGCACCGCAGAGATTGAAGGCGTCGTCGATGAGGCTTTTTTTCCGCTTGTTGTGGTCGCTGCCGTTACCACCATGGCCATCACACCTGGGGCCATCGCTGCCTCTACCACCGGGATTCATAGGTTGGAGTTGCGCTGGCCCTGGCTAAGAGCCTACCTGCCAGGGCGTGCGACAGCGGCCAATAGCGAGGATCGCATCCCGCGGTACCGCGAGCACGTAATAGTCGCAGGTCTGGGGCGTGTGGGGTCGTTTATCGCGGAAGAGCTGCATCGGCAGGGCATCCCGTTCATCGCAGTCGACGTGGATCCGGCAGCGGTAGCACGGGTACGCGCGCGTTGGGGCTACGCGATCCACGGGGATTCGGCTAGCGCGCCGGTGCTGAAATCCGCGCGCGTGAAGTACGCTCGCCTGCTGGTGGTAGCGCAGCCGGACCCAGTTTCGGCGGCAGTAACGGTTCAGCACGCCCAAGCCATGAACCCTTCGCTCCACATCGTGGCGCGGGTAGGTTGGCGGGCGGAGGCAGAAGCATTCCGCAAGAGTGGTGTGGCCGCAGTGGTATGGCCCGAAATGGAGGCTGCGCTGGAGATATTGCGCGTTTCCCTGGTGGAGTTGGGGTTGGGCTCAGGCAGAGCCAGCAACTTGGTCGATACCGCTCGGCGAACCCTGGAATTCGGGGACGCAACGAGCGACGAACACGACCCCTACGCCGGGATGTGGTAGCTGAAGAGGCCTGCGCGGGGAACGGCCAGGCCCCTTTTAGTTGCTTCCACACAGAGCGCCCCCGCGTAGTGACCTAGGCGCTTTGGCGTCGCCCCTCAACGACGACTGGCGGCGCAGGTAGAGGCTCAAGCCCTTCGGGAACGTAGCCATAGTGCAAGAGCAATCGCTCCTGGCGAGGTGCTAGCTCACCGCCGCATTGGACACACTCAATGTACGGTCCCGAGACATCAGACTTGCCTTCGAGGTCGCCTCCACACTTCGGACACGCCTTCAACCAGAATTCCATTTCAGCAACCTCCTTTATCATCGGCGGTCATCGCTTTCACTCGCTCGATAAGCACCCAAGGATCGAAGGGCTTCGGGACGAAGCGATCTCCGATTGAGTCGTCGATCTGAACAGCATCCGATGGATCCGTCGCCGAGAGCACGAGCCAAGGCGGTTGATCCTCGTGGTCATGGAGCCAATTGAGGACATCAACAGATCGTCCATCCGGCAGCCCGAGGTCAAGGAGGACACCAGACACATCTCCCTGCTCCAGACGGGTGAGCGCTTCAGTTCCACTGCCCACCTGATTCACGAAGAAGCCTGCGTGCTGCATGGCGATCGTCAGGACTCGACGCAGGGCCGGGTCGTCCTCGACGATGAGGAGCAGTTTCGTGGGCGCAACGTCATCTACCATCGCGGTCACACACTCCTCCTTTCGCTGCACGTATCGGCCCTTGCTCCAAACCCGCCCATGCCCACGATGCTTGAATCCAACAGATGGAAGGCTACGGACATGACGTGCAGCGGCTGTGAAGACAGCATGGAGCGACGTGAGCGAATCGTGAACGCGCTCACGATCGAGAAGGGAAGCCGGAGGGACGAAGCGAGCTAGGCCTCGGGGCGCGCCATGCGGTAGCCAACCTGCGGCTCGGTAAGGATGTACCGCGGGTTGCGGGCATCGTCGCCGAGTTTACGGCGGAGGTTCCTGATGAAGGATCTAACGAGCTCGTTCTCGCCTGAGTACTCCGGACCCCAAACATTATGAAGGATCTGGTCATGGGTTAGGACCCGACCGGCATTGTTAGCCAACTCTAGTAACAGCTTGTACTCCGTCGCTGACAGCGAGACCGCCGCGCCATCCCCTGTTACCCGGCGATCGTTAAAGTCGAGCTCAAGCGCCTGCAGGCGGTAGGGTTCACGAACTTCTGTTTGGTCGGAGAGAACCCGGCGTCGTAGGGACGCTTCGATGCGCACGACAAGCTCGGAGGGTGAGAAAGGCTTAGTCACATAGTCGTCCGCGCCAGCCCGAAGGGCTTTGGCCGCGACTTCACTTTCCGACCTCGCGGTCAGGAAAATCACCGGCACACCGGAGAATTCACGAACGCGCCGGAGCAACTCGAATCCGTCGGTGCCAGGAAGCTGCATATCGAGCAGCATCATGTCGGGGTCGTCAGACTCGGCGATCCTGATCGCTTCTTCGGGATCTTGGGTGACGATGGCACGGAATCCGGCTTCTTCTAGTGTCCGCTGCACATACCGCAGTACCTGCTGTTCATCGTCAATGACGAGGATCCGCGTTCGCTCACCGGGTCTGCTGATGTGGCCTAGATGTGACGCTCTCTGTGTAACATCTAGGCCAGGGATAGCTACGTGTTCGGTTGCAACCGGCACCGTAAACCTGAATGTGCTGCCCTTTCCCGGACCAAGGCTTTCTGCCCAGATGCGTCCACCCTGTGTCTCTACGATGCCTTTGCAGATGGCAAGGCCCAGACCGTGACCTTGGCTTACGGTGCCGTGCTCATCCGGTAGCTGCATGAACTTGTGGAAAGGCGCTTCGGCCTGGCCAGCGGCGAAGCCACGACCGTTGTCACGCACGGCGATCGTAACGAAGCCTGCGTTCAACGACGCTTCAAGCGCGATCGCCGTACCTTCAGGGGAGAACTTGGCGGCGTTGCTAAGCAGGTTGTTGAGCACTTGTCCCAGTCGGCGTGGATCCGCGACGACCGTTGGGATACCTGCGAGGACGGGTCGTTCAACTTGATGATTGCCCGCCGCGCGAGCAAGCGTGTTGCACGCCTCCTCTATGACGCTAGCCAGTTCGATAGGCACAGGGGAAACGGTCAGCGTTCCGGCTTCGATGCGGGTTACATCCAGTAGGTTATCGACGAGGTCTCGCAAGCGGTCCGCTTGCTCATCGATGATGCCAAATAGTTCGTTGGCCTCGTCCACACTGAGGAGCCGTTTGGTGCCGAGTGCCATCGCTGCAGAGCCCTTGATGGCCGTAAGTGGCGTCTTGAGTTCATGGGACACCATCCCCAAGAACTCGTTGCGCAGCCGCTCCAATTCCTCGAGCGGCGAGATATCTTGGATCGTGGCGATGGCGCCTGATATCTTACCGTCGGAATCGTACACAGGAGTCGCGTTGGTGATAGTGGGGATTATCGTCCCGTCCTCCAACTCCACGAAAAACTCCTCAGCGGTGACGCGCTCGCCGTGTTCGAGAGCGCGGCTGAGCGGAAGGTCATGTTGCTCGTACGGGCTCCCGTCTCGTTTGGTGTAAGTTCCGTGGCGCTCATGGGCACTGAGTGCCTCACCTTCCGAAGCGAACGTTCCTCCCAAGAGGCGAGCGGCTTCCCTGTTGACGAACCGTGAACCACCTGGGCCCTTGTCGACGATGAGCACGCCAACAGGTGACGTTTCAACGAGGATACGTAAGCGAGCGCGCTCAGTCTCGGCGGCGGCGTGGAGTTCGGCGTTGTGGATCGCCATGGCGGCTTGATCGGCGAGCAGGAGGAGCATGCGCTCGTCCTCCTCGGAGAACTCGTCCCCACCTTGCTTTTCAGTAAGGTAAAGGTTGCCGAGCGGCTGGCCTTCGTAGCGCACGGGCGCACCAAGGAACGATTTGATGGGAGGATGGTTCTTGGGAAAACCCACAGATGGCCCGTGGCTGGCTAGGTCGCCCACGCGCACGACCTCCTGGCTAGCCTGCAGCAGGCCCAGCAGGCCGTGGCCAACAGGAAGGTCACCGATGGCCGCTCGTTCTTCTTCGGACACACCCTGGGTGATGAATTCTTAAATCTTGCCAGAGGCGTCGAAGACACCCAACGCGCCATAACGGGCCCCTGTCATCTGGCAGGCAGCGTCGACAACTTCACGAAGGAGATCGGCTGGGTCTAAGGTGTCAGCAATCTTTCGCGTCAGGTCTGCAAACAGAGTGAGCTTTCGCCGAACCTGAGATAGCTCAGCCTGTAAATCGGCCTCCTTCGATGGCTTCTTTTCGTCTGCCACATTTCACCATAGCAAGCGCATCGGGCCGCCCCCTAGTGCGGCGCCCATGTTACGCGAAGCAAACCACCAACGCCTCCGGTGCGTATACTCCCCTAGACGCTATGAAGCTTGAACCTCGGTTCTTACCTCTGACTCACCTTGCGCTGATGACTGCGGTGGCCCTGATGCTCGCCGCGTGCGGTGGAGGCGATGTTGCGCCCACGGCCGTACCCGGTTCCTCAGGCGCCGATACGGCGACGCCTGCTGGTGACGCGCCAACAGGCGAGTTCTGGCGTACCGATATCGCGGTCGGCGACAGCGAGCAGCAGGTGGCCCAAGCTACGTCGGTGCTACTGGCGGACGGTTCAACGGCGACAATAGAGGCGCTGGCAGGCGGCAAGCCCCTGCTGCTGTACTTCTACGCTACCTGGTGAGCGGTCTGTAACGCCGAGTTTCGGACGTTGACCGATGTTTACCCCGAGTTCGAGGACGAAGTCGCCATAGTAGCGGTGGGATTCGGCTCATCGCAGACCGTGTCGGTGATGAACGCACAAAAGGAGAAGAACGGCTACCCCGGCTTATTCACAGAGGGCCCCGACAGCATGGTCCGAACCTTCGGCGTGCGGACACAGTCAACGAAGTTCGGAATCTCCACCGAGGGCGTGATCCAGTTCAAGAAAGGCTATGGCACGGCATCTGATGCGGTGTGGCGTGAACGACTACAAGCCCTGATAGACGGCTAATCCACAGCCTTCAGAATCAACGGGATACCAACAGCTAGCGAAGTCCCGCCAATCAGTATCAACGATGCGCCGAGCGCTATCGCGATGTTGGACACGCCGTAGCCCATAACCGCGATACCCAACGCCGACCGTATCACGAGCCCGTTGAGAAACCACTGACGTCGATCTCCCTCCACGGGCAACGACTGATATCCGCCATCTGCCAACGTCCTGAATTTGATTTCGTCGATCCTCGTCCTAGCCGTCGCCGCGTTGCGGATAGGCTGGGTCGGTATACCGGGGTCGAATGAGGGATGGTCACCTGCAGGTGCACCCGCCCCAGGCCCGCCGCCGGATGGCGTCGTTGCGTTTTCCTCCAGCAGAGCGGCAGTGATCTCCATCCGCGCGAGGATTCCTCTAAAAACCAGGAAGGCACCAAGGGCGACTAGGGCAACGCCCATGAACCCTACTCCCGCGACACCATACAGTTCCATCCCGGACATCCTGCACCTCTCCCTGATCGGGCTCGCGCCCTTGAGGCTTTCCACGCGAAAGGTATGCTTTGCCAAATGAGGGCCATTTGCGATAGCATCCGGCATCGCTGACCCGGCACACCGGGCGACGCCCAGCATACTAAAGCGAGGCCTAGATGACTTCTACCCCTATCAAGCAAACGGTGCGCGTTTCGGTCAACGGGAAACCGTACACCGCCGAAGTCCCAACCTACCGAACGTTGGTTGACTTCCTGCGGTACGACTTGGGCCTCACGGGCACCAAGGAAACGTGCAGCGTGGGAGTTTGCGGGGCATGCACCGTCGTCCTCGACGGCAAGATGGTTTCGTCTTGTTTGACCCTCGCCGTGCGTGTGGACGGTTCCGAGATCGACACGATTGAGGGAGTCGCCAACGGCGACCAACTCCACCCGGTGCAGCAAGCATTCATCGACAATGGCGGCTTCCAATGCGGAGCGTGCACGCCAGGGCAGATCATGGCGGCCAAGACGTTGCTCGAAGAGAATGCCCATCCGACTGAGGACGAGATCAAGCAGTTCATGATGGGCAACCTCTGCCGCTGCACGGGTTACTACCAGATCATCGATTCCATCAAAGCCGCTGCGGAGCAGATGTAATGAACGATTTCGCTTTCCACACTCCCAGCAGCTTGAAAGAAGCAGCTGAGCTGCTCGCCCAGTACGACGGCGATGCCCGCGTGATGTCTGGCGGCACGGCCCTCATGCTCCTGCTGAAGCAATCGCTGGTTAACCCAGACCACATCATAAGCCTCCACCGTGTGCCCGAGGCGCGATCAATCGAGGTATCGGACGGAATCCTGCACATCGGCGGACTCGTCACCCAACGCGAGATGGAGCTATCGCCTGTCGTGCGCGAGGCGACGCCGCTGTTAGCCAACGCCTACAGTCGTGTGGCGACCGTGCGCATCCGCAACACCGCAACCGTGGGCGGCGGCCTAGCGCAGGCCGACCCGGCCATGGACCCACCATCGTCGCTGCTCGTGCTCAACGCCAGCGTGAAGGTGACATCAGCCAGCGGCGAACGGGTCATCCCGATCGCGGACTGGTACTCCGACTATTACGAGACCACCATCAATGAAGATGAGATCGTTACGGAACTTCTGGTCCCGGTGCAACCGACCGACATGGCTTGGACGTACATCAAATACCTGCCTCGCACCGAGGACGACTACGCGACGGTATCCGTCGCGGCGCTTGGCAAAGCCGAGAACGGCAAGATCTCTGAGGTGAGAGTGGGTCTTGGTGCGGTGTCTTCAACGGCGCTACGTGCGTCCGACTTGGAAGCAGCGCTGTTGGGTGCCGACGCCTCGTTCGATGTCCTAAAGGACGCCTCGCAAGCTGTCGCCGATATCGTAGACCCAACGTCAGATCCGCGTGGCTCTGCGGACTACAAGCGCGATATGTCAGTCGTATTCGCCCGCCGCGCCCTCCAGAAGGTTCTCAACGTCGAGGGCTAGTCGACAGCGTCCCCGAGTTCCGCTGCAGCGTAGTGGTTTCGAAATCACCACCAGTGGATTTCGTCTAGGCGCTCTTCGTGCTCGGCGGCAGCATCCCACGGCTGCGCCGGCAGGTACTTCCAGCCACCGTCGGAGAACATGACCACGATGTTGCCGTGATCCATGCGCTCTGCGACTCGGAGCGCACCTGTGAGCGTCGCGCCTGACGACACCCCAGCGAGGAACCCCTCGCTCTGAACCACGCTCCGTGCCGCCTCGATCGCGCTAGCACTGTCGACCAAGAACCTGCCATCGAGGGTGTCTAGGTCCAGCAGAGGAGGAATGTAGCCTTCCGCGAGGCTACGCAAGCCCTGCAAGCGGTCACCGAGGCGAGGCTCGACCCCGATAACCTTCACGCCCGGAAACTCCTCCCGTAGGCGCTTGCCCACCCCCATGATCGTGCCACCCGTACCGATGCCCGCCACAAACGCGTCTACCGAGTCAATTGCAGCCGCAATCTCAGCCCCCGTCGTCCGATAGTGGGTGTCGACGTTCTCCGACCGGGTGAACTGGCCCAA
>Ga0115002_10006726_pt1 | contig 13128 bp, 8 predicted proteins | sample ArcticOcean_MG_C_8_FD_89576 | JGI IMG/M metagenome (GOLD analysis project Ga0115002, IMG submission 89576) | Marine microbial communities from western Arctic Ocean - ArcticOcean_MG_CB11_86 | ecosystem: Environmental > Aquatic > Marine > Oceanic | place: Arctic Ocean: Canada Basin | collected...
AAAAAGCGACCAGGTCTCCAACTGTGATGCGCCCGGCCATCACTTCCCGCCCGCCGAACCACAGCACGATCAGCATGGCCACTCCCGATATCAGCTGCAGCAGGGGATGGAAGAGTCCCGCCGCTTTCGCCAGCCGCACGTTGCGGTGGCGGTACTCGGCGTTCATGACGTCGAACTGGTGCGCCTGATCTGCCTCCTGGCCAAAGGCGCGCACGATGCGCACCCCGGTCAGATTTTCCTGCACCATGGTAGACATGGTCGAGAAGTGTTCCTGGATCTGCTCGAATCGAGTGTGGATGATCCTGCCGAAGCCGATCACCAGGGTAGGAAGGAGTAGCATCGGGAGCATCGTGAGCCCGGTGAGGCGCGGGCTGATCCAGAGCATCACTGCGATCGCGAGCAAGAAGCCCACCGCGGTGTTCACCGCATACATGACAGCTGGGCCTGCCGCCTGCCTCACCGCCTGGGTGTCGTTGGTGGCGCGGCTCATCAGATCACCCGTTCGGTTGCGATCGTAGAATGCGGCGTCCAGCGTGAGCAGGTGGCGGAAGAAATGGTCACGGAGATCCGCTTCTATGCGTCGACTCACTCCGTTGACCAGCTTGCGCATTCCGTAGCGGGCGGTGCCGCCCAGCACCGCTGTGGCGACCACCAGGAGCGCATACCGGGTGATTCGGGGCTGATCCAGGGAGGGGTCGGCGAGCCCGTCGATGGCGAGCTTCACGAACCAGGGGGAAGCCAGCGCGAACGCCTGGGCGATCACTACCAAGGACATCCCCCACACCATATGGGCGCGATAGGGACGGTAGTATGGCAGGATTGAACGGAGCTGGCTCATACCCAACTCCCGGTGTAATAGGTGCAGGATAAACCACAAAGGTAATCTAGGGTTCAGTCCCCGCCTGCGCGCTCCTTCAGCAGTGTGGTGGCGGCTCTGGCCATCAGCGCAGCGGAGGTCGGCAATACCGAGTCGTCGACGTCGAAGCGCGGATGGTGGTGTTCGCGCGGCGTCGACATCGCCGCGCCCAGCCACATGAAGCACCCGGGCACCCGTCGCGCCAGGAACGAAAAATCCTCGGCCGCCATCCAGCGCTCCATCGTCAGTACCGCGTTCGCCCCGATCAGCTTCTCTGCCGCCAGCCGCACGACCTCGGTCACTTCTCGGTTGTTTACCACGGGTGGGTAGCCTGGGCCGATCTTCACCACGACCTCCGCGCCCTGTGCCTCCAGCCCACGGAAGGCTTGCGTTACCGCGCCAGCCAGTTGATCGCGCACCTCGTCGCGAAAGTAGCGGAGCGTGCCGTGGAGCTTTACGGAGTCCGCAAGGACGTTGTTGGCCGCTCCCCCATGGATGGTGCCGAACGTGACCACGCCGGAATCCATCGGCGAAATCGTGCGGGCTACCGCTTGCTGGCTCGCTAGTACTCCCTGGGCGGCCAGCACCAAGGCGTCCACCCCTTGCTCTGGATGGGCGGCGTGCGCGCTTCGCCCGCGTACCTCCACCCGGATCTCTTCCGACCCCGCCATGACCGAGCCTTCGGAGATGAAGAGTTTACCATTCGGCAGGTGTCCTCCGACGTGCAGCCCGACTACGGCGTCCACGTCGTCCAGTGCTCCATCCTCGATCATGCGGGTGGCGCCGCTCTTGCCCTCGTCGTCGGGCGCCTCCTCGGACGGCTGGAATAGCAGTCTCACCGTGCCGTGCGGCAGTCGGCCCGCGTCTCGCTCTGTAACCAAGAGACTGGCCGCACCGACCAGCCCGGCTGTATGGAAATCGTGACCACAGGCGTGCATCACTCCAGCGACTTGCGACCCGTAGTCGTGGTCGAACAGCTCCTGGATGGGGAGTGCATCCATATCCGCGCGAAGAGCTACGACTGGGCCGGGGCCATTCGCGATGTTGGCGACGACCCCTGTCTTGGCGATACCTCGCAGGGTGTCGAGGCCGAGCGCTTCCATCCGGTCGGCTACCAGTCCAGCCGTGCGATGCTCCTGGAAGGAGATCTCAGGATGCCGATGCAGGTCGCGCCTGAACTCCACCAGGTCGGGGGCCAGGGAACGGGCGCGCTCTATGAGGGTCCTGTTAGCTTCGTCCACCTATGCCCTCGGAAGATATTAGGGGCGATGAACATAGAGTGGCACGCGCGGGGGCGCGAGCGTCCATGCCAGACCCACGTCTGACCGAGCAGCGCAATCCCCGCTCGCGGGAGATCGACCGCCTCTCACCTCTAGAGATCGCGGATCTGATTAATTCCGAAGACCGCATGGTAGCTCAGGCTGTGGGTGAGGAGCGCGAGGCGATCGCGCGTGCTATGGAGTTTGTGGTGCAGGCGTTCCGCGCTGGGGGTCGACTCATCTACGTGGGGGCGGGCACATCGGGGCGGTTGGGCGTGCTTGACGCAGCCGAAATACCCCCGACCTACGGCACCGATCCGGATATGGTGCAGGGGGTGATCGCCGGCGGACCTGCGGCGCTCATGCGCGCGCAGGAGGGAGCAGAGGACCGCAGCGAGGACGGCGCTGCCGCGATTGAGGAAAAGCGCGTGGGCCCGCGCGACTTCGTGCTGGGCATCGCGACATCGGGGACGACCCCGTATGTGCACGGCGCTCTCCACCGAGCGCGTGAGCACGGGGCTCGTACCGGCTTCCTGCTGTGTACGTATCCGAGTCAGGAGTTGCTCTCTACCCACGACGTCGTGATAGCTCCCATGGTGGGACCTGAGGTGATCACCGGCTCCACCCGCATGAAGGCTGGGACCGCAACCAAGATCGTGCTCAACACCATCACCACCGGTGCGATGGTGTTGATGGGTAAGGTGCTCGGTAACCTGATGGTGGACCTCCATGTGACTTGTAAGAAGCTCCAGGACCGAGGTGAGCGCATATTGATGGAAGCGACTGGAATGGAGCGAGACGCAGCGGCGAGCCTGCTTGACCTGGCGGCGGGCCATGTGAAGACCGCTCTGGTCATGCACGGACGGAACGTGGGCCGGGATGACGCGCGTCAGCTTCTCGATCAAGCGGGCGGAGTGGTGGGGCGTGTACTCCCGGGGATAGGCACTTGAGCCGGCGACCGTGAAGGTCGTGGGCCTCATGTCTGGCACGTCGATGGACGCTATTGACGCGGCGCTCCTCGAGCTCGATGGCACACCGGCAGATGCCGAGTGGACGTTGTTGGCGTTCCGCTCTGAGCCTTATTCTGACGATCGGAGGGGGCTCATCAAGGAATGCGTTGAGCGGGGTACGCCCGAGCTGTTCTGCCGGCTCCACGCCGAACTCGGAGAGTGGCTTGCCCAGGCGACCCTGGCGCTCCTGGACGAAGCGGGGCTGGACCCTTCCCAGGTCGCCGTGGTTGGTTCACACGGACACACGGTATGGCACCTGCCACCCGCTGAGGGCCAGCGCGGCTCCACCCTTCAGGTTGGGGACGCTGCCACCTTGGCTGAGCGCACTGGGATAGATGTGGTCGCCGACTTCCGCACGCGCGACATGGCGGCAGGAGGGCAGGGGGCGCCGCTGGTCCCCTTCGCCGACCGCATCATGTTCGCGGTCCGCGACCGACGACGCGCGTTACAGAATCTGGGCGGGATCGGCAACGTCACATGGCTTCCCCCGCGTGGTTCGCAGGAGCCCCTGTTGGCCTTCGACACCGGCCCGGGCAACGTGCTTCTCGATCTGGCGGCTGAGCGAGCTACTGGAGGACGGCTACGCTGCGATCAGGACGGCATCCTGGCTGCGGGCGGTCGGGTGGACGACTCGCTGCTGGGGCGACTCTTGGCGGATCCGTTCTTCGAACTCGAGCCACCGCGCTCCACCGGTCGAGAGAGGTTTGGCCACATGCTCATCGAGACATTGGTCGCGGAATTCGGGCCGATAGGTGAGGTGGGTTGGGCAGACTTACTCGCGACCTTGACCGCGTTTACGGCCAAGAGCGTGGGGGATGCCTATCGGCGTTGGGTGATACCACGCGGCGTGGATGAGGTTGTGCTGACTGGAGGAGGGGCCAAGAATCCTGAGCTTGTTCGTCGCATCCGCGTTGAACTCGACCCCATTCCGCTCGCCGCAGAAGGAGCACTAGGGTTGGGATCGGCCGCGCGCGAGGCAGCAGCTTTCGCGGTGTTGGCGTGGGCGCATCTGCTGGGCGCCGCCGCGAACGTTCCTGAGGCGACCGGCTCTGAGGGACCTCGGGTGCTAGGCTCTTTCACTCCGGGGCGGGCCCGTTAGGGCCGCCCGGTCGTCATAGCACCGCTGCCCTAACCCGGATACCGGTGGCCAAGAAGGTGCGTCCTGCAGCTCGTCGCGAGGTCTCCCCACGCACAGAGGAGAAAGCGGCCGTCGGCGTTGACTCTCGGTGGTTGCGCCTGCCGCTCTGGGGGGGCGCGGTCCTCGTGCTCCAGCTCGGTCTCATGTTGAGCGTCTTCAATCGTGCCGCCCACAACGGTGGCGACACAGCGGGCTACGTAACGTTGGCTCATTCCCTGCTCGAGCAGGGCACGTACACCGATCTCTGGCAGCCAGGCGAGCCCCCGCACACCAAGTATCCTCCGGTCTTTCCGGCCCTCCTGTCGGTGGCGATCATGCTGGGTGCACGCACCTGGGTAGCGCTCAAGGTGGTGCCGGCGCTCTTCACCACGTTGTCGGTCATGGCGGTCTACTTGTGGGCGAAGGGGCGGCGTGGCGCGCCGTTCGGTGCGCTCGTGGCCCTGCTGACTGCAGCGTGCAACGCAGTGCTTTGGTCGAGCCATTGGGAGTTGTCCGATCCGCCCTTCTTGGCGCTCACGTTCTTGTCCCTGTGGGCGTATGACAGTGCGTTCGTGCCGGCCGTAGTAGCTGACCCTCCGGCTAGAGAGATACGCCCTGGTCACACGCAGGCCTGGCTCGCAGCAGGTGCCGTCTCGACCGGGTTGGCGTATTTCACGCGTTCGGCGGGGCTCCCGCTGTTGGTCGCCGGTGGCGTCTGGTTGCTCGTCAACAAAAAGTGGCGAGCTGCTGTTGCTCTGACTGTCAGCGTGGGTGTGCTCGCCCTGCTCTGGTCTCTTAGGGGTGGCCAGGGGGCCCAGTACGTGAGCGAATTCTGGATGATTGATCCCTATCAGCCGGATCTCGGTCGAGTTGGGCTCGTTGACTTGGTCCAGCGGGTGGTCGAGAACGCGGGCACCTACATGACTGTGCACGTCCCGATCGGGCTGACGGGGCTACGCGCAGGCGTGTTGGTAGGTCTTCTCGGCGTAGTGTTGTTCGCGCTGGCGGGGGGGGGGTGGGCGCGTCGACTTCGACAGCGGACCGGCGTCGCCGAGTTGTTCGTGCCCATGTATCTCGGGCTGATCCTCCTCTGGCCACAGGTGTGGTCGGGAGATCGGTTCGCGCTTCCCCTCCTCCCTCTTTTGCTCTTCTACTCTGGGGAGGTGATCCTATACCTCTCGAAGCGCGTGCCGGCGCCTGCTCGCAAGCTAGTGCTGGGAGCCACGGTGGCGGTGCTGGCGTTTCCCGCCCTCGCATCCTGGTCCCGGGACGTGCGGGTAGGTTCGGCCTGCTCCGCCGTGGTGCGCTCAGAGGGGGCGTTCGCTTGCTGGGGCCCCCGCAACACCCAGTTCGTTCAAGCAGCCCTATGGAGTGGTGCCCATCTACCTGAAGGTTCGGTGGTGCTCAGCCGGAAGCCCCGCATTTTCTACGTGATGAGCGGCGTGTCGTCCCAAACGTTCCCGTTCACGAAGGACGGAACGCGCTTCCTCGCGATCGCCGATTCGCTGGGCGCCCGTTATGTCGTGATGGACTATCTGGATGCCGCCGCGAGCACTTACGTGGCGGGCGTGGTCATCGAGAGGGGAGGCGCATTCTGCTCGCTGGAAAGGTTCGGTCAACCGGGCGAAGCACCCACACAGATGCTGGGAATCGTGCCGCCGGAACTCCGCCGGGAGACGGAAGCGGAGGAAGGGGCGGATGGCACGGTTACCGTGGCGATGGACCGCTGCCCAGCAGACCTAGTTCGTCCCATACCGCTGACTGAACTTTCGGAGCATTCCGAGGAGATCCCACTGTTGGTGGGGTTCCAGTAACGGACTATTACTGCTCCTGGCTTTCCGTGTCCTCGTTGGCCATGGTCGGAGCCCCGTACAGGGTGGCGAGCGCGATCCCGAAGAGGATGTGGTCTGCCAGGGTGTGTTCGTCGGGCCCGAGGTTGTCCAATAAATCGGCTAGAAACGGTACCTTCCTGTGGGGCGCACGGGCCCCGACCAGGTTGGTGAGGCCTCCCCAAGGCGCCGCTGCGTACTCCAGAGAGCCGTAGGCGGCGCCTTGGATCACGGACGGGCCAGGTATGAGCGGTTCCGCCAGGGATCCGTACACGAGCCCGCGGGCGAAGCCGGTGAGCACCGCGTCCTCTAAGAGTTGCGCGATCGGAGGAGGAGGTCGTTCTCCTGTCCTGAGCGAGCGAAGCAACTCACGCAGTAGCGCGGCCCCGACGCCGGCAGCGCCGGCGTGCAGTAGTCTCATCAGGCCGGGCTTCCGCTTCCCAGGCAGCGCTTCGAGCACGCGTCCAAACAGCGCCGTCGTCCCGCCCGCTAGTACCGCCTCCCACGGTTCGCCGGTTGGTGAGTTGCGACGCAGAAGTCCCCGCCCTGGACGGGACGTCCGGTCGGCTCCCACCTTGCGGTCCGCCTGCCGCTCCTCCAGGGTGTGCAGCCGGTCCGAGCGGGGGAGGTGCTCCCGCGCGTGTTCCAGCGTGTAACCCAGGCGATACCAGACGTTATCCTGGTCGACCATGTTTGCTCGCACTCTCCGGGGAATGAAGAGACCAACGGTGGTGGTGCATGCCGATAGGGGCAAGCCGACCCGGGTCCAGTACGCCGCTACCGCCCGGTTTCCCGGTGGGTTCCTCGCCCGCAGCCTGCACCTCCTCCTCTTCGCGATCATATCGTTGCCGGTTCACTCGGTTGGTCAGGTCCCCCCCGATGAGGATTGGCGCACGCTCGCGACGGAGCACTTCCGGGTCACATTTCCTGCGCCCCTGGAGATGCTCGCCCGGCGCGCCGGCGCTCGCGCCGAGCGCGCCTGGGGGGATTTGTCCGGTGGGTTTCCCGAGAGAGACGATGAGCGGATCGATATCGTGCTCACCGACCACGTGGACCAGTCGAACGGGATCGCCTCGGTAGCGCCGCGCCCACGCATCGTCATCTACGCCCGGCCTCCGGTCGACGGGTCGGTACTCACGTACTACGACGACTGGCTAGAACTCGTCATCACTCACGAGCTCGCGCATATCTTCCACCTGGACGCCAGCGGTCCCTTGGGGCGATTCCTGCGCAGGGTGTTCGGGCGGGTTCCCGGGACCTGGCCGTTCTTCCCTCAGCTCGGTACGCCGGGCTGGATGGGTGAGGGATTGGCGGTCCACTACGAGACTGCGCTCACGAACTCTGGGCGGGGGGAGGGGACGTACCACGCGATGGTGCTTCGCACCGCAGCGCTCGAGGGGGCGATCGAGGGGATCGATGTCGCTTCGGGGGCATCGCCGGTATGGCCGGCTGGGCAACGCTCTTACGTATACGGCGCGACGTTTCTGGACTGGCTGCTGGCACGCCACGGTGGAGAGGCGCTTGGGGAGCTGATAGAGGCGATCGGTCAGCAATTGATTCCCTACCGCTTGGATGCTGCCGCGCGCCAGGCTCTTGGAGTGTCGTTTTCGACCGAATGGAAGTTGTGGAGGGATGCGGTCGAGGGGGAAGCTGGTGCGCTTAGCACTGCGTTGGCTGAACGAGCCCCGGTGACAGAGACCGAGTCGGTCACGAAGGTCGGCTACACCGCACGCTCACCCGCAGTCTCGCCCGATGGCACCCAGCTGGCCTTCGCCCGCGCCGACGGGTTGACCGATCCCCAGATTCGATTGAGCGCGCCAGACGGATCTGCCTCGCGCGCTCTCGCCCGGACCAATCAGGCCTCGCACTTCACGTGGTTGCCCGACGGGAGCCTAGTTTTCGCTCAGCCAGAGCAAGCCGGTCCTTATCGCTTGAGGAACGATCTCTATCGAGTAGACCCGGCTGGCGAGGTCACGCGCCTCACCACGGGCTCCCGTCTCGACCACCCCGCGGCGGCCCCCGATGGGGGCTCAGTGTTCGCGATCCGCAACGACGGTGGGACGACAGAGTTGGTACGAGTGGACCTGGGGTCGGGCAGTGTATCATCACTGGTGGCAGCGGACCCTGATGTCCACTGGGCTTTCCCGGTGCCCTCTCCCGACGGGCGCTGGTTAGCGGCTGCGCGATGGCGCCGCGGCCGCTCCTTCGACCTCGTTCTCCTCGACGCTGTCAGCGGCCGGATCCTGCACGAGGTTACGGACGACCGCGCGGTCGATCTCTCGCCCACGTGGTCGCCCGACGGACGGTGGCTGCTGTGGACCTCAGACCGCAGTGGGATCACAAATGTTCTTGCTGTCCCGATCGATGCGAGTGGGCGTCCTGGCCCACCGCGTCAGGTAACCAACGTACTCACCGGGGTCGCCCATCCTTCAGTGGACCCGTCTGGTAGTTGGATCTACCTCGCCGCGTACCACGCGAAGGGATGGGATGTGGAGCGCATACTGTTCGACCCGGAGCGGTGGACTGAGCTGTTTCCGACCGCGCCCCACTACGCGCCGGTCAGCCCTGAGTCGCCCCCCCCTCCAGCAGAAGGTCCGGTGCAGCCCTACCATGCGGCCACCACCCTCACACCCGGATACTGGGAGCCTCTAATCGGCAGTGCCGTCGGCATCTGGCTCCCGGGGCGCGGAAACGTCGATCTTCTGGGTCCCTCCTTTGGTTTCGCCACTTCAGCAAGGGATGTGGTGGGTCGCCACTCGCTGGCGTTGGATGCGCGTTTTTCCACGACCGGCGCCAGGATGACGGGTTCCTTTTCCTACGTGTACGCGGGGCTTGGCAATCCCCTACTCTCCTTTCGTCTGGGGCAGAGTTGGGACGGTTCAGGACCTCTCTTTGGACGACGGGCGCCTCCCGTCGTGGACACCTTGTTCATGCGCGAACGCGAACGCGGGGCGACGGTAACGACTACCCTACTCCTTCGGTGCTGCCGCGTGTTCGGTGCCATCTCGGCAGGAGCGGGCCTGGTTGAGGAAGACGCAGAGATCATCGACCGAGACCTATACGTGACCAGCGCGTATAGTCTCGCCACGCCCTCGAGTCGGCTCGGCGATCTGAGCGTAAAGGCGGCTCTCTCCAGCGTCCGCGACCACTCCCTGTCGATCTCCGAAGAGGATGGCGCATCCGTGGTGCTCCATGGTCGTATACGCAGCGAGCTAGCGGTGGCGGACAGCTTGAAGGGGGTGCCGGGGGAGGAGCGGTCTTACCGCCAGCTGATAAGCCAGGCGCGGTTCTATCAGCCGCTGCGCGGCTTGGGGCTGGGTCGACACGTGCTCGCGGTGAAAGGAAGCATCGGTGCCGCGAGCGGACCGGGCGCCGACCGATTCCACTTCAGGGTCGGTGGGGCGGGTGGTGCGCCCGAATCGGTCACCGGTCTCGGTCTGTTCGGTGGGTCGTCTTTCTTGTTCCCGGTGCGGGGCTATCAGAACGGCGAGCGCGCGGGACGCGTGGCCTGGTCCGCCACCGTCGAATATCGTTTTCCTATAGCGAGGGTGAACCGAGGCCTGGGACTCTTTCCCATTCACCTCGAGGAGGTGAGCGGAGACCTGTTCGCGGACGCCGGCAACGCGTGGGGTCCGGAATTCGGCGAAGCAGGGCCCCGTTTCCACAATCCTGCTCGCTCCGGAATGGCCTCGGTTGGGGCGGAGCTGACGGCGAACCTGCTCGCCCTGTTCTCGTCCGACCTTCCAATCAGGTTCGGTGTCGCTCTTCCACTGGTGGACTACGATGGCAGGGGCACGTCCCCCCTCTTCTATCTGCGATTGGGATCCTCGTTCTAACGCCAAACAACCCCGTATAAAAACCGAATCTTCGGGATTCAGAGGGGTAAAAGGCTGGTGCATCAAGGGGTCTAAAAATAAGCTTGCCCCCCCGCATGTAGCGGTGCATATTGGCTTTCACCTCTGGATATTGTGGTTCCGTTGCGACAATCCACAGCTAAGGCCAGCTGGGGGTCAGCTTTCACCGGTTTTCCACGGGTTTTCGACATTGGCACCGAAGGTTTTCCACCGACTGTTCACCTTAGGAGTCCCTTCCAAATGACCCCCGCTCCCCCTCGTCGTCGTGCGGAGCCCATCCTGTTCGACGATGTCGTTCCTGCCGATCTCCCGCCAGCTCAGCTCGCCGAGAACGCCCGCATCGTGCTGGCTAAGCGGTACTTGAAGAAAGACGAGGAGGGCAGTCCAACAGAAGAGCCCGAGACGATGTTCTGGCGTGTGGCGCGCGTAATCGCGGAAGCGGATAGGGCTTACGGGGCGTCGGATGCGGCCATCGAGGAGGCGGCCCGCCAGTTCTACGACCTGATGACGACGGGCAGGTTCGAGCCTAACTCCCCTACCCTCATGAATGCGGGCCGTCCCCTCGGGCAGCTATCCGCCTGCTTCGTGCTTCCCGTGGACGACGCACTTTCCAATGGAAAGAGTGGCATCTACGACACACTGAAGGCTATGGCTTTGGTTCATCAGAGTGGAGGCGGTACCGGATTCTCGTTTTCTCGGGTGCGCCCCGAGGGTGACAACGTACGTTCCACCATGGGTGTCGCGTCGGGTCCCGTGTCGTTCATGAAGCTCTACGACGCCTCCACCGAGGTTGTAAAACAAGGGGGCACCAGGAGAGGTGCCAACATGGGCATCCTCCGGGTCGACCACCCCGATATACGCACTTTTATCACGTGCAAGAACGACACCACGCAGGTGACCAACTTCAACATCAGCGTGGCTATCACCGACGATTTCATGGCGGCGGTCAAGGCCAACACTGACTACGATCTGCTGAACCCTCGCACGGGGCGTGTGGACGGACAGGAGAACGCCAGCGAGATCTTCGATATGATCATCAGGGGGGCCTGGCTGACTGGTGAGCCGGGCACCTTCTTCATCGATCGTGCGAACCAGGATAACCCGGTGCCGAAGGTCGGCACGTATGAGGCGACTAACCCGTGCGGCGAGCAGGTGTTGTTCGCTTATGACGTCTGCAACCTGGGGTCGGTGAACCTGAGCCACTTCGTGCGCGTGGATGTCTCAGCGGAGACGTCGCCCGAGGACCGGATCGATTGGGAGCACCTGCGACGTGTAGTTCATCTGTCTACCCACTTTCTCGACAACGTCATCGATGCGAATCACTACCCGCTCGAAGACATCTACGACCTGGCCCAGAGGATCAGGCGCATCGGACTCGGTGTCATGGGATGGGCCGACATGCTCGTTCGACTCGGCATCGCATATGACAGCCCTGCAGGTGTCGCGATGGGCCGCAGGGTCATGGCGTTCGTGAATGAGGAGTCCAGGAACGCCTCGGAGAAGCTCGCTGAGGATCGTGGGGTTTTCCCCGAGTGGGAGCATTCCATTTGGGGTCCCGATGAAACGTGCGCACGCGACCAGCATGGTGACCGCTTACGTCCCATGCGGAAATTGCGTAACTGCAATCTCACAACGGTAGCGCCGACCGGGACTATATCGATTTTCGCTGGTTGCTCGGGCGGGATCGAGCCGCTCTTCGCGGTGGCGTTCATGCGCAACCAGGCCGGCTCGTTGATGCCGGATGTTAACCCAGACTTCGTCAAGGTGGCTCGTGCTGAGGGTTGGTACTCGGAGGAGCTCATGGAGCGGATCGCCGGGGATGGTCACATCCACTTTCCTGAGGTGTCCGAGTCTGCTCAGCGGGCCTTCCGCACCGCGCACGACGTCCCTCCGGAGTGGCACGTACGCATGCAGGCGGCCTTCCAGGAGCATGTCGACGCCGGAATCTCGAAGACTACCAACTTCCCGGAGGGAGCCACCGAGGATGACGTGCGCGAGATCTACGAGCTCGCCTTCGACATGGGTTGCAAGGGTGTGACCGTTTACAGGGACGGCTGCCGACCCAATCAGGTGTTGTCCACCGGCAGGACCGGAAGGAGCGAGGCGTCTGCTGAGGAGCAGGTGGAGCGGGCGGAGTTGGAGCAGCTTTTGGCGGACGCGCGCGAGGAGGCCCATGGGCTGCGCGTGCATATCGCGGAGATCGAGCGGCGGTCGTTGACACTGGACCAGACGGCTGCGGCATCGCGGCACAAACGACAACGGCCGTCCATGCTACGTGGTCGGACGGTCAAGATGAACTCGCCGCTGGGCGACCTCTATGTGACCATCAACGAGGACGAGTCTGGCCGGCCGTTCGAGGTTTTCTGCACTCTTGGCAAGGCGGGCGGCGCAGCTATGGCCGATGCCGAGGCGATCGGGCGATTGCTCTCGGTGTCGCTTCGCTCGGGGATCCCGATCACCGCACTCCGGGACCAGCTGAGGGGCATCTCCTGCGATCGCGCGGTTGGGATCGGACCCACTAAGGTGCGTTCAGCGCCGGACGCGATCGGCCAGGCGATCGAGCGCTATATAGAGGAGAGTGAGGGCGTTCAGGAGGCCCTCCCGTTGCTCGCGACCGGTGCGACCATCGCCGGACCATCGTCTACGGGGGGCACGCCCCAGGAAGGCTTCCTCGGCAGTTGCCCCGAGTGCGGCACCGGTTCGCTCTCCTATGAGGAGGGATGTGTGAAGTGCCACGTGTGCGGTTACAGCGAGTGCGGCTGATGGAGACGTCTATGGGGATGTCGCAGCAGGGCACGCTTATGGAAGGGTCAGTGCGGTGGGGATGTCGAGCCGAGAGGAGATGGGTGTTCGTACACTAGGGAGGATGCGTGTCGTGGGCGCCGTGATCAAGGTGGCGAATCGGGAGATTGACCCGACTGGTCCCACGCGTTTCCGGACATCCACGTAGACTCATCCAGCCACCACCGGTAACTTTCACTGCCCGCTCGGGCACTCCGCCGGAGATCGGCCACCCAGGAAATTGAGGCAGAAAGTGGGCAGAGGTGACAAGCGCACTGAGAAGGGTAAGCGATTCAAGGGCAGCCACGGCAACACGCGGCCCAGGAGTCCGAACAGAAAGACAAGTCCCCCCGCCAGGAAGGCCCCCACCAAGAAGTGGTCGGGTGGACGACCTCGGGCTGAAGGCGTTACTAGCCAAAGGC
>Ga0115002_10006727_pt1 | contig 13122 bp, 10 predicted proteins | sample ArcticOcean_MG_C_8_FD_89576 | JGI IMG/M metagenome (GOLD analysis project Ga0115002, IMG submission 89576) | Marine microbial communities from western Arctic Ocean - ArcticOcean_MG_CB11_86 | ecosystem: Environmental > Aquatic > Marine > Oceanic | place: Arctic Ocean: Canada Basin | collected...
ACCAACAACATGGTATCTACTCGGGTGATCATGTGAGGGCTATAGGTGGACATGCAAAGAAATCTCCTTATCGAAAGCAGGACGTCATGGCACTCAGACCATTGATGCCATAGTATTCACTTACCAACGGCAATAGTCCGGCGCGATCCAATTTTTCCAAGGGTGCCCGAAACGTCACTTGGACGACGCCCGGATGGCGACCAATTTCGATAGCACCGGTTATCGTGGCCCGGTTCCTTGATCTACCGCGGTTGCGGGCTCGTTTCATTGATCAGCAGCTGTCGAGTCCTGTGTGTCGAGTTCCTGCCTGAGAAAATCGCAGTTGATCACTTTTTCTACGAGGTCCAGCGGTACGTAAAAATAATGGCTGGAGGCCTCGAAGCCAATGCGTGAATCTTCTTGGACCAAAGTGAACAGTTGGCAGGCGAACGCAATTTCCTGGTTCAGTAGTGTTTGGGTCTGTCTGCGCAACGCGCGCCGATCGCTTGAGGCGAGGTTCGCTTGACGCAGCGCGTCCCGGGCCAGTATGAACCGAACCTGGTTTCCAGCGCTGGCGAAATGCAGATAGGCGGCGTGTGCAAGGCCGAGGTCGGCTTCGGTAACCGCCCGTTTTTCATCGGACGCCAACTGCACGGCTCGCTGAAAATGGTCCAGCCCAGTTGCCCAAGTCGTGGCCACCTTTTCAAACTGTTCCGCCAGAATCTCTGGCGAATACGGGCCGCGCCAGCCCTCGACATCATCATAAGGAATGCCGACCATCGTCGCGCGGTAGCCGGTCGGCTCGCCGTAGAGCAGATTCGCCGGCCCCATCTGGTGTGGGGCCATATACAGGAGTTCGCCATTGTATGGAAACTGACGAAACCCATCGCTGAAAGCGGTCCAGGCACGACGCACATGGGGAGCGGCCGCGGCGCCATAGCGCTCGGTGGCAACCGCGTCGAGCACACTCTCTTTATTCGCGCCGGGCAGCGTGGAAAAGCGATGGGCCACTTGCAGATTGGGTGAGGGATAACCGCCGAGCGTCCAACTGAGCATCGTGCCGTCGACGTCGGCACTCGTGATATTCTCGCAGTGCTCGGCAATCAGGTCGAGCACCGGCAAAAACGGCACCGATGACAACTCCCAAGTGTTGTTGAACTGCACTTTGGCGACTGTTTTGAGTCCCCGCTGTTTGGCCAATGCCCAGTGCCGCGTTGCTCGGAGACCAGGGCCAACGGCTGAAATGGAGTATTCGCCAATCTTACCTCGGACGCCGCCCCGCTCGATCGGCAGAGCCCATTCACTAACCGTCATCAGCTCGACCCTCTCGGGCAGCTGGGCGATGAAGTCGGTTGCATCGCCATGTCCGTTCCAGCCCCAGTCCCAGACGATGACGCGCGCGTCTGGATTCCCACGATGCACGCCCTCTTCGATGGCCGCATTCACCTCCACTACAATCTCGGCTTGACTACGGTCGCGGCAGCGGGGACAGGCCGCTTGTTCTCCCATGAAAGCACAGTTGGTGGGATTCTCCGAGGCAGTGATTGTAAAAACGCCCGCCAGGTCGGGAACCTCCCGAAACAGATGCTCCAGCGCATCGGTCATCCACTGGCGAACCCGCCTGTCGCTGGTACACATCGTGACGAGTTCCCGCGCGGGAATGCCGGCCATGTCTGGCCGCTCTTGGAAAAACTCCGTGGGCATCGCACGTGGTTCATTCATATAGAGATAGACGCCGATGCCATATTTTTTGGTCTGTTTTACCAGACGTCGCAGGTTGGCCAGCCGACGCTCGTGACCGTCCCCGAATTCAGGAAAATGCGGACCACCTGGCGCCAGTTGACGCAGGACCACGTGCATCCAAACACCGTTCACACCCACATCGGCCAGTTTTGCCAGGAGCCCTTCGGGATAGGGATCCGCAGCCGAATCGTCTAACGGGTCACCGAAGGTTCCGAAATAAGAATAGATGAAACGGAGGCTCTCCTGAGATCGGTCCGTGGCCGAAGCACGTGTCGTTGACTTTTCGTCAAGCTGGGAGAGTTTTTCAACGAAGTGGAATCGCGGCTCAGAGGATTGCGATAGCTGGTCGCCGAACTTTTTCTCCACGAGCTGTTTTATTTGCTCGGCTCGTGTTCGGACTTCAAGCGTCGGCTCACTGTATCGCAACGGATCGCATTTTGGTTTGAGGCTGCCGAGTTTGATAAAGAGGCCGTCGTCTTCGTTCAGAGAGAAAGTGAGCTGCTGAGCTGTCCTATCCAAAAGCTGTAACAACTGGTCATAGGGCAGCAGGTGCCAGTTACGCCGCACGATGGTGATGTAGCCGCGTTCGCGCATTTGCGGCTGTACCGGCCCGGTGGAAGGGAGGCCCATTGATGTGGCAATTTGGACGATGTTATCCGTGGATGTGCCGACGACCTTGGCGAGTAGGTCTGGCTCAACCAGCTGCCAGTTTCGCCAAACGAAGGTGTGCAATCGGTCGGGAAAATGCGGCGTTTCGAGAGCCGTCGGGTGAGAACCGACCGGGAGAGAGTGATCGGCCCACACAGTGAGCTGAGACGCTACCACGAGCGTTGCGACACCAAACGTGAAACAACGCGTCAGGAGTTGGTTCACAGGTTCCTCCTAGGGTTAATCAGGACAACGATAAAGACTCGGTTCGGATTTTATTATCACCCTTTCCTGGGATTGTCGTCGGCCCGTTCGTCCGATTTATCTTGACCGTCCCTGAAATGCTTCGCCTCGGGCTAGTTCATGCGGTTCAAAGTATCGTGGAGTACTTGCGACAATCGTTCGATGTCGGCCATCGTGTTGTAGCCGTGGATCGCAACGCGCAGCCGGCCTGCGTGGCACATGATATGGATGTTCTGCTGGTGCAGGGCGCGGTTTAGTTGCTCGGCCTGGGGATGGCGAAATGCCACGATTCCCGCCAGGTGGTCTGGCTCGTCAGGTGTGAGGAGCTCGACCGGTAGCTTTTGCAACTCGTCCAGGCAGAATCGAACCAACGGCTGGCAGGTCTCGGCGATTTTTGTGATCCCAATCGACTGAATATATTGCAGGGCCGCGTTGATCGCATAAACGGCCGGGTAGTTGGGCATGCCCACCGAAAAACTAGCGGCTCCCGGCTTGGTTGCGGTTCGCTCGAATCGATCTGCGTCGAAGGCATTGTCCAAGTTAAACCAGCCGCCTGCCGGAACGGTCCATTGTTGGGACTTTTTAGCCGGCACGCCGACGAGCCCACCGCCATGGCTGGCGAGGATCCATTTGTGGGTCGAACTCACCACAAGATCTACGCCTGTCAAATCGAGAGGCACACGCCCCAAAGCCTGGGTCACATCGAGTGCCAGCAGCGACGGCGAATGTTCGCGCACCGCCTCGACAACCGCGGACAGAGGAATCATGAAGCCGTTAAAAAAGCTGACCAGCGAAACGGTAACCAATCGAGTTCTCGGCCCCAACAACGGGAGCAGATCGTCGACGCGTAATGCCCCCTCGCGCACTGGCCATACCTTGACCGTCGCCGGACAGGTCGGCTGCAACCAGGGCGTAGCGCCAGCTGGAAAATCCAGCTCGTTGATAATCACCTCGTCGCCCTCACGCAGCTGGAGCGCCAGCGATGCCAGGTTGTAAGCTTCCGACGAACAACTGCAGAGGCCGATTTCTTCTGGCGTCAGTCCATAAGCCTTCGCCACCTGCTGTTTGGCAGCGAGCCATTGTGCTTCGTGGAGCTGGCGGCCATCCATCCCCAGTAGCTTGTCCTCGGCGTATTGAGCCAGCGCGTCGATCACCGCGCGCGGAGGAATTCCCTCAGCCGCCGTGTTGAGATAGCTCTGATCTTCAAGTGAAGGAAAGTCGAGTTTTCGAGATTCGCTGGTCAACATGTGAGCTTTCCGTCGTAGACTCAAAGGTTAGGTGATAGAGTTTTCGAGCTGATCGAGCCAGCCTTGCACCTGGATGGCATCGTGGTACGTCGCGCCGATCGGAACGGGTTGCTCCGAGCGGACAACGCGGCAGAAACATCGCAACTGTTCGGCCAGCATGCCGCTGGCCCCCTCCTCGTCCGCACGAATTTCCAGCCCCATGGGCCAATGTGCTTTTTCATCCCAGATCTCAAATGGCCTCGGATTCGCGCGAATTCGCGCCACCCAATCCTGGCCAAAGACTTCCATGCGATCAAAACCATCGCTGGGCATGCCGTCGGGCGTCAGGAAGGATGCGGTGAACGAGGCAAGCATGCCATCAGGCCATTGGAGCTGCGCCAACGCCAGATTGTGCGCGCCGCTCTTGGTTTGATGTACCTGGCCGCTCAAAGAGGTCGGCTGGGCGCGTTTTGCTAACACCAGCGCCAGATACAAATCGTGTACCATCAGCAGATGAAAGGGGCTTTCGCCTGGAAAGGCGTCCACCGCCGTAGCCGGTCGATGACGGACGCAATCGATGTAGTGAATCCCCCCGCGCTGGGCGACTTCGTCCATCAACTGGCGGAACTCGCTGCTGAAGAGCAAAAGGTGACCGAGCATGAGGTTGCTGGAATCGGGCTGGACCAGCGTCGCTAGCGATTCGGCCTCAGGCAGACTCTCGGCGACAGGCTTTTCCAGCAACACCGTCTTGCCAGCCTCGAGCAGCTGTTTAGTGATCGGTACATGCGAGGCAGTGGAGCTGGCAACCACCCACGCTTCTGCGTCCGATTCTGCGATTGCCCGATCCAAATCAGTCCAGCCGGCAACATCTGGAAACTGATCAGCGGCGGCATGAAGACTCGCTTCGCGCCGGGCAACCATGGCGACCAAGTCGGCCTCGGCCAATCCTGCGAGTGTCGCGACGTGCAGAAGACCGAAATTCCCCAGTCCAACGACACCGATTCTGACCGGAGCAAAGCGGGCGTGTTCAACAGTCATAGCAGCATCTCCAATATCAATCGTTCTCTGTTTGAATTTCTTAGTGCTTTGTCATGACCAAAAGTTGTCAAAGCACTAGTGCTTTGTCATGTCTAAAAATTGTCAAAGCACTTGTGCGAACCTGTCAGTCGCGATCTATCTCAGCCAGCAAAGAATGCAGGTTGCCACCCTCGATCTGCTCGCAGTCGCCAGCCGAGAAAAACGGCATCTTGCCGAACATCCCAAAGGTCTGCGGGTAACTTAGTGAGTCTAAATAGGGGGGATAGTCGGAGCCCCAAAGCAGTCGGTCGACACCAAAGGTTGCCCGCAGGCAGTCCACATAGGGCCAGGTTGCCTCGTGGGGATAATCGTGGCCGGGGGTTGTCAGTGCATAGAACCCGCTAAGCTTGACACGTGGTCCTGGGAATCTCCCCATGGCTAGCGGTCCAACCAGCGCCTGCCGCGCGGCCTGATCGCTGGGCGGCTGATGGACGGCCGGCGGAAGACCCAGGTGCGAGATCACCACACGCAGCGCCCCGTGCTGCTCCAAAATCGGCGCCCACGCATCCCAATACTTGCCTTGCGAATTGACGCTGATCAGCCACCGGTTGGCCACCAGCCATTCCCAGACCTCGCGGGGTCGTTGCCGGAGAAAGCTCGCGAAGCCGTCGTCAAACAAATAGATGCTGATGCCGACAAAGCCCTCCCCACGCCATGTTTCTAGTTGCGCGACAGTGAGTTCCTCGGGCGAGGAAACAAATGCTAAGGCATGAATCCAGGCGTACTGGGCAAGTTTGTCTGCAAGAAAACGATTGTTGCCACGGCACCACTCTGCTGCGGCAGAACCAACCACCAGTGCCGCAGTGACGTGGTGATTTTCTGCGAGCGACTCAAAGCATGCGAGTTCATCGATGTGTACACCAGGCCGGGCAGAGAATCCCTCTTGAAATCCCTGCCGGAACAAATGGATATGGGCATCGGCGCGCTCAAGCATTAGGCACTCCCTGCCAGATCACTCATCATCATCTGTCGGTAAACATCGACCGCTTGATCAACCTGAACGCATTCCACAAATTCCTCGGTCGTGTGCGCCTGATCGATGCTGCCCGGTCCAAAAACGATACACGGCACACCGTGTCGCGACAATGCTGAAGCATTACAACTGAACGGAACCCCTATTGGATCTGCATCCAGCCCCAAGGTGCGCAAGATCTCCAGAGAACGTTGAGCCACCGAGGCGCTGGCAGGTGTGTCCATGGGCGGAGCCACAATCATCGGCGGCTCCATGGTGTAGGACAACGTCGGCACCGTGGTGCGTAGAGTCTCCAATAAAGCTTCATAGTCGGCAAGCACTCCGTCGGCTTCTTCACCAGGCAACAACCGACGATCGATCTCGATAACACAGTGGTCCGGTACGATGTTCACCTGCGTGCCCCCCTGGATGATACCGATACTGCAAGTCGGGCTGCCGAGCAGGGGATGGCTACGGGAGGCGAGCGACTGAGCATCTTGATCGATCACCCGGATGACCTCGGCCATGTGGACGATGGCGTTGGTGCCCAGGTGCGGTTTCGAACTGTGTGCCTTATGGCCATGGACCACGATCCGCCAGCGGACGCATCCTTTGCACGCAAGTGTCACGCGCAATTCCGTCGGTTCGGCAACGACTGCTGCGTCGGCCTGTAACATCTCGCACAATGTTTTCACACCCCCGCAAGAGTGTTCTTCATCTGCCGTGGCGGCGAGCCAAATCTCGCAGGGTGGCTTCCGTCCACTCGCTTGGACCTGGGCCAGTGCGTGCATCATCGCGGCCAGCCCTCCCTTGTTGTCACAGGCGCCGCGCCCATACAAACGACCCTCTCGAATGACTGGGTCAAAGGGGTTTTTCATGTCCGTGGCGGTTACCGTATCGGTATGGGCCTCGAAAACAACTCGCTTGTCTGGCTGCGCGCCGGCAATTCGGGCGATAACATTCGGCCGCCCCGGAAAAACCTCCTGTTCCCAGGTCTCGATCCCGTGCTCTCGGCAGAACCTAGCAAAAGCCGATGCAATGGCAGCTTCTGGCTGACCTTCTTCATAGGCCGGATTCACGCTGTTAATGCGGACAAGCTCTTGAAGGGTTTCTATTACGGTAGGGCTTGCTGATTTAGAGAACTTCACTTTTGCGTATTCCAGTTTGGTGAGAGCCGTGTCCCGGCGTGCCGGGACACAAGGCGCGTTGCCAGAGAACGTTTTTCTCCGGCGCACTTTGTGTTGCCGTAGGTTGCTGAGCGATTCCCCGGGCTTACGCCCGGGGCTATTGTCTGCCGCCCCTTTCGGACTATGTCACATTCCGTTACCGCTGAATGTTACCATCGGAAAAAATGTCGTTTTCGTCGGTGCTTCGAGTCGAAAACTCAGATACAACAGCGCCTTGTTCACTCGCCTGAAACCAATGCAGCGTGTTTGGGTGAATCGTATATTGATCACCTTTTTCCAAACGAATCTCATGCCACACGGTATACGCATGGTGATCCCCGGGTGGTTCGCATGGTGGGTTTCCCGTAGCTTCTCCAGGTACGTACAGATAGACAGTCCCCCATCGGCAGCGAAACGTCTCTTCTTTTCCAGGATCGTCTCCAATCGGTGGATGCATGTGTTCGGGGCATGTCTGACCAGGCCACATGGCAAGTTCTTTGGCACAACACCGATCGGTGTTCACGTACACCAAGACGCCCAATCCGGTGACCTCAAAATCGTCGAGTCCAAAATCTGCAATCTCGATCGATGTTTGCTCTTGTTGGGTAACAAAAATACCTGCTTTTTCAAACAACCTGTTGGCTTGCTGTTGTCTCGTGGCTATTTCGCTTTGAGTTAACATTCCCTCAATCTCCTATTTGAGTCTTTAAGGTGCCCGACTCGGCGGATTCGACATCCATCGTCGCTTTGTCGGTTTCTACCTCAAACAGTGGTTGTTCGTGTGCCCGCTGAAGGTTGCGACACGAACGTCCTTATCGTGCTGCCTGAGATAGTCTAATTCACTTTCAGGCGTTGTGTCATCCGTAACGACCCCTTGGATCTGTGAGGTATCGATCGCCTTGCAAAGAGCCCGCTCGCCAAACTTGGAATGATCGACAAGTAGTACAAGCTCGGCACACTGAGCTGCGATCAGCTGCTTGATACGCAAATTGCCCACCGAAGATTCGAAGGTGCCTTCCGCCGGAACAAAACCTTTGGTGGACATAAATGCGAGGTCGACAAAAAAGCCTTTCGCATTTTTCTCAGCGATGGGACCAATATAGGAAGCCGTATCTCGATCAATCAGCCCACCAATACAGACGGCCAGATTCTCACCACTCTTGGCCAGCTCCAACGAAATCAAAGCAGAATTGGTAACGATCGTCAGTCCCTGACGGTGCTGATGCAGCAGGGTGGCAAGTTGCAGGCAGGTGGTGCTCCCATCGAGAAAAAGTGTTTGTCCGGAGTCCACCAGCTGCAGGGCACACTCTGCAATAGCACGTTTTTCTCTGCGACGCGTGGTGATACGTGACCGCATGGGCGACTCATCGTAATCGACAGGGGCGCCGCCCTTTTGGACTCCCCCCAGGGTCTTGATGATGAGCCCTTCACCGGCCAGATAGTCAGCGTCTCTCCGGATGGTCATCGTGGTCACACCAAGCTGGTCGCTGAACTCCTGATAGGAACGAGCGCCGTGCTCTTTCAGGGTGTCCAGGATGTCTTGGTGTCGTTTGTTCATGGGTGGTTTCCTTAGTTGACTGAGGACCATGTGGACTGACAGAAATGTTAATTGTAAACATTGCTCGCCGGGAGTCGCTAGCACAACGCTCTGAAACAACTAAGTCGCGGTTTATAGTATCAACTGGAGCAGTGTAGGTCAAATGTGGGGCGGGACAGGGCAGGACGACCAGAGAACAATTGTTAAAATATTTCAGCAAAATGGTTGACTATAGCCGGCTGTTCATGTCATGATAGATAGTCTGCGGCTAGTTGGGTTTTTGAGCCAGGGCGGTGAGTTCGCTCCGTGGTAGGCTCTCACCGAGAAAGGCGGACGGACAACGACATGCGAGAGAAGCGTCGGCGTACGATACGAACCGCGAATTCCGTAGGGAGGAAAACTTGCGTATGAATTGATTGAGAGGAAATTTCATTTGATCGTTCGTAGGAATTTTTCGAGAGGGCGTTTTTTTTAAGTTTTCGTTTCTATAAGTCAATCTAGTCACTGTGGAGAGGGTAAAAGCTAATGAACACTCGATTTTTTTTCACCACCGCGTTGTTGTTGACCGTCGTTACGGTCCTCCTTGCCAGCGGTATGAGCGGCACGGCTAGCGCTGCGATCATCAACACCAAGGATTCCGCCGATTTCAATACCCTGAGCTGGGAGGGTGACTCTGTGCCGGCCGCCATATACGGCATCGTAGCCTCTCCCGAGTGGACCTCCGATGGCAGCAATAACGTGATCGTGCAAGACGGCGCGGCTGGAATGGCCGGGTCGAGCGGCGCTTTCAGTGCCGCCAACGGCTGGACCGCCGAGTGGCGCATGAAGTTGGACGTCAACAATCTACCTGCTACCGTCTTGGATGGAAGGGCGGCGCTTAACGTGCATTTGGCCGATGATTCGGCCACCGCCGGGCATTTTCAGGTCCTCGCTATGGGCCGTAACCCTGCCAACGAGTTCGTAGTCTTCGATAACCTTGCTGGCAACACAATCCATTTCGAAGGCGGCGATGCTTTACAGTTCCACACCGTTCGCTTGGCGGTGGAGGGGACCGGCGGGGCCAACGAAATAAAGTTGTACGTTGATGGTGTGGAAGTGACGTCGCCTGTGGGGGCCGCCGGTCCTTACAATCGTCAATGGTGGGGCGACGAGGGGGCCGTAGTCAGTAGTGGCACGGCAATCGTAGACTACTTCCGCTACGACACCACGGGTGCATTTGCTCCAATTCCAGAACCGGCGACGATGGTCTTGTTGGGAATCGGATTGGCGCTGATGCCATTCGGACGACGTGCCCCGGTGCGATAAAGGATAAAGATCGAGGCTGCTGTCCGTGACGGTCTGGTCCATGAAGTTCGAATTTGTTCGTAGCGGAAGCTGCCGGATGAAATTGCTCGTAATGTACCGTAGTCCTACTGGGTTGTGCTGAATCTAGAAACCCCGATAGGGGTAACCCTATCGGGGTTATTTATTACTTAAGCCGACTCGGAGATCCTTTGCATGGCATCCGGCAACAGAAAAGGCTACACGCTGGTTGAGCTGCCTGCAGTGAGCAGATGTGTGAGCACGCGCAGCCTGGCTTTTACTCTTGTCGAACTGTTGGTCGTGATTGCGATCATCGGCGTGCTGGTCGCGCTGCTGTTGCCGGCGGTGCAGGCGGCACGGGAAGCGGCTCGACGCACGCACTGCCTGAATAACTTTAAACAGGCCGGGTTGTCGATGCTCAACTACCATAATTCCAAAGGCGAGCTGCCGACTGGCGTGGTGTTTACTCAGGACGGAATTGTTCCTGATCACTCAGGTCTCCTCATGCTGCTGCCCTACCTCGAGCAGGACAATATCCCCTACGACTTCAGTGTTCGGCAGTATGATCCGAAAAACGTGTTCGCCGTCGGATTGACGGTGGGGTCTTATGTCTGTCCGAGCGACGACGCCGCCGGTCGCAAGATTTTTGGCGTCTCCCGCTCGAACCTGGCCTTGTGCTTTGGCAGCGAGGGGTACACGTCCCAGTCGTGGGAATGCTGCGACCCGCCTCTCAAGAACGGCGGCACGTTTGAGGATGTGGAGACGAACGGAGCCTATCAGATCGACGTAGCGCGGAGCCTGAAGGAGTTTCTCGACGGGACCTCGCATACGGTGATGGCCTCTGAGGTCATCAGCGCAAAGCACGACGAACCTCCGCTGACCGATTATCGGGGCGTGTGGACATTTGTGATTCACGGCTGCAATTACACGCACTACGACACTCCCAACAACAGCAACCCTGACGTGATGTTCCCCAGCACTTGTGTCGATGCGCCGCCGGAGATGCCCTGTCAGCAGGCAGCGGGGTTCGATGCGTCGACGTGGCATACCGCAGCGCGGAGCCGCCATCCGGGCGGGGTGAATGTGGTTTTCGCTGACGGACACACCAATTTTTTCTCCGATGACATCTCTTTGGCCACATGGCAAGCGGTGGGCGGACGGAACGATGGCAATTTTGTTGGAAACGATAATTAGGGGGAAGCCCCAATGAGAGCAAGGAGATTCCGTCTGGGCAAAGCCATGGGCTGGTACTGGAGCCGGTGGGTTTGCTTGCTGACAGTTGCTTCCGGCTCAGCACTGCTGAGTGGTTGCGGCGGGTCGGATTCGGATCGAGTCGAGATCAAAGGGACCGTAACCCTGAATAACAATCCCGTGGAGATGGGTCTCGTCTCGTTTCGTCCACAGCCTGGTACCGCCAGCCCCAGCGCGGGTGCAAAGATTGTGGACGGTAAATACTCCGTAGCACCGGAAGGCGGGCTGCTGCCGGGCAAGTTTCGCGTGGAGATCACCGCTTCGCGCCCCACAGGCAAAGAGGTTAACACTCGGTTTTCCGACCAGCCGGTAATACTCCAGCAGCAGTATATTCCTGACAAATACAACAAAAATTCGCGATTAGAAATTACCATCTCGCCGGACGCCGGAAAAATCACCGAGAACTTTGAACTCACCGATTGAACTCGGTAATGGGGGATGACCCAAGCCAAGAAACTAATATGAGATTCGTCACTACCGGATACCGCCTAATTATTGTTGTCCTTTTATTAGCCTCGACTGGTTTTTTTGCCACACGCTTTCTTCGCAGATCAGATATTTCATCCGGCGATATTCGCAATATTGTTCTCATCAGTATCGACACCTGCCGGGCCGACCGCCTGAGTTGTTATGGCTACAAGTCGAAGACCACCCCGAATATCGATGCCGTTGCCGCAGAAGGCATTCTTTTTGAACATACCATTTCCCCGGTTCCTCTCACTCTGCCTGCGCACAGCTCGCTGCTGACCGGCACCATCCCGCCCTATCACGGTGTTCATGACAATTTTGATTATCTCGATAAGTCCAATCTCACCTTAGGAGAAATTTTACAAGATGCCGGCTTTACGACCGCTGCCGTCATCAGTGCCTTTGTACTGGACTCACAGTTTGGCATCGAGCAGGGTTTTGATACTCATCACGACCATTTCGAGAGTCCGCTGGAAGGCAATGATGTCGAGCAGAGACAGGGCGGGGAGACGACTCGTGTGGCTCTGGACTGGTTGGAAGAAAATAAGGACAAGAGGTTTTTCCTGTTCCTGCATTACTACGACCCTCATGCAAGATATCAACCGCCGGAGCCGTTCGGCTCTCGGTTCGCGACCGACCCTTACGCCGGCGAAATTGCCTATGTCGACCATTGCATTGGCCAGGTTATCCAAGAGCTGAAGGACCTGGGTTTATATGATTCAACGCTACTGATTATCACCGGCGATCACGGAGAAATGTTAGGTGAGCACGGTGAACCGACGCATGACTATTTCATTTATCAAAGCGCCGTAAGAGTCCCCCTGATTATCAAAATTCCTGGCCAAGATCGACCTGCAAGAATAAAATCCATGACTGGGCTTATCGACATTGTTCCGACCGTGTGCAGCCTCCTTAATGTCGAAACTCCCAGCCAGGTCCAGGGCATCGACCTCTCGGACAGTTTCACGGGAGACAACACCTCCCTACAGGACAGGCACATGTTTTGTGAAAGTCTCACGCCCACGAAATACCAGGCTAATAGTCTGCTGGCTATCGTGAATGATCGCTACAAGTACATCCAAACTACCCGCCCAGAACTTTATGACCTGAGCGAGGACACTGCCGAATCCAACAATCTTGCTGAGCAACGGCAAGAGCAGGCTTGGGAAATGAAAGACAGACTGGCAGAGATGTTGGAGCAATCGGTCCGCCAGGATTCCCCGGACGGTAAAACGGCAATGGACGCTCAGGCGATCCAGCGGCTGCAAAGTCTCGGCTATGTCGGAGGCGCCGTGACGGAAGACTTTACCTTTGACGAGTCCAAGGACGACCCTAAAGATCTGCTGGAATACCATTTGTTGCAAGCAACATTTAATACGCATTGCATAAAGAAAAGATATGACGAGGCCAAATTATCTGCTGAGAAAATGATTGAGCAGCGGCCCGATTGTTCCGTCGGCTACGAACAACTGGGCAAAACGGCCGTGGAGCTACAGGACTATTCCTTGGCTTTGGTTTCCCTGCAAACCG
>Ga0115002_10006729_pt1 | contig 13121 bp, 12 predicted proteins | sample ArcticOcean_MG_C_8_FD_89576 | JGI IMG/M metagenome (GOLD analysis project Ga0115002, IMG submission 89576) | Marine microbial communities from western Arctic Ocean - ArcticOcean_MG_CB11_86 | ecosystem: Environmental > Aquatic > Marine > Oceanic | place: Arctic Ocean: Canada Basin | collected...
CGGCTGCACGAGCGACGCGGTGCCCAGGATCGCCGCCACGTTGAAAATATTGGAGCCAATCACGTTACCGACCGCGATATCCGCCTCCGAGCGCATGGCAGCCACGAGCACTGTCGCCAACTCCGGCAGGGATGTGCCTACGGCAACAACCGTCAGACCTATCACCACCTCAGAGATACCGAGCGCACCCGCGATCTGAACCGCTCCTTCTACGATGCAGATGCCACCGAGCACGAGGCATGCCGACCCCGCAATCACCCAAAGCACGTCCGCGCCAGCAACGAGCGAAGTCGTACGGTCGGACGCCTTCATGAAATCTTCGTATTCGCCGAGGATCTCGGGGGCCTCATCCTCGACCGAGTAGAAAACGAAGATCAGGTACGCGACCAAGGCGAACAGCAAGAGCACACCGTCACCGCGACCCAGCATTCCGTCCCACGCCAGTGGGTAGAGCGAGAGCGTCACCAGGAGCATGAGCGGCATCTCGCGCCATACGACACGCGCCTGCACGTCGAGAGGCCGGAGCAGCGCGGTAAGACCGAGGATCAAACCAATGTTGGCGAGGTTCGATCCCATGACGTTCCCGATCGCGAGGTCGGGGTTTCCGCCGAGCGCAGCGACCGTGCACACCACCAGCTCGGGCGCAGAAGTACCGAACGAGACGACCGTGAGCCCGACCACGATGGGGCTGATGCCGAGCGAAGCTGCCAGGCGCGCGGACCCGCGTACGAGCCACTCGGCCCCGTAGTAGAGAACCCCGATCCCGCAAACGAGCAATACGACGTCGCCTATCACCCTCGGCACCCGCCTTCCGTCATGTGCCTCGTCTTCCCAACCACCCCATCATCTCCTCCAAGGAGCGCGTATTCAATACGTCCCCCGCCTCGAGCCACCCCCGTCGCGCTTGGTCCACGCCAAAACGCATGTCGGCGAGGCCCTTTGGCGAGTGCGCATCCGTGCTGATCACTACAGGGACTTCGAGCTCTTTGGCTCGGTGCACGTGAACGTCACGGAGGTCCAGTCGGTTCGGGTTCGCATTGAGTTCTACCGCCAAGGACAACTCCGCCGCGGCCTCGAGCACAGCCTCAACGTCGAGCTCGAAGGGTTCGCGGCGGTTGATTCTTCGTCCTGTGGGGTGGGCCAATATATCAGCAGAAGGATGCTGCATGGCACGGAGAACTCGCTCCGTCATCGTTTTCCGGTCCTGATCCATGAAGGAGTGGACAGAAATAACGACCACGTCTAGCTGCTCCAGAACATCGTCCGGCATGTCCAGCGAGCCATCCTTGAGGATGTCCACCTCGACACTCTTGAGAATCCGAATGCCGGGCACGCGTTCCTGAACCTCCTCGATCTCGGACCACTGCTCACGGGCGCGCTCGGGTGTAAGGCCCTGAACCATCGCCATCACCTGGCTATGGTCGGTGAGCGCGAAGTACGCGTAACCTCGCTCGAGGCACGCCCTGGCCATCTCCTCCACCGACGCCTTCCCGTCGCTCCATGTGGAGTGCATCTGGAGGTCGCCCCGGATGTCTTGCAAGGTTACGAGCGTGGGCAGTTCACCGCCCGTGGCACTCTCAACTTCACCGCGATTTTCCCTGAGTTCCGGCGGCACCCAGGACATGCCGAGCACTTCGTACACACCCTGCTCAGTGTCACCGGCCAGCCGTTCCCCGTCTTCCTTACCCAGGGGTGGCTCGTCATTCTCCTCGCCCTCCGGCACGCGGAAGACACCCCATTCGTTCACGCGCAGCCCCTGGCGGACCGCTCGCGTGCGCACCGCGACGTTGTGCTCCTTGGATCCGGAGAAGTACTGAAGTGCCGCCCCGAATGACCTTGAGGGGATGACCCTCAGATCGACCTGCAATCCGGAGTGAAGCACGATGCTGCCCTTGGTGCTCCCTGCGCCGGTCACACGCTGGGCGCCAGAGAACGACACGAAGTGGTCCACGACGGGAGTGCCATCACCCTCGAGCTCGGCCAGGATGTCGACGTCGCCGATCGTCTCCTTCCGCCGCCGAAGGCTTCCGGCGACTTCGACTCGCCCCACACCTGGCGCAGCCTTCACGTGTTCGAGCACCCCAGAGATGAGCCTCTCCGTCTCGTGAATCTGGAAGCGTCCCGTGTGCTTTCTGTGGTCTTCGATCGCACGCACGATCTTGTCGGCGCTCTTCACACCGAAGCCGTCCATCTTCTGGACCCGCCCGTTCTCAATCGCTTCCGCCAGATCATCCACAGTGCGTACATTGAGCTCTTCGAAGAGCCTCTTGGCCTTCTTGGGTCCCACGCCATCGAGGCGCATCAGCTGCACGAGCGAGCGCGGGAACTCGGCTGCGACCTCGTCGAGCCGACTGATCGAGCCGGTGTCTAGGAATTCGCCAATGTATTTCGCGACGCTCTTCCCGACCCCTGGCAACTCCGTCAGATCCTCGCCCGCCGCCACCATATCCTTGAGTGGGCGACTGAGATTGTTGACCGTATTGACCGCGTTACGGTAGGCCCGGATCCGGAAGGGTGAGGCGCCCTGGATCTCCAAGAGGTCCGCGAGCTCGGTCAGCGTCCGGGTAACGTCGAGGTTCTCCATTAGGGTACGTCCACTTCTCCGCCCAGTGTTCTGACCTTCTCCACGAACGCATCGAAGTCGAGCACGGCCACACCGATCCGCTCCGCTTTCTCGAGCTTCGAGCCTGCGTTGTCTCCCGCGACCACATAGTCGGTCTTCTTAGACACCGAGGATACGGCCCGTCCACCCACCGACCGCCAGGCGGCCTCGGCCGCCGCCCGAGGAATCGGGATCGTGCCGGTGAACACCGCCGCACCCGCATCCGGGAGCTCTTCCGGCAGGGGTTCGGGGCCCACTGGAACGACCTCTCGCGCCAGAATCGCGTCGATCGCGAGAGCGTTGCGGTCCTCCCCGAGAAACGTTGTAATCGTCGTGCTCATCTTGGGACCGATCCCGTCGACGGCCTCGAGTTGCTCGGCAGTCGCGGATCGGATCGCTTCGATCGTGCCGAAGTGTTGCGCGAGGTCCCGGGCCACCGTGACGCCAACTTCCGGCACGCCCAGCGCGATCAGGAACCGTCTCAATTCCGGCGTCTTCTTCGACTGGATCGCGTGCACGAGCGCATTCGCCGACTTCTCCGCAAAGCCTTCGTGCTCCACGAGTTGCTCAGGCCGGAGGTCGAAGAGCTCGGCTAGACTCCTGACCAGGCCCTCTCGCACGAAGAGCGCGGCCGTCTCCTCACCGAGGCCCTCGATGTCGAGCGCGGAGCGCCCGCCGAAGTGCTCGATCCGACCCTGGAGCTGAGCAGGGCAAGCGAAGCGGTTGGGGCACTTGGTGCGCGGACCCTCTTCATAGACTGCGGCGCCGCACGCAGGGCATTCGGTAGGCATCACATAAGGGGGCCGCCGATCTCCTTGGTGCTCGACCACCTCGACGACCTGTGGAATGACGTCGCCAGCACGTTGAATTCGCACCGTATCACCCTCGCGCAGATCCTTACGTTTGAGCTCCTCCCGATTGTGCAGCGAGGCGCGGGACACCGTGACGCCACCTAGGACGACCGGCCGGAGAAACGCGACTGGCGTCAGCACCCCAGTGCGCCCGACCCGGATGTCGATCTTGTCGATGCGCGTGGTTCCCTGGCGGGGCTCGAACTTGAGGGCGATCGCCCAGCGCGGATGGTGAGACGTGGCGCCCACGGCAGAGCGCATGGAAGAGTCGTCCAACTTGATGACGACTCCGTCGATCTCGTAGTCGAGGCGGTCACGATCCGCACCGAACGCTGCGTGGTAAGCGAGGATCTCTTCAACCGAGCTGGCCCGCTCAATGCGCTCGGGAAGCTTGAAGCCCCACTGACGGATCGCCTCGACCCCCTCGGTGTCACTCCGAAAAGTCTGCCCCTCCACGAGCAACACGTCGTAGACCAACACGTCGAGCTTCCGGGACGCTGTCACCTGTGGATCAAGCTGCCGCACCGAGCCGGCCGCGGAGTTACGTGGAGACGCGTAAGTGTCCAAGCCCGCCTCGACGAGACCCGTGTTGAAGTCCTGGAAGTCGGAGATGTACATCAGCACCTCTCCCCGTAGGGCGACAAGCGCCGGTGCCGACCGGTCATCCGTGCGCAGGCGCAATGGCACGGACGGAATGGTCCGCATGTTCGCCGTCACCAGCTCCCCCTCGCGGCCGTTGCCACGAGTAACCGCGCGCGTGAGCACGCCCTGCTCATACACGAGCTCAATGGACGCCCCATCCAGCTTCGGTTCTAGCACATAGACTGGTTCGTGTCCCTCACCGAGCGCCTTGCGCATGCGCTCGTCGAAGCGCCGCAGCTCGTCAGGATCTTGGGTCGAGTCGAGCGAGAGCATCGGCGCAGCATGAGCCACCGTATCGAACTTGTCTTGAGGCTCTGCACCCACCCTTTGCGTCGGGGAGTCAGGCGTGCACAGCTCCGGGTACGCGGCCTCGATCGCCTGCAGGCGCCTGAACAGGACATCGTACTCGTCGTCCCCGATCTCCGGGTGAGCCTGGACGTGATAAAGGTAGGAGTGACGTCGGAGCTCGTGACCGAGGCGCCCGGCCTCGGCGCTGGCCTCGGCGAGGCTCATCGTGCTCGGTTCGTCCTCTTGGGGCTCGTACACGCTCCCCTCTTATTGGCGATGAGTGATCCAGAAGTTAGCCGTGAGTGATCGTCACTCAAGCCGCTGCGTACTGGAGGCACACCCCACGGCCGTGGCGCGATCAGAGTTCCACATCGATATTTCTCGTCCAGCCGCCCTCACGTCGGGCGACGAAACATGAGTTCGGAGGAAGGCATGAAAACGGATCACCCGCTCTTACGTGTCGCGCTCACTGTCGCGATGCTCCTGACGATAGCTGGCAGCGCCGCCGGCCAGATGGAAGACACGAACCCCCGGCGCGCAGACGAAGGAGATGGCCCACACCAACGGCTGATCCTCAGAGGCGCCACCTACATCGACGGCGCAGGTGGGCCACCCGTCGGACCGGTCGACATCGTTGTCGAGGGCGACCGCATCGCCGAGATCCGCTCAGTGGGCTTCCCGATGGCACCGATCAACGAGAATGGTCGACCGCAGGGCGCCACGCGTGAGATCGACGCCTCGGGCATGTACGTGCTGCCGGGTTTGATCGACATGCATGCACACACTGGTGGTGGCGGCAAAGCGCCCCAGGCCGAATACACGCACAAGCTCTGGATGGGCAACGGCATCACCACTTCGCGTGGCGTGGGCCATGGCCCGATGATGTGGGCGCTGGAGCAGAAGGCGCTCTCAGAGCGGAACGAGATCGTCGCGCCGCGCATGTTCACATACGCTCGACCCGGCGAGGCCTGGGACCAGGGCCCGATCGACAGCGCGGAAAAGGCGCGAGAGTGGGTGAGATGGGCCGCCGAAGTCGAAGTGGATGGGGTGAAGATCGACGGCCTCAAGCTTGGGTCGCACCCACCAGCGATCATGGTGGCACTCAACGACGAGGCGGCCAAACACGGCCTTGGTACGGTTGCGCACCTGGCTCAGACCGGCGTCTCGCGCATGAATGCCATGGACGCCGCCCGCTCAGGCCTCGACATGATCACGCACTACTACGGTTTGTTCGAGGCCCTGTTCGAGAACCGAACGATCCAGGACTTCCCGCCGGACTACAACTACAACAACGAGCAGGACCGCTTCGGTCAGGTGGGACGGCTGTGGTACCAATCAGCAGAGCGCGGCTCTGACAAGTGGAACGCTGTGATCGATGAGTTCCTGGAGCTCGATCTCGGAATCGATCCGACCATGACGATCTACGAGGCCAGCCGTGACGTCATGCGTGCACGCAATGCCGAGTGGCATGACGAATACACACTGCCCAGCCAGTGGGACTTCTACCAGCCCAGTCGCCAAGCTCACGGCTCGTACTGGTACTACTGGACCACCGAGGACGAATACCACTGGGGCAAGTTCTACGACAAATGGATGGACTTCCTCAACGACTACAAAAATGCCGGCGGCATTGTCACTGCGGGCTCGGATTCAGGCTTCATTTATAAGCTGTATGGGTTCGACTACATCCGTGAGCTCGAGCTGTTGCGCGAGGCAGGGTTCAGCCCGCTTGAGGTCGTTCGGGCCGCCACGTACCACGGGGCGCTGCAGCTCCACAAACCGAAAGGCATGGAGGACGACCTCCAGTTCGGCGTGCTCGAAGCGGGCATGAAGGCCGACATGATCGTGCTCGACGAAAACCCGCTGGCGAACCTCAAGGTGCTTTACGGGACCGGGACCCCCAGGCTCAACGACGAGACCGGTGAGTTGGAGCAGGTGGGCGGCATCATATACACGATCAAGGACGGCATCGTCTACGATGCCAAGCAACTGCTTGCGGACGTGCGCGAGATGGTTCTTAAGCAGAAGCAGGAGCGCGGGATCATCAGCGATCAGGGCGGCAGCTAGCGGCCTGTAGCCGACGCTACCACGAATGAAGGCGGCCCGCCCGGACGTATCCGGGCGGGGCCTTAGCTCTCCGTTCTACTGCAACCGCTTCGCTCTGGGTCGCTCAAGCCGACCCACTCCTAAAGAGCCCTCTGCTACTGGGTGATGAACTTCGGTAGCGCTTTGGAATGCCTGCGGACACCGAAGTCCGTACCAGGCGGGATCTCCCCAAGCAGCTCGGTGAAACCCGACAGTTGATCGCGGTCGAGGGATATGTGCAGTGCATTACCGAGCACCACTTGGGCCTCTGCCCCACCCGCGATCCGGTCCAGCAGGACCGGGAGCAACGGCAACATCACCGTCTCGACTGGTCCCCAAGGACCGGGAGCGATGCTGTACAGCCGGGCATCCAGAACAGGCCCGTCGACGATGGACTCGCCGTCCACGAAGATCTCCACCGTGGGACGGACGGACAGCGCAGGGCCCAGCCCGCCGCCGACCGCCTTAAATACGAGCGCTAGGCCCGCAATTTCATCGGTGCCGACCGCCTGAAGGGCGAACAGAGCGCCCACGGAAACGCGGTTGTGAGCCACCGGACCCGCAGCGGCCAGAATTCTTACCGCGACGGGGACTAGAAGCACCGACTGAAGCCGGCTGGACTGGTTCGTAACCTTTCGAATCCGTGAAGAAATCGAGGCTTGAACCGGCGGGACCGCAGTCTCGACTACGGCAGGGTTGAGCGGGATGTGCGCACTGGCGCACCCACTGAGCACGACACAAACAGACAGAATCCCTATTGCTTTGGTTGACATGGCGACCTCCAGACCGACCGCAGAGCCCTAGAAGTGGATCTATTCTCAAGTATCGGCCGAGGGTGCCCAGAGGCTTAGTCGCCATATCTGGGGGGTCGGATCGTGGGCGTACGCGCCATCTCACCGACGCGCCTAGGGCTCGACCGTTACGTCACGATGATCGCAGGTAACCTGGCCGCCATGTACCGAGCCGCCCAAGACTCGGCCGCTACACCTTTAGGTCGAAGCTGGCCCGCGACTGCCGCTCGGAACGTGTGGGCAGTCACCGGCTTGGGGATCACCGGTTGACCGCTGATCTCGTAGCCTTCGCTCCCGATTTCGTCCGAACTCACGAGGCCCGTCAGGAATATTGCGGGAAGCTCGGAGAATTCCCTCTCTCCGCGAAGCTCAGCCAAGACTTCACCCCCATCCAACGTCGGCATTATGATGTCGAGTACGATGAGGTCTGGATGGAATTCCTGAGCGGCAGTGACCGCCGTCGTGGGATCGTTGACTGCCCTCACTTCATACGAGCCGGTGATCTCAAGGATGCGGACGAGGACCTGCGTGACTGCACGGTCGTCGTCGACTATTAGGATGCGCTTCTGATTCAACGCGCCCTCATAGCGTAGGCCACTCTTGGGACGATGCGGAACTCGCACCCGAATAGAATCAATGTTTGCCACCAATTCACATACCAGGATTTGGGCGAACCGTGAACGTTACCAGACTTAGAGCAGACACCCCAGGGTGCGCGAACCGAGTGCACCTCAACAGCGCAGGGGCATCCTTGATGCCAGGCCCGGTCGTGGACGCGATCAGAGCGCATCTCGACCTTGAGGTTAGTATCGGTGGGTACGAGGCCGAATCTGAAGCCTCGACAGAAATCGCCGCCGCTTACGAAGACGTCGCGCAGTTGCTTGGCACGTCCGCGTCGAACATCGCATTCAGTGAACACGCCACGGCGGCGTTCGTCTCGGCACTGTCCGCAGTGCGCTTCAGGGCGGACGACGTAGTCCTCACAACGCGCACCGACTACGTATCCAACCAGATTCAGTACCTGTCCCTCGCTGAGCGCTTCGGCGTGGAGGTCGTACGCGCGCCGGACAGCCCCGAAGGAGGCGTCGACCTCGGCGCGATGAAGGAATTGATTCATCGCCGTCGGCCCCGCCTCGTAGCGGTGACCCACATCCCCACGAACTCCGGCCTCGTTCAGGACGTGGCGGCAATCGGAGCGATCTGCCGGGCCAAGGAGATCCTCTATCTGGTCGATGGATGCCAATCCGTCGGTCAGATGCCGGTGAACGTCGAGGCGATAGGCTGCGACTTCTTCTCCGCTACGGCCCGTAAATTTCTTCGTGGCCCTCGCGGCGCTGGCTTCCTCTACGTATCCGATCGCGCCCTTGAAGCAGGCCTGGAACCGCTGTTCCCCGACCTCAGGGGGGCGGACTGGGTCGCTCCGGACCTCTACCAACCCGCACCCGACGCGAAGAGATTCGAGACCTGGGAGTTCTTTTGGGGGCTCGTGCGAGCGACCGGTGTAGCGGCCAGATACGCGACCGATTTGGGCTTGGATGCCATCCGCGATCGCTCGTGGGGCCTGGCCGATCGACTTCGCAGCCTGTTGGCGGGCACGGAGGGTGTCCGTACCCTCGACCGCGGGGCGGAGCTCTGCGCCATTGTCACCGCATCCGTGGAGGGCTGGCGGCCCCAAGACCTCGTTCGCGAACTCCGTGCGCGCGGCATCAACACAACTGGCCAAGGGAGTGTGGACGCAGTCATCGATTACGACGCGAAGGGCGTGGCTGGCTCGCTCCGCATCTCACCACACTACTTCAATACTGATGAAGAACTCGCCACGCTGGTTGCAGCACTCGAGGAACTTCTAGGCGAGCGATGAGCCATACCCGCCGCCGCTTCCGTCTCACCGGGAATCAACCAGCGATGTCCCAGTGGGTTTCGCACGGAACCTCGACCTTTCGAGCTTCACCGCAGAAGCGCACCTCTTACCTACGACGTTCCGATACGCCCGCAAGGAGGGTTCATGGCGACCCGCGTACTAGTCGACGACGACGAAGCAGCGATCAGGACATCGTTACGACGGATCTTGGAGCGAAGCAGTTTCGAGGTGACGGAGGCGCCGGACGGACAAACTGCGCTCCGGCACTTCGCAGGCAATCCCACGGACTGTGTGATCAGCGACATCTACATGCCTGGGATGGACGGAATCGAGTTCCTCATCCGTGTACAGGAAGCTTTCCCGGACGTGCGCGTTATCGCGATGTCGGGGGGCGGATATCAGCCCAAGGAAAATGTCCTGGGCGCTGCCTCTATGCTCGGCGCGGTCACGGTGCTGGAGAAGCCGCTCGAGGTCGCTGAGGTTCTTGCAGCCGTGCATCTGGCACGGGAGTCGGATGGACCAGGTTAGACATCCGTCGCCGGTGTGAAGAAAAAGCACAGGCGTCGCGTAGAACCAGTTATGCCAAAGGAGCCGCATTGCAACCTGAGCTGGAACGGGAACTGATACGCAAGCTAAAAACCGGTGACACTCGGTTCTATGAGCCCCTCGTCCGAGCCTACGAGCCGTCGGGTCTGCGACTCGCCGTGACGATGATGGGCAATACGGAAGACGCACAGGATGCGCTGCAAGAGGCTTTCGTGAAGACGTTCAGGTCACTGAACCGTTTCGATGTGCGACGGCCGTTCGGTCCATGGTTCTTCCAAATCTTACGGAACCAGTGCCGGGATATGCTTCGCAGTCGGAAGGCACGGTTCAAAGTGGAAACGCTGGACGAGCGACTGGAGGCCCGCCCCGCAAGCAGTGAAAAGGGGCCAAAGCGAGCTCGTCAGCGGGGCGCCGCGGCCGAGACACTCTGGACCGGGCTCGAGCGGATCGGTGAGGAACACCGAGAGATCCTCGTTCTTAAGGAACTCGAAGGGTTCAGGTATTCTGAGATCGCCCAGATCTTGGACATACCGGAAGGCACTGTCGCAAGCCGCCTCTATCACGCGCGAAACGCGCTCAGGGATGCGCTTGTTGGCCAAGGCGTGGAGTACCCATAGACATCATGACCGACCGAGTCTCCAAGGAGGATCTGATGCGCTACATGGACGGCGAAATGCCGCCCGAGCAGCGTGTCCGCCTCGACGCCGAGATCGAGCGCTCGACGGAGCTTCAGCGAGAGCTGGCGATTTTTCGTGCGATGCGGACCGACTTCCAGGGACTGAGCTTCGACCCCGGGGCCAACCACAGGTCCGTCTGGGACCGCGTAAACGCCAGTGTGACCAGACCCATCGGCTGGATTCTGGTCATTGTCGGGGTCACCGTTTGGACGGCCTACGGCGCGTACGTATTCACGAACTCGCCTGCAAATGCCTGGGAGAAGCTCGCCACAGGCGCGATCGTCATCGGCATTCTCACACTCTTGTCTACCGTCATCTGGGAGCGCTACCAGGAGTGGGGCGCGGACCCGTATAAGGACGTCCATCGATGATCATCGTCACCACGCACGATGTGCAGGGAAGGCAAGTCATACAAACATTGGGCATGGTCCGCGGCAGCTCCATCCGTTCGCGGCACATCGGCAAGGACATCATGGCGTTGCTGCGAAACATCGCCGGCGGCGAAGTCCGCGAGTACACGAAGATGCTCGCGGAAGCTCGTGAGCAAGCGATCGATCGCATGGTCGAGGAGGCCAAAGCTCTCGAGGCCGACGCGGTCGTGAGTGCGCGCTTCCAAACCTCGATGGTCATGGCCGGCGCAGCGGAGATGCTCTGCTATGGGACCGCAGTGACGCTCGAGCCTGGCAGCTAGCCTCCCTACTTCACGGCACAAGCCAAGGCTCTTCCGGCGAAAGCGCCAAAGTCTTGCAGCGATCGTTCTTGCTGATCCTCCGAGTGGCTAGCACTTTCGCGGAGCGTTTCCTAGCCGCCTGTGAATGAAGTCGAGCGGGCCGCGCTACAGCATGAATCAATCTTGGCGTCACTAGCCATCTTCCAACCCGACGCCCGGGCCGCGGCACGTCTGATCACCGCCCTCGGGGGAACGCACGAAGTCGTCGTGCGTTCTTCGTGGCGTGCACTGAACGAGGCCCTCGTCGAAGAATCGATCGATGGATGTGTCGTTGACGCGGACGACCCCAGCCGGCCCGAGGCACGCGCCGAAATCGAAGCCATTCACCAGAATCACCCCTGCCTCGCGATCATCGCCGACGCCGACGTAGCCGGAGAACTCGAGTACTACGACCTTGGCGAACTCGGCGTCGACGGTGTCCTGCTCGCCGGCCGGCTCGAAGCGGATCAGATCAGAACTCTGGTAGACCAGGCTATGGCGGCGAACAGCGCCACTCTCGTCGCGCACGAACTGGAAGAACGGTTCGGCACAGTGGGTTCTCGAGCAGTCGCATGGGCCATCGAACATGCCCGGTCCAACCCCTCCGTCGTGCGATTCGCAGCGGCCATGGGCCGCTCGCCGCGCACGTTGGTCTCAGCCCTGCACCGCGACGGCCTGCCCTCGCCAAAGACGCTCTTGCTCTGGGGCCGACTCCTTCGGGCCGGGACATACCTCGGCCGCGACCGCCACACGGTCGAGGAAACAGCATTTCTGCTCGGGTACTCGACCGCGAGTTCCCTCGCCCGGGCCATGAAGAAGAACACGGGACTCACAGCCAGCGAAGTAGCGGCACAAGGCGGACTCCCGTGCGTACAGGCAGCACTCTTCGCCCGGTCTCGCCCACCTACTCCCAAGGAACGCGCTCTCAAGGTCTTGCCGCTAGTGCTCGCGATCTGCTTCCAGGTCGGGTGCGCTTCCACGGGGGGTCCCGGCGCTGGAGGCATCGACCGAGGAGCGATCGATGGGATCTTGGATTCGGCACCGTTCGATCAGATCCATTTCGGCGTCCTGGCCATGGGCCATCTGCAGCCACGGGCGGCGCATCCGGTAGCGGAACGAGGGTACGCACGAGCTACCTCCCGGAGTCGCGGCGGTCGGTGCTGGAGGGACGCCCCGAGTTCGGGACGAATCGACACGCTGTCGTTCGCGATCCCGTTCGCCAGGCAACTGCCGCGCTCGACAGAGCCATCGCAGGTGCAGGCATCGTGGTCGACGACCAGGCAAGAATCGTGTGGGTCGACAGCAACCTCGTGACGCCGCGAGCGCTGGTCCGCATTCTGCAGTACCTGCAGCGCGGTGCGAACGCTGCGACGTATCATGCGGCTCTGGCCGAACCCGGTGAAGAGAATTCGACGCTCGAGCGGCGTCTAATGGATCTAGAAGGGCGACTCTTTGCTAAGACAGGAACGATCTCCAACGTGAACTCTCTCTCGGGGTATCTCGTAGGGGGTGATGGCACAGAGGTGATTTTCTCCATTCTTTCGAACGGATCAGGACTTTCGGCTGCGCGCATGCGCGCAGCGAGCGACGTCGTCGTGAGGGTCCTGGCGAGATTGACGGCACGAGACAGATAGAACATGAGCGACTTCAAACTTCCCGAGCTCCCGTCCGACAAGGATCTGGGCCTCACAGAGGAAGAGATCAAAGAACTCGAGGCTGAGTTCTCCGACGACGGTCCAGAGATGACCGCGGAGGAGATGGCAGCCCTATTGGGAGATACGCCAGCGCCGGCTAAGACCGAGCGGGAAACAGCCAAACAGGAAAAGAAGGCGCAGCGAGCCCAGAAAAAGGCGGAGAAGGCAGCAGCGAGCGAGGCGGCAAAGAAGCCATCAGCGAAGAAGGCACCGGCTGAGAAGGCACCGGAGGAGTCCGATTCAGCGCCTTCCGGCCCCGCAGAGGACACACCGCGCAGCAAATGGCGCGGACCCGCCACCGCCGTGCTTCTGCTCGCGGCATGCATCTTCGTAAGTACCCGGACGGGCCAGGTGCGTCCCGTGCCTGCGAACGCC
>Ga0115002_10006730_pt1 | contig 13120 bp, 15 predicted proteins | sample ArcticOcean_MG_C_8_FD_89576 | JGI IMG/M metagenome (GOLD analysis project Ga0115002, IMG submission 89576) | Marine microbial communities from western Arctic Ocean - ArcticOcean_MG_CB11_86 | ecosystem: Environmental > Aquatic > Marine > Oceanic | place: Arctic Ocean: Canada Basin | collected...
AGCGTCGAGATATTATCGCGCTCCAGGTCGTCACCATGGGACAGCATGCCTCCGATACGGCGCGTGAATGGTTCGGCGAAGACCGTTATCAGGACTATCTCTACCTACACGGCCTCGGCGTCGAAATGGCGGAAGCGATGGCGGAATACACCCATAAACGGATTCGCGCCGAGCTGGGCTTTTCGTCAGAGGAATCGCGGGATTTCGAAAAGCTGTTGCAGCAGGAGTACCGGGGCAGCCGTTACTCCTTTGGGTATCCCGCCTGTCCGAAAGTAGAAGATCAATCGATGATTCTGGATCTTCTCGGCGCAGACCGGATCGGCATCGAGCTCTCGGATGAGTTTCAACTTCATCCAGAACAATCAACCAGCGCGATCGTTCTTTTGCACCCAAAGGCGAAGTATTTTTCGGTTTAAAGGACCGCATCTACATACGGCGAGTCTATCTTGCCAACCAGCGAAGGCCGGATTAGGGTCCGCGCCATGATGGAAGATGGCGCTTTACACCTGCACGACGATATCGTGCGCCCGGAATGGATTGACTATAACGGCCATATGAACGTGGCCTATTACGTTCTGGCATTCGATTTCGCGACCGACGCGTTTCTCGACCATATCGGTCTCGATCATCAGTACAAACAGGAAGCCAGCTGCACAACCTTCGTAGTGGACATGAATGTCTGCTATCTCGGCGAAGTTCTGGAAGGTGACAAACTACGTTTCTCAACTCAAATCCTCAATTCGGACGAGAAACGATTGCATTACTTCCACCGCATGTATCATGCCGACAAAGGCTATCTGGCGGCAACGAACGAACTCATGACGATGCATATCAGTCTGGAGACCAGACGGGTTGCACCAATGCCGGAATCCCTGCTGCAACGCATTTCTAAAATCCGAAATGAACATACCGCACTGCCATTACCAGAACAGGCGGGCCGCTTAATCGCCATTAGATCGAAAAGCGCAGCATCTTAACCGATTCGCCGTAAATACTTGCTATAAGTAGGTTGATGCGCCGAGTCTGTCTGCTAACCTTTCGGCGTTAATACGTTGTCTGATGAAATTAAACGGTTTCGAATATGGAGCATATCGACGGCCCAGCTCAAGCCAAGGAATACGCCAATACAGCGCTTGAGCTCATGCAGCAGCATGAAGTGCCCACGACACCAACCAACTTCTTTGGTACACCTACGCCAGTGGGCGTGATACCGAGCTATGTGAGGCAATCGACCTCCTTATTTCCAACAATCAGCCATTCACTCGAGAACAAAGCTCGGCGATTGGACAACAGTTTGCCCAAAACGCGGATACAGGTTCGACGGTCCATGAAAGCAGCCTCAAAATAGAGGAATCGGTTAGTACCGTCCTGGGCTTCTTGCGTGAAGCAAGCGATGGAGTCACCAGCTATGGGGAGGCCTTGGAGTCCAACCTTGGCGCCATGGCCAATGCAGAGAACCTCGATAGCCTGCGCCGCGCCGTCGAAACACTAGTGTCCGATACGCAGGGTATGGCGGCGCAGCACTCACTTTTGCAGGGACGACTTGCAGAATCTTCGAACGAAATCCAATCGCTTCGCACGCATCTGGAAAGCGTCGAGAAGGACGCGATGACCGATGCGCTGACGGGCATTGCAAACCGTAAGTTCTTTGACATCTCATTACGCCAAGAAGCAGAAATCGCCATGGAGGCCAGCCAAGACCTATGCCTCATCATCAGCGACATCGACCATTTTAAGCAATTTAACGACACCTATGGCCATCAGGTCGGAAACCAGGTCCTCAAGCTTGTTGGCATGATTCTTAAAAATCTGACAAGCAAAGTTGCTATCCCAGCGCGATATGGCGGCGAGGAATTCACCATTATCGTCCCGCAGTCTGATTTAATGGGAGCGGAAAGTCTGGCGGAAACAATCCGCACAACCGTCGCTTCCAAACGCATCCGTAAGAAGTCCACGGGCGAGGATTTTGGCAATATCACAATGTCGATGGGCATTGCGCTGTTCAGGCGCGGTGAACCGCTTTCGGATTTAATCCAGCGCGCGGATCAAAGCCTGTATCACGCGAAGAATTCGGGTCGAAACAGCGTGAAAACCGAACGGGAACTGGAAGTGGCTTCCTCGGAATAGCAATCTCGACCTGCTTTGTGGCAAATTATACCGCACCGGTTTTAGGAAACATCTTGCCGAAACCATCGGTCACTGATCCTGACCAGATCGTGGTTGGAATCGCCTTTGGCGATCCAATAACCGTGTGTATCTGATCTAACTTATATGCTCTAGTGTCGGTGCTTTCGTCCTAATCGTAACTTTCCGGCGCTACAGTGCGTTTTCGAGCCCACGAGCAACTCCTGAGACGGCTTGGCCGGCTGGTCAAGAACGAACAGGTTATCCTGACAATCCTGGCTGCCTTGGTTGGCCTGCTGGGCGGCGCGTGCGGCATCGCATTCCGCGAAACCATCGCGCTCGTTCAAACCGGCGCATTCGGTTTCGCCCAATCAGATTGTTTCCTTTCTCGAATTTCCAGCCTTCATACTGCTTGGCCTCGTGAGCGCCCTGATGGCAATTGTTTTCATGCATGCCGTTGCGTTCATTGAGCAAACCGTCCAAAAAACCTCAATACCGCTTTGGGCACGGCCGGCCTGCGGCGGTTTGCTGGTTGGTATCATCGCCCTGGCTTTCCCGCAGGTGCTAGGCGTCGGCTACGAAGCAACCAACGATGCCCTGCACGAGCAGTTTCAATTGTGGCTTCTAATATCGTTGCTGGTCGCCAAGACGGCGGCGACGGCAATCAGTCTTGGCTTTGGATTCGGTGCCGGCGTCTTTTCGCCAAGCCTCTTTCTCGGCGCGATGCTGGGCGGCGCGTTTGGAATTATCGCGACCCACACTCTCCTCGGGATACGACGCCTACACGATCGTTGGCATGGGGGCCGTCGCAGGCGCGGTGCTGGGCGCCCCGATTTCCACGATACTAGTCGTGTTTGAGCTGACCGGCGATTATGCAATCACCGTCGCCGTGATGATTGCCACTGTTATCGCATTATCGGTGACCCAGCAGGTATTTGGCAAATCTTTCTTCTCGTGGCAGTTGGCGCGGCGCGGGCTGGATCTCAAAGGCGGCAGATCACAGAACCTGTTGCGGGCAATCCGTGTCAATAGCGTCATGAAACCAGATTATGACGCGGTGGAACCGTCAGCCTTGATGATCGAGGTGCGCAACGCCTTACAGAAATCACATTACGGCGAAATCTTTGTCGTCGACGAAACCGGACGGCTGCACGGCACGATCACGCTTGCGGACCTCTCCGATTCCGCGTTTGACACGGAACTGGATGCCATCCTCAATGCTGAAGATGTTGCGCGCCGCAATCCGCCCGTACTCACGCCAAAGGATACGCTGGACAAAGCCATGTCGGTCATGGACGCCGTCGACGAAGAACATATCGCCGTTGTTCATACGGAGAACGACATGCTCGTCGCAGGCTTCGTCCATCAACTCGATGTGGTCACCGCCTACAATCAAGCGGTCCTGGAAGCGCGCGCCGAAGAACAGGGCGAACGCTGAACCTGAAAGTTAGTCAGGCCGCAGCATCTCAAACGTTTCATCGATCGCCGCATAATCCATGTAGCCGAGCCGCGCGAGCGGATGATAGGCCGCCGTATCAACCATGCCGTCTTTGATGATTGAATCCGCGATATGAATACCGACGACCTGACCGATGACGCAATTGTTCTCAATTTTCGGATTCGTGCTGGGCAGGCGTAGCCGTGTGATAAAGCGACATTCGAGGCTCGCCGGCGCTTCCTTTACGCGCGGCACTTTCACATGAACCGACGGTGCCGGGGTCAATCCCGCAAGCGCGAACTCATCAACTTCCGGATCGACATGGGCCGAGCTTTCGTTCATCGCCTCTCGAAGTTCATAGCTGCAGAGATTGACGACAAATTCATTGGTCTTTTCAATGTTCGATAGCGTGTCCTTGGTGCCGCCACCCGGCCGGGGGCCGTTCGGCGCAAAAACAATCGTCGGCGGCTGATCGGCAATCGCGTTGAAAAAACTGTATGGGGCGAGGTTCAAGACGCCGTCGAGATCCATACTGCTGACCCAGGCGATTGGCCGTGGCGCGACAAGCGCCTTAAAGGGATTGTGCTTCAGATTGTGTTTCTTTGGATCGTCGTAAAACATCTCGACTCCTGATCATGAGAGAATTCGAATAAACCGTTCCGGAAATCAGCACACTAACTATATGAATCTAGTGTGGTTCAAATCATCACACTAGCACCTCACCAACGGCCGACAGCGCGTTGAGCGCCCGCGGAAAGCCAGTATAGGGGCCCGTCTGCATGATGGCTTCGACTATCTGTTCGCGGGTTAGGCCTGTATTGAGCGCCGACTGAGCAAACTTGGTGACCTGTGGCAGGTGGTCAATCGACGTAAATGCCGCCACCGCACAGATCATGCGTTGCCGGTGATCGAGATCCGGCCGGCCCCAGATGTCACCGTAGCCATATGCAATCGCCGTGGGATACATGCCCGCCGTTGTCGAATTTCCCGGCGCCGCATAGCCTTTTTCGGCCCGGTCACCATGCAGCTTGAACATCGTGTCGCGTCCCAAGGCCATCAGCGCATCGGCATCCAGGTCTGGCATCTCTGTTTTAGGCACCTCTATCCCCGCCGCCTCGAAAACCTCGTTCGCGAGCGCGACCGAATTCAAAATCGTCGGAAAGCCGGAATACAGGCCACAGTGGATGAATACCTCCTGGATCGTGCGCGGCGGCACACCGATATGCAGCGCAGCGCCGATATAGCGCCGCAGCTGAGGCAGGCGTTGCTGCGAGGTTAGCGCCGAGAGGGTCGCCAACATGCGATCTTCCAGTGCCAGTCCCGGGCGCGCCCAGATCGAACCCCACACCGCTTCCTCCGCAAGCTGGTCCATCCCCGGAGCAAGCTCCGTCTCGGGACTATTCGCAGGAAATCCCAGCTTTTCGCGCATCGCCGCGCCGGCCTTTCGCAATTCTTCTCGCGTCGTCATGGCTCGTCGCTCCTTCATCGGTTTGTCAGCTCAAACGATTTTGCACAAATCATGCACTGGTGATAGAGCTTACGCTGGATAACCATCCCATCCGGCAGGAGCGAATTTTCGATGGTAACAGCACAGCCTGGCATTTTTTTGGAAGGTACGGCGGCACACTACGCGCTTGAATTCGAGATCTTCGGCAACGTATCGAGCGACAAATTCGCGGCCGCCCTTGCCAAGGCGCGGGCCGATGCAATTGGAACCAAGGGCGTCAACCTCGTGACGGCATTTTCCGGCCCCGCGTGGGAACGGCTTGGCAGCGCAGTCCCTTCAGGCATGCGCCCTTTCGAGAAGATCGGAACGGATCCCGGGCGGATCGCACCGGCGACGCGGCGCGACGTTTTGTTCTGGCTGCATGGCGCGGCGCTTGACGATGTGTTCGACGCCGCGCTCGCCGTTGGCAGCGCAATGGCATCGGTCGCCGATCCGGTACTCGACCTCCGTAGGTTCGTCTATCACGACAGCCGCGATTTGACTGGCTTCGTCGATGGCTCAGCCAATCCAAAAGGCGATGCGCAACAGGCGGCAGCGCTGATCACTGACGGTCCTGGCACGGGCGGGGCTTATGTTCTGACGCAGCAATGGATTCACGATTTGGAGTCGTTCAACGCATTGGAAGTACCCGAACAGGAAGGCGTTATCGGACGCACCAAAGCGGACTCAATCGAGCTAGAAGGCGATGCGATGCCATCAGACTCCCACGTGTCGCGAACCGACGTAAAAGTGGACGGCGTCGCAATGAAGATTTACCGGCGCAGTTTCCCGTACGGTTCTGTTGGTGCGAAAGGCCTCTATTACCTATCCTTCGCCTGCGATATTGCGCGCTTCGACATTCAACTACAACGCATGTTCGGTGTCAGCGATGACGGCCTACACGATCGGCTCACCGAATTCAGCGCGGCGGTAACCGGATCGTACTGGTTCGCGCCGCCAGAAGAAGACCTCGCAGCGGCATTGAAGTAGACGAAGGAAAAAGAATATGGATCTCGGACTAAGAGGCAAGAAAGCGATCGTCACTGGCGGTACCAAGGGAATCGGTCTCGCAATCGCGCAGACTCTCGCCGCTGAAGGCTGTGATATTGCAATTTGTGCCCGCGATGCTGCGCAGGTCGAAACAACGGTCGCAGCGCTTGGCGAAAAGGGCGTTCAAGCCTACGGCGCAGCCGCCGACGTGACCAATAGCGATACGTTTCGCCAGTGGATAGCGGATGCGGCAAACGATCTCGGCGGCCTCGACATACTTGTTGCAAATGTCAGTGCGCTGGCGGGCACACCGGATGAAGACGCGTGGCGTGCCGGCCTCGAAACCGACGTGCTGGGCACGGTCCGAGCGGTCGAATCCGCACTGCCGTTCCTGGAAGCATCCAATGATGGATCAATCATCGCCATCGCCAGCACCGCAGCTCTGGAAAACTTCTTCGGCGTCCGCGCCTACAACGCCATCAAGGCATCCGTCATCGCCTACATGTCGGCACTCAGCAGCACGGTCGCATCGCAAGGCATCCGCGCCAACACGGTCTCCCCCGGCACAATCTTTTTCGAAGGCGGTATCTGGGACAAACGAAAGGCCGAGATGCCGGAAGTTTACGAAGCCGCTTTGGCGAAGAACCCAACCGGCCGCATGGGCACGCCGCAAGATGTTGCCAACGCCGTCGCCTTCCTTGCCAGCCCTGCCGCGAACTTCATTACCGGTGCGAACCTGATCGTCGATGGCGCGTTGACGCAACGCGTCCAGTTCTAAAATGACCCGACTTGCCTTCAAACCTTTGCATCCATCGCTTGGCGCCGAAGTATCAGGGCTCGACCTCCACCAACCGGTCGACACGGAAACGAAGGCGGAACTGAACGCAGGACTGTCGGAGCATCTGGTCCTGATTGTTCGCGATCAACGATTCACACCAGAAGAATACCTCGCTGTTGCCGACGCTTTCGGGCCACTGATGCGTCAGCATTACTCACAGCACAACATGCCCGACCATCCCGATGTTGGGCTGATCAAACATCGCGACGGGCAGAAGCCAGCGGCGATGTGGCACACCGATCACACCAATCGGGAGCGGCCGCCAAAGGCGACCTTGCTTTACGGAAAAGAAGTCGCGACCGGGGGCGACACCAGCGTCGCGAATATGCGTGCGGCCTTTGCGAGGCTGCCAGAGGAAGAACAGCGCCGCCTCGAAACGCTGCGCACCCTGAACAGCATCGACGGCCACCGTAGCGATGTTCTGCCGGAAGACCGCGAGAAATACGGCGCACCGGTTTCCCACCCCATGGCACGCACCCACCCCGAGCATAATTCAAAAGCGGTCTATTTTCACATTACCAAAGCCTTCTGCATCAAAGGCATGACACCGGAAGACAGCAAGGCTTATATGACTGGTCTACTGGATCGAATGATCCAGCCGGAGATCGTTTACCGGCACGCTTGGCGGAAGGGCGATCTGTTTATCTGTGACAACCGCGCAACCATGCATCACGCCCATGGCGATTACGACCGAAGCCAGGACCGCGTATTGTGGCGGCTGATTATCGAAGGCGACCAACCGCGTTAAGCGGCAAACGACGATGACCTAACATTCAGGAACAAGAACGAACATGAACAACGCCGAAATACTGGCTGCCTGTCTGACCGATGCGGAATTCTCCGAACTGCCGAACTTTCAGCGCGGCAAAGTGCGCGACTCTTACGACCTGCCGGGTGGCAAACGGATCATGATCGCGACGGACCGACAGTCCGCATTCGATCTGGTGTTGGCCGCCGTCCCCTATAAAGGACAGGTGCTGAATCAGACCGCGCGCTTTTGGTTCGAGCAGACCGCCGATATCTGCCCCAACCATGTGATCGATTATCCAGACCCAAACGTCGTCGTTGGCCGGCGCTTGACCATGCTACCGGTGGAGATGGTGGTGCGCGCCTATATCACCGGATCGACGAGCACCAGCATCTGGACAATGTACGAACGCGGCGAGCGGCTGCTGTATGGGCACCAGTTTCCTGACGGGTTGGTCAAAAATCAAAAGCTGCCGGGTACAATCATCACCCCCACGACAAAAGCCGCCGCGGACGAGCATGACGAACCAACTACCGCCGAAGATCTGGTCTCGAGCGGCGCGATAAGCCAGACGCAATGGGATACGCTGGCGGCAGTGAGCCTCGCCCTGTTCGCGAAAGGTCAGGACGTCGCCTCCAAAAACGGTTTGACCCTGGTCGACACCAAATATGAATTCGGTGTCGATGAAAGCGGCACGATCACGCTTGCCGACGAGGTTCACACGCCAGACTCCAGCCGCTACTGGGTCGCCGACAGTTACGAAGACCGGCTTGCCCAGGGCCTCGAACCGGAAAATCTGGACAAAGAGTTTCTACGCCTTTGGATCAATGAACGATGCGATCCCTATAAAGATTCGCTGCCTGAAATCCCGCCCGAAACGCTGTTGGAGTTCAGCAACAAATACATCCGTCTCTACGAACAAGCGACCGGCAAGGCATTCGAAAAACCGACACTCGGCCAGTCCGTCCGGAACCGTGTGCAGACCAACCTACGCCGTGCTTTCCCGGAGTACTTTGCGGATTAGTGTCTTGATTCTCAATTTTCTTATCCTGCAATAGTATAACTTTAACTTTTTATGATAGACGGGCGTTATGAGTGATCATTGCCATCATCATGACGCGCCCACCACGGCACGCCTCCGACGCATTCTTATCGTCGTTCTGATCATCAATGCCGGCATGTTCGGCGTCGAGATTTTTGCCGGGTTCGCCGCCAAATCCGTTTCCTTGCAAGCCGACGCGCTAGATTTCCTTGGCAATGCCGCGACCTATGCAATCACCCTGATCGTGCTGACCATGTCGATCCGCTAGCGCGCTACGGCGGCCTTACTGAAAGGCATCTCAATGGGACTGTTCGGCCTCTTTGTTATTGCGGCAGCGGTCTGGCAGGCGATCACCGGCACGCTGCCGGGCTTTGAGATCATGGGCACGATCGGTTTCGCAGCATTGGCTGCCAACGTCGTTTCCGCGCTTCTACTGATCGGGTTTCGCGAAGGAGACAGCAATATGCGGTCAGTCTGGCTGTTCAGCCGCAACGACGCCATCGGCAATGTCGCCGTGATGATCGCCGCCGCTAGCGTCTTCGCGACGGAGACCGGCTGGCCCGACGTGATCGTCGCCGGGATCATGGCAGTGCTCGCGCTCACCGCATCCTGGCAAGTCGTCCGCCACGCGCTTGAGGAACTCCGTGGCGGCGATGCCGTAACGGTCAGCCCAGGCGCGTAAGGCAGGCCGACGCCGCAGCGTCGAGGATCGAATTTTCGTCAATGCCCACGACACGATACAAATCCTCGATATCGCCGGACTGACCGAACCCTTCGACACCGAGCGCCGTGACCTTCTGGCTGCCCACCGCACCGAGCCATGACAAGGCGGTCGGGTGCCCATCAATCACCGTGATCAACACCGCGTCTGGCGCAAGCTGTCCCAGCATCGTTTCGATCAGCGCCCGCGCGGCGCGCTCACCCGCCCGGCGGCGGCGCTTGGCATCAAGCCAATCGGCATGCAGCCGGTCCGGCGAGGTTACCGCGAGCAGCCCCGCGCCTGGAATATCGTCGAGCAACGCCGCATGTGCCGCCATCGCCTCCGGCGCCACAGCCCCGGCATAAATGATCGCCAGCTCCGCGCCGGCAGCCGGCGGTGAAAGCCAGTACGCCCCCGTCGTAATTGCCGCCTTGTCCGCCGGCGACAAGCTGCGGTCGGGCTGCGCGATCGTCCGCGTCGAGAGGCGGAGATAGACGGCACCGCCGACATCCGCCTGCATATGTTCGAACCCCCACCCCATGATCGCGGCAAGCTCATCGATAAAGGCGGGCTCGAAATAAGCGAGGCCCGGCATCGACATGCCGACTAACGGCGTATTGACCGATTGGTGCGCGCCCCCTTCCGGGGCCAAGGTCACGCCGGCCGGCGTACCAACCACCATGAAGCGGGCGTCCTGATAACAGGCGTAGTTGAGCGCATCGAGTCCGCGATTGACGAACGGATCGTACAATGTGCCGACGGGCAGCAGCCGCGCACCAAACAACGGTTCGGACAAGCCCAGCGCACCCAGCATCAGAAACAGATTATTCTCCGCGATACCAAGTTCGAAATGCTGGCCCGACTGGGAGCGCACCCATTTCTGGATCGATGACACATTCTCCTCGCGGAAAACATCAGGCCGTTCGTGGCGGTTGAACAAGCCGCGTTGATTGACCCAGCCGCCAAGATTGGTCGAAACCGTAACGTCCGGTGACGTCGTGACAAGCGCCGCCGCGAGGTCGTCATCGCCCTTGCCAAGCTCGTGGAGAATTTGGCCGAAGGCCTGTTGCGTCGATGCCTTCTTGGCCGGCGGCAGTGTTAAATCAGGCACCGAAACAGTTGGCGCGGAGTGTCGTCGCAACGGCCCTTGTACGAACGGAACATCGTCGAGAAATGCCTGCAACGCATCCTCCGCGATATCGAGGCCGGCAAAGCGATCCCATTCCGCACCTTCGGGCACATTCATCATGCGCTGGAAGCCATCCATCTGTTCCGGGTTCATCATCCCAGCGTGATTGTCCTTATGACCGGCCAGCGGCGTGCCGTAGCCCTTGATCGTGTAAGCCACGAAACAGCACGGCGTATCGCCTTCCACACTATTGAACGCTTCCAGGATCGACGTCATGTCGTGCCCAGCCAGATTCGTCATGAGGCTGTGCAACGTTTCATCGTCATAACTGTCAAGGAATGTGGCTAGGCCAGACGTGCCGGAAAGTTCGACCTTGAGCCGGTCACGCCATGAGTCCGGGCCTTTGAAGGTCAGCGCCGAATAAAGATCGTTCGGGCACTTGTCGATCCAGTCGAGCACCGCCTCACCCGCCGGGCCATGCCCCGCAGCTTCGAGCTTTTTGCCGTATTTCAATGTCACAACGTTCCAGTCGACCGTGCCGAAGAACGACTGGATCTTTTGAAACAGCATGTGGTTGATGACGCCGTCGAGGCTCTGGCGATTGTAATCAATGATCCACCACAGATTGCCGACGTCGTATTTCCAGCCTTCGAGCAGCGCCTCGAAGACATTACCTTCATCCAGTTCAGCGTCGCCCATCAACGCAACCATGCGACCCGGTTTCACGCCCTCACCCATATGCCCGTTGAGTCGCGCATAATCCTGAACCAGGGCCGCGAACAGCGTTTCAGCCACGCCAAGCCCAACCGAGCCCGTCGAGAAATCGACGTCGTTGCCATCTTTCGTTCGCGACGGATAAGACTGCGCGCCGCCCAGCTTGCGGAAATCCTGGAGGGTGGAAAGGTCCTGTCGGCCAAACATATGCATAATCGCGTGATAGACCGGGCTGGCGTGCGGCTTTACCGCAATCCGATCTTCCGGCCGCAGCACGTCCATATACAGCGCCGTCAAAATCGTCGTCGCGGACGCACACGATGCCTGATGCCCGCCCACCTTCAAGCCATCGCGGCTCGGCCGAATGTAATTCGCGTTGTGGATCATCCATGACGACAGCCACAGGATCTTCTTTTCCAGCGCGTCGAGATACGCAAGCCTATCCGGGGACACGATTCCGGGGTTATCATTTTCGACGACACGCAGTGAAGCTTGCTGAGTCATTACTTAGTGTCCTTGCGCGGAATGGGATAACCGCAATTATAAGCCTTTTTCACCCAACGATCCTTTCTAACTTTGCTCAACTCTGGTAGGTTTGAGCAAGAATCTTCCAATCTTCGTTAAATTACGGATAAATATGCCAGCAAACGCTTTGGACGGGATAGACCGGCGCATCCTGTCCGCCCTGCAGGAGAATGCCCGTATCGCCAATGTCGATCTCGCCAGCCAGGTCGGCGTTTCGGCCTCCCCATGCTGGCGGCGCGTGCGGGACCTTGAAGGATCCGGGGTGATTGCCCGCTATGTCACGCTGGTTGACCCGGTGGCGCTCGGGCTCCAGGTTAATATTTTCGTTCAAGTCACACTCGAAAAGCAGATCGAAGGAGCGCTCGAGGTTTTCGAAAACGCCGTGCAGGCGCGGCCCGAGGTAATGGAGTGCTACTTGATGACCGGCGATGCGGACTACCATCTGCGCATCGTCGTCGCCGACCTTCAGGCCTACGAGCGGTTCCTGATGGATCATCTGACACGTGTCCCGGGAATCGCTAATATCCGGTCGAGTTTCGCGTTGAAGCAAGTGAAATACACAACGGCGCTGCCACTCGAATCGCCTGCGCTCGGGTAACGCCCCCAATCTGAATCTACAGAAAATCCAGAAAACGGTTGTTTTCCCTCAGCGTTTAACCCATTTTCAGCGCAGAAATCGTGCTAACAGAAAAGGATGTTCCGTGGCTAAAGAAGAACTTATGGAGTTTGATGGCACTGTGACAGAAGTGCTTCCCAACGCGATGTTTCGTGTAAAACTGGAAAATGACCATGAAGTCCTGGCGCATACAGCCGGGAAAATGCGCCGCTTCCGCATTCGCGTCCTCTCCGGCGACAAGGTAACCGTCGAAATGACGCCGTACGACCTGTCGAAAGGTCGGATTACCTACCGCTTCAAATAGCCGTCGCGCGGCGCACCGACGCCGCGTCCTCATTTCGAACAAAAGTTAACGCAGATTCGATCACACCGGCATCGGCACCGGTGCGATAGACGTTCTCACTCAAAAACCTACGCCATTGACGCGCGCCTCGTAACCCATTGAACAGACCGAGAATATGGCGTGTCATAGCATGCAATGGCACGCCCTCGGCCAAACGCTCACGAACATAAGGCAGGAAGCGGATAACCGCGTCTTCACGTGCGGCCAGTGGGTCCGGGTCGCCGTACAGGCGACTATCGGCTTTCGCCAACAGCCACGGGTCGCGGTAGGCAGACCGCCCGATCATCACCCCATCGACCTGATCCAGATAGGACACCGCGCTATCGAGCGTCTCAACACCGCCATTCAATACGATGGTGAGATCGGGAAATTCCTGTTTGATCTTGAAAACGAAATCATATTTGAGCGGCGGAATTTCACGGTTCTG
>Ga0115002_10006731_pt1 | contig 13120 bp, 12 predicted proteins | sample ArcticOcean_MG_C_8_FD_89576 | JGI IMG/M metagenome (GOLD analysis project Ga0115002, IMG submission 89576) | Marine microbial communities from western Arctic Ocean - ArcticOcean_MG_CB11_86 | ecosystem: Environmental > Aquatic > Marine > Oceanic | place: Arctic Ocean: Canada Basin | collected...
GATAACAACATTTTCTCATAGTCGCGACCCATAACCTGGCTAACCAGTTTACCTGCATTTACTGCTTTAGACATAGCGGCCTCTTTAGCAGAAATGTCTTCCGCCCTAGAAACAACTTCTTCCTCGTGGTACTTAGGAACAAAGACAACCCCGCTTGAATCGGCAATGACTAGGTCGCCTGGTTCAACGTGCACTCTCCCGATGATCAACGGCACGTTCCAGGCGTATTCCACAATTCTTCCGCGCGCAGTTGAGCAAATGGCGGTTCGGGCAAACACGGGATAGTCAACATCAATACTTTCATCTACATCGCGGGCCGGGCCATCGACAATCGTTCCTGATAGGCCTTTCGCTGCAGCAGCAGTTGAAAGAATTCCACCCCAACCGGCAGCATCTTCTTGTGAGTGGTTCTCGACAACGATAATATCGCCTGGACTTGCAGCATCTATAGCAGCAGAACAAAGATGAGATTTAGGCACAATTTTACTTGCTGGACCTAGCTTCACTGTTTGCACGCGGCCCGCAATACGGCGACGAACAGAAATTGGGTTAATCTCATTTACCGTACCCCACATGCCCAACGCATCCATCGCGTCGGATACCGCGCAGGTATCAACTCTCAACAATCGTTCAGAAATCTTATCGGTCATTCCTAGAACACCATCCTACAGTCCAAACAAATTCATTGCATTTCCACCCTTTACCGCACCCTGGACACTGTTGGGCAAAGCCTCTACACGCGCCAGACACCCTTCCATATCACCGACGTTATGGGGATAATCAGAACCATAGAGTAGTTTGTCTGCTCCTGCCACATTTAAGCAGAGCTCAAGCGCCTCTTGGGTGTATGAGATGGAGTCGAAATACAAACGGCTGAAGTAGCTACTTGGTCGCTCTAAAATAACCTCTCTGCAAGGAGGCATCTTATCAAACGCCCTATCGAACCGTCCAACTAAATATGGTAAGGCTCCTCCTGCATGACAGGCTATGACCTTAATGTCCAGATAACGGTCGAAAAACCCGTCAAATATCATACGCGCGACTGCCAAGGTGGTATCGAACATAAATCCAACAGAAAAGACGAGATTATATCTCTCCATATCCATTTCGGCGACGCCCGGTGGCGCACCTGGGTGAACCAGGACAGGCAAACAGCGTTGATCAATCGCCTCCTAAATTGCGTTGAAGGACGGATCGGTAAGCGAGATGCCGCTGACACTCGCGGAGACAAAGACGCCAACAGCCCCCATTTTAGACGCCCTCTCTAGTTCCACCACCGCCCTTTCAGGATACTGCCAAGGAAGCGTCGCAAACCAGCGGAGACGATCTGGGTAAACCAACTGTTGCGCCGCCATATCATCATTCATCATTTGAGCGGTCGCTATACTCACTTCTTCTCCACGCCAGTAAACGCTTGGGCAAGTCAAAGAAACTATCGCCAGATCTACACCTGCTGCGTCCATGGCCTTTATTCTTTTCTCATAATCAAACATGCCATCCATTAGTGTCATGAACGGCGCTCCGTCATAATGTATAACCCTTTGTCCTCCTAACTCCTTCAGGCTATAACGCCCTCCAAATTCAAGAATTGTCTCAAGCCACTTATCGTTCAACATATGGGTATGTACATCAATAACGGTGCCCATGGTGCCTCCTAGTTACTATTAATTTAAAGCCCAAAACATCAAGCTTGAATACCCGTTTTGCGCTATTACAGAATATATTTTCATGAATTTATTAGCGCAGACCATACTTTTGGTTTTGTAAAACACCGGATTTGTGAAGATCAAACGATACCATTTATACCTAATATGCTACATACGTTCTATCCACTAAATCAATCAACCCCCAGGTGCAGTATTTAGTTAGATTTAAAAGTTCCTAATATTGAGATTTATAGTAAACCGTTGTTTCCGAAGGATCTATTTGCTAGTTATCTCAATCACCTTTCACCTGAATTTAATTATTTTTACGGAGGACCATCCGATCAACGTTGATAAACTTTGCAGTATTTCAGAGGCTGTCAAAAAGTATGTTCACGATGGTTCGAGTGTTGTCCTGGGTGCAGCCCTGGAAAATGCTATTCCCTTCGCAGTAACACATGAACTAATCCGTCAAAGACTTCAAAATCTAAATATGATCGCTCCTATTTCTGACATTTCCACGGACATGTTGATTGGTGCCGGTTGCGTAAAAATGGTGACGGGTGCTTGGGTTGGTAACGTATCTGGTGGCATGGGCCACAATTACCGACGTGCAGCTGAAAATGGCATTCCAAATTCGATCAAAATCCACGACTATTCTAATTTTTCGATTGGTATGGCATTATTTGCAGGGGCTTATGGATTGCCTTATATCCCGGTGAAATCCATCCTGGGATCAGACATCATAAAATCCAATCCAGTTATTAAAATCGCCGACAACCCGTTCTCAGACGATCACGAACCAGTCGCACTTGTACCAGCCATAAAGCCCGATATAGCCTTTCTGGTCGTGCAGCGAGCTGATCGCTTTGGTAATTCACACATATGGGGATCTACCGGATTGACGCAAGAAGCCTCAATTGCTGCAGAAAAAATAATTGTTCTGGCGGACCAAATAGTGGAACCGGAAGTGATTGCATCTGATCCCAGTAGGGTCCTTATACCAGGTTTCGGTGTTAATGCTGTCTGTTACGTTCCAGCGGCATGCCACCCTTCCCCTCTCATAGGACGATGGAAAAGGGATAATGACTTTTTCCATCACTATCACAAAGAAACACGTGATGAAAAGGGATTCCAAAACTGGTGCGATGAATGGGTAAAAAATATACCAGATCATGAGGCGTATCGGAATAAATTAGGGAACCGACTGGAAACACTGCGTATCGTTGGTGATGCCCCATCAGCACCCGCCAATTATGCGGCTGAGTGAACTCATGTCTAACAACTACTCAACACAGGAATTGATGATCATTGCAGCCGCACGGGAGATAAATGATTATGAACGTATTTTCGTGGGCATGCGTTTACCAATTACCGCATACGGCGTAGCAAGGCTCACCCACGCACCCAATGCAGTCGGTTTGTTTGAAAGTGGTGTCTGCCGTTATGAACCAGCAAAAAATATGCTTTATACAATGTGTGATGGGCCTAACCAGCTTGGAGCCGCCTGGACGACAGGACTTATTCAAATCATGGGCCTCCTAAGTGGTGGTCGCGTTCACGCTGGCTTCATCGGTGGTGCGGAAATTGATCGATTTGGAAATATTAATACGTCCTATATTGGTGACGTCGACGACCCCGAGGTGAAATTGCCTGGTTCAGGGGGTGCGCCTGATATAGCAGCCATGGCTGAACGCCTAATCATTATCATGAACCATCAAAAACATAGATTAGTACATAAGGTTGATTACATTACTTCTCCTGGTTTTCTTGATGGCGGAGATGCTCGACGGCGTTCCGGTTTAGCCGGTGGTGGACCGAGTGCAGTAATCACTGACCGCGCAATTCTCCGGCCATTCGGTCCAGATAATGAGTTGCACCTAGCCGCATACCATCCCAACCACACTATTACGGAAATCATGGAAAATACGGGATGGGATTTAAAATCAGTACCCGACCTTTATGAAACACCCTCACCGACGCCAACAGAGCTTGAAGCACTGCACGTCATTGATAAGGATGGTTTTTGGCGTAACTGACACAACAACTATCTGTTAAGATGACATTCAACAAGGCGGCCAGTCTGCATTATTAAATGTTATTACCCAACCTGCTGGACGCGACTAAAATTAAAATCTTTCTACGAAACAAACATAAATATTCAATTTGACCTGTTACGTTTATAAAAATCTATTCACGCGGTTAAAATAATGTACAGGCAGATAACTGTGACAATCCATTATATCTAAATTAACTACACGGCAAACTGCGGGAATGGATTGCTCACAAAGATGACACCCACACCCGGTCAACCAAACGTTTTGTTTTTCTCGCCGGCCAGCCACAAGAAGTCTGGGAGACTTACTGCGAAGCAATCATATTTGAAAAATAATGTTAATCTAGAATTCTAATCTTATTGGAATTTACCGACATTTTTTTTGTCTGGCCTACCTCTAGCTATCATCATAATAACGGGTATACCCAATACAATTAAAAAAAATCGGAAGATCTGGTGGGAGATCACGAAACTGATCTCCAGACCAAGCCCGAAACCGATCAATGCCATCTCTGCAAAACCTCCGGGCGCAAACGCCAGTATCAAGGCCTCTGCCGATGAGCTGACAAATTGTGCCGTAATCAGTGCGAACAGAACGGAAAAGCTAATAGCAATCAACGATGACGCCGAGGCGTGCATAATATCAACAAATATTTCCCGCACTCGTGTGCCATTAAATGGAAGGGCAATGCTAATTCCGATAAACACTTGAGCAATAGCTACTAAGCTGTCTGGTATGTCAGATTCAATCCAACCATTAAAACGCAAAAAAGCGATAACGATGATGGGTCCCATGAGCGACGGTGCCGGTAAACGTGCAATTACAGCCAGAAAATATCCCAACACACACGCTAAGGTTGTGGGAAGTATATCCCCCGGTAAATAGGCTGCAAAGCTACCGCCCGTACCTATATTTCCTGACGGCACGTATCCACCAAATAGCTGAAATGCCAGAGGAATGATAAGTATGGTCAACATCAATCGAAATGTCTGCACAACAGCGATTACCCGATCGTTGGCATTGTAACTCTGCCCTAGGAGTGTCATTGGAATAAGCCCACCTGGTGCGGCAGATAATAACGACGTCACGAAATCATACTTACCGACAAAGATAAGGTATGTCGTGCTAAAGGGAATTGTTACTAAAACAAATACTAAAACCGCACACATGCTGGGAAACCAGAAGATAACCTGATTGGCAAAATCGGGAGAAATAGTGGAGCCGAATAGAACTCCCAAAACCGCAAGGGATGGTGGGCGTAGCCACAAAGGCATCCAAAGATGGAAACCGCTTAAAGCTAAAATAGTGGTAACAAACAAAGGACCCGTTACCCAAGGGAGTGGCATTTTTGCCCATGCAAATAAAAATGCACAGCAAAACCGATAAAGAGGGTAACAAGGCAGGTCCGCCAGTGAGTTTTGACGTCGATTAAATGATGTTTCAAGATGGATTAATATATTTGGAGTAAATAATTTTGTAAATTGGAGCTCCTAGGACGATAGTGACTAAGATAAAACCAATGCCTCCCGCCAGAATATTCGGAGCAACCAACGCTAATCCGCCTATCGCTAATACGATACGGGTAACTAAGGAAAGGGGTTCCGTAAAATATCCTTCCACTGCAGATGCTATGACAAACAACCCAACAATTGCCGTTACCAAGGAAAAGAAGATTGACGTGACTGCACCAACCATGAGTAGCTCCGGCCCAAATATGAAGGTAAATGGAATTATAAAAGCAGCGGGCGCAAATTTGACGGCGAGAAAGGCAATGTAAAGCGGATTGTCTTCCGCAATCGAGGAGGCAGCATAGGCTCCCACTGCTACGGGTGGGGTTAAAGCCGACATAACCGCATAATAAAGGACAAACATCTGCGCCCCCATTGTAGGAATGCCAAGCTTAATGAGGATAGACGCCATCAGTGCGGCTGCTAGAATATAGGCGCTCGGCCGTTGGTATACCCATGCCGAGTACAATGGTAACGACTGCAGTTAGCGCTAAAGTCGGTAACATCTGCGCGTCGGTGATGCCATAGACCACGTGCGCAAACTTGCCGGCGAGACCAGTCATGGTAATCCCTCCAATTACCAACCCCGTGCATTTCGCGTCATTTTGTTCTCTCTCAGTCTACTTGCTTGACTAGCAGTCATTCGGAAGTGGTAAAGTTATCTAAACTCCCATGCATTGTAATAGATATAGGAGATAACACCATGCCCTCTCATCCAAGTTTAAAGGCCTTCCATTTCGAAAGGTGGGTTAAGGATCACCGTCATGAAATGGTGCCGCCAGTCAGTAACAAGCTACTGCACGAAGATGCCGGCATGGTAATCCAAGCATTGGGGGGTGGTAATACCCGGGTCGACTTCCATGATGACCCTGTCGAGGAATGGTTTCACCAGGTCAAAGGGGATATGATACTAAAAATTGTGGACCGAGGTAAAATCTACGACGTCCGCATTAATGAAGGTGAAATATTTTTCTTGCCGTCACATACCGTTCACGCCCCTCAACGGCCGGATCCAGACTCATATGGCATTGTCGTAGAAGGTGCACGACAACTCGGTATGCGTGATGGCTTTGAGTGGTATTGCTTTTCTTGTGAAGTCAAAATCCATCGAGCTGAGGTTTCACTTACGTCCTCTGAAGGTATCGTCACTGAGTTACCAAAAATCTATGAGAAATTTCATTCGGACATGAGTGCTCGCACCTGCGAGGATTGCGGGGAGGTCCACCCTGGAAAAGGCAAACCTCCCGACGGTTGGGTTGTACTTTAGGCAAATTACCACAGAGGTCCTCGGTTAATAGCGATCGTTAATATCACTGATTTCTTCAAGGGAAAATAATTTGTAATGCAATCTCGTCGACTACATCTCGGGGCATTCATGCGACCCGCAAGCATTCACCCAGGAGCTTGGCGTTATCCAGGCGCCTATCCAGATGCAAATTTCAATTTCCAACATATGAAATACTTTGCCCATAAATTGGAACAAGGTAAGTTCGACGTTTTTTTTATGGCCGATCACCTGGCTTTACTTAATATGCCCATCGATGCACTAAAACGAAGTGCAACCGTTACTTCATTCGAACCAATGACCTTATTATCAGCCCTAGCATCGGTGACAGATCATATTGGGTTGGTTGCGACGGGATCGACGACATATGATGAACCCTTTCATGTCGCCCGCAGATTTGCTTCGTTGGATCACATTAGCAACGGAAGGGCTGGCTGGAATGTCGTGACAACTTCCAATCCCCACGCCTCTATGAACTTTGGTCGTGAAGAGCATATGGAGCACGCGGATAGATACGCCCGGGCCCGGGAATTTTTTAACGTAGTGACGGGCCTCTGGGATAGTTGGGGGGATGACGCCTTCATTCGCGATATAGAGAATGGAATTTATTTCAATACCGAAAGATTGCACGCCCTCAATTACAAGGGAAAACACCTATCGTCCCGTGGACCACTTAATATCGGTCGTCCCATTCAGGGATGGCCGGTCATCGTTCAGGCAGGTGCTTCTGATGCCGGTCGGCAGCTCGCTGCAGAAACAGCGGAAGCCGTCTTCGCATCTCACAGTCATCTGGCGGGGGGCAAAGCTTTTTATTCCGACATAAAAGATCGCATGAAGAAACTAGGGCGCAATATAGATCATCTAAAAATACTACCGGCGTGCTTTGTAGTCGTTGGAGATACTATAGAGGAGGCTCGCGCAAAAAGGGCACACCTCGATAGTCTCATTCACTACGAAACCGCAATCGCATCTCTCTCAATCGTTCTGGGTCATGACGCCTCGAAGTTCGACCCTGATATGCCCCTCCCCGATATACCAGAGAGCAATGCCAGCAAAAGTGCTCGCGAGAGGGCGATCGATCTAGCAAAAACAGAAAACCTAACCGTCCGGCAACTTGCCCAGCGTCTGGGTGGATTTTCAGGATTAGCTATCGTCGGAACGCCTAAAACAATTGCAGATGAAATGGAGGAATGGCTGATGACTGGAGGTTGCGATGGGTTCACTATCATGTTTCCCTTCCTTCCTGAAGGTCTGGATAGTTTTGTCGATCAAGTCATTCCGGAATTACAGGACCGAGGTTTATTTCGTAAAGGTTATGAAGGGCCAACGCTCCGAGAAAATCTTGGGCTACCTAGGCCTGAAAATCAATATTTCAACAAAACCTGTTAACTTCCGGAAATGACATACTAAACTATCGGTTTCTATCCTGGATCCTACGCATTGCCTCGATCATGGAGGATTTAAGCATGAATTGTCGGGCTCTTTTTGGATCAGCCGCAATTGACTGCAGGTCATCTAAGAATTTTTTTCGTATTTTTGGATCCTTAGCTTCGAGGCGGTTTTTATTTTGAATTGTCTGGGCTTGAACAAATTCGATAGCAAAGGTGCGACGTTCATCGTTATATTCATCGAGAAGACTATCAGACGCACCACTTTTCCAAATTTTAATTAATTTTCCCGCCAAGTTAACAGCGTCTTGAATGCCACCGTTCAGACCCATACCGCCAATTGAGTTGTTAACGTGAGCCGCGTCACCAGCGATCATTACTCTCCCTTTGCGAAATGTCGCAGCCACACGCTGGTGAACGGTATATAGATTACGATGAACTATGTCGTATTTGTCTCTTGAAGGAAAAAAATTTTGTAACTTCTTCTGGATATATTCATCAGTAAGTAGATCCGCTTCAGGCACGTCAGCAGCTTCGGGGTATACCGTGCGCCATAGACCGGGAGGACCATCTCCCGCTACTTTAAAACAGTTGCACCATTCCTCCGGATCCGAGATATAGTTCCGATGGCACATGCCTCTCTGGGCTTCAAAATCAAACGGCGTAGATAAAACCAAAAAACGCTCAGCCCATGTAAAGCCTTTAAAAGGAATTTTTGCTTCCGTGCGGACAGTGCTGCGACCGCCATCAGAACCAATCAGATATCTTCCCTCAAAATGATTGATCCCATTTGGACTATCGACTTCAATCGAAACACACTGGTCCCCTTGTGAGACCGAAGTAACTCGATGCGAAAACCTGATGTCGGCTGCCGTCATCGACCGCATTAAATCAACCAGTATACGTGTAAGCTTGAATTGTTCACATTGCACTACATACGGATAGTCAGTGTCATCCCTTAGTAATTCATGATCAAATTCAGCCACTAGATTACCCGTGGGACGATCCCAGAACCTAAATATCGGACAAATCAGGCCTTGTTCTATAACCTTCCCGACTAAATCCAGATCAGCAAGAAGTTCTAATGTCGCGGGATGAGTAGTTGCAGCTCTTGGGTCTTCCTGAAGTTCGCTATTTTCATCAAAAACAATGACGGGAATATTTTCCTTTGCCAGAGCGTATGCGCAAATAAGCCCCACCGGTCCTCCACCGGAAATCAAAACACGTTCAGGAACACGTTCCATATTAATGAATTAGCGGATCACTTATTGTTTTCATAACGCCCATCTGGATGCTTCGAATATTATTAGCCTAATTAGCAACCCCTATAGAAATTAGAACCAAATAGTGAAGTAATCAGGCGTTGATGCCAGAAGCTCCTGCGGCGTAAATCCTTAAGTAATTGCTTCAGAACGTTCGAGCCCGTTAATCATAGATGTCTGCAGGAGTAACTCCCGCGACTTTTCAACATTTTTTGCCACATCCCTCAATTCATCCTGACGTTGTCTACGGACATTAGGATCTGTCTCTTCCAAATTTTTTTTATTGCGCATTGTCTGTGCCTGAACATATTCAATGGCGATGGGGCGACGTTGACGGTCATAGAGGTTAAGAAGCTCTTCGGTTTCACCACTCCCATACATACGCACCAATTTATCAGCCAAGTTGACACCATCATGTATGCCGCCATTCATACCCATTCCTCCAAGAGGATTATTGACGTGCGCCGAATCACCTGCCAGAAGGATACGGCCTAAACGATACGTTTCTGCCACCCTTTGGTTAACGCCATATAATGTCCGTAGCTGGATGGCATATCTCTCTTGATGCGGCGCTAAATGCTGCAGACGACCTTCCAAAAAATCGTCATCAAATGCCTCTTCCTTGGTAGTCTCCATTGGTATAGGGAATAGAAAACGCCAATAATCAGGAGCATGTATTAAGGCACACCACTGCGTCGGGTGGGCGATGTAACATACGTGACCCATCCCAGGGACTATTTTGTCGACATCCTCGGGCACACTTACTGTCACAAATTGTTCCGGATAGGTAAATCCCTGAAACTCTATTTTTTGAGATTTTCGAACCTCACTCCTTGAGCCATCCGCACCTATCAAATAATCACAGGTAACTTGTTCTGACCCCGCGGGAGTTTCGTAAAACACCTTAACAGCATTATCTGTTTGCGATGCATCGACAAACTTCGAGCCAAAAGAAATCTCAGCGTGAGGAAATTCTTTAAGCATCTCTGCAATGATACGGGTTAATTTGAATTGTTCGCACTGAAGGCGGTATGGGTGTTTAGTCCGGTCGTCGATGAGAGCATGATCAAATTCCGCCACAAGCCCATCTTCCAGATCACGATATTGTATTTTTGGGGTAATTAAACCTTGATCAATAAGTTTAGGAGTGACCCCAAGGTCATCGAGCATGTCAAGGGTAGGGGGATGAAAAGTGGATGCACGCAATTCAGGAATGAGATCATTTTCCGTTTCTAAAATAGTCACTGAAATGCCCGCACGGGCTAAAATAAGTCCGACGACACATCCAACCGGCCCCGCACCTGCGATGATTATTTGCGTCTTGTTCGTCATTGACTAAAATTTTTCAAGAAGCCAGCCACGACCCATAAATTTATCGTCTACACCGATAGTACGAAAGGTATGCCAAATGGTTGCTACGTTTATGGGTATTATTGGCTTCCCTAGTTGTTTCTCTAAAGTCGGAAATAAATCTATAGTGGTTAAGTTGGTACCAGCCTGAACGATTGCATCCACGTCATCACCGTCTAACTGGTTCAACACTACATCTATAACCTCCCTTGGAGGAGTGTGTGCTATGGAGGTGGCGGTATCACATTTGAGCCCAACAACTTTGGAAACTTCGTAACCCGTCTCTTCTAGGAAGCGATGCACCTGTTTGTCACCAATCGGCTGATATGGTGTTAGTGCTGCCACTTTTTTGGCCCCGAAAGCTTTTAGAGACGCATCTAAGGCATTGGCGCCCGTAGTGATACCTATTTCGTCTCCAGCTACTTCACGTAACCTTTCGGTAAATTCCGCATTTCCCTCGAGACCTCCCCAAAAGGTTTCAGCCGACATTCCCATCATGATCTGGCTGGGTTCGCAAGTCATGGCATCCCGCATGGCGTCTGGAATGGTATCTCGTATTGCATCAATAAATGCCAAGAACATATTATCGTCGGAGAGGTCTGGCTGCTCTACAAAAAAGCGGCAGAAGTGTCACGTCACGCCTGGCGGGATAAGGCGTTGGCAGTCATATTCCACGCCTATATTGGTAGAAGGAAGAATAACGGCAATGCGGCCACGAGAGCCAATCCAGGGTTCCTGAGGTTTGGTTTGTTTAACCACTTGGTTCATTGAGTTCCTCCGGGATTGTCTTTTGCGATTTTGCTAACGACTAATGTTATTTGTCATTACCCAAGGAAAAAGTAAAGCTGCCCCATTTTTAATTGGAATACTATATTAAGGAGTTACAAAGAGGAATGTATATCATGTGTAAGGTACCTGACCATGATGGATGACAACCGAGTTCTTATCGCCGGAGCTGGGCCGGTGGGCTTCGCGGCAGCCCTAAATCTTGCACATTATGGTATTCCATTTACCCTTTTGGAAGGGGATGCCACTATACTTGACGACCCAAGGGCCGGCACCATTCATCCTCCAACCTTGGAAATGTTTGCAAGGCTAGCGCTTACGGGAACGTTTAACGATCGCGGCTATATCGTCCGGAACTATCACTATCGCGACCGCAAGACGGGACTGGTGGCAAACTTTAATCTTGGTGTGCTTTCAAACGACACTCCCTATCCCTACCGCTTGATGTTGGAGCAGCATAAGATCTCCGGCATCATCGATAACGCCCTCAAAAATTATAAAAACCATGAAATTTTACGAAAGCATCGTGTTACGGAGGTTGAGCAGGATAATGATATAGTTCTGGCTAAAGTAGAAACGCCCAACGGCCCGACCATATTTCGCGGGCGTTACTTAATCGGATGTGACGGGGGACGTAGCCAAGTTCGGAAATTCATGAATGTAAATTTTGAGGGTTTTACCTTTCCTGAGCGTTTTCTGGTTGTAACCACGCCCTATGATTTTGAAAAAGTAGGATACGCCTTTACCAACTACGTGTCCGATCCTGGGGAATGGTGTGCCTTATTCAAGGTACCGGGATTGGATGAAAAGGGTATTTGGCGGGTGGTCTTTCCCACCAACCCGGATCTCACAAAGGAAGAAATATTTGATGACCAAAATATAGAGGCCCGATTGCAAGGCTTTCACCCAAAATCCAACTCTTTCCCCGTGGTTCACCGTAACCTCTATGAGGTCCACCAACGCGTGGCTTCATGTTACCGAGACGGTCGTATCCTACTTGCCGGCGACGCCGCTCACATCAATAACCCACTTGGCGGCATGGGAATGAACTTCGGTTTTCACGACGTATTTAACTTAACGGAAAAGCTAGCAGCAATATGGTTTAAGAATGGCGATGAAAAATTATTGGATCTCTATGACCGCCAACGGAGAACCGTAGCCGAAGAATTTCTCCAGCGCCAAACTATCGAAAACAAGAAAAACCTCGAAAACAAAAACCCAGAGGCTAGGAAGAAATTTCACGGAGAACTCCGTGAAATTGTCGCCGACCCAGACAAGGCCCGCACATACTTAAGGCGCGCCGCCATGATTGAAGGCATTGAACGTGCCGCTGCAATTATTTGAAATTCATCTCACCAGTAACTTAAATCACTATGTCCCTTTGTCTTCTCTCTAATAGGAATGCAAAGACACATATTCCTGCGCCCCCAATCTGGATAATATATGCCTCGCTAAAGGCTTCACTTGGTATCAGCAAACCTAAACCACCGATGATGTAAATGGCCCGGAGTGTGGGTGAAAGTCGACGTGTTAAAAAGCCGATAAAACCAGCAGAGGCAAACCAAATGCCAACCACTGCCGTAAAAAAAGCCACCGCAATGTCAACAGTATCGCCGACCATTATCAGATTAGGTGCGAGTACAAATAAGAAAGGAACGATAAAAGCGGGCCACCCGAACTGGCAGGCTGATAACGCTGTTCCCATGGGTTCGGCATCAGCCAGTTTTGCTGCTGTGAACGCTGCCAATGCGACGGGCGGCGTGATCATCGACATTAGTCCGAAGTAGAGAACAAACAAATGGGCAGCCAGTGGTTCAACACCCATTTTGATCAATGGCGGC